>Ga0187894_10000365_pt1 | contig 61302 bp, 69 predicted proteins | sample GBC1701081metaG_FD_136650 | JGI IMG/M metagenome (GOLD analysis project Ga0187894, IMG submission 136650) | White microbial mat communities from a lava cave in the Kipuka Kanohina Cave System on the Island of Hawaii, USA - GBC170108-1 metaG ...
GATCACGTTAAAGCGCCATAACCCCATCCAGACAGATTCGAACTCCGGCGTCATCGAGTCCAAGCCGTGCGAGAAACCAAAGATGCGCTGATACACGACCTCGGCGCCACAGGCCGCCAACATAGTGAACCAGCCGATCTTGAGGGGCCTCGAATCGTACCAGAGCGACATGTCATACCCACGGTCGCTACCTCCGAACGTTGTACTCGCCATACCCTGACCTCCTTTTTAAAGTTATTGAGAACCAGTTAGAGTATATGTAACCCACCGCTTATTACGGAGATGAATTCTCCGGTGAAACATTGCCGCCGGTTGCCTGAGTGGCGGAAGATTAGCGGATACAGTTTCTCGATGTCAAGCACAATATCCGAGGTGGAAACCCGATCCTACTTGCAAAATGCGTGCAAGGGTCTATGCACTTAACTCCAGTTCCTCCCATCTAAATTCTATATGGTGCTGCCTGCGACCAGCCTGATGTATGGGGCAGGCTCTACCGCAACAGCTTGTGCCATAAGTCTGTAGAACAGCTTCCATCGGTATCTCGACGTTCGACGGTTGAACCGAAACGTGAATTCGTCGAGATAGGAGTCCAGTTGCTTACGGGACAACGCACCCTGATGGGTACCCAACAGCCATCGTTTGAACAGGGAGGCCACTCGGTGCACGCGGGGTAGCAGGCCCGACGCTGTTTTGCTGCTGGCGTTGATCACGCGTGGTCGGTGCTTAAAGCCCTCCTGCTTCAACTCTGCATAGGCTTCCCATCCGTCTGTGATGACCACGGAGCCCGGCTTTATCGCGTGCTTCACGAAGGCGACGAGCGGGCTTGCGGAGGCGGCTGGAATCCGACGCAGGTGGATGCGTCCAATCCCCTTCCCGTCGATCTGCGCAGCGATCGCCACCAAGGCCTTGCTCCTCCCCAGGTGTCGTCGGCCTCCTCCCGCCTCGACGCCCGCCACATATGTTTCGTCCACTTCAACCTGGCCTCCCAGCCGGTCCCAGCCAGGCCGCACCATTGCGTACCGAAGCTTCTGCAGCCACAACCACGCCGTCCTGTAACTGCCAAGCCCCAGCAGCCGCTGCAGCCCTAAGGCGCTGAGTCTATGCTTCTGATCAGTCATCCACCACATGGCTCGGAACCAGTTCTGCAATGGAAGTCTGGTTCGATGGAAGATCGTCCCCGCCGTAACCGAGGCTTGGTATCCACAATGGCGGCACATCAAGAGGCACCGTGTGGTTGTCCAACTGGCGCTGGTCTTGCACTGGGGGCAACAGAACCCGGTCGGCCACCGTAGCTGAGCCAGGTAGGCACGGCACGCACCTTCTGTGGCGAAGCGCTGCTCGAACTCGGCGAGGGTCCGCATAATATTGCCCTCCACGGTGTGACTCCAGTACGCCTGGGGCGTACTGGAGTCAAGTGCATAGATTATTTGCGCGCAAGATATAGGAATACGGTGTTGTATGTCAAGCATGCAGGGGCGACTTCTCTATCCTGTGTCCCATCATTGCGATGCGTCTCAACGGCCCACGCAACTGTTCGGGCTTGTTCAGAATGAAGTTCTCCGCAGCAGCTTACTCCGCCGAAGTAGCCACTTTGGCTACGATGGCTGGAAGCTGCAGTGGTTGAGGCTCAGTGTACATGGTCGTCTGGCGGCGGTCTGATTTCCATCTCCCGGTTGAGTTGATCGATCTGCCGCATCAATTCGCCGATGTCTGTCCACCCAGTCCCGTCCACCGCAGGGATCCAGCGCGCCCGCAAATAGCCGTAACGGTCCATCAGGAACTCCATGTGCTTCGGCGTTGTCCCCTCACCGGCCAGATCGGGATTGCTGAGGGTTCTACGAAATAAGGCGTAGCTGCGGACAATCTCCGGCGCACCCTGCGTCACCACCGGGAAAGGCATGTTTGCCGTGATTGCCGCCAGATCTTGCGGGTTGAGACCATTCACGGGCACCGCCAGCACCACCGTATTGCCGCCCAGTAGCGTGGCGTATTCTAGCCGCAGCTGATCGAGCCTCGTGCGCGACTCCGGCCATGAAAACAGGACCAGCAGCACCGTTTTTTGCCGGCGGAAGTCCTTCAAGGTGCCGCTCGCACCGTCATGCGCGGAATAGGAGAAGTTCTGTGGGGCCATGTAGGGCTGATTGGGAGTGACATAGGGATTGATAAGGCGCGCCTGATAGCCGCGGGACAGGGCATGAAGAAAGTTCACGACGTCCCAGCGATCCTCTTCCGAGAGTTCGTCGGTAAACTCCGGCATGCCAGTACCGGGAATACCGTAGGTCAGCCAATGGAAAAAATCCCCTGCGGTATGTAGAGCGGTGTGCGGCTCCGTGAGCAGATCCACTGGTTGCTTCGCTAATTCCTTGGCCCGAACGCCATTGCCCTTGGCTTGGGGCCCATGGCAGGCCACGCAGTTCGCGGAGAACAGGGTCATACCGTTGGCCACGGAAATGGCATCGAACGGGACCGGCGTTTTGCGGTAGGTTTCCGGATAAGCCGGAACGGCAAGAGGAGGCAGCGCCACGGCCAAGGCACAGGCAGCCAGCGCGGCCGGGATGGCAATGCGCCACTTCGTCTCCCAGCGCTTGGTTCGACCGAGTGCGACTGTCCCACCTGCCAGGCCAAGCAGCGCGACTCCGATCCCCGCGCGGGTCATCACGCTCAACTGGCCCCAGGTGGCGTCGATTGAGAACCGAAATGGATAGGGCCAGTTCTCAATGACGTCATGCTTTGCCGGTACGGCGTTCGCTAGCATTGTCGCCGCCAACACCAGCGCCGCCGCGAGCACGACTTCGACGGTGACCCACCTTCGAAGTCCTCGCCCGCCGGCCGCAGCCACATCCTCGCTCTGGCCGAGGGATGGCAACCAGACGAGGCGCGCGCGCGCGGCGATCACGAGAATCACCGCGAGCAGCGCAAGCTTTGTATTGAGAAACCAGCCGTAGCTCGTCGCGACCAATGAGGCGTAGATCGTGTCCACCATGCGATCGGCTACAATGATGCCGGTGACAACGACAGCGATCATCACGGGCAGCGCCATGGCCGAAAAGCGCTTTAAGATCTGTATGCCGGACCGATCCACTTCCTCGTGTGATCGCTTCCCGGTGGTGGCGAACATTACTGAGAGAAACGCCGGCAGCCCTCCGAACCAGATGCTCGCCAGAATGATATGCAGCGCGTAAGGCAGCACTGATTTCACGGACAGTTCGTCAGCTGAGGAATGGCTTGCAAGCGATCCTGCAGCCAACGTGAGCGCGGCGGCGGTCGCACACAACAGATACTGCCAACGAGATCTGGATGAAAACCGGACGTAGAGAGCCACTCCGAACACGAGAAGCGCAAGAGCCGCGCGCACTGTCCAGATGAGTCCTATGCGGGTTTTTTGTAAGAGTTCGAGCCAGGCTCCTGGGCGCCAAGCATTTTCGGCCATGCCCGTGGCCTGTGCTGTAGTCGTGGCCAGCAAACCCAGCAAGCCCAGCAGAAGCGTGACCGAAAGCCACGGTAGCGCCCGATCCAGGCGGGCTAGCCATGGGGCGTCGAATGATGTGCGCGCCCGCACGGCATTCGCAAGAAAGACACAGCCGCCGATCAGGATCATGTTGGACGCAAGCTGCAGCCAGCGGAACAGCGCGCCGATGACCTCGATCATTTCTGTTGCACTTTGCCCTTTACTGTGAAGTCGAAAGACGAATCGACCACGTGACCGTCTACCGACAGCACTCGAAACTTCACTGAATACTTCCCGGGTGTCAACTCCGGCAACGGCAGGACGATGGATTTCGGGTCATCCGGAGCAAGTTGAGGCTTGACCTCGCTTACGGGATGCTTCTCGGCATCGAGTACGACCAACGATGCATAGTCGCCTTCAATGTCCTCGTTGAACCAGAGTCTTACTTGTGTTGGCGCTGTGGCGAGGACAGCTCGGCGCGGCGGCTCTGCCTTGACCAGCATTGAATGCGCAAGCACCGGGGCGGCGTGGATACAGATCGTCGTCGCCATCACTGCGGCCACCATGACGCGCTTGAACGCATGAACCGCCCATGGTTCCATCGGACCTCCTCCTCGTCCTCGACTGTTGCGCTGGGGCGTAGCAGTCGGCCATTTGGCCGTCTTGTTTCGGCGCATCGCTCTCCAACGACCAGATGGCCGGCTACCTACGAAACGGTGCTAACCGAGGATTTGCGACGACCGCGCAGGAAAAAGAATATCGCCGCTCCACCAGCAATCGCTGCGAGCGGGACTATGATCATGATGTAGTGCATGAAATGCGAAACCACTCCAGATTCCCCTACTGAGATCGGGAATCGCGCGACATGCTCCTGCTTGCCGCCCACGGTGACCAAACCGATGAAGTTGCCGGGCTTGTCGAAGCTGTATTCGAAATTGATAAAGCCGCCCGGGTATACCTTGGCCGGTAGGTGAAGGACCGTGATGGCCTGAAGATCCTGCTCCGAACCCGTATCCTTGATGACCCGGACCTCGACGGGCAACGAGCGGAGTTCACCTTCGATATAATCGAGCACCAATACCGTGCGGCCAATCCCTGGCATGTCCCCGCAGAGTTCCTGCCGGGCTGTGCTGTCAGGCTGATAGCCGGTAAGGTGCATGCCGTAGGGTCCGAGCTTGAGTATGCAGAAGTTTTTGTCCAATTCGTGAAAGTGCTGGGCTTGTGCGGAGAGAGGAACTCCGATCGCCAACATCAAGAAGCACACGCATGCAGGTTTCAGAAATTTCAAAAACATCGTCAGTATCCTCATCATCATATTTTATTAAGCGCTCTCAACTTCCTCGTTGAACCAAAGTCGCACCTACGCTGGCGCCTTGGACGGGATAGCCGGCAGCCTATGAAACGGTGCTTCCCGAAGCTTTGCCACGACCGCGCAGGGCAAAAAAGAAGATCCCCGCTACAACGGCAACCCCTGCGAACGCGATCATGAAGTAGGAGGGGGGCAATGGTATTTTCGTTTCCCCTACCGAGAACGGGAATCGCGATACAAGCTCCTGCTTGCCGCCCACGGTGACCAGACCGATGAATTTGCCGGGCTGGTCAAAGTTGTATTCGAAATTGACCGTGCCGTTGGGGTAGACCTTGGGCGGCAGGTGCAGGATCGTGATGGCCTGAAGGTCCTGCTCCGAGCCCGTATCCTTGATGACCCGCACCTCGGTGGACAACGGGCGGAGTGCATCTTCCATATAATCGAGCACCACCACCGTGCGGCCGGTCGACGGAATGTCCTCGCAGAATTCCTTATTGCGTGTGTTGTCAGGCTGATAGCCGGTGAAGTGCATGTTGTACGGGCCGATCGTGAGTCTGCACATGTCCTCGGCCAATGCCAATCCTCCGTGAGCCTGGGCCTGTGTGGATAATATACTCCCCATCGCCAGCATCAAGACGCACAAGCCGGCCGGTTTCAGAAATCGCACAGACATTGTCAGTATCCTCCCTCTGGAATTGTGAACCATGTGATCGCGGCCCGGCACGTCTGGCTTCCTACGAACGGCGGACAGCCCACCAATTTCGCAGCCACTGCGATCTTACGAGCTTGTACAGGAGCAGGGCAAGTAGCAGCATCCCGATCAGTGGTACTACCACGGAACGCACAAGCTTCTGATAATCGGTCATGTGTACCCTCAAGAGATACTGCGGGCGCCGCATCAGATTCTGCTTCTCCGCCGCAATAGTGACCGTATACAGACCCTCGTCCAGCCTGACTTCGCCCCTGAGCACTCCGTCCGGGTGGGTGCTCGGACGCACGTCTGCCACAATCTGATCTTCTGCCTCGTTGCTCCCGTTCCCCTTCACGACCCGCATCCCGACCGGTTCGTTGCGCAGCGCCGGGTCCACGAGGTCCACCACCAGGAAAGTGTCGCCTTCTTTGGGAATGTCCGTGCAGTATTGATCTTTCAGCTCGTATTGCGGCTGATAGGCGCTGAAATGCACCAGTCTCTCACCGACTCGGCGCAAGCATGGGTCGTCTTCTCCGCTCGCTGCTCCATGTGCTGCAGCTGCGCCTGGGTGGTACAGTGAGGCGACCAGAATGAGCACGATGGAGCCTGCTCGTGTCACTTGCCTTATCATAGTAATATGCCGGACCCTCCTGTGTTGGACCTTGCGATGATCCGCTGCTCCGTGCGGCTCAGCGATCCCAGTGCGTAATTGCGATATGTCATATCGGATGACACTACTATGATGCCACTAAAATAGGGCAAGATTCTACCCCCTCCCACACAAGGCAAGCGAAAAATCCGGAATTGTTTTTTCTAATGGATTCGGCCGGGGCTGCGGCTGTCTCGTATGAACCATGCATGACCGGCGTCAAGGGTTCGAACATCGGTTTGTACAACATGCTCAGAGCTGCGTTCATACCTTGTCGTGCTCAACCAGCTTTGACTTGCCGGTGTCGGATCGGCGACAATTGAGCAAGTGAAGGTTGCTCCCTTTCATGAGGCCTTCAATATAGTCACACCGACCTTGCGGATGGGCTACCGTTTCAGCGAGAGTTGTATCTTATGAGGCGACAGACCATGTCGAAAAAACGCTCACGAACAGCGCGATCCAAAGGCAATCCTTTTTCTTCGGTCCCGGTGGGATTTCTCCGAACATGTTCCAAACCGTCTCACTGAGTGGCAGTCGCGGGGAACGACAGCTATTCTCCGACGTCAGCGTGACGGTCAAGCCAGGAACTCTGCTGGCCGTGGTGGGCGCGAACGGCAGTGGGAAAACCAGTTTTCTCCGCATGCTGTGTGGCCTGTTATCGCCCGATGCAGGCACGATTCTTTGGCAGGGGAAAGACATCCGCCAACTCAAGGAATTCTATACTGCCCAGCTCACATATATAGGGCATCTCAACGGAATCAAGGATGAGCTAACTCCGGTCGAAAACCTCAAGGTCTCTGCCTGGCTGGCCGGCGATGACAGTTCCGGCGCGATCGTTCAAATGGCGTTGGAGGCCGTCGGTCTCGAGCGATCGGTTCATCCTCTGCCGACGAGGGTATTATCACAGGGACAGAAGCGCCGCGTGGCGCTTGCGCGTCTCTGGCTTTCCACGCGTCAGTTATGGCTCTTGGATGAGCCGTTTGCTTCACTCGATGCTGTGGCCACTAGTTACTTGACCCAACGTCTGCAGTCGCATCTGAGTAATGGTGGCATGGTGGTCGTCGCCACGCACCAGGAGATTGCTCTCCCAACCGATTCCGTCCAGCACCTGAGGCTGGCTAAATGAGCCAGCCCAGCATGAGTGAGGCGTTGCGCGGGGTTGTCCGGCGGGATCTTCTGCTGGCCATGCGGCGCCGTTCGGATGTGGCGATGTCTGTCTTCTTCGTCGTCATTGTCGCGAGCCTCTTCCCGTTGGGAGTCGGGCCGGAGCCGGCGGTTCTGAGGATGATCGCCTCCGGTGTGCTCTGGGTCACGGCCCTGCTGGCTTGCCTGTTGTCACTGGGGCGCCTATTTACGGCTGATTATCTCGATGGCGTATTGGAACAGACGCTCTTGATACCTCAGCCTCTGGCGGTTCTGGTCATCGGCAAGGTTTTCGCGCACTGGGTGATCTCTGGGTTGCCAGTGGTCCTGCTCTCGCCTCTCCTTGGCTTGCAATTCGGCCTTGGTGGGGACTCGCTGGGGGTGTTGACGTTATCGCTCTTGCTTGGTACGCCGACGTTGAGTATGATTGGGGCCATCGGTGCCGCGCTGACTCTTGGATTGCGTGGGAGCGGCTTGCTGGTTGCCCTCTTGGTGCTCCCCCTCTTTGTTCCGGTGCTGATCTTTGGGGCTGGCGCCGTCACGAGCAACTTGGCTGGAATCGGCAGCGAAGCGAATCTGTCGTTACTCGGAGCCTGTTTCCTGCTCTCACTCGCTTTTGCACCATGGGCCACGGCTGTTGCATTACGCATCGCGTTGGAATAATAAAATCTGATGAGCTTTCTAGGCATCAACTGGTTCAAGTATTCGTCGCCGCAGGCCTTCCATCCGCTGGCAGGGAGGATGATTCCGTGGTTTTCCGCCGCCGCCCTCGCGTTGATCGGCATCGGCCTGTACTTCGGATTTTTCATCGCTCCGACCGATTTTCAACAAGGCGACGCCTACCGCATTATCTTCGTCCATGTGCCGGCCGCATGGATGTCCATGTTTCTGTACGTCATCATGGCCGCATGGGCCGGCCTAGGCTTGGGCTTGAATGCACGTCCCTCGTTCATGATGGCTCAGGCCATCGCCCCCACCGGTGCGATGTTTACGTTTCTTGCGCTGCTCACCGGTGCGATGTGGGGCAAACCGACCTGGGGCGCTTGGTGGGTGTGGGATGCCCGGCTGACGTCGGAACTGATTCTGCTGTTTCAGTATATCGGGATCATCTTGTTGCGCACGTCGATTGACGACCTGCGTCGCGCCGATCGCGCGAGTGCCGTCTTTGCGCTGGTCGGTGTGGTCAATGTCCCGATTATCTATTTTTCCGTGCGCTGGTGGAACACGTTGCATCAAGGTGCATCAGTCAGCATGACGGCGTCGCCGAAAATGGCGGCGACGATGGTGACCGCGATGCTGGTAATGACGCTCGGCTTCTGGATGTATAGTTTCGCGGTGACGCTAGCCCGAGTGCGCTGCGTGATTGCAGAGCGTGAGCGGCAACCGTCGTGGGGCAAGAATTCCTCGATTCAGGAAGTGGCGGAGGCACGCTGATGCAGTGGGGGAGTCCGACTGAGTTTTGGGCGATGGGAGGTTACGGCCTCTATGTGTGGACTTCGTTCGGTGCTACGGCCCTGTGCATGGTGTGGGAAGTACTCGCAGTATGGCGTCGACATGCCTCGGCGGCGGCAGGGAGCCGTGACATGTCGTAGGGGGATACTGATACGATGAAACCTCGACATAAGCGTTTTGTCCTCATTGGTCTGGGTCTGATCGCGCTGGCGGTGGCTTCGATGTTGGTACTGAATGCGTTTCAGAGCAATCTTGTGTTCTTTTTTACGCCGACCCAGGTGGCGAACGCCGAAGTGCCGAAAGGGCGCGGCTTCCGTATCGGAGGGATGGTCGAAAACGGCAGCCTCACACGAGAGAGCGATGGTTTGACCGTGCATTTCGTTGTGACCGACTTGGCGAAACGTGTGCCCGTGACGTTCAAAGGGATCCTTCCGGACTTATTCAAGGAAGGGAAGGGCGTGGTGGCCCAGGGTCAACTCGGGGCCGACGGGACCTTCCTGGCGAGCGAAGTACTGGCGAAGCACGATGAAAATTATATGCCGCCAGAGGCAGCGGACGCGCTCGCCAAGGCGAAGGCAGCAGGGGCGCAGAGCAGCAGCACACTCATCGTCAATCCACGCTAGGAGTCCAGATGATTCCAGAAATTGGCCATTACGCCTTAATTCTTGCGCTCTGCGTGGCTGTGGTGCAGGGAAGCCTGCCCATCTATGGTGCCGCGGTCGGGAACTCGATGCTGATGGCCGTGGCGAAGCCGGCGGCACGAGGGCAATTTCTCTTGGTCCTGCTGGCCTTTTGTTGTTTGGGGTATGCCTTTGCGGACAAAGACTTCTCCGTGCTCTACGTCGCGGCCACGTCGAATTCACAGCTCCCCCTTCATTATCGTCTCGCGGCCATCTGGGGCGCGCACGAAGGGTCTCTGCTCCTCTGGATGTTCATCCTGAGCATCTGGATGGTCGCCGTTTCGTTCTTCTCCACCCATCTGCCGGAAGCGATGCGTGCTCGCATTCTCGGTGTGATGGGATTAGTCAGCGTGGGATTTCTCTTGTTCATGTTGACAGTCTCCAATCCGTTCGAGCGGTTGATCCCAGCAGCAATCGATGGGCGCGATCTGAATCCTCTGCTGCAGGATCCCGGAATGGTGATTCACCCGCCGATGCTCTACATGGGTTACGTGGGATTCTCCGTCGCCTTTTCTTTTGCGATCGCCGCGCTCCTGGGAGGCACGCTGGATGCGGCCTGGGCTCGCTGGTCACGCCCCTGGACCACCGTCGCCTGGTGTTTTATGACCGTGGGGGTTGCGATGGGGAGCGGCTGGGCCTATTACGAACTGGGCTGGGGTGGATGGTGGTTCTGGGATCCAGTCGAAAACGCCTCCTTTATGCCATGGTTGGCGGGAACTGCGTTGTTGCACTCGTTGGCAGTCACCGATAAGCGGGGTGGCTTCAAGGCCTGGAGCGTGCTGCTCGCCATTATGGCGTTCTCGCTCAGTCTGCTCGGGACCTTCTTGGTCCGATCCGGGGTCTTGACCTCCGTGCATGCCTTCGCCACCGATCCGAAGCGTGGCTTATTCATCCTTGTGTTCCTGGCCGTGGTAATAGGCGGCTCGTTGGTCCTTTATGCGTGGCGGGCTCCCCGCGTGGGCTTGGGCGGGGGCTTCGCTATTATCTCGCGCGAGGGGATGTTGCTGGCGAACAATGTGCTGCTGGTTGCGGCCTTGGGTTCGGTGCTCTTGGGCACGTTGTATCCCTTGTTCCTGGATGCGCTGGACCTGGGGAAAATCTCTGTCGGCCCACCCTATTTTGACACCGTTTTTCTCCCCCTGATGACGCCCGCCATCTTTCTCATGGGGGTCGGGCCGCTGGCGCAGTGGAAGAAGGCAAGTCTGCCGTCATTGGCCCTGCGTCTGCGCTGGGCCTTCGCTGTCAGTATGGCGACTGCCATGACGCTGCCGTTTGCCCTTGGCCAATGGACGCCCCTCATCAGTCTGGGGCTCCTGCTGGCCATTTGGATTCTGACGACGATCCTGGTGGACCTGCGTGAACGGTTGGTCCAAGCCGAGGGCAGCAGCCTCGGTGGCCGATTGGCCGCGATGCCCCGCGCGTATTGGGGCATGGTCCTGGCCCACTGCGGCGTCGCTCTGTTCATAGTCGGCGTGACCATGGTGAAGGGCTTTGAAGTGGAGCAGGATTTGAGGATGAACGTCGGCGAGACAGCCACGATCGGCGGCTACACGTTCCGCTTTGACGGCATGCAGGAAGTCAAAGGTCCCAACTATATGGCGTCACGGGGGACATTTCATGTGAGTCAGGATGGCCGTGAAGTGACGGTAATGTATCCCGAAAAACGACGTTACTTCGTCCAGAATCAAACGATGACCGAAGCCGCGATCTCTCCGGGGTTTACGCGTGATCTGTATGTGTCATTGGGCGAGCAGCTCGAGGGCGGCGCCTGGAGCGTGCGGCTCTATCACAAGCCCTTTATTGATTGGATCTGGGGGGGCTGTTTGGTCATGGCCTTGGGTGGCGTCCTGGCCGTCAGTGATCGGCGCTATCGGCTCGCATGGCGCCGCAAAGAGGCTGTTGTGCCGGCGGCGGCACAGATGGCTCGCCAGACAGTCTCATGAATCGATTTCTCATCCCGTTCGGGCTCTTCGTCGTCGTGGTCGGTTTTCTTGCTGTCGGGCTGACGCTCAACCCGCGTGAATTACCTTCTCCATTGGTAGGGAAGCCGGCGCCTGATTTTTCGCTTCCGCAACTCCATGAACCCGCAAAAGTGATTTCGTCGAATGACCTCAAAGGCAAGGTCTGGCTGCTCAACTTTTGGGCGTCATGGTGCGGGGGCTGCAAGGAAGAGCACCCGGTACTCATCCACCTTGCACAATCCGGGGCGGTGCCTATCTACGGCATGGACTATAAGGATCAAAGGCAAGAGGCACTGACGTGGTTGAGAGAGTGGGGCAATCCCTATCCGGTCGTTGCCGTGGATGAGTCGGGGCGTATCGGCATTAATTACGGTGTCTACGGGGTGCCGGAAACCTATGTGATCGATAAGGCGGGGGTCATCCGCTACAAACAGATCGGCCCGCTGCGCGAGGACATTTTGCAAGGGAAGATTTTGCCTCTGGTCAGGGAGTTACAGAACCAATGAGTTGGCTCTTGGTGATCATCCTTCTCGTCCCCAGTCTCGTTGCGGCGGAAGAGGCCAGGCCGCTTGCCGATAATCCACAGGTTGAAGCGCGCTTAAAAAATCTCGCCGTAGAGCTTCGCTGCCTGGTCTGTCAGAATCAGACGTTGGCCGACTCCCACGCGCCGTTGGCCGAAGACTTGCGCCGGGAAGTGCGCGAGATGATCTCCAAAGATATGAGCGACAAGGAAATTATCGACTTCCTCGTGCAACGGTACGGAGACTTTGTCTTGTACCGGCCACCGTGGAAAGCCAGCACCACCCTGCTCTGGCTGGGGCCGTTCCTCCTGCTGATCGCAGGCGCAACGGGATTGGTGTTTGCGCTGCGCAGGAGACAGAAGAAGCTTGCCGATGTGACATTGTCTGATGAAGAGCACAACCGTGTCGCGCAACTGCTTTCCGAAGGAACCAATCGCCCTTGACCATCATATTCTGGCTTATCGCATCGGCCATGACCGTTCTTATTCTCGGTCTCCTATTGTGGCCCCTGCTGAAGCGCACAGCAGCCGCGGCAACGGGAGAGCAGGAGAAGACACTAGCTATCTTCCGACAACAGTTCGTGGAATTAGGGCAGGACCTCGCAAACGGCGTGCTCACCGACGAACTGTATCAGCAGGCGCGACGTGAGCTTGAACGCCGCCTCTTGGAAGAAACTGGCGTCACGGAGGCGACGCCCACAATGGCACCACGTCAAGTAAGCAGCAGACCGGTGGCTCTTGCACTTGCCATCATCATTCCGACTGTCAGTGGATTGCTCTATTGGGAACTTGGGAATCCACTCGCCATGACGCAGCCGACCGCGGCCCAGTTGGCTGCACAAGGGAGTTCGGAAGATGCTCATCCTACCGCTGACTCACTCGATGCACTGATTGAGCAACTAAAGCAGAAAATGGAGCAGAATCCGAATGATGGTGTGGGATGGGTATTGCTCGCGCGTTCGTATGTGGGAATGGGGCGTTACCCTGATGCCGTGCCGATCTTCGAGAAAGCCGTGAAATTGATTCCTGATGATGCTCAGTTGCTCGCCGATTATGCCGATGCCTTGGGTGTCGTCCATGGTCGTAAATTGGAGGGGAAGCCCGAAGTCTTGATTCAACAGGCGCTGAAGATCGATCCACGCAATGTGAAGGCACTGATGCTCGCAGGGACCGTGGCGTTCAACCGCAAGAATTATGCGCGGGCGGCCAAGGACTGGGAACAAGCTCGCGCGAACCTTCCTGCGGACATAGATCCGGAGATGACGCAGCAACTGATGGCCGCCATCGCAGAAGCCAAGAGCCAGCTTGGTGGCGGTCAAGAGACGGTGTCCGCGTATACGGAACCGTCGGCGCAGGTCCAGCCAGCCGGACAGAACGGACAGCTTCGTGCGATCAGAGGCACGGTGACTGTGGCGCCGAGCCTAGCCGGCAAGGGATCCCCGACGGACACGTTGTTTGTGTTTGCACGCGAGATGAGTGGTCCACCGATGCCTGTGGCGATCGTGCGGGCGACGAAGAAAGATTTACCCTTTACGTTCCAGCTCGATGACTCGACCAGCCCGATGCCGTCCAGAAAACTCTCCGGCGCAGGAACAGTGGTGATTGTGGCCCGACTGTCAAAGTCCGGCCAGGCCATGCCACAAAGTGGAGACTTGGAGGGGACGAGTGATCCCGTGAAGTCTGGAGTGGATGGGATTACCGTCGTCATCGATCGTGAGAGACCCTAGCCTGCATGTCTCTCTCTCCTCTATCACCACGCACCAGGCTGCTTTAGCTTCTGCCGCTGATTCTTCGCACAGGTCGTTCGCAGGATGCTGAAAAAGTCCGCCAGCGGCGTTCTCGCATCGCTCAGAAGCTCAACGTACCGAAGCGTACTCCTCGCCTCTTCGCGCGCTGAGGCCTTGCCGGACAGCCTTTTGGAGCATCCTGCGGAAATACTCTTTTTATTGTCCACACGCACGGCCATGGACGCTCTGACGTGCCCACATAATTTTTCCGCAGCCTGCCGGAGAAACACGATCTCGAAACCCTCATGCGGATCTAAACCAAGACCGATACTTAGGGCACAATGCTTGCCGCAGTCCGCCATAAAATTATTGCACAAACTCTCTTGACATTTTCTGATGCATGCTGAGATACATGGGCGCTGCGCGCCAAGCAACGAAATCACTCAAGACCATAAATGTGTCCTAACAAAGGAGCATTGCACATGAACGACAAATTCTGGCTGAGAGGTGGTCTATTCGTCTGCGGCGTATTGCTCGCCGCGACGGCACCTGCGTATGCGGAACCAGCGGCGTCGGCTGGACAGTCGCTGGCGATTAGCGGAAAGGTGACTGTGGCGCCGAGCCTGGCCGGCAAGGGATCCTCGACGGACACGTTGTTTGTGTTTGCACGCGAGGTGAGTGGTCCACCGATGCCCGTGGCGATCGTACGGGCGACGAAGAAAGATTTACCCTTCACATTCAGACTCGATGACTCGAATAGCATGCTGCCGTCCAGAAAACTCTCCGACGTGGGAACGGTAGTGATTGTGGCCCGTCTGTCGAAGTCCGGCCAGGCCATGCCACAAAGTGGGGATTTGGAGGGAATCAGTCAGCCGGTAAAGCCTGGAATGGAGGGGATCACGATCGTTATCGATCGTGAAAGACCATAGAGAGAACCCGGGTGGCCACACGTCTCTCTCCTTTATCACCAAGCTGCGCGATCTCTTGCCGCTGGTCAATGCAAGGGTCATTGAGGCATTCAACTTGCACCTCTTACACGTATTTTAGCCAAGCAAATATTTTTCACAAAGCCCCACAAACCCCATTGACATCTGATCTCTGCTGAGATACATATGCGCCCGGCGCGAAGTAACAGGCTTATTTATAACCATAAACAAGAAACAAGACTAGAAGATATGCTTAGACAGATACAGTTAGCATCAGCACTCTTAACGGAAGGAGCATCAGCATGAACTTGAAGCTCTGGCTAGGTTGTGGTGCGCTGGCATGCGGAGTCTTGCTTGCGGGAACGACGCAGGCGGATTTTCCCAGCGTCCCCAAGGAAACCTACGAGGCGCTGAAGCTTGACCGGACAGCGAGCCCAAAGCAATTGCACGAGGCGTTGGTGAAACGCTATCTGGATCCAGCCGAAGGCTTTGGGAAGGGGAAGTACGGCCAGTATTGGGAGCCGATCCCATTCAGTAAGTACCTGGACCCTGGTTCCTTCTACAAACCACCGACATCGGTCAAGGATATCGCGACACGCGAGCAGTGCGTGAAATGCCACACCGACGAGTCGCCGGGCTGGGTGGCTATGTGGAAGAGGAGCACCCACGCCAATCTGGACAAGATCCGCAAGCTCACCCCCAAAGATGACACCTACTACAAGAAAGCGAAGCTGGAAGCGATTGAGACGAACCTCCGCTCGCTCGGCAAACTCGGTGAAAAAGAGCATTTGAAAGAAGTTGGCTGCATTGACTGCCACTATGATATCAACACAACGAAGAAGGCGGACCATCGCAAGGACATCCGAATGGCCACCGCCGACGTGTGTGCCAACTGCCACCTGCAGGAGTTCGCCGAGCGCGAGTCCGAGCGCGACACGATGACCTGGCCGAAGGACCAGTGGCCGAAGGGCCGTCCGTCTCACGCGCTGGACTATAGGGCCAATGTCGAGGTGGAAGTCTACGCCGGGATGTCGCAGCGCGAGATCGCCGACGGCTGCACTCAGTGCCACATCAATCAGAACAAGTGCGACATGTGCCATACCAGGCATGAATTCTCTGTGGCTGACTCGCGCAAGCCTGAGGCCTGCGGCACCTGCCACAGCGGTGCCGACCACATCAACTGGGAAGCCTACACCATGTCGAAGCATGGTAAGCAGTATGAGGCAAAGGGGAAGAGCTGGAATTGGAACGTGGAACTCAAGGACGGAATTGCCAAGGGCGGACAGGCCGCACCCACCTGCGCGAGCTGTCACATGGAGTACCAAGGGAAGTTCTCTCACAACGTGGTGCGTAAAGTCCGGTGGGCGAACTATCCATTTGTGCCCGGCATCAGAGAAAACATCAAGACCGCCTGGGCCGATAAGCGCCTGGATGCTTGGGTCAAGACCTGTACCCAGTGCCACTCTGAGAGCCACACCCGTGCCTACCTAGAGTATATGGACAATGGCACCTACTCGGGGCTTGATAAATACGATGAAGCGCACGAGATAGTTCATCAGCAGTACAAGGATGGTCTCCTCACCGGTCAGAAGACCAACCGGCCAAAGCCTCCGGCGCCGGTTCCGCCGGGGTTCGAGCAATTCTTCCAGATCTACTGGTCGAAGGGAAACAACCCTGCAGCGATCGAGCTCAAACTCTTTGAAATGGCTGAAGACCATCTGGTGCAACTGCACGTGGCCCTCGCCCACCAACATTGGGGATTCACCTATACCGTCGGCTGGGCGGCGATGAACAGGGCTTATGTCGAAATCAATGACGAAGACACCAAGCTCAAGGAGAAACTGGAGTTGATGGATCGGGTGGCTAAGCTCGAAGGGAGCAAAACGAGCCTGCTTGACTTCAACGGCACAGAGGGAAAGATCACGCTCGGTAGTGTAGGTGGCGGCATGCTGCTGACCGGCGGCATTGCGCTCGTCGGATGGAGCAGGCGCAAGAAGAACCAACGGTGACAACTGGCGCAGCGCAGACGATGGAAGGTGCGCTGACGCGACCAAGCAACAGAATCCTCCCGTCGCTGGGAATTTTCCTGGTGGCGGGAGGTTTTCTTGTGTTCGGCTGGCTCGCGTACTTGTGGCTCAGTCCAGGGTCTGCACCTTACCACTATAAGTTAGTGGAAGAGGGCGGTGTCGACAAGTTCGGCATGCTAGGACTTGAGGCCTGGCCCGATCTCGGGATCAGCAAATATGAGATTCTAGTCGAGGGGGTGGACCAACCGGTAGCCTTGGCCTATCTTGCGCGACGTGGCAATGCCCCGCCTGTCATGCTTAGCTGGGAAAATCGCAGCGGCGAGCCATTGGCCTTCCTCGACGGCAAACTCTCGGAGTTGACCGCACTAGCGACGGCCATCACTAAGCATGTGCCGAAGGACGCAGTCGTCCTTGCATGGTGGGACACCGCGCGTCAGATCAGGCTGCTGACAGGGTACGAGACGGTATTCAACTCGCATCTAAGCCAACCCCCTATCATGCCTGCGCTTTGGCGCGCCAGAAGCGGAGCGATCCAGAAATACGAACGCGAGTTCTGGAGAGCCCCGGCGAGCGCAGAAGAGAGTCAGAAATTCCAACGTTTCGCCGATGCGCTGGCAGCGGATCCGAAAGAGGGCGCGGCCATGCTGCGCGAATTGACCGGCGGGCTCGAGGCCTATGTTGCGGTTCACCTTTCGGACCTCTATAAACTCGGGCTGATGCGCCCCGAGCGTCTCGGTGTCGCCTACAAGGACTTCCCCGTGAAGGGCGGCGACGTCCATGGGTTGAGCGGGATGGTGAAGCGTTGGCTGGCGGACAATAACTATACCGCGTATTCGGTGTACGGGCTCTCGGAGAACGTGGTGCGCGCCTACTTCCTGGCCGATGCCAAGAGCAGCAACACAATGCTCGCGCAGATGCTGCCCTTCACGACCACGCAGCCTCTTGAGTTGAAAGCTGTACAGCTCGTCTATCAATACGGCGGTTATTGGGTGTATAAGATTCCACCAATGCAGACTTCCAGTGACTGATTTTTTTAGTAGCTGAGGTGGGATTACCCGTCCTTGTAAATCTTTTAAACTGACGATAGAGTGAAGTCCATGAGCATTTTTCATAGTACGACCACGAGTAGTTTTTCTTAGAAAGGAGATACCGTGAATCATCCCATGACATACGCACTCGCCGCTGCGGCGTTGTTCGCAGTCTTAGTCGGAAGCGCTGCCGCAGAAACCCCGTTCGAGGGGCGGAAGAAATGCAGTAATTGTCACAAAAGTGAGGCCGACTCGTGGATCAAGACCGCCCACGCCAAAGCTGTCGACTCGCTCAAAGCCGAGAGGGACAAGGACAAGAACAAAGCCATGCTCAAGGCCAAACTCGACCCTAAGAAGGACTACACCAAAGATAAGGATTGTATCGGCTGCCACGTGACTGGGTTCGGGTCGGAAGGCGGGTATGAAATTACGGAGCCGGACAAGTTCTTAGTAGGTGTAGGCTGTGAATCCTGCCATGGGGCAGGCCCCGACTATCGCAAGGTTCACCGCAAGGCGGGTGAGGCTTTTGAAAAGACGAAAAAGGTCACGCCGCGCGAGTCCCTCGTGGAAGCCGGACAAGAGTTTGAGTTCATTGAGAAGTGCAACGCCTGCCACCTGAATTACGAAGGCTCGCCGTGGAAGGGTGTAAAGAAACCGTACACGCCGTTCACTCCTAAGGTGGACAAGAAGTATGAGTTCGACTTCGAGAAGTCCGTGCGTAACAATAAGGCCATGCATGAACATTTCAAACTAGCGGGCACGTTTGATGGTCCGCCAACCCCGAAGTTTCATGAGGAGTTTCAAAAGGATGCCAAACCGGCCGAGATAGGCAAGGAGGAGTAATGGCAGGGCGGTGGTCGGGCGGTGCCATACTTCTCGGTGCAGTTCTTGCGGTCGGATCGATTGTCGTGGTATTCGGCGGCGAGGCTGCAATATCCAGGACCGAGTTCTGCGTGAGCTGCCATTCCGAGACCTATCCGTATGAGGAGTTGAAAAAATCCTCGCACTGGGGCGCGCTCGGCTCCGATCCTGGCTGCAAGGACTGCCACGTCCCTCAGGGCTTGTCGAATTTCCATCTGGCAGTTTGGACGCATGTGGTGGATGGGCTGCCGTTCCTGATAGATGAGTTCACCAACGACTACTCTACGATCGAGAAATTCAATGAGCGCCGACCGGAGGCTGCCTATAGGGCACGCATGAAATTGAAGGGGTGGGACAGCATGACCTGCCGGGCTTGCCACAAGAATACAAAGCCTCCCGGCGCGTCTGCTAAGGCTGCGCACAAGAAGATGGAAACGGAGGGCGCAACCTGCATAGATTGCCATCAGAACCTGGTGCATAAGAAAGTCCCCGAGCATGACCTCACTGCCAGCTTGGCGCAGGGCAAGATGGTCTTGAAGGAGAAAGAAAAAGAAAAAGACTGATCCGCGGCGATCTTGGAACCTACGTGAGCCTTGAGTTGCCAGAAACCTGCCTCGTTGACCCGCCGGACCCTTGCCGCATACGAAGGGTGGCGGTCGTCCGTTCCCTATCACGTTCTTCTACGACCCGACAGTCGAGTGTAAGCAACGGGCTCAAGAGAGGCTGAAATCAGCGAGATCGAGAATGCTACGCCATTTCCCACAAATTAGTGCCGCTTATGCTCATAGGAAACGGGATTACGTTATTGCGGCATTTACTATTGTGTGCGTAGCGGTCTGTATGTTGTGTGAAGCAAGCGCGAATTTGCAAATACAATATGCCCTAGGGTTTATTGCGGCGACATGTCTCATTGGGTTTTTGCGTGGAGAAAATAGAGAAGTAAGAATGCAGGTTCTCGTTGCTGTCGCCTTTACGACAATTGGCGAGTACGTGGCTTCTGTCTGTATGGGTGGATACATCTATCGGTTTGAGAACGTACCGGCCTATGTGCCGTTTGGTCACGGAATGGTATATTTAACCTCCATCGCGTTGGCGCGTTCCGGGCTATTTGTACGACATGCCAGAGCAATCGCCACAACTGTGGTATTGCTAGGCGGCGCATGGTCAATTTGGGGAATCAGCGGGTATGCAGATCATGGTGATTCAGGGGGCGCGTTGCTGTTTTGTGCATTTTTGATCTGTCTTTTTAAAGGTCGCTCGCCATTGGTATATCTCGCGGCTTTCTTTATTACTACGTGGCTGGAGATACTTGGCACAGCGGCTGGAGCCTGGAAATGGGCGGATGTAGATCCTGTTTTTGGATTGTCTCAGGGAAACCCGCCAAGCGGTGTTGCCGTCTGGTACTGCCTGGTTGATGCGGTAGCTCTCAGCGGAGGTCCGCTATTATCGCGCGGCCTGAAAAATGTCAGTGAGTGGTATAACTCTGTAGTCTCTCTCCCCAGACCAGTAGAGAAAGTTTCAGCCCTTTTAGGTTTACGTGGGGATATGCGGGAAGATTTTCAAGCTCAGATACTTCTCACCTCGCAGGCCATAAGCACGTCGTTGAAGAACCAGGATTTTGTTGTTGAGCCTCTCGATAAAGCCTAATTCCAGTTCCACTTCAATCGTATAATGGCGATCATGTGACGGCCACTTAGCGTCGCAACAGTCCTTTGAGCAGGTCTCGGCCCTGTTGCTTTAAGTCTTCTGGTTTCGTCGTCCCTTTCAGTAGTCCATCAACCGCTTCCTCAACCTTCTTCTGCACCTGTTCCTGAACTTTTCCGGTTAGGCCCTTCATATCTAACCCATACGATGGCTCCTGCGCTGTTCCAGTAATCATCAGGGGAAGACTCAAGCGGCCTTCTTTCATCGCGAGCTTGGCGGCAGGCGATGAACGTGCGATCGTCCGGCTTAAGTCCTGCGACAAGTTGAGGTTTAGGGTGAGGTTCAGCGTCTGATCGAATCCGATGGTGCCTCCTCCTGTAGCCTGAAAGTCGTGGCTATCCATTAAGAGCCGTTGGACATGGATGGTCCCTTGCTTAATGGCGAGATCGGTCTCGATCGTTGAAAAAGCCGTTGCCTTGGCATCATCAAGCGAGATGCCCGCGACTTTGAGGATGGAGATGGCTTCCTGAAGCAGATTCACACCTTCGATCTTGCCGTCTTTCACAGCCACGTATCCCGTGCCTTCCAAGGATTTCGTGAGGTCCGGCATGGACCATCCATGGCCTTGCATGTCGAGGTCGGCTCCTGCCGTTCCGCTGATCGACACCTGGGTGGTTGCCAGGGCGCTGAGTGCCGGAGTGAGTTGTACCCCTTGAATTGTCATCTTGCCAATGAACGGTGGTGTCTCAGAGCCGGATCTAACCCTTCCCTCTGCCGACACCTGTCCATCGAAGAGTTGAAAGGAGAAGTTCTGTATCAGTACGTCCTGGCTCTGCACTTCAGCTGCAATCTGGAGATTTTTCACATCAACTGGTTTCTGCAATGGTAGGGCGACCGGCAGATTGGAGGTATTGATGACGGGCGCACTGATGTTCAGGCTGGCGTTTCGCCCGACCATTTTTCCGGTGATGGCGAAATTTGTGTTTCTCACCGCGAGTTGGAGATTGATCGCATCAATATCCGCGGATTCTTTCAAAGGGCCAAAGGTCCCGTCCAGCCTCACCGGCAGGTTAAACGGTTGGATGAGCATTCCAACATGGAGCCTCGGGGATTGGCCGAGCCGAACGGATCGGAGGAGGAGCTCCATACCCTGTAAGATATACTCGGTCGACTTGGCAGCTGATAGATCTTGATAGGTGAGTTTCCCGTTCGTGATGGAGACTCGATCCACGGCCAGCAGTGCCAGGATTTTGAGCGGACCTTCGATCGATGGAACGGGCGCCCGCGATGGAGTTTTAGGCAGCTCTACGCCTGTACGACCGATGGTCGAGATGTTCAGAACGCTATTCTTGTTCTTGATGACCGTGATAACTGGATCACGGATCACGATTTCTTCTACCTCTACATTGCCGCTGAGTAAAGGCAGGAGTTTGACCCCAACGTCCAGCGACGTGAGCGAGGCAAAGCGGCTTGAGCCGAATGCCGGATCGTCCAGCACGTCAAACCCGGCCACTCTGGCACCGATCCGCGGCCAGATAGTCAGGCGGATGTCTTGCAGCTGAACCTTGCGATTAAGCGCGTCTTCGATGAGTGGTTTGTATTGATCTTGATACTTGTTGAGGTCAATCAGGAAGGGAAGCGCCAGGATTACTCCGACCACCAGGGCCACTACAATAAGTACACCTATCACGATTTTCATCAGCGCGCCTCATTACAAGCTTCTGCCAGTATAGGAAAGGGCTCGACCACGGTCAATGTGAGTTAGTGAGTCTATGGAAAACAAAGGGGGGGACAGATTAGCAGGATGCTCGAAAAGTCCGCCAGCAGCGTTCTCGCATCGTTCAGATCCACAACGGGGACCCGGCCGCCTCACTAACTCGGCGGCGCGCACAGACTTGGTGCTCCTTATTCGTCGCACCGTGCGCCCCAGAGGGTACGCCTCCGGTCTTCACTCGCTGCGGCCTTGCTGGACGGCCTTTTTGAGCCTCCTGCAAGGGTGTTCTCCCGTTGGGCCGCTCGACTGAGCTCGTCGCAGGCACACGTGCGGACCAGTGAAGTTCTAGCGGTCCACAGAGTTGTTACTCAGCCTTCTAGGATTCTAGAGTTGAAAGGATCCGTTCAGCTGGATCGACCGTAACACTGTTCGGTTACGTCATCGGGGGCGCTGTCCAGGCGAGTTTAATACGCCGGGGCAGGTAGTGGTCGGCATTTCGGGGGTACGGGAGGGATCTCGAGGATCGGTCTAGACGGACGGGGATTCAACGTACATGGAACTTTCGTATGCGCAGCTACCCGGTTGACCAGGTGATTGCTGGCCGTAATGGACAAAGTAGCCATAAACTGAGGAGCCTTGAACCGGACTCCATGCGAGGGACACGGTGGCTCCACCCTGAGCAGAAGGCGTGACGGTCGATATTTCATTTGAGCAGGCGCTTTCTATACCGTTATAGGCACTGACCGTAAAGTAATAGAGGGTATTAGGATCAAGGTTTATGACTGTGGCTGATGCCGCTGATGCTTCGCTGCCGGTCTCTCCGCCGCCGCATCCGGTCAGCAATGGCAGCATCGTAAGAAGAAGACTCACAAGCATTGCGCTCAGACGTAGTGGTATACAAATGGTCGTCGTGACTCTGGTCAGCGGTAAGAGGAATTGTTGCTTGGGCAATGCGCTCATGTGCTAATGCATTGAAGATACGGGTATGTTTGAGTTGATTCAGGTTCGATCTACTTCGTGCGTGATGCTGGGCAAGAAGGAGAACGCGATTGGGGTTAGAGCAAAGCATGTGCCATGATTGTGCGCTATAACCATTTGATTTATTTATGCATGTAGATGAAGCCGTGGTTACTTATGATACTGGGTTGGTAGCACCTGAAGGAGAGGCCCTACAGATTTTGTTCCGCCGGCAGAGCGGCGGGCTTTCCCTCGCCCTGCTCATCCATCCAGTGCCCATGGATGTGCGTGAGAGTCGGATCGTGGATGGCCGTGAATGACTTCTGCAAATTGACAGTCAGACCGAGAGGCCTGGCGTGACTATGCAGTTATCTCTTGCCGGTAAAGAGTAATAGATGCAGGAAAGTGCGACTATTAGGAGGAGTGGTGCTGGGAGTTTGAGCCTTGTTTTCAAGTGTGCCGGCTGTCGCTCGCGTAGGCAGCGAACGATGACGGATCGCAATGTGTCATTACGGCTCCGTGAACGGTGCGGCTGTCGATGGTCGGGTCGGTATTCCTTCACTTCTCCCTTATGGGACGGTCCTGTCCCGAAAAAATCGAAACAGTAAGTAGGCATTGAGCATCATCATGATCGTGAGGATGCTGTATGTGGTGAACTTGGTGGCCAGATTCAATTCGATGAGCACCCTAGACAGTCCAAACGCGACGACCAAGGCATCGAAGGCCATGCAGATCCGCCTGAACGTTTCAGGGTCCATCCAACGAATGAGATAGCTCCCGAGAGGAATTCCCAAAAGGACGCTCGGGACGATATACGGAATGATCTCCATACTGCTGATGCTGTAGAGTCCAATGAAATAATAGGCGATTCCCGTCAGTGCCGCTTCTCCCACTCGAATGACGCCAAGCGCGGCCCGGAAATCCTGTTTGGCATACCCTTGATTATTGAAAAGGAGCGCAAGGGGAGGGCCTGAGATGGTGGTGACGGAATATAGGGTTCCGATTCCCATTCCGAAGGGTATTGCAATGGTTTTTTCGGCTTGGATGGGTTTTCTGATACCGGCAGCTTGGAGCAGAATCAATGGCAACAGCATGAAGTAGGTCACAAACTTGACCCACGCCGGATGAACGAGGGAGAGAATATAGCTGCCGATGGAGACACCGATCAGGAGACCGATCAGAATGGGCGCCACGCGCCACCAAATGTTCGGGATGCTCTTGCGGTTGATGAAAAGAACGTATCCATTGATCACCAATTCCACGAGCACCAACGCCGGATTCAGAATACGATTGGTGTAAAAGAGCAGCGCGACGGGAACCGTAATCGAAGAAAATCCATACCCCAAGGCGCCGTTGATAGTGGCTGCCACGAACGTGATCAGCACGAGCACGACTTGATCCATGATTATTCTTTGCGATGCCAGGAGACGAAGTCGTCGAGCGTGTAATGGTCCAGGATATCGGCAATCGCATCACGCACCGAACCCATCACATGCTGCACCGGACATTGGGCATGTTCGGCATAGGGGCAGTCCCGGCATTTCTGATAGGCCGTCTTGCTCACACATCCGATGGGAGCAAGGGGGCCATCCAAAATGCGGATCACTTGGCCGAGGGTAATCTCTCCCGGAGTCTTAATCAGTGCGTAGCCGCCCTTCATCCCTCGACGACTAGAAAGGAGGCCTGCCCGTTTCAGTGCCAGGAGGATCTGTTCAAGGAATTCGACTGGGATATGTTGGCGTGTTGCGATCTGGTGGCGCTGGAGTGTCCCCTTGCCATGGACAAGGGTGAGTTCAAGCAGCGCGCGAAGTCCGTACTCGCTTTTTTTCGAGAGCTTCATGGTCAGGTCGATATGATTCCGAGTGAGTTAATCAAGATTTGCGACAATAGAGTACCAGGGCAGGTCCCGTCAAGAGCCGATCTGAAAAATTTTAGCGGGATAATTCACGGGGTTCTGATCCCCAACGCCCATCCATTCAGCAGAGACAACCTGTTGCAACTCCTTGATCCTAGAGGGGTTGTTCCTTGACAGGCTCTGCGCATTCCTGTTAGTTTCTCCGCGCATTTCAACGCGTCTCGCGCGAGAATTCAGACCTCCATAACCACGACTGGACTGTTCGTGACCTTCCAGGATCTCATTCTCACGTTGCATCACTACTGGGCCGAGCAAGGCTGTGTCATTCATCAACCCTATGATCTGGAAATGGGGGCGGGCACCTTTCACCCGGCCACGTTCCTCAGGTCCCTTGGTCCGGAGCCCTGGCGGGCGGCCTATCCCCAACCATGCCGGCGTCCCACGGATGGACGATACGGCGAGAATCCGAATCGCATGCAGCACTATTATCAGTATCAGGTCGTGCTGAAGCCGTCGCCGGACAACATCCAAGCGTTGTATCTGGATAGTCTCGCTCAATTGGGGATTAATCCGAAGCAGCACGACATCCGATTCATTCAAGACGACTGGGAATCCCCCACTCTGGGTGCCTGGGGCCTGGGTTGGGAGGTGCGTCTTGATGGGATGGAGATCACCCAGTTCACTTATTTTCAGGAAATCGGCGGGATCGAGCTCAATCCCATTACCGTCGAAATCACATACGGGACTGAACGCATCGCAATGTATCTGCAACAGGTGAATAACGTGTTCGATCTCGCCTGGACCGACACGATCAAGTATGGGGACATCCATCACGAGACCGAGGTTCAGGGGTCACGCTACAACTTCGAAGAAGCCGATGTGACCATGCTCATGACCGCCTTTCAATCGTATGAAGCCGAGTGCAAGCGGTTGCTCACGCAAACCGACAAACGGCTGACGCTGCCGGCCTACGACTATTGCATCAAGTCTTCTCATGTGTTCAACCTGCTGGATGCCCGCGGGGCGATCAGCGTGGCCGAGCGGACCGGCTACATCGGCCGCGTACGGGCGTTGGCCCGCCAATGTGCCGAACGGTATATCGAAGAGCGAACAACGATGGGGCATCCACTCATCGAGCGCGAGAAATCCAAGAGAAGGGTTCGACCAAAAGGCGGTTCAGTCCGTATGACAGCTCGCTCATGAAAAGTGCGTCAACGAAGATGGCTCAAGCTAAGGTTCATTCGCCGGATACGGCCGAGCTGCTGCTCGAAATCGGTGTCGAGGAGTTGCCGTACCAATTTATTGCTCCTGCTCTCTCCTCGCTAACAGAACAGGCTGAATTTTCCTTTGGTTACCACAGGCTTTCAGCGGGTTCGATCAACGCGTATGGAACACCACGACGACTACTGTTGGTAGTTGAGCGCCTCGCAATTCACCAAGCAGCTTTCATAAATGAAGCCATGGGACCGTCGAAGTCCGTTGCATTCGATCAGGTCGGCCAGCCAACCAAAGCCGCGATCGGTTTCGCGAGGGGGCAAGGCGTGCCGGTCGAGAGTCTCCGAGTGAGGCAAACACCGAGAGGCGAATATCTGTTTGCAGTCAAGGAGGATGCGGGACGCCCGACCAAGACAGTCCTGCTCGAAATCCTGCCGCAGATTGTAGGCGAACTGTCTTTCCCCAAAGCGATGAAGTGGAATGAAGCGGGTGAGCGGTTCGCCCGTCCAGTCCGCTGGCTCGTTGCGCTGTATGGTGGGGCGGTCTTGCCGATTGAGATTGCGGGTATAAAGGCGGGCAACAAAACTTACGGCCATCGCGTGATGGGGAATGGCAAGGCCATCACGGTTTCGGATCATTCGTCCTACTGCAGATCGTTGAAACGGCAGGGTGTGTTGCCGGATCAGGAAGAGCGTCGTGCCACGATCCGTGAACAGCTGGAGAAGATCTGCAAAGGCACAGGCCTAGGAATCAATGCCGACGAGGATTTGCTGGATCAGGCGGTGTTCACGACGGAATGGCCCTGTGCCATCCTCGGAAGTTTCAAGCTGGAGTATCTCGCTGTGCCGTCAGAGGTCTTGATCACCTCGATGAAAGAACATCAAGGGTTCTTTTCATTGCGCGACAAGAAAAGCGGATCGCTTGCCGCGCATTTCATTGCGATCGCGAACAACGAGCTCAAGAGCATGTCATTGATTCGTGAAGGCAACGAGCGTGTGCTGGCAGCGCGTCTAGCCGACGCGAAATTTTTTTTCGACGAAGATCGAAAGGTCAGACTCGAAGACCGCGTCAAGAAACTTGCAGGCGTGACGTTCCATAAAAAACTTGGGACAGTGGCGCAGAAGCAGGAAAGGCTTGAAAAACTGGTTACCATTATCGCGCCTCTTCTCAACCCCGGTGCTAAAAACAATGAAACAATCAACCAATGCCGTAGGGCTGCGAAGCTATGCAAGGCCGATCTCCTTACTGGCATGGTAGGAGAATTTCCTGAGTTGCAGGGCATCATGGGGGGCGAATACGCGAAACATGATGGTGAATCTGAGGCGGTCAGTCAGGCCATCAGGGAACAGTATCTTCCGCGATCGATCGAAGGAGAATTGCCACAGACTATAGGTGGTCAGGTGCTGTCGTTGGCCGACCGGCTGGATTCGGTGGTGGCGTTCTTCCACGTGGGTCTCGTGCCGACCGGATCGGAAGATCCCTTTGCGTTGCGCAGGAATGCCACGGCCATCGTCAGAATTATTCTTGAGAACGGCCTCAGATTGGATTTGGGGGAATGTATTCGTCATGCAAGAACGATTGTGAGCAAGGATGGATTTATGGGAATGGCAGGTTCTGAACAAGAAGGAAACCGCCGAATTGTCGAATTCATATTTGAGCGGGTTCGACATTATTCCAAGGTCATCCATGTCTTGCGGGACGATGTCATCGAAGCAGTGCTCAAGTCGGCCCACGACAAGACGCTGGATCTCGTTGATCTCGTTCTGAGAATGAAGGCACTTCAAGCCGTGGCCACCAAGCCGGAGTTCGATCCTTTGATCGTTGGCTTCAAACGTGCGCACCGGCTCGTCGAAAAAGAGCAGTGGGATCGTAAGCCGGTCGATCCGGTGCGGTTCGAACATGCCACCGAGTCTGTGCTGTACCAGGCCACAGTACAAGAACGGAAGACCATGATGTCAGCGATGACGAACGGGGACTATGGTCAAGCCCTGGACGCGCTGGTGCGTCTGAAGCCTGCGATCGATGCATTTTTCAAAGCAGTCATGGTGAATGCGGAGGATCCGGTTATCCGGAGCAACCGGCTGTCATTGCTCCAGGGCGTGGATAAATTATTCAACTCGTTCGCGGACTTTTCGCAGATTGTGGTACAAGGGGGGTAGAGCGTGGAATGGCACCCGTGCTGGTCTCCTGCTCCCGGAGCGCGCGCCCGAGGACGGGGCTCGCTCGACGGCCGCAATGAGACCAGCACGGGTGCCATTCCGAGGGAGAGATAGGTGGGGGAACAACATAGGGGGCAGTACGATATGGAGCAGTCCATGGGTACAGCGTTTCTTTCCCAACCATCGTCAGACGATCAACGTCGGGCGAGGAAAGTCCGTCGGTTCACCATCGTCGTGTCTCTTGCCATGATCATTCTCTGCAACGCGATCGTTTTGGTTGGGTTATGGGCTAGTGGGATTAACCTCGATGAACTGGTAATGACCCCCGATGTATTCAATTCCAAACAGGATATTTGTCTCCGGTTCGGCTGGCAGTCCGTTACGGGAGCGGCGGAACCGGTATCTCTCTGCTCGGAATGGATCAATCTATCCGATCCGTCCGGCAAGACTCATCAGATTCAACGGGAGATCAAGTTTCGGTACGGACCGGACGGGCAGTATTATGTGGATTGGGGGAGGCACGCCGACTATCGGTTGCTCATACTGGTGCTGGTTGTCGTGGCAGTCATTGCATTCGGGCTGGTGGCGAAATGTTATCTGGTCGGCCGGTATCGGCTGCGTCTCGAATCCGCCGCCGGCCACGGGGCATCACTCATCCATTGAATTGGACTGAAGTCAACACGAAGGAGAGGCAGCGTGGCGAAGAAATACGTGTACTACTTTGGTGACGGCGTGGCCGAAGGGACCTCCAACATGAAAGAGCTCCTCGGCGGGAAGGGTGCCGGGCTTGCCGAAATGACGAATCTCGGCATTTCCGTTCCACCCGGCTTCACGATTTCCACCGAGGCCTGCGTTGAATATTACAAGAACGGGAAACAGTATCCTCCCGGCATGTGGGACGCCGCGTTGAAATCGCTCAAGCGGGTCGAGCGGTCGATGGGCATGGGGTTTGGCGATCCTGAGCGGCCGTTGCTGGTCTCGGTCCGGTCCGGCGCCCGGGCTTCGATGCCGGGGATGATGGACACGGTGCTGAATGTCGGTCTGACGACCAAGACGGTAGAGGGGTTGGCGGCAAAAACACGCAACGATCGGTTTGCCCAGGACAGCTATCGGCGCTTTGTGTCCATGTTCGGCAGCATCGTCATGGGGGTGCCGCGCGAACATTTCGAAGCGATCCTCAAGCACAAGAAGGCCGAGGTGGGCGTGACGCACGAGACCCATCTCGATGCGCGGCATCTCCGGGAATTGGTTTCCAGCTTTAAGGCGCTCATCAAGGAAGAAACGAAGAAAGAGTTCCCCGATGAGCCCCTCGAACAGCTTCGCTTGGCCGTCAACGCAGTCTTTTCCTCCTGGTTTGGCGCGCGGGCCGTCACCTATCGGCGCCTCTATGGAATTCCCGACTCGTGGGGCACGGCCATCAATGTGGTGGCGATGGTATTCGGCAACATGGGGGAGACAAGCGGCACCGGTGTGGCGTTCACGCGCGATCCGGCCTCCGGCGGTAAGAACTTTTTCGGCGAGTGCTTGATGAATGCCCAAGGCGAGGATGTCGTAGCCGGTATCAGGACTCCGCTTCCGGTCAATGCACTCGCCAAGAATGTGCCGGAGGCCTACAAAGAACTGGAGCACACCTACAAGAAGCTCGAAAAACATTACCGGGACATGCTCGATTTGGAATTTACGATCCAAGAGGGCAAGCTCTATATGCTGCAAACCCGGGTCGGCAAACGGACCGGTATCGCCGCCGTGAAGATTGCGGTCGATATGGTCAGAGAAGGCCTCATCTCGAAGCAGGAAGCGGTGCAGCGGATCGGGCCTGAGCAATTGGCGCAATATCTCTATCCGATTTTCGACACGAAAGAAGAGTCGAAGTCCAATCCCCTGGGAAAAGGGCTCCCAGCCGGTCCTGGCGCGGCAGCCGGGAAGATTGCCCTCACTCCCGATCGGGCCGTGACAATGAAAGCTGTTGGTTCCCGCGTGGTGTTGGTCAGGCAAGAAACGAGCCCGGACGATATCCATGGGATGAACGCCGCAGCAGGATTCTTGACGGCGCGGGGAGGGATGACATCGCACGCAGCAGTGGTCGCCCGGCAAATGGGCAAGGTCTGCGTGGCCGGCTGTGAAGCGGTGGAAGTGCTGGACGGCCAGTCCGTTCGCATCGGGGCTAAAGTGTTCCGCGAGGGGGACTATCTATCGATCAACGGTTCGACCGGCAATGTGTATGAGGGGGACCTGCCCGTCGTCGAATCTGAGATCATTCAGGTCATTCAAGACAAGTTGGATGCGAAGAAGTCGGACAAGTACAAGCGCTTCGCGTTGATTCTGTCATGGGCCGACCGCGTGCGGAAGCTTCATGTCCGTGCCAATGCGGACGTGCCGGATCAGGCAAAAATTGCACGCGGCTTCGGTGCGGAAGGGATTGGACTCTGTCGGACGGAGCATATGTTCTTCGCTGAGGATCGCATCCTGATTATGCAGAAGATGATCTTGGCGCGGACCAAGGAGGAGCGGGAAAAGTTTCTCGATCAGCTCCTGCCGCTCCAAAAAAAGGATTTTATCGGGCTCTATCGCGAGATGGCGGGCTATCCGGTCACCATTCGTCTGCTCGATCCGCCATTGCACGAATTTCTGCCGAAGCGTGAAGACCTGATGGTGGAGATTGCGCAGCTTGAGTTAACCGGGCGCGACGGAGCCAGGCTCGAAGAAAAGCGCCGGTTGCTGACCCGCGTCGAGGAACTCCACGAGTTCAATCCCATGCTTGGGTTACGAGGTTGCCGACTTGGGATTACTATGCCGGAGATTACCCGCATGCAGGCGCGGGCCATCATGGAGGCTGCGTGCGAGCTGGCTAAGGAAGGGAAGAAGATCGTCCCGGAGATCATGATCCCGCTGGTGGGGATGGTCTCGGAAATGAAGGCGCAGAAAGATTTGATCCGCGAAGTGGCGCAAGAGACGATGAAGCGGTACAACGTGAAGCTCTCCTATCTCGTGGGCACGATGATCGAACTGCCGCGAGCCGCCGTGACGGCTGATCGTATTGCGACAGAAGCGGAGTTCTTTTCGTTCGGGACGAACGACCTCACCCAAACCACGTTCGGTTTCTCCCGTGACGATGCCGCGAAGTTCATCGATTTTTATCGAACGGCGAACATTCTGGAATCCGATCCCTTCGCGGTACTCGATCGAGAAGGGGTGGGGGCCTTGATGAAGCAGGCCATCGCCGGAGGCCTGAAGACCCGTCCCGGGATTAAGCTCGGCATCTGCGGTGAGCACGGAGGCGATCCCAGTTCCGTTGAGTTCTGCCATGAACTCGGATTGGACTACGTGAGCTGCTCGCCCTATCGTGTTCCCATTGCGCGGCTTGCAGCGGCTCATGGGGCGTTGGCCGAAGCCATATTGAGCAGTTCTCTCTCGACGCGCAAGGTTTCAGCTGTGCGTGCGAAGGCGAAGAAGGCGACGATGAAGAGCACGAAGACGAAGTCGGCTCCGCGGCCTCGCAGCCGATCGCGCGTCTCGCGCAAGAAACGGTGACTGCCACCACACCGCACCGCCACTTCATGACCCTGGCGCTCCGTCTCGCGGCGAAGGGCCGGGGCAAGACCAGCCCGAATCCCATGGTCGGCGCCCTCGTGGTCAAGAACGGCCGCATCGTGGGCCGCGGGTATCATCACGGTCCAGGGCAACCTCACGCAGAAATTCTTGCGCTCAAACAAGCGGGGCCACGCGCCCGTGGCGCGATTCTCTACGTCACGCTCGAACCCTGTTGCCACCTCCTCAAACGAACCCCACCTTGCGTACCGGCAGTGGTTCAGTCTGGCGTGCGACAGGTGGTGGTGGCGATGGCTGATCCCAATATTGTGGTCAAAGGACGAGGGATTGCTGCCTTACGCCGGGGCGGGATCACGGTGACGACGGGTATTGCACAAGACGAAGCTACGCAGTTGAATCGCGCCTATCTCCATTGGGTGAGGACCGGCCGTCCTTACGTGATCCTGAAAGCCGGGATGACATTGGATGGAAAGGTGGCCACGGCAAAGGGGGAGTCTCGATGGATTACGGGTCCGCGCGCGCGCCAAGACGCGCATCGACTCCGGAGTCAGGTGGATGCCGTGGTCGTCGGGGTCGGCACCGTGCTTAAGGATAATCCCACGCTGACGGCTCGACTGTCCGATCGCCCACTCAAGCTGGTACCGCGGCAACCGTTGCGTGTCGTGCTCGATAGCCGGCTCAGGACGCCACCCAGAGCGACGGTCTGTGCCAAGCAGGACCAAGCGAAGACGTTGATTGTGACCACGAGTCGTGCATCCCGGTCACGCCGCCATCCATTTGAACGGGCAGGGGTGGAGGTCCGGTCCCTCTCGACGAAGAACGGACGTGTCTCGTTTCCAGCCCTGCTAACGATGCTGGGCAAGCGAGGGATCACGTCCGTGCTCATCGAGGGAGGCAGCACTGTCAATGCCGCAGCATTACGCGCAAAATTGGTCAATCACGTCGTGCTCTATCTCGCGCCGACTCTTATGGGAGGGCAGGATGCCAAGGCTGTGATCGGCGACCGTAGCCCGAAGCGCTTGGCCCAGGCACTGACATTACGCCACGTCACGGTTCGCCGTATCGGGAAGGATTTGGTTGTGGAAGGAGATCTGTGACGCGCAGGCTTCTCTCAGGCGTCCTTGTCGTGATGCTTGCGGGTTTCGCCGATTGTGAAATGGATGCGGCCGCTGTAACCCCCTCTGCTGAGATGAAGACGCAGGTCTTCCGCTACCTGGACAGCACGGATACGGACGAGGCAGCTCGTACCCTTCAGGCAATGCTGTCCGATTCGAATGTCACGATCGACCAGGTGATACGGATCATTCAAACCGAGCGGGACTATGCCCCGCAGCCGACCGGAACTATTCCCGACGAGCAAATCGATGTGCAGGGACTTGCCTACCATCTGGCGCTCTCCGTTCCCCTGACCTATCAGCCGGCGAAGGATTATGGACTGGTCGTGTGCCTGCATGGCGCGGGATTTACCGGTGAGGCTTACCTGGAACGCTGGCAGGCTCGATTGGGGGAGGACTATGTCTTGGCCTGTCCGACTGCTCCGATGGGCGCATGGTTTACGAGAGGCGCGGAGGAGCTGGTGCTGGCGACGATTCGTTCCGTGCAACGGCGCTACCACATCGATCCTGACAGGATCTTTCTCACCGGCATGTCCAACGGCGGGATCGGCGCCTGGGTGATCGGCATGCACGATGCGCCCCTGCTCGCCGGCATTGCCCCCATGGCCAGTGGTCTCGACAACGTGCTGATGCCGTTCCTGGCTAACTTGCGCTCCACGCCGATCTACATCATTCACGGAGCCAAGGATCAGGTGATGTCGGTGGAACTCAGCCGCATAATTGTGGAAGAATTGACCAGGCTGGGCTATCCATTTGTCTATCGAGAACATGATCGCGAGCATCCCATGGCGGGCGGGCACTACTTCCCCAGGGAAGAATTGCCTGAGCTGGTCACCTGGCTCAACGCCCAACGGCGCAATTCCTTGCCGACGAGAGTGACGGTGGTGCGTGACGCGAGTCACTTTCAACCGTTTGGATGGGTGCGCATCGACGCGACCGATCCCATTGCCGCGTTCTCCGAAGATCTGATCAGCAAGCGAGACGACCTGATCAAACGCCGAGAATATGCGAGACTGGATGTCTCCATCGTGGCGCCGAATCGCATTGAAGTCCGGGCCAACCGAGTCCAACGCTACAGCCTCTTTCTGAACGAACAGCTCATCGATTCTTCCAAACCGCTCGTCGTGCTCACCAATGGGCAGGTGTCCTTCGAAGGTCCCGTGACGCCGTCGCTTGAGACCTTGCTGCGGCAGGCGCGCCTGCGACAAGATTCCAGGCAACTCTTTCCGATCCATCTCGCCATCCAGGTTCGAAAGCAGCCGTCATGATCTCCAGGTGGTTGTGTTCGCGGAGAAGCGGCGCTCTGTCTTTGCTCGTCGTGGTCGGGCTGAGCACGACCATCCACTCAAGCCACGCCCAATCGGAGACTTGCTCATTGCCATCCCAGCATGCCGGGGTGACCTTTCCTGTGGAACAGGTTGAGGCGCACTGGGCCTGCCGGCTGCAAGCGATTGTCGACAACTACACTACATCCGGAAAGGTCGGCCCAATCCGAACAGGTTTGCCAGAATCGCTGTATCGCAACCTGCTGGATCGTCCGCCTCTGGCAGCGGCCTTGATCAATCGCCTGGACCTTGGTTTGTATAAATCGGAGGCGAGAGGCCCAGGCCGCTTCTGGGGCCACGATGGCGAGGGGACTGAGGGGATCGTGCAACTCGTCTACCAGGACCGCACCTCCAGGATTTACTATCTCGAAGGATCGCACGACAGCCGGTTGCTCCCGCACATGGCTGGGAAGGCGGTCGTGTTCTTGAGGATGAATCAGGTGATAGACGCCAACGGGATGGAAGCGATGGACAGTACCATGGTTTCCTACACGAAGTTGGACAATCGCATCCTCTCAGGATTGGTTTCCTTGCTGCGCCCGCTTATCGGGGGGACCGTGACACGGAAGTTGGGCAAAGGGGTGGAAACTGTCAATCGATTGAGTCACCTCATGCGGCAACATCCCAACCGTGTCCTGTTCGAAGCCATGGACCCGCCTGCCTTACCGGATGATGACGTGGCCTTCTTGAAACAGGCGCTGGAGAATCTGTCGCGTTCCAGCGGCGCGACCCCATCCAGGACAACTGCACCATGACGACGTCGCGCAGCTTTACGTTGCTCTGCACTGTCGGCGTGTTCTGCTTTATCAGCTACAACATGGTTCGGATGCCGGTGTTGGCGCTCTTCGCAGAATCACTGGGGGCCAGTCCTGAACGGATCGGGCTCATCGTGTCGGTCTCCACGCTTACCGGGGTGTTCCTCAAGTTGCCGTCCGGCGCTCTGTCCGACATCTACGGTCGGCGGTTCCTGCTTCAGATCGGCGTGGTGGCCTTCGGGCTTCCGCCATTTTTGTACCCCTGGGTGACAGATCTCGATGTACTGACCGCCTTACGCTTCATCCATGGGCTGGCCACCGCCATCTTCGCGCCGAGTGCATTGGCGACCGTGGCCGATCTCTATCGAGAACGGCGAGGTGCCGCGCTCGGCACCTACACGGCTTCAACGCAATCCGGTGCGTTGCTTGGACCGTTTATCGGCGGCTATCTGATCTACGCGTCAGGATTTCCCTCTGCCTTCGTGACGGCCGGCATATTCGGCTGCATCGCCATTGCCATCTTCTATAGCCTGCACCTCACACCGCCTGCCCCGCGCATTCAAGAGAAGGGGATGGCCCCGCTGATAGCGGAGATGTGGAAGGGCTTCCGGGTGGTCGCGAAGAATTGCAAGGTCCTCATTACCAGCTCGACCGACGCAGCCAAGATGATTGCGAACGGGGCCTTGATGGCCTTTCTCCCGCTCTATGGTGTCTCGGCGGGATTGAATCCGGGAGAAGTCGGGCTGCTGTTTACAGTCCAGGCCCTCACGTCGCTCGTCTCCAAGCCGATTATGGGGCGGGTGTCTGACAGTGTAGGGCGTCAGCCACTCATCGTCATCGGCCTCGTCATCTGTGCGGCGACCTTTGTCTGTATTCCTCAGGTGTCGATGCTATGGTTATTATTGCTGCTCTCGGCGGGCTTCGGATTTGGCGAAGCCGTCGTCTCCTCCTCGTCATCCGCGCTGGTCGCGGACAGTTCCGAGTTCAAGACGCTCGGGGCGGGAATGGGCATGCAAGGGACAATCGGAGATATCGGCCATGCCAGCGGGCCTCTTCTGGCAGGGGTTCTGATCGCGCACCTGAACTATGCCAACGCCTTTGCCATCATCGCCGGTCTGCAACTCGTCGCGGCGGCAGTTTTCTGGATGACGATGAGACGGACGTAGTCTCACTCCTATATAATGGGCCGGTGATGAACACCATAGCGACAGAGAATATCGTCATTGGCACGCTGGCCGGCATCGGCGTGCTCGTGCCGTTAGTGATGTTTGTTTATGTCGTGAGAGGGATTAGGAGGGAAGAGTAATGTTTACGGGCATCGTCGAAGAACTCGGCGCCATCATCTCGATCGACAAGACCCTCGCCGGAACGAGGATGACGATTCTGGCCTCATCGGTGATGAGCGACCTCAAAATCGGGGACAGCATCAGCATCAACGGCACCTGTCTGACCGTGGTGAACAAGACCGAACACAATTTCTCCGTGGAGATCTCTCCCGAAACGCGGTCCGTGACCACCCTCGGGCAACTCACTACCGGCGCACCGCTGAATCTGGAACGGGCGATGAAGCTTAACGAACGGCTCGGCGGGCATCTTGTGGCTGGTCACGTGGACGGCATCGGCACGGTTCGCAATCGCCAACAGGATGGGAACGCCATCCTGTTCACGATCGAGGCCCCGCCGGAGATTCTGCGCCATTGTATCGAGAAAGGGTCCGTCACCGTTGACGGCATCAGCCTGACGATCAACCAGGTGACAGATCGTGGGTTCTCCGTCTCGATTATTCCGCACACTGCGAAGGTCACTACCCTGGGCCTCAAGCAAGCCGGCGATCAGGTCAATCTCGAATCAGACCTGATCGGGAAATACGTCGAACGTCTGCTGCAGGAACGGGGACAGCTTTCCGCCAAGCCCAACCCCGTCGTTGACAAAGATTACCTCCAAAAGCGCGGCCTCCTCTAGCAGGACGCTGAAAAAGGGGGCGGGCAGCCTGGTCGTTCTCCTGCTCGCGGAACGCGCACGATAAGAATGTGCTCGTTCGACGCGCGCAATCGAGGATCAACCAGGCTACCCTTGAGGAGAGCACAAACGACCTTGGATGGATTATCTAGAAGGATGAGGGTCGCTCGATGCGCGCAGTAAAAGGAGCCTCGGCCACTCCCTTTACGAGAGGTATAAGGAGTCGGAAGGTCCTTGCCTGGGCAAATGGCACGTCTCGGCGTGCCAGTGGATGGGCGGGTGAGAGCGCTGTGCGCAGTTGGGATCATCCCAACCACCCCTTATTAAGTAATAGTTCGCTGCGGCCTTGCTTGGGTCAAGGCGCGTCCAAGGGCGAAGAGTCTGTCTTGGCAGCCTCAGGGCGGGCGGGTGAAATAACAGCCAGGGTTGGGCGGGTGAGAAGTCTGGACTTTTTAAGCATCTGGCAGCTGTCAGTATCCACCTATCAGCTTCAAGGATAGAAACGATTTAGGGTGGCACAGAAGGTTTCCATATCGTCCAAACGTCTCACCGTGGATCGACTATTGTCGAAACTTGGAATTGCCTCACGTGGAACGAGCCAGGAATGGATCCGTGCAGGGCGAGTCCGCATCAATGGTCGAGTCATTCTCGTTCCGGCCACGTGGGTCCTGTGGCCAAAAGTTTCTGTCTCGATCGATGACCATCCGATTCAAGACTCGGTCAAACGATTTTTCCTCTTTCATAAACCCAAAGGGGTCATGACGACGCACAGCGACGAGAAAGGCCGTAAGACGATCTTTGATGTGCTGTCGCCGGACTTAGGGTACATGCATGCCGTCGGGAGGCTCGATCAGGCGACCAGTGGCCTTCTCCTGCTCACCAACGATTCGGCACTGTCGAGCTTTCTCACCGATCCGGCAAATAAAATCATGAGGACATACCTGGTCTCCGTGCGAGGAGAATTCACTGAGGCACAAGCCACAGAGGCCGAAATCGGAATGGTCGATGGTGGCGAGCGTCTCCAGTGCCACCGCGTGAAGATTCAGAAGAATTCCGGGCGCGAATCACATCTAGAAGTGGTTCTCGCGCAGGGCAAAAATCGTGAAATCCGAAGACTGTTCAAGGCCTTGGGGCATGAAGTGACCAGGCTCAGGCGCATTCAATACGGGCCCTTCAAATTGGAAGATCTCCCGTCCGGCGCATGGCGCGAGATCCCAATCGAGGACGTGAGGAAGACGCTCTTTATGCGTTGTTCGTGAAGCGTCGCTCGTCTCACGTTCGAAGAAAAGAGCATATGGCGTATGGCTTATGGCACGAGATTCGGTCGTTCTGTTTTCGTGCCATAGGCCATTAGCCATACGCTCTTGTCCCCAACGAGTTACGCTTCACGGGTGTCGAAAACCCTGTCTGGGAAAAGGTACGTCACTGGGCAAAGAGGCTGTCTTTGGAGCCTCAGGGCGGGCGGGTGAAGAAACCGCTAGGGTTGGGCGGGTGAGAGGAGCGACTTTTTCACTATTCTGCTAGAAAATGCCGGCTTGTTTCTGGAGCCAGCGCACATACTTCACGATCTGATCGACATCCCCAGGAGTGACGCCTTCGACCTTCGGCATGTTGCCAAACTCCCAATGGTGCGCCTTGACGCCATTGGCCGCAGCCAGTTGGAAGGCCGGATCCCCGTGATGGTTCGGCTCGTAGATCTTATGTACAAACGGAGGTCCGTGGTCGGTTCCCATCGCTTGTTTCCCATGACAGGCCGCACAGTTCGCGTTGAATGCGGTTTCGCCCGCTTGGAATTCGGTCGGCACAGGGCCAGCCCCAACTGTTAGCTTGGGCTCCGAGGAATCGCAGGCCACGAGGAGGCCTAGCCCCAGCAACCACACTCCGATCTGAAGTCGTGACGTCATCGGGATTTTCATGGAATTAGTACCTCTGATCTTGTTCATTTAGTCTGTTCGGACTGTCTGGTTTGTTTGGTTGAACTGGACTAATTAGATGAACCAGACTGACTAGACTTGTCCTCACGGCCAACCTTTGAAGTTCCTGAATCGCGATAGTTTTCCCCAGCCTGCTAGAGCAGGGCATCGAACAGGATGTTCAAACAGGATGGCCAGCAAGGCCGCAGACGAATCGAAACCAGAGGCGTACCCTCTGGGGCGCACGGTGCGACGAATAAGGAGCACCAAGTCTGTGCGCGCCGTCGAGTAAGTGAGGCGGCTGGGTCCCCGTTGAGGATTTCGATGAGTCGAGAACGACGCTAGCCGCCTGTTTCAACGTCCTGAGGTTATCGCATATGGGATGGGGTCCACAACCCCGACTTTCGCAAATCCCTCCCGCCGGATCACACAACTATCGCATCGCCCACAAGCCTTGTCCCCCACCGGATCGTAACAACTATGGGTCAGATGAAACGGCACATGCAGCTTGATCCCTTGCCGGATGATTTCCGTTTTCGTCAACATCAGCAAGGGGGCTTTGACACGGATGGGGTTCCCTTCCGTGCCGGCTTTCGTGCCTTCCTTCACCGCCGCTTCAAACGCGCGAATGAATTCAGGCCGGCAGTCTGGATAGCCGGAATAGTCGAGCACGTTCGCGCCAAAATAGATGAGAGACGCTCCCACGACCTCCGCATGCGCTGCCGCAATCGAGAGAAAGATGAGATTGCGTCCCGGCACATAGGTGACAGTAATGGTCTGGCTCCGCTCGGTGCCCGGTCGGTCCTTTGGCACTGCCGCCGAGCCGGTGAGCGCCGACCCGCCGATGACGCGAAGGTCCAGATTCATCACCAGATGATTTGCCACGCCCAAGGCGGTTGCGACCTGCCGAGCCCGCTCCACCTCCACTACATGCCGTTGTCCGTAGGCCATCGTGAGGAAGAAGAGCTCGCAACCCTCCTGCTTGGCAATAGCCGCTGTGACGGTGGAATCCAGCCCTCCGCTCGCCAAGACGACCGCTCGATGACTCGGTGGTTTCATCAAACCCACTCCCACTTAGGACGCAGGGCATCAAGCGTCGTCACAGAACGCGAGCCTCGTCTGACGAGAGAAGAGCCAAGATCATGATTGGAGGGATGCGGACCATGTGAGGGAGGAACAAGATCGATCGCGCGGAGAAGCGCCTAGTCGCGATCTTCTTCTCGCTCGATTTTTTCCAGTAGCTCTTCTTTCGACTGACACTCGACGCAGAGCTTTGCAAACGGGACGGCTTCCAATCTCCGCTCACTGATCTCTACGCCACACTCCGCGCAGATACCATAGGTGCCCTCGCTGAGCCTCGTCAACGCTTCATCGATGGCCTGCCGGCGGCGATTGCGCATTTCCATCAAGGAAATGCCCAGCTCGCGATCGAGATCCATGAGGGCTTGATCGCCGACGTCACGCGCAGATTCAAGCCGCCGCTGTTTATCTTCACTGAGGGATTGGCCCAGACTCCCCTCAATCTCTTTGAGAATTTCCTGGCGTTTCCGCATCAACATCTGATGGAGGACTTGGCGGCGGCGCTCCCGGTCTTCGCGTTCCTTAGCCGATTCTTTCGGTTTGGCAGCCAGGGGAGACACGGCCATGCTGATAGATTTTTCGAGGGCCACAACCGGAGCGCGCTTTGGTTTGGTCGCTGGCTTCGCGAGCTTCGCCCGCACCTTAGCCTTCGCTACCGGTTTCTTCTTGGCGGGGGTTTTTGTTGCCATGACGGGTCCTACTCCTGGGGTGAACGTCGAATAGCCGAAAAAAGTTCGGCATTCATAGCACGGTGCTCCAACCTTTTACAAGAGGTTATAAGGAAGAGGCTGAAAACCGCTAAGAAGAATAGAGGATTGTCGAGTGGATAGGGTGGCCGACCAGTTTATCTCGACCCTTAAGGCCCTGGAGTTCCACGAGAAAGTCGAGCCCGGCGATCTCTCCTCCCAACTGCTGAACGAGAGACACCGTCGCGGCCGCTGTGCCCCCTGTGGCCAACAAGTCATCCACGATCAGCACCCGTTCTCCCACACCAATCGCATCGCGGTGGATGGCAAGGGAGTTCGAACCGTATTCGAGGCTGTATTTGACTTCAAAACTGTCGGCGGGTAGCTTACCGGGTTTCCGTACTGGAACGAACCCGGCGTTCAACCGATTCGCCAGTAGCCCACCGAAAATGAACCCACGCGATTCAATGCCGATGACTTTGGCGATTCGCTGTCCCTGATAGTAGGCGGTTAATTCTTCGGCGATCGACGAGAGGGCGCGGGAGTCTTTGAGCAGCGTGGTGATATCGTAGAAGAGAATACCTGGCTTGGGGAAATCGGGGACCTCGCGAATGAGGGCACGATAGTTGACGGGGGGCATCGATCAGAGCAAGTCGGCTTGCGTCATGGTTCTGCGTTCAATGGTATGGCGCAAACGCGCCAAAGCGGCCATTTCAATCTGCCGCACCCGCTCGCGGGTCAACCCCATCTCCCGGCCGATTTCTTCCAACGTCTTGGCCTCACTCCCATCGAGCCCAAACCGCGACATAATAACAGTTTGCTCCTTCTCAGGCAACTCCTGCACCCACTCCATCATCTCCGCCCGACGCATCACCCCCTCGGCCGTATCGGCAGGCGAGACACACGAAGGGTCCTCGATCACATCGCGCAAGAACGTATCCCCCCCCTCATTGATCGGACTGTCCAACGAACAGGTCGTGCGGATCACTTGCTTGAGATCCAACACCGTTTCGTCCGTCGTTTTCATCCGTGCCGCTACTTCCGATGCAGTCGGTTCTCGTCCGAGTTCCTGAACGAGCTGTTCCACCTTGGCGAGATAACGATTCAGCCGCTCTACCACATGCACCGGCAACCGCACGAGCTTTCCCTGATTGATAATCGCTCGTTCGATATACTGCCGGATCCACCAGGACGCATAAGTACTGAAGCGAAACCCGCGCTTATAGTTGAATTTTTCGACGGCCTTGATAAGCCCAAGATTGCCCTCTTCAATGACATCGGAGAAGGGGAACCCTCGATGCATATATCGCTTACCGATACTGATCACCAGACGGAGATTCGATTCGATCATCTCTTGGCGCGCCTGCTCGTCCCCCGCCATGACCCGCTTGCCCAGCTGCTGCTCTTGCTTAAACGTCAGCAAGGTCGAGTGACGGATCTCGCGCAGGTAGCACTTGAGGGTATCCAATCCTTCGGAGCGGCGACTCGGCTTCTCCTCGCCGATGGGCGACTCGTCCACACCCGACGATGAGGCGGTGCCCTCGTCGTCATGGTCGACGACGTGTCGGCGCGCTTCGCCCAGATCGTGTAACTCCTTTCCCCCTCGCGCCATACGTTCCGTCGCTCCTAGCTGGTTCCCTCAGTACCACACTTGAAAATCTGAAAATCGCCCTGTCGCCGGACTCCACTCAACTTCAACGGCTGCCACTCGCGACGCCGGCGGCCCAGCCTTTACATCTTCGATCAGGATGAGAATCTTGTCTTTGGGGCCTTCAACTTCAAGTTCGACTCGGCCATCATCGAGATTCCTGACACCTCCGCAGAGACCTCGTTGCGATGCGACGCGAGCCGCAAACGCTCGATACCCGACTCCTTGGACCTTTCCCTTCACAAACAGCCTCGCTCGGAGAGCTGCCGGTTCAATCGGTTCGGCCATACTCTTAGACAAACCGCGCATTACAACGATGCCTAGCCAACGAACGGATATTCTCATACCTCCGCAGAGGCGTCACGCGTTTTGCGATTCCGCGCGAGAGCATTTCGCACAACGGTTCTGAAAAGAAAAATGGAAACGCTGGAGGGGTTTATCCCGTCGCCTCAATAGAAGAATAGGCTCCGGGTCGAGCAGGCTTGGTTTGGCAGTGAAGGAGAGGATATTGAGGGCTTTATCCGCCCGCATCAGATTCGATAAAACGAAAATGAGCAGGCGGCACGAGCAAGCTTGGTTTGGTCGGGGCGAGAGGATTCGAACCTCCGACCCCTGCGTCCCGAACGCAGTGCGCTACCGGGCTGCGCTACGCCCCGACAAAATCAACAGAACCACGAAGCGAGGAGGGATTGTCTTACATCAGGGGGTCGAAACGCAAGCCATGGGCCTCGGCCACCGCTCGACAGGTAATCTTGCCGCCAGACAGGTTCACCCCTTTCGCCAATCCAGCGTCTGCCCGTACTGCCTCTTCCACCCCCTGCGAGGCCAGACGCAGAAGATACGGAAGCGTGGCATTCGTCAACGCGGCAGTCGACGTATGCGGAACAATCCCTGGCATATTGGCAACACAATAATGAAGCACCCCGTCCACCATATAGACCGGGTCCGAATGGGTCGTGGGTTTCGTGGTGTCGAAGCAGCCGCCTTGATCAACCGCGACATCCACCGCCACCGCTCCTGGCTTCATGCGCGCAACCAGTTCACGCGAGACCAACTTGGGCGCTCGAGCCCCAGGAACAAGGACCGCCCCGATAATAAGATCTGCGGCTAATACTGACTCGTCAATTGCAGCTTGCGTGGAGGCACGCGTCACAATTCGACCACGATACAATTCGTCGAGTGCCCGGAGCCTTTCAAGGTCGAGATTGATCACCGTCACTTGAGCCCCCATGCCAACAGCAATCCGAGTCGCCGCGCTACCCACCACCCCAGCTCCAAGCACCACGACCTTCCCCGGCTCTACGCCAGGCACACCGGCCAAGAGAAGCCCGCGCCCTCCTTGGGTCTTTTCCAGATAGTGCGCGCCAATCTGCACCGACATCCGTCCCGCGATTTCGCTCATCGGCTTGAGCATCGGCCGTGTGCCGTCTTTCGTCTCGATCGTCTCGTAAGCAATCGCCGTGATCGAGGTATTCAGGAGGACCTTCGTGAGATCCGGCCAGGAAGCCAAATGCAGATAGGTAAACAGGGTCTGGTCCGGACGGAAGAACTGGCACTCGGAAAGCAGCGGTTCCTTGACCTTCACAATGAGCGTCGCCTGGTGAAACAGCTGCTCTGTTGATTCTGCCATGGTAGCGCCGGCACTCAGGTAGTCCTCATCTGAGTATCCGCTGCCGACTCCGGCCGATCGTTCGATCCAGACGTTATGGCCGGCCTGACGCAAAGCCCGCACCCCATCGGGTGTGACACTGACACGATACTCATGATCCTTGATCTCTTTTGGGACTCCGATGACCATGAACTCCCCTCCAATCATGCTGTGCACGGCGGTTGTCGATCCATTATATACGCTCTCATGAGCTTTTCTGCACGCGATTCGACCTCCTCGCTCGGTGGACACTCCCGAGAATGCTGGTGTAAAATGCGCACGTTTCTGGGACCTTGGATTGTATGGAGGCGCGCATGGACCCTTCGAACGGATCGTGTCATGCCTGCGGAGCCACCGGCGGCCCGCTCATGAAGTATTCACTGGGCAAGGATTTCTTCGGCCGTCCATACGACCGTCTCTCTCCTTCCTCCGATCAAAGTCCAAAATGGTATTGCGAAGCCTGTTCGCTGCACAAGAATCTCCAGCGGGATTTCCGCGATATTCGCTCCGAGTACGACAAACTGAGCGCCGGTCAGGGGTCAGAACTCGCCAAGGGCGACGAGTTGCGCCGCGCGTCCGTGCGGCTGCGGGAAATCATGATCATTCTGGATGCCGCGCAGGGACAGTCTCCGCTGCTCGCAGGCGACGACGTCAGGCTTCTGATGGGGCGGCTCAATACGGCCACCATGCCAGCCTAGCGCGATTGCAACATGCCACCGTTTCAGCGTCATATTTTCGTCTGCATCAATCAACGGCCCAAGGACGATCCGCGCGGCTGCTGCGCCGACCGGGGATCGGAAAAACTCCACGCCCATTTCAAGAGAGAAACGAAACGTCTGAATCTCAAAGGGCTGGTGCGGGCAAATAAAGCCGGTTGCCTCGACCATTGTTCGATGGGACCCAGCGTCGTCATCTACCCGGAAGGAGTCTGGTACTGGGTCGCCAACGAAGCCGACGTGACGGAAATCATGGAGCGCCACGTCATCAAGGGAGAGGTCGTGACCCGTCTCATCATGCCCGATCACCCAGTTCCTACGACACTCCCTCCGCTCAAATCGTAGCGTCGCACCACAGGGATCGTTATGGCCGTCGAAGAAAAGTGGAAAGCCAACCTGGAAAAGGTGGCCTTCATGAAGGAGTTTCCGGGGTTACTCGGAAACTGGGACGCCTTGGCGGGCAAAACCATCAAGGCCGTCATCCTGCTCAAGGGGAAACAGGGAGCCGCCGTGCTGGTGTGCACCGATGGCACCTTCACCATCGTGCCTCCGATGGCGACAGAGCCATACGAGTTGGGCGAGGCCTTGGCGGTGGCACGGCCGCTCCTCGAGCCTGTGCATCAGACGGCCTATGTGGAGTATGATCGATTGGTCAAGAAAGACAAAGACGCCCTCAAATCAGCCAGGGTTGAAAAGATTCTCGGAGCGATTCACAACAATCTGGAGCAGATTCCGGAATTGAAAGATCGGTTGAAAGAACTTGTGAAGGAGTGGAAGTGAGCAGCCTCCCAGATAGAAACATGTTCGAGATCTTTTCCCAAGGTCTCTTTGAAGGAGTCAAGCCTATGATGATCATTCGCGATCACCTCGTCCGCCATCCCGACCGCTGCACCCAGCAGGCCATCTGTGTTCCAATCTGCCCGACCGGCGCCTGGCTCTCGACTCCTCCCTACAAGTTCGATCCTTCGCGCTGTCTGGAGAGTTGTCGCCTCTGTTTGGACGCCTGCCCCTCGCAGGCAATCTATGCGGTGTTCAAGAAGGGGGAGAAGCTGCTGGAGCCACAAAAGAAGTAGGTCGGGTGTGACAGGGCCTGTCGCTTCCTCGCCTCCAGAGCGCGCAGCGCCTGCTCTGTGGGGCGGAAACCTTCTGGAATTCCCTCGCGGACTCGGTCAGTTCCAGCTTTCCTTCCCCACAGAGCAGACGTGCGAATTTCGCTCTTCCGGTGAAAGTCAGCGCTAAAGCCCTTTCACACCCTTGAGTGAAAAGTGAGTTCTTATGCTGGTAGCGCCGATTTAATCTCTTCATAAGGAACCAGATCCAGCCTGTATCGCTTCCATTTCTCCATTTGCCCTATCCGAAGGCACAAGCCGGACTCGATCTCTCTTTTATGTGCGCGAAACCAGTCTGTCAGACCACCTTGTACATAATTTCCCTTGTCGGGCGCACCTACTCGTGTCCCACGGGGCGCAGACGTGACTTGTGTTTCTATGTCGCCACTGACGGTTTCCATAGTAAACGTAGTCTTGTAACCTGGGAAAAACGTGCGGACGCTATTGGAAAGTGGTATGAGGGAATACGCAATGGAACTGTGGGGATTCCCCAAGCGTACAAACAACTCTCTCTTGTCACGTGACATGCGCCAATCAGTTTTTCCCCGCGAGTATTCTGAATGAAAATGGTATGAGAGTGCGGCAGAATCACCGCCAGCCCCACTTTCAGTCCATCTAATAATCTGATCCTTTCTGAAACGAATCGCCTCTCCCACACGAAAGTGTGGAATCTTCGATTCCTTTACCAGATCTTCAGCAGTTTCATCACTCACTCTCAGAAATTTTGCAACATCTTCAAGTGTCCAGATCTCTGGTGTCATTTGATTTCTCCTTTTCAAGAATAGCTCAACCACGGATAAGATATCTTCAGTAAATCTAGATGTCAAGATAATCTTTTGTGTTCTAATCTTAAGCCTTTTCTGAATATTTCATAGGCATATTTCTTCGTTTTAAATGGCTGCTATGGATCTTTGCAGAGAAGCGAGGAAGAACCTTGCGGTCAAACTAGAAACTTACACGAACTTTACCAGTAAGCGGTATCGATGTAGCCGCAGGCGTCGGCTTTTTTGCTTAAGAGATGGGCCGTTTGCTCTGTACCCTTGCAAGTGCCATTTATTGCGGCTCCTTGGGCAAGCGAGTAGAATATGCCTGTGCCTGAGCTATGTCGTTTCTTCGGAATCATCATTCGAATGTTCGTCGAGGTTCAAGCCTCGCATCATACGCCACATTTTCATGCTTACTACCAGGAACATATAGTGGTGTATGGAATTGAACCAGTGGAGTTATTGGCTGGGACGTTACCGAAACGCCAACAGCGGCTAGTCGAAGCCTGGGCTGAATTGCATCAAACAGAACTGGTTGCCGACTGGGATCGACTGCAAACCGGCCACAAAGCATTGCCCATCGCCCCTTTGGCATAGAGAGGTACCATGAAACATCCTATCTATCAGGTTCGCGGCGTTGAGGTCGTCGGGCCTTATACATTGCGCGTGCAATTCACAGACAACGTTGAACAAGTAATCAACTTGAAGCCTGTCCTGGCTGGTGAATTGTATGGTCCGCTCCTTGCCCCACAGTTGTTCAGCCAGGTCTCTATCGACCCAGAAGTTAAAACGATTGTGTGGCCCAACGGAGCAGACTTCGATCCTGCGACATTGCACGATTGGCCCACCTACCAAGAAGCCTTTGCGGCTCGCGCCAGGGAATGGGAACGCGTTTCTGCATAACCTAACCGGCTAGCCTTCCGCACTCAAACGATCCGCTCACTTTGCAGCCGCTTCAGCATCTGACCTATACAATCTGCTTTCGCAAGCGGCCCCAGTAGGCGGTGCCGGTGTAGCCGCAGGCGCCTGTGAAGGTCGTGAGCGCTATGATCTGGTAGACCTGGCTCCGAGGGATTTTCACTTTGACTGAGGGGTTCAAGAGATCGGGCGAATTCATAACGAGCTTCAGCGATTCGCCGGCGGAAAGAACCGGCCACATGCAGGATAATCGTAGACGAGTTTCAGATCGTGGAATCGCCATGGCGTAGAGCCAGCCTTGATCAAGATGTTCCACAGCTATACGGACAAGTTTACTCAGGACTGGCTGAAAACGTGCTCGGTTCCGCTGGTCCAGTAAATCACGTCCGGTGAGTCCGGCTTCGGCCAGCATGGGCGCAGGCACATAGCAGCGGCCTTTCTGGAGATCATGCGCGACATCTTTCACAATGTTCGTGAGTTGAAGCCCCTTCCCAAATCTCACGCCGACCTCCGACATCTCCCGCACTTTCCACGAGCCCAACGCCTTCCGGTGTGCACACATCAAATCCGTCCAGAATTCTCCCACACAGCCAGCAACATAGTAGGTGTACCGATCCAGATCATCGAACGTCTTCAGAGCCGTAAGATCTCCCGCTGACGTGCCGGGGAATACGGCGAGGTCCATCTCCATCCCCTGCGTGAGTGTCGTCATGAGCCGTTGCACCCGACGCCTATCGTCCGGCGCAAATGTTTGTAAGAGCTTGAAGCAATCTTCCAGTCGTTCAAGAAGGATACGTTCGCCAGAATTCTGCTGGATTGGTCCTACCGCTTGCTGGATCTCTCGAACCTGTGTCCAGGCAATCTGATCGCACACGAACTGAGCTTTGAGTTGGCCGAGTAAATCCAGCCGACGCGGACGGTCCATCAATTCCGTATCCGCAATTGTGTCCGCTGCTCGGGCAAACAGGTAGGCGAGACTGACTTGATCGCGCACATCTGCCGGAACCACGACCAACGTCGTATAGAAGAGGCGGGACACTTGCTTGAGGAGATCGCGGAGCAATCCCTGCTTGGAGGGCTCTATGCTCGTAGCCACACCTATCGCACTTCCAGCTTCCCTTCCATCCCTTTGTCGCGATGGCTGGGCAACGGCCAGAGCCGTTTGTCGCAGTAGATGGGAAATAGGCCGGGCTGAGGCGGCGTAAATGTAATGGTGACTGTCTTGCCGGCACTCACATCCTGTTCGACGAATAAACTTCCCGCTGGGTCCTTGATGATAAAATTGTGCGGGGTAAATGTCGTCACACTGGTCAGGGTCAGTTCAACCGGCTTCCCAGCTTCGACAATCAAATGGTTGGGGCTATACGAATAGCTGTCAAGTATGACTGTGGCTCTCTGCACCCCGTCTGCCGCCACCGTGACCATCACAGGAGGGCCGGACTGAGATGGTTCCGCTGCATGAACGATTGTCACGCCGACCGATATCAGCAACCAGACAGTCGCCAGCATGTGGAGCAATCGCATATGCACCCCATTGATGAGCCAGTTCTAACAGGAAGAGCGGGAATGGGTCAACTTTGCACAAGAGATTCAGGCACTTCAGACGCCTTGACCTTGGCATTAATGGAGTTATTTCTTTCTGCATATCGTCATCGCAACCTCGGTTGAGATGCATTTCGCTGAATCGCCTGGTATAATCACTTATACTGATGACTCGCCAGAAAAACGGGGCGAGAACATGGTGGTGAAGGAGGATCTCGATGAAGTGGATGAAAGGCATGTTCCTACTGCTGGCTGCCAACATTCTGATCATGGTGACGCTCTCGCTCACCGTGCCGTTGCTTATCAATATCGTTCTGCCCATATTCGGGATCGATCTGCAAGGAGCGGTCGACCTCAGCTCGTTAGTTTGGGCCCTCGCCTTCGGCTTTGGCGGCGCCTTTATCAGTCTGGCGTTCTCCAAACAAATGGCCCGGGCCATGTTGGATTGCCGCCAGATCAGCCAACCCCGGTCGCAGGCCGAACAGGTCATTTACGGCTCCGTCCAGGAAATCGCGCAACGGCTCCACATTACGATGCCTGAGGTGTGGGTCTACGAATCCCCCGATCCTAACGCCTTTGCGACCGGCCCCAGCAAGAACAACTCCATGGTGGCCGTTTCGACTGGATTGTTGAGCAATCTTCAAGAGCAGGAAGTGCGAGCCGTCCTTGCCCATGAAATGGGACACGTTTACAACGGGGACATGTTCGCGACGACCGTTTTGGCGGGGCTGATGAATACCTTCGTGTACTACATCGCGATGTGGGTGCGTCGGTTCTTCGCAGAACGCGATCAAGTTGCTCTCGGGTTTGGATTGTCGATCCTGCTCCAGATCGTCGTCAGTGTCCTGGCCTCGGTCCTGATCTGCTGGTTTTCGCGTCAGCGTGAATATGGCGCGGATGCCTTTTCGGCCAAAGTGTACGGCAAGGACTCGATGATCTCAGCCCTTCGCGCGATCGATCGATGGGTTACCCGTTCGCAGGTCGAGTATTCTGGACAGGATGCTCTCGCGACAATGAAGATCTCCGGTAATTCCTCTGGATTCATGCGTCTCTTTGCCACGCATCCTCCAATGGAAGCTCGCATTGACGCCTTAGAACGACTCTGACCACGAGGTATTCGATGGGAGGGTTACTTCATATATGGGTGGGATTGTTCGCAGGAATTTGCTTGATCGCCGGTGATGGATCGAGCGACCTCGTGAATAATGCGGGCTAAAGCCCTCAGACTTTTCGATAAAATGAAATGTGCGCTCGATATTCCTGAATCGTGGCGGCCAGGGCCTGGCTGCCGCGAGGGATATTCGCATCCAGCGCATCTTCAATCCCGGGATCATCGATTTCCACATCATAGCGATCTTGCAGGTTTGTTCGAACAGGCCCCTGCGTCACTTCCCGCGGCATAAAAATCTCTTTCCAGATTTCTTTCTCGACTAGGCACACGTCTCTGAATCGCTCATAGAGCAGTGTCAGCTTTTCTTGATCCGTGACTTTGATACGCTCTCCCATATTGTTCCTTTTCAATGACAATGGTCATGGCCGCCGAATTCACCGTCACTCGACATCTGTGCTGTTAGCGCGTGATCCTAGCAGGCCTACTTGTCTGGGCTCACCACACCGGCAGGAGTAGCACCCTCGACAATGGTAAACCGCATGGTGCCCACTTGATTGCCCGCATGAAAAGACTGTTGTCCGAGCGGCGCGATGAACAGTTTCACCAGATACGTCCCGACGTCCCAGGCATCTCCGGACTTCTTGAGTTCCAGGAATCCATAGCGTTCATGCCCCGGCACTTCCAAGGTGTCTTTGCCGAGCGGCACGGATGAGAGGACGCCCTTCTCCCCCTCCAAAAACCATTGAGCGCTGAACTGGGTAGGATCTTCCAGCGGGGCTGACTCGAATACAATATAGATCGCGGGAATATCACGAGGGAACACCGATCCCGGCTCGATGGGCTTCAGCCGGGGATCTTGCGAGTACCAGCCTTTTCGTCCGAACGTATCCCACTCGACGTCATACCCTTTGGACATCTTGATCCAGGTAAAAAGGGATTGCGGGATACCCTTCTTCTGTTCGTCGAACGACGGGCTTTGCGTGGGATCGGCCTCGGTCGTCGCTTGCTCCTTCGGCGCAACCAGATCCCGCGCCTCGACTTCCTGCCAGACACACACGACAACGCTCAGGCCGGCAAACACGCTTGCCAGGAGATGGTTCCCTATACTTCTAGTCTCTATCATTGGAGCCATTATAATCGCTCTCCACTCGTAACATGATGGTATCGAGAGATCAGCAAGGGGTCAATCACCGGATAATCAAGCTGCTCGTCTATTTTCATTCCGCCTTCCCACCTTTTGTGCTACGCTTGATCGGAACTCCCTCTCAGACGAGGATCATGTGCATCTGACACCGCCAGGATGTATACAAGAGACCACGCCAACCAACTCCCAGCCGCAGAGTGCCGGCGAGCGAGGCCTTCGCTACGGCCTCCGAGATGGCGCCTGCCAGGCCGTCACGCAAGGAAGCGGGGAACAATACCTCTCCGCTTTCGCCCTGCTTCTACATGCAAGCCCGTTCCAATTGAGCGTGCTGTCGGCGTTGCCCCAACTCATCGGGACAGGGGCGCAACTCGTCTCTGTTAAGTTATTACAGTGGTTTCCCAATCGCAAAGCCCTTATCTCTGCCGGCACCGTTGGGCAAGCCTTCGCCTGGATTCCCATCGTGGTCCTGCCGCTGCTGCTTCCGCAGTGGGGTCCCTGGCTCGTCGTGGGGTGCGCCGCCGCCTATTTTGCTTGCGCCCAGTTCACCACTCCGGCTTGGAATAGCTTGATTGCCGATTGGCTCGACCAGCATGAACGAGGCGCCTATTTCGCACGCCGAGCCCAAATCATCGCCAGCCTCAGCTTCTTTGCGCTCTGCGGAGCCGGGTGGGTGCTGAGCCTCTGGCAACAATCCACCGCAGCCTGGTGGGGCTTCGTGCTTATCTTCGCTTCGGCCGGAGGCGCTCGCATCCTCTCGGCTTTAGCCTTGTCCCCCGTTCAAGATGTGCATCCGACCGCTCACCGGGAGGCTCAGCAAGGATTTCGCGGCTTTTTTCGTCAGAGCGCGACAAAGGACTTCCGTCGCTTCCTGCTTTTCTCAGGCCTGATGCATGCGTCCGTGCTAATCGCCGGTCCATTTTTTGTCCTGTACATGTTACAGGATCTCCATCTGTCATACCTCGGTTACGGGGGATGGTTGGCTGCTGGCCTCCTCGGTCAACTCCTCACCCTGCAGGCCTGGGGCCAATTCGGAGACCGCTACGGAAACAAAGCCTTGTTGTCCATCACCGGCTTCACGGTGCCAATCTTGCCGATGTTGTACCTCGTGAGCACGCATCTGGGCTTTCTTCTGGCAGTCAATTTTTTAGGCGGCGTCATTTGGGCCGGCTTGGCATTGGGACTGCAAAATTATGTGTTCGATTCGGTCAGGCCGGAGGACCGCGCGAAAGCCATCGCGCTGTATAGCACGGTCAATGCAGTAGGATGGTCGGTGGGAGCCTTGCTCGGGAGCTGGTTAGTAGAGCGCCTTCCACCACGCATCGAGTGGGCAGGAGTCATCCTCCAGCCTGCATCCAATTTGCCTTTTGTCTTCTTTCTCTCAGGCGTCTTGCGGCTGCTGGTCTCGTCCAGCCTTCTTGGCACCTTCCATGAAGCGCGCCAAGTGGAGAGCATTCCTCGGCAACAACTCCTCTGGGAATTGCCGCTCGTGAGACCCGTTGCTCATTTTGTGGTCTGGACCCTACCCAAATCGAATCGGTAGGGTTCCGGGCTCACTAAGGTGCCATCGGTGGCTGGGCGGGTCGCTCTTGTTCTTCTTGCTTGAGCTTGTCGAATGCCCGATCAGAATGGCTCCGTACTTGGTCAGGAGTCGGCTGCTGAAGCGATTTAGATTGGTCGCTGGCGCAGGCCGTGGTCAGAGAGAGGATGAACAGACCTGTGACTGTTGCGATCGCATTTTGTTGCAGGCTGCTCCGTCGACGATTCATTCATATCCTCTCATGTCCGTGCTGTTAATCGAACGCGTCGTGCAAATCATGGACCGTCTGCATGATCCCCCGGTCTAATGCCTCACGGCTCCATCGATGATAATCGACATTATCAGAAAGTGACCAACCTGACTCTTCAGTTTCATCCACCCGCGCCGTTACCACATTATAATAGACGACTTCCCCACTCTCGACTCGAATGATTTTGCTCGTAATGGTTACCGGCGGAAGATCGCGATGCTGGCGCGCAAAGAACCGGTCGCGCAACGTTGGCCCGTCAATCCGATAGATCAAGACGCTGTCTACGCCCAACATCTGCCCAATGCGGACGGCACTGTCCTCAGAGACAAGCCCACCGACCTGGAAGCGCTGTTCCGAGACGATGATCTGCATATGGGAACGATCGATGATCTTCAGATTCGGACGAAACGTCTTGAGCTGGAACGCCGCTTCTTCCAAGCGACCGTACGCACTGGACCACTCAGAAGTCCCTCCACGGGGATACAGAACCGCCATTTGTTGGACATCGGCAGGGATCGGCAACAGCGAAGGCTCAGCACGGGACCAGAGCTCAGGCGCCGTCTGCTTCGTGGCATTTGCACAACTTACTACGAGAACCGCCGCCGTGACGATTGCCATCATCTCGATCGCCGAACTTCGCCGCGCCATGGCTGGCCCTCCCTGCTTTCTCCTGTCGTCCGTTGAGCCCAACCTGACCTTGGTAATATCATACTCTCCGCTCGACAGGAAAACCACGCCAGGAAGACCGCTGCAGCACGGGCAGCCGTACATTGACTGATGCCGAATGAAGGGGTATTCTCCATCCGCGATCAGCCTACGCACCCTTGAGGTCCTGTGTCTCTACACGACCGTCTGACCGAAGATCTGAAACTGGCCATGAAGGCCCGCGACCAATTGCGTATGGATGTGATTCGCATGATAAAGGCCGCTGTGATGAATAGGGAAATGGAAATCAAGAAGGATCTCGACGATGCCGAAATGAGCCGTGTGATGACGACCATGATCAAGCAACGCCGAGAATCGGTCGAGCAATTTGAAAAAGGTAACCGGGCAGAACTCGCCGCAAAAGAACGGCAGGAAATTATCATTCTCGAATCCTATCTCCCTCAAGCCCTCTCTCTCGAACAACTCTCCACCGTCGTGGACGCAGTCATTCAGGAAACCGGCGCCCTATCTCTGAAAGAGATGGGCGCGGTGATGAAAGCCGTGATGGGCCGTGTGACCGGCCAACCAGTAGACGGCAAACAAGTCAGTGACCTCGTCCGCGCCAAGCTCAAGTAGCCCAATCCGTACCTGCTATACTGAAAGGTGATTGCTCGCACCGCATGTGCGAGCCCCTGGCAGGAATCGGCATGGGCATTCTTATCGTCGACGACTCTCCAGACCAACAGGTACTCCTTCGCGCAATCCTTGGGACTGCCGGCCATACTGATCTCCTGAGCGCCGACTCGGCCAAGGCTGCGTTCCCGATGCTCGACATGGACGGCCAGGAGTCGCCCATCCAGATCGACTTGATTCTAATGGACATCCTCATGCCGGAGCTGGATGGAGTCGAAGCCTGTCGTCAGATCAAGAGCCGTTCACATCTTTGCGACATTCCCATCATCATGGTCACGGCCAAAAACGATCTCTCAAATCTCCAAGCCGCCTTTGCGGCTGGCGCAAATGATTACATCACCAAACCGGTGAACAGCGTGGAACTCCTGGCACGTGCCTCCTCCGCGCTGGCACTGAAAAAGGAAATGGACTGCCGCAAAGCGCGTGAAGGGGAGCTCCGTCGCATCAATGATTCGTTGCAGAAAGCGCTGCGTGATGTCAAAGTCCTCAGAGGACTCATCCCCATCTGCGCATCCTGTAAAAAGATCCGCAATGACGGCGGATTCTGGCAACAGTTGGAGGAATATATCGGCGAACATTCCGAAGCCGAATTCAGCCACGGCATCTGTCAGCACTGCGTCAAAAAGCTTTATCCTGGAGTTTCCCAGGACTAACTGCTACGATTTCTCGGGCGCACCACTCGTCTTCACTGGAGTCAAAGTGTATGGGCATCTTGATCGTTGATGATTCAGCCGACGACCGCCTCTTGCTTCAGTCGATCCTTTCGGCTGCCGGCTACGACGATCTCCTGGTCGCCGACTCGGCCTCCGCCGCATTCAGTTTGCTTGGACTCGATGATGGAAAGCACGGCGCCGCCTCTCGAGTCGACCTGATTCTCATGGACATCATCATGTCGGAGATGAACGGCATCGAAGCCTGCCGCCAGATCAAGGCGGTCGAACGATTCCGTGACACGCCCATCATGATGGTCACCGTGAAGACCGATCCCGTCGATCTCCAACTCGCCTTTGCCGCAGGCGCGCTCGACTACATCGGGAAACCCATCAACAAGATCGAACTCTTGACTCGCGTCCGGTCGGTCTTGCGGCTGGTCCACGAGATCGACCGACGGCGGGCCCGGGAGCAAGAACTCCTAGAGGTCATGCGTCAACTCCAGGAAGCGAACCAAATGCTGCTGCGCCTGTCCAGTCTTGACGGCCTCACCGGCATTACCAACCGACGGCAATTTGACGACTTCTTGGACCAGGAATGGCGCCGTGCCGTTCGCGAATTGACGCCGCTCTCTCTGATCATGCTCGACATTGACCGTTTCAAATCTTACAACGATACCCTCGGCCATACGTCTGGCGATGAATGCCTCCGGCAGGTTGCCGCCGCCATCTCGGGAGCCGTCAACAGACCAGGAGACCTCGTCGCTCGGTACGGCGGCGACGAATTTGTGGTCGTCCTTCCCGGCACCCGTACGGACGGAGCGGCACAGGTGGCGGAATCGCTTCGGCAACGAATTGAGGCCCTCGGTATTACCCACTCCGACGGTGACTGCACCACCATCAGCGCGGGCTTCGCCAGTACGATCCCTAGCCGGAACACTTCCCCCACCGATTTAATCAAGGCGGCGGATCAAGCGCTCTATCAAGCCAAGCAAGAAGGCCGCAATCGGACTAAACAAGCAGGCACACTCTCTCTCGTTCCGCACTCTCACAAGGACTAACCTTCTCCTCACCATGACCATGCCGGGGCCTCGACGAGATGTGCTGACGGGGATCGGCACAACGCTTACCGCGGCTGTCTCTGCAAACTTGCTTTCATTCCCATCCCCAGACTCTCCACACGATATACATGTCGTCGACAGCGAAGGAGAGTGCGGCCATGGCTAAGAAAACGTCGCCGATTCGAGCGAATCGCACGGCCAAGCGACACCCAAAGCCCTCAGCAGCCCGTCGTTCACGGACCACACAGTCATCAAATCGGCAATTACGCTCTTCCTTGCGCACAGAATCAACGAGGAATAGGGGACGCGGCACGGGAAATATTACCGAACGCAAGCACCTTGACGACGTCGAACGCGAGCGGGCGCGTGTGTTGAAACGGCAACAAATTGCGCTGTGCGATCTGGCGAAGTACGATGCTAAATATAACGGGAATCTCGAAGAGGCGTTGCGGATGATCACCGAAACGGGAAGCCGGGTGCTCGGAGTGGAACGGGCCAGCGTTTGGACATTCAACGAACAAGGGACTGCGATGGAACTGCTCAACCTCTATGAGCGGACCCCGCACCGGCATATCACCGGCGGCACCCTGGCCGCACAGGACTACCCATCCTACTTCGAAGCCATCACACATGAAGAGTATGCGATTGCTGCCCATGACGCTCATGCGGACGTCCGGACCAGGGAGTTTTCCCAATCCTATCTGACTCCACTCGGAATTGGAGCCAGGCTGGATGCGCCGGTTCGACGCAGGGGGCATGTCATCGGTGTGTTGTGTCACGAACATGTCGGTGGACTGCGATTTTGGACGACGGAAGAAGTATATTTTTCCAGTTCGTTGGCCACCTTTATGACCCTCGCACTGGAAGTCCACCAACGCAGGGAGGCTGAGCAAGCCCTCGTCCTCGCCAAGGAAGCGGCGGAAATCGCCAGCCGGGCGAAGAGCGAGTTCCTGGCCAGCGTGAGCCACGAGATTCGGACGCCCATGAATGCGATTATCGGGATGGCAGATCTGCTATGGGAAACGGATCTGACCCCCGATCAACGAAAATACTTGCGCATTTTCCGCCGCGCAGGCGGAAATCTCTTGAGTCTGATCAACGACATTCTCGACCTGTCGAAAGTCGAGGTCGGCCATCTGGAGCTGGAATCAACCGCCTTTGATCTGAGCGACTTGGTTGAAAAAGCCATCGAGATTCTCGCCATGCGGGCCAATGAAAAAGGTCTCGAACTCGCTTGCCATCTTTCTCCTGACGTCCCCCGCGCCGTGATCGGAGACCCCAACCGCCTACACCAGATCCTGATCAACCTCATCAGCAACGCGATCAAATTCACCGAGTGCGGGTCAGTCACGGTGCGGATCATGCAGGATCCAGAACTCCCCACGCTTGGAGCCCTTCGATTTTCTGTTAGCGATACTGGGATCGGCATTCCGTCCGACAAGCTTGCTGCCATTTTTGAAAGCTTTACCCAAGCCCACGTCTCCATGACGCGTAAGTATGGGGGAACCGGTTTAGGCCTGACCATTTCAAGGCAATTAGCCGAGCTCATGAACGGACGAATCTTGGTGGAGAGTACCCTCGGCGTGGGCAGCACATTTCATTGCTGCGTGCAGCTCGCCGTGCAATCCAGCCCGGCACCCACCCACGACAACGTCCAGGTCAACCTTCAAGGGGTCAGAACCCTCGTGGTTGATGACCATGCCACCAACCGCCTGATCCTTCGTGAAACCTTGGCGACCTTGGGAGCAGAGGTGACGGATACTTCGTCAGGTCGTGAGGCCGTCGCTGAATGGCGGCGAGCCGTTGCTTCCGCACGACCCTACGAACTCTTGCTTCTCGACTGTCGCATGCCTGAGATGGATGGGTTCCAGGTCGCCGAAGAGATCAGACGGGCCAGCCCTCCCCAGGGCCTGACGATTGTGATGCTGGCCTCTGACCATTGGGCCGACGATATCGCCCGCACCTACGACATGGGACTGGGCGGGTATTTGATCAAACCCATTAGGAAATCGGATCTGCTCCAGACCATCAGCATCGCGCTCGACCGTTCTAAGGGCATCCAACCCACGATTGGTTCAGCACCAGTGGCTCCCACACCTCCTACCGAAGTCAGGGCACTTCGGATCTTATTGGTAGAAGATTCCCCGGACAATCAGGTGCTGGTCCGTTCTTATTTGAAGCAGACGCACTATCGCCTCGATATCGCGGATCACGGAGCCATCGCGTTGGAGCTGTTCAAGAACGGCTACTATGACCTAATCCTGATGGACATGCAGATGCCGGTAATGGATGGCTATGAGGCTACACAAGCGATCCGGGCCTGGGAGCGGGCGCATGACCTCCCCCCCACACAGGTGATTGCCTTGACCGCTCTGGCACTGAAAGAAGACGGGGCCAAGATTCTCGAGGCCGGTTGCAATGCCCATATGACCAAACCCATCAAGAAGCACACTCTCCTGGAAGTCCTCCAGGCTTGTAAAGGACGGCGTACCTCATGATCACGGGACCGAACAGAAACGCCGAGAACGTCATCACCTTGTACATCGACCCAGGTCTTGAAGAGATCGTTCCCGGATTTCTAGAGAATCGTCGACGTGACGTGCAGACACTAGAAACCGCGTTGCAAGAAAATAATCTGGCACAGATTCATATCATCGGTCATCGCATGAAGGGGGACGGTGGAGGATACGGGTTTGATGCCATCAGTATGATGGGGGCCGCCATAGAGCAAGCGGCAGCACGAGAAGACCGGGACGCGATCCGACGACATACCGCCGAACTCATCGACTTTCTTGCCCGTGTTACGGTGGTGTACCGGAGATGAATACCGGAGGAGATGATCCAGCGCCATTATTTCATACATCAACAATTAGGCGCCAGCACGAGCAAGCTTAATTTCTGAAAAGATCACTGGAGGGTGTCCCGTCCGCCTGTCCGGTAGGTGATTTCTCTTCGATTCGCTACGACTTTTCACCTTAATCGAGCCGATTTCTTTCCCCCGACCCAAGCTATTTCATCGCCGATTCACAATTTCTTCTGCCGTCCGCCTTCTTTCGGCCGCTCAGCCAGCTTCTCTGGCCGAGTTCGGACAAACCTCGCCGGACAATCGTTTTTCGAGACTCGTTCTGCCCCGTATCTTCCACTGCTAGCCTGGTCCTGATGAAAATATATCCACGCCTGCCCACACTTCAGCGGGTGTCCGGCCCTGTAAATGATCATGCGGGCGTTTGTGGTTGTACCAGGTGCGAATCTCGTGCAAGGTCCGCGTGAAGTGTTCGCGGTCTGCAATCGGTTCGTTCGCCAGTTCCCGTTTCACTGTCCCAATGAACCGCTCGACGCGTCCATTCTGCCAGGGACAGCTTCGTTCGATCCGCTGCTGGCCAATGCCCAACAGCCACAGACCGAATCGGAATGTCCGGGACACCAACACGGCTTCGTTGTCCGTGCGTAAGAATTGCGGCCGGCCATACTGCCTCACGGCTTGCACGAGTTCCTGCAACAGCGTCCACGAGGATTTATCCGTGAGCCGCTGCAAGCGTAAACAGACCCGGCTCCCGTGATCCAGAATCGCCAGCGCCAGCTGCGGTCGGCCCTGCCGATCCGTCTTCGTGAGCAGATCACAGCCCCACACCCGATTGCACGGGATCGGCCGCGGCACGCGATGTTTTATTTTTCGCCGGGCCAGGAGAATCGCATACTGGTGCTTCCGGCAGGTATCTGCCACATACGTCTTGCTGACCGTCATCTGCCTGCGTGGTTTCCACCGTCGGTTGAAATGATGCGCGATCGTGCGGCATCCCGCGTGGGGCATGAAAGCTTTCAAGCGAATGACTTCCTGTTGGGCCCACTTGGGTTTGGGCTGGGCGAAGACCTTGCGAGACGGGGAGACGGGTGGCCGAGGTCTCCACCGAGGATGTATGTGCTGGCCAACCCACTGGAGCAGCCATCGCCAGAGGCATCGTTCCCACGCGCACAGCTGCGCCAGCCATTGTGTCATGGAAGATCCTTCTCTCGTGTGTAAGGGATGCGGGTGTGGAGGGGTTACCGATTTCTGAGCAGGCGAGCAAACTTGACCGCCGAGATGACGGGCACGTCGCTATAGTGGGTGGCGTCAAAATCCTTGTCGCCGGTCACGAAATATTGGGGTGGAGGGAGGGTCGCCATCAGATCGAGAAACGGACGATCGCGTTCGTCGCGAATTGGGCTGATGGTGGGAACGGGACTCATCAGATCGGCGTGCAGTCGAAGATCAGCAAGAACCGCGTTAAGTGTGATCGTGGAGTACGTGAAGTACCGACGGACGGCGGGACGGGTGAGCACCTGCTCCAGTTCCGCGAGCGTGGCTTCACTCATCACGGCAACAATCTGTCCGGTGCGGACGGCATCGAGGATACGGGCCGGGGGGCTGGTCAGCGACATCAGCCCTGAGATGATTATGTTGGTATCAAGAACGACGCGCACGCTGGGCTCGCACCGCCGCGACTTCCGCCGCAATCTGCTCAGGGGTGAGGGGACCCAACTCTTGTGCGGCGCGCCGCACTTTGCGAATCATGCCGGCGAGTCGCTGCCGACTGGCCTTGCGCTCGGCCGACTCCAGAATCACCATGTGTGCGCCCCGTCGCACGGACACGGGCTTGCCCCAGCCCTTGACCCAGGCCGAGGGAATGACCACGCCCTCTTTAGTGTACTTTACCGCTTTCATGCGTCACCGCGCGTACTTTCCGTTTTGACGAGCGAAGTATAGCACGGAGGAATCGTTCCGTGCACCACCGACGCCAGCGGGAATTTCCTGTTCACGAATGCGCCAGCCGGTCCCCAAGTGCTGCTCATCGACGGCCCGTCGGCCCTCTATCCCGGCGACCTTCCGGTGCAGATGACCGTGCAACCTGGTATCGCCAACGTGCTCCCCTATCCGGTGTTTCTGCATGAAGTCGGACCGAACTATTTTCCCATTACTCCAGGAGCCCAAACCATTGTCGCGCCCGCCGATATTCCGGGATTTTCGATGATGATTCCAGCTGGGACGACCATTACTGGATGGGATGGGCAGCCCAATGTGAAAGTCTCCATCACGCCGGTGTCGGTGGACCGGATTCCCGTGCCGCCTCCGCCGACTGATCTCCACGTGAAGCAGACCTATATGTTCAACTTCGGGAAGCCCGGGGTCAGAGAAAAGGGGTCAGGTCTTGCAATCCGACAGCACCTCGGCTAGACTTCTCGTCATGGCACGTCCGCTCCGCATCGAATATGCTGGCGCCGTCTATCATGTCACGAGTCGCGGCAACGCCCGGCAGGCCATTGTCGGGTCCGATCGCGATCGGGCGCAGGTCCTCGCGCTGCTCGCGCATGTGAGTGATCGGTACGGGTGGCTCTGCCACGCCTACTGCCTGATGGGCAATCACTATCATCTTCTGATCGAAACGCCGAGCTCCAATCTGTCGCAGGGCATGCGGCAACTCAACGGACGCTACACGCAAGCCTATAACCGGGCGCATCGGCGGGTGGGGCATCTCTTCCA
>Ga0187894_10000366_pt1 | contig 61212 bp, 73 predicted proteins | sample GBC1701081metaG_FD_136650 | JGI IMG/M metagenome (GOLD analysis project Ga0187894, IMG submission 136650) | White microbial mat communities from a lava cave in the Kipuka Kanohina Cave System on the Island of Hawaii, USA - GBC170108-1 metaG ...
CAATGCCCGGTGGTTATAACGGACAGACTCCTAAGAGCGACTCAGGAGATATATCGGTCCGGTTGGTTGCGGGCGGCCGCCTGAGGGTTCGAGGCTGACGGCAAAGGTCTTCGCATCCGTGAAGCTCAGCACCTTCTTGACCAGGAGGTGGGTGGTCTCTCCGGTATCCATCTGAAAGGTCCCGATGCTGATGGGTTTGTCGCGAATGGCCCATAGCTGATAGGTCGTACCGGCTGGACTTTCCGGCAGGTTCATGGAGTAGAGCCACACGTTTTGAGTTCGAGCATCGTATAGCAGGAATCCCGCTGCCCGTTTTGCCATGTCCGATCCAGTGAGAGTCACTGCTTTGACGTTGGGAATTCGAAGGAGCGTGGCCAATTCGTCTTGCGGAGTTCTCGCAGCGCCGGCGATGCTTCGCTGGCTGAGTTGAGCGCGAATGTCCTCCAGCTCCGCCTCACGCTGGGCCAGTTGTCCTTTGGCTTCTGAGGCTTCGTTCGTTTGCTGCTGGAGTTTGTTGCGTAATTCTGCGAGGGCGTTGGTTTGGTCGCCGATCTCACGCTGCAAATCTGCCAGTCTCGCCGACTTTTCCCGGAGCGAGACTTCGAGCTGCTGAATGTTCGATGTGGCGATGGACCGTTGTGTCGATACGTTCCAGGCTGCATATCCACCGACTGCCACGATCAGGAGCGCGGCAAAGCCCAGAGCCCAGGGTAATGACGACGATCGGGCAGGAGCGACGGGAGGGAACAGGCGTTCCATCCATTCGCCCGGTTCCAAACTTGGCCGGACCGGTTCGTTCTGTGCCGCTTCAGCTGGAAGCGATGCGGGGTTTCGCTCGGCCATGATCGTGGCTTTGAGGGAGCGGGGAGTCGTGATCGGACTGAGGCTGAGCGGGAGGAGCGCGGCGATGGACTGATAGTCTTTCAGCGCGCTATGACAGGAGGCGCAGCCGGAGAGCAAGTGGGCTTCCAGCGCTTGTCGCTCGACTTTGTCGAGCGCGCCCGCAGCATACAAGGGAACCGATTCTTCGAGTTCTTCATGCGTCATGGGAGCTCACCATGGTTTCCCCACTGTCGAAGACTCTCGCGGAGTTTAGACATTCCCAGTTTGATCCGTGTCTTGACAGTCCCCAATGGCTGGTTCAGTCGCGCGGCAATCTCGGTATGGGAAAGTCCTTCGTAGTAGGCGAGTTCAATCGCTTGTTGCTGCGCCTGTGGTAATTCAGCCACCGCTGTTCCCACCGCCATACGGAGTTCCTGATCGGCCTGCGTCTCAAGCGGGCTTGGACCAGGATCGGCCAGCTGCGCAGTGGGTTCAGCTTCAAGCGGGGTGGTGGCTCGATACCCTCGTGAGGCTCTGGCCCGCAGCCGGTCGATGGCTCGACTCTTAGTGAGGGTGACCAACCATGCGATCGGAGTTCCACGTCCGACGTCATAGCATGAGACCTTCCGCCAGACTTCCAGATAGACATCCTGCAAGAGTTCCGCGGCTTCTTCGCGATTCCCCAAGATTCTGACTGCCAGCGTGAATAAGAGCGTGCTCGAATGGTCATAGAGCTGGCTGAATGCCTGTTGATCGCCTTTGGCCACGCGGGCCAGCAAGGTTGGATCGATCATCGAGATGGTGTATCGCGAGGAATTGTCCATTGCGAGAGCGAATGATGAAGAAAAGCCGTGGTTACCTCATATCCGCCCCGACTATAGCACTCTACGGAAGGAACGAGCAAAAGGATGTATGTTTCAACAGGATGCTGAAAAAGCCCGCCAGCTTCGTTCTCGCATCGTTCAGATCCTCAACGTACCCCAGAGGGTACGCCTCCGGTCTTCCCTCGCTGCGGTCTTGCTGAACGGCCTTTTTGAGCATCCTGTGAGAGCATTCTGGACTTGTCCCTGACGTGTAGGCCATGGAAGTTCTACTTTGCTGAATGGGTGATTTGCAGATTGTGAGGTGGGTTGACGCTCACTGCAGCATGTGCCGAAAGAATGGTTCCAGACCGGCGTTTTGGAGAGATTGGCGGAGCAGGAGTGTCTCGCTAGCGGGATCGTAGTGAGCCAATCGCCACGGTCTCAGGCGGATGAGGATCAGGATGTGCACGCATTAGCCGCTTGAGTCGAGAAGATACGGGGCAAGAATAGCCGCGGCCTTTACTGCTCCTGTCGATGGGGGGGCCGCAGCTGATGGCGTGGGGAGTTCGCAGGCTCTCCTGAGCGCTGTTTCCCAGCGGCCTTGCGTGAAGTCATCAATCGACAATTCGACGCTGCATCCATAGCGATGCAGATAGTCGACGAGTGGCGGCTCGTCCGCAAAGTTGTATCGGCGGACATACACCACTGGCTGTTGAAGCGCGACGGCTTCAACGATAGTGCTGTAACCTGGTTTGGTCATGATGACATCGACAGAGGCCAGCAGAGTTTTAAAAAACAGTGGAAGTGTCTCAATGGAATGAATGCGGGAATATCCCGCGGGGATTGGGCCGTCGATCAGGAAACGATAGGGATGGAGCTGTTCCATCTGTTCAAGCGGGAGCGACGTCAGTGGAATGCCGCCGAACCCTACCAAGACGGTTCGTTCTATGGCTGTCAGGGTCAGGGCTGAGGCCAGTCGGTCTCGTTCAGGGAAGTTGGGGCTCGCTATCGGGGCAATGTCGATCATATTGGAGAAGACGTCGATTTTAGGGGCAGGGGTGATGCGAAGGGCCCTGTCGGCTTTTGCATAGGATTCACGGACGCGCTGAATCAACTGCTGATGTGAATGATCTGAAGCATGGCAGAATTCCATGAGCACGAGGTCCCAGGTCAAGCTTGCCAAGGCGACCGTAGGTATCCGTGCCCGGGAGCCCGCTTCGATGGCAAGGTAGGGTGTGTCGGCGATAACCAACGCGGGTGATGCCGCTTGCATGGCCGCGACTTCGTTAGACAGGCGTGCTTCCCAGGTTTCGTGGAAGTGTTGGTGCGCAGCCCAGGTCGCGCCGATATCGATCTTGAGGGGCCCGTCTTGGATACAGCCGATATCTTGTTGTGCCGGACTATGCTCCCACTGGATCGCCAGACGGTCTTGGAAAAACGCGGCAGGGACAGTCGTGCGGAGGATGGCGGTTAGATTGGGTATGAGGATGCCCAGTGCATTGAGTACGGGCACGACTTGCGCCGCGTGGCCGTAGCCATGTCCGGAAATGGCGCACCAAATGCTAGGCAAGGCGAATAGTTTCCGGCTAGCTGCTTGAGTATCCCGGTTCTATCGGGGCGATGTTGTATTGTAATTCGAGGTCGAACTCATCGATCAATTCGTTGGCTGTGGACACGCCGAGATCGGATTTCACCTCGCTGATGACAAGATCGATCGCCACCCCGGCATGGACTCCATACTGCGTCATTGCCGATTCGATTCGCTGTCTGGCTTCTTCAATCTTCATGGGAAACTCCTTGTTCCATCACAATTCGATTCGTTATCCCAAGGTGTGCAATAACGTTTCCATCTCAGGGACGAGGTCTCCTCCTCCGTTCGATCGACCGAAACGTGCCGCATCGATGCCGGCTTGCAGGACGGGCTTCGCTTCATCCTTTCGTCCCAAAGAGATTAAGGCGCGGCCGAGGCCTAAGTGCGAAGCAACGTGGGTCGGGTCCAGCTGTGTGGCGACGGTCAGGTGCTCGACCGCTTCTTCGAGATTGCCGCCTTCCTGGAGAATTTTGTTACCCAATCCATAACGACCGAGAAATCCTTTTGGATTCTTGGCGACCATTTGCCGAAAAGCGTCAATGTCCATTTGCCGCGCTCCCTCGTAACGAGCTCACTATAGCATTGAGGGAACCGGGTCGGCCAGAGGCAGTTGAAGCAGGGGGATTTGCTGCTTACGGTGCCGGGGTGGTTGAGACGGGGACCACGGAAAGGGAAGCAGGGGAAGGCAGGGGCTTTCGTGCCTTCACGGTGACTGAGACGATGGATGAGTCCGGTAGGGGAGCGCTGTTTGCCACATAGAAGTTGGTGTCTTGAATGAGCTGACTCATGAGATCAGTCAGACAGGCTTCAGTGACCTGTCCTTTGAGTTCGCCGATCATCGTCGGCGTGGCGGCGAACACTGTATAGTGGACCGTACCTGACGAACGTGCCGTATAACGCTTCACTTGGCCATCCCAGCGCCCAAGTTCGAGACTCGCCTCCGCAGCATAGTCATAGTCAAGGTCGATCACCGGCGAGAGGAGAAACATGGACGCGCCGATGAGAAACCCCTTCCAGGCTGTGTCTCCTGAATGTGAATCGATCGTTTCATCAAAGGCGATTCGGGCGGTCACCACTTTATCGCCAGGCGAAGCGACGTTTCCTCCAAACGGGATGAGCGTCGAAAATAAGCGTGTCTCCTGCACGGTATTCAAGATGCGACGTTCAACCTCGCTCGAAGGATTCTGCGGGGCGCCGTTCTGCGTCATGCGGAACCCATCCATGACGAACGGGACCCGCTCATCGTTGAGGATGGACTGTGCGACTGGATTGTCCCGGCTGGCCGGCGAGGGGCTGACATCGATCCATCGCGTGGCGCATCCAACCGTCGTGGTGGCCGTCAAGACAACGAGTCCCAGGATTGTCCGGTGAATGAGATGACGTATCATGCTGCCGTTCTCCTTAAAAAAAGAATGAAAATCCGCCATAGGGCAGGCTGGCATTGAGCCCGAGGTTCGGGTATTGCGTACCGGCATTGGAAATATGTTGAAATCGGTAGCCGGCGTTGAGTGCGACTTGGTCGGTCAGGAAGTATGAGACCCCGAATCCGGCCATCAAAACGAAGTTGAACTGGCTGGATTCTTCCGGGATCTTTCCTGCGAGATCCGTCCAAAAGGGTCCTCCGGAGAATTCCGCATAGGGTCGAATCCGGTCAAGCGCGACGAAGGTGTATTTGATTTTCGGGGCGAAGCCGATGCCGTGCGTGAGAATTGGCTCCTGAAATTGGATATAGACCATTTCGGCGCCGAGTGAGATCTGGCCTCGATACCAACTGCCGCCGATGGGATCGGTCAGCGTCATCATCCAGTAGGGCATGAAGGCCGGGCCTTCTTGCTTGGTCGTATGATCTGTTGTGAGTCGATGAGGGAGCAGATAGCCTGCGTTGAGTCCGACCTCTTGAGTGCCGACGGTGATCTTGGGCGAGACTTCTGCGGCATGCAACGCAGTCGTAGTCATGAGCGACCCGAGCGCCAGTGTTGTGAAAATCCGAGCAAGAAATGGCATGCACATCCACGTCATGATCCTGTCGGCGATTTCATGGTGAAGCTTGAGGCAACAGGGTGACGCTCCAACGATAGCAGAGGATTACGTTCTGTCCAGAAATACGTGTGATTCGGTTTAGCGGAAAGTCAAAGAATGCTGGACAGTCGATGGAGTCTGCTCGGAGAGGTCAAGAGCAGAAAGACGCTAATCGGGCTGCTTCAACTTCGCAAGATAGTCTGAATCGGCTTGAAGGTCGGGCAGTTTGTATCGCAGATCAAGAGCGACGACTCGTTCAAGACATCGCCGTGCCGACACGAGATCATGGCGGGTGTCGTACACGGTGGCAAGGAGCCGGAGCACTGCGGCTTCGGCCGGTTCGTTGCCGAGCTTGATGTAATGTTCCGAGGCGTTGTTGAGACAGCGTTCGGCTCTGGTCAGGTCGCCTTGATCCAGAAAGGACTTGCCGAGCTGGCTATAAGTCACGGCGAGTCCTTCTTCATTTCCGACGATCCGGTGATAGTCGAGGGCCTGTGTAAACAACGTGACCGCCTGCTCCCACTGTCCTTCACGCGCCTCTTGCAGTGCCAGATTGTTATGGAGAATACCGAGCGCGCGATCGTCTTTTAGGTCACGCAACAGATCCAGTGCTTCGAGATAGTAAGGGCGGGCTTTCTCAGGATGATCGGCGCCGATGTGAAGATTGCCGAGGTTGACCAGCGTGTGCGCGACGGCGTGCTGATTTCGTTCGATGCGCTGAATGTTCAGCACTTCTCTGTAGCAGGTTTCCGCGCGACCCAGGTCGCCCGAGAGTGCGCAGACATTGCCGAGATTGCCGAGCGAATCGGAGAGGGCGCGATCATCCTTGGCCAGGCGATCCTCCGCGACAGCCTGTTCATAGGCTGCTTTGGCTTGTGTCAGCTGGCCGCGATGAAGAAAAATGCGCCCGCGATGTTTGTCGGCGTCCGACATGAATCGGCTCTTGTGAGGAGGCGGGAAGTTTGGTACGGTGCGCGTACAGATGGCCCACACGAACTGCACAGGCTGCGGCCGGGAATACATCTACCATTGTTGCGATGGACCGGTCTGCATGCCCTGTCCCAACTGTGGACACGATGAATCCGATCCAGAGCCCGCAGCTGTCAGCGAACCGCGCTCTGCCTCCGATAATCCCTAACTCAGCACTTAGAACTGTGAACTCAGCACTTTTGAAGCTAGTCTCCTCCCTTGGGCGTATCGCGTCGAAACTCAACTTGAATCTCATCCTCCTCATCGAGCCCCAATCCATCACGAAATGATCCGTAGAGTTCCGTGATCTGCTCGACGTCTGCTTGAGGCTTGCCGGCAGGAGACGCCAGAAATTTTTCGCAGAGCCTGAGACCTGTTTGAAAATGATGGGCAATAGTCTCTTCTGTTACCTGTTGCCAGGTGATGAAAATACAGAAGGCTTGGAATGAATGGGCATTGGGATAGCGGATGGCGAGAGCGAGCAAACCTTCATAGGCCTCCCGTGCCGTCGATCCGGCATTAGAGGAAAACGTGCCTTCAAGCTCTACGGCCGTATCCCAGTCGGAGCCAAGCTCCGCCTCGGCTCGTCGGAATGTCTCTTGCGCGGCAAGCGCAGCGTCGAACTGCATGAGTCCTCCTTGACAATGCTGACCGCAGCATACGCGCGAGAGGAAATGGAGGTCAATGCGCGCGTTTACTTTCCTTCTCGCGGCTCTGTAGACTGGCTGTCCTATACAATGAGCATGGAAAAACCAGTTTCTGCCGCACCAGCCGAGCCGTTACCGACTGATCCCGTCGATCGGGTCATCCGCTATCACATTCAGACGAAACACCATTTCAACCGCTATGCCCGAGCGCTTGGTTATCTGGATTGGGCGAATCAGCCTGATCCATTTCGACGGTTCGAAGGCGCACCACTCGTTTCTCTGCCGCTGCTCTCGCCGGATGAAGACCCAGTCTCTCCTGGCTATGACGCCATCTACCAGCCTGGGGCGGTCGTCTGCCGGCCTGTCAACGCGCGATCGCTTTCCCGGTTCTTTGAATTCGCTCTGGCGTTGTCGGCTTGGAAGAAGGCAGGGGAATCGGAATGGGCTTTGCGGAGCAATCCGTCGTCCGGCAATTTGCATCCGACGGAAGGTTATCTGATTGTACCGCAGATCGCTGGACTCGATCTCAAACCGGGGTTGTATCATTACGCGCCGAAGGAACATGGGTTGGAGCTGAGAGCCGAGTTTTCTCCTGAGCAAGCGGCGCGGCTGCTGAGTCCATTTCCTCCGGGCGCATTTTTCTTCGGTCTCACCTCCGTTCACTGGCGGGAAGCTTGGAAGTATGGCGAACGAGCGTTCCGTTACTGCAATCACGATGTCGGCCATGCGATTGGGTCAGTACGGATTGCCGCTGCGACGTCGGGCTGGAAGATGGCGCTACTCGATGGCCTATCACAGGATACTACCGCGATGTTGCTGGGCACCGATCGCAAGGAAGATTTTCAAGGCGTTGAGCCGGAACATCCGGATTGTCTGGCGGTGATCTGGCCCTTTTGGGATGTGAAAAGTGAAACGTTAGACATGAAATGCCGGAAGCAGAAACAGATTCCGTTGTTTCTTGACTCAGCGGTGGTGAAGGAGCTCACCGAATGCACCTGGTACGGAAAGGCAAATCGGTTGAGCGGCGAGCATGGAGTGCGGTGGGACATTATTGATGACGTTGCAGCGGCGAGTTGGAAGTGTACGGTTGAACAACATTCGGTGGCTCTTCCGAGGCCTCTCACGAATAACGGTTCGCGTTTCACATTTCAGGAGAGCCCATCTGCCGGTCAGATCATTCGTCAGCGTCGGAGTGCGGTGTCGTTCGACGGCCAGACGTCAATCTCAGTTGCGACATTCTTCCGCATGATGCAGCTGGTGATGCCTCGTTCGGATCGGCCTCAGTTGGAGCGGCCGATGCCGTGGGATACGTGGCCCTATGATCCGGCAATTCATCTTTTGATCTTCGTGCATCGAGTGGAAGGTCTTATGCCAGGGCTCTATTTCTTGGTGCGCAATTCACAGAAACTCTCGTTCATTCAGCAATCCATGAATCCGGAGCTCACCTGGACTTCAGCGCCGGATTGTCCGGAGGATCTGCCGCTCTACTGGCTGCTTGAAGGCAATGCGAAGAAACTGGCTGTGCAAGTGAGTTGCCATCAAGACATTGCCGGAGACAGTGCGTTCTCATTCGGCATGATGGCCGAGTTTGAAGGCGGTTTGCGGGAAGGAGGGGCCTGGTGGTATCCACGCCTGTTCTGGGAGTCTGGTCTATTGGGCCAAGTTCTGTATCTGGAAGCGGAGGCAGCGGGCGTGCGGGCGACCGGGATCGGATGTTTCTTCGATGACCCGGTGCATGAGATCGTCGCGATGAAGGGGCTGAGCCTCCAATCGCTCTATCACTTTACGATAGGTGGTCCGGTAGAAGATGGAAGACTCATGACATTGCCGCCTTATCATCATCTGAATCACGAGCGGTAGATCATCTTTTTAACGAATTGGACATAAGGATTCATGTTTAAAATAAAGAAAAAAATCGGGAAGCCGAAGCCCGCAGTTCTTTACAACATTGTCGAAGATTACTCCGAGTTTGAAGCGCCTGGAAATGTGACAGTCTGTGCCATGACGCTCCAGGAAGATCTGGCTGCGCATGCCAAAGTTTTGTCGGAAAGCTACGAAGTTCCTTTGGAAACGATGACCAAGTTGCTGACCGAAGGCGGAGTCTATGTGTATCCGCAGGTCGGCGGGATTCTTACGCGAGGGTTATTTGCCTGTCGGATCGATCCGACCGCAACGATTCCCAAGCAGACCTGGACGTTGGATCTCATGCAGTTTGCCGAAGCGGAGGAGTTGGTTCAGGCACGGGGCATTCCGCTCGAGGAGGTGGCGGCGCTAATTTTATACCGGACCTTGCCGGAGCAGCTGCAGGCGAAACTCGACCAGAAGAATTTGGGCATCGATTACCGCACATTGGATCATACTGTTGCGAAGGGGGGAGACATCAAGTACATCGATTTTCGCAAGGACTGGTCTCCGCATTTCAAGCGACTCTGCATCATGCCGGATGGGCGGTTAGTTGAAACCGGAGGATTAGAAGAGTTCGCACAACTGCACGGCATTACGACCGCCCAGGCCAGGACGCTGGTGGAGCAGGGCGGCACGCTTGAAGTGAACGGCGAGGTCTTGGCTTGCCAGATTGTGAATGGTCAACCGGCAGTGGCGCGGTTCAGCGCAAAGAATTATCTGAAGGCCAAGGAATTGGTTGCGCAGAAAAAGCTCCATATCATGGATGCCTTGAGCGAAGTGGCCTACAACGATCCAATGATGATGCGAGGACTTGCGCGGAAAGAGCTCGGCGCGAGGTCTTGATGCAGATTCTTAGAGCAGAGTTTTTGAACCGTCGTCTTCAATAACCATGTAGCGGACTGGTTCTGCGAAATCCATTGAGCGATGCTGTTCCGAAAAATAGGCGCCGAGGCAGGCCCCTATGGTATCGCAAACGACATCTGTCATGGATGGAACACGGTTGTGGCAGAAGACCTGGAAGAGTTCCAGGGCAAGAGAAACGCCGACAGTAATGAGGGTTACTGTTGCGATAGACCGCAAGGGAGATGAATTCTTATTCATCCAGTAATGAAGGAGATACCCGAAAATCATAAACCAACAGATATTGCCGAGGATATCCACGAGGGAAGCCGTGATGAACGAGAAGTCTTCAAAGGGAATCCAGCGGACCGTTTCCCAGTGTGAGTGTCCGACGAAACTCGTGAGCGGAAAAAGTGGGATAAGGAAGAGTACTGCCAGCCAAAACCACAGCAATCCCGTCCGTCGCTTCAGGGCCGCAGGGATTGTGATAATGCGGAATGAATCAGATCCCATGCCGAAATAATCGCAGAAGCCGAGGGAGAAGGCAACTCGTCGAAGACTGTCTGGTTTTGTACCGAACCTCATGCGCGAGTATCATGATGAGACCCAGGCAACGTTTTTGTCGCACTCCATTGTTATTATTGGACTTTCCTAGTCCTGTAATACTAGGCAGAAGCCAACTCTTATCTCGGTATCGATTGAAAAAGTCTGCGAAGAGGAAGGTAGGGAACCTCAATGAAACTCAAAATGGTAAAGAGTGCCGGCACGGCGCGAGTGAGGATGGCAGATTGTTAGGTTGCGATGGCTGGGAGGGGCGCTACTTGGCGAGTTCTTCGTTGACGGCTTGGACGAGTTTGTCGAGATCGAAGGGTTTCTCGAAGACACGACAGGCCCCAAAGAGTTTCGCGACATCGAGAAAGTTGCGGTCGCCTTGCGCGCCGGACATGGCAATGATCTTTGCGTCGAGATATTCCCGTGTGAGCTGCAACGTGGCTTCGAGGCCATCGGTTCCTGGCATCAAAATGTCCATGAGGACGAGGTCTACTTTGTTCTGCTGGTAGAGAATTAAACCCTCCTGACCATCGCGGGCCAGGAGCACATGGTGGTTGCCCCGCTCAAGGACTTCCTTCAGAAGATTTCGGATCGATTCTTCGTCGTCGATGATAAGGATCGTGGCCATTGCGTGTGATATACCCGTAATGTTTCCGATCTTACCTACTGTTGAGTTCTCTGTCTAGTAGGATGCGGCAAAAACATTCTGACAGTCTTCCAGGAGAAGGAGTTGACTGATCATGGCGTTTTTGATACAAGCACCGGTGTTGTCTCGACAGACTGCAGTGGATCTTCTCCTGGAGCGGTTCTTTGCAGCATCCAGATTCCTGGTCTTGGACTCGCAGGACCTTCTTGAAAACATCGGTTGCCGGGCTCTTGTTGTTCGGAAGCAGGCTTCTCTTGCCCGATTCCGCGCGGGCGAACGAGCTTCCTGATGCTGATCTCACGTTTTTCAACGTGCATACGAATGAACGATTGCGAGTCCGTTATCGTGATGACGCGGGGAAGTACGATCTGACGGCGTTGGATGACGTGAATCATATTATGCGTTGCCATCACACGGGGGAAGTCGCCGCCATGGATGTGCAATTGCTTGAACACGTCAATCTTGTGCACAAGGCGGTCGATGGCGCTGGAGAGATTCACGTAGTGTCCGGCTATCGGTCGCCAGAGTACAACGCGCAGCTCGTGAAGCGGAGCCGGCGGGTTGCGCAACACAGCCTGCACGTTCAAGGGCAGGCACTCGACTTCTATATTCCCGGCGTCAAGCTTCGCGAGATTCGACATGCCGCGTTGAGGTTGCAGTACGGCGGGGTAGGGTTTTATCCCCGCGGGAAGTTCATCCATCTCGATTCCGGCCCTTTCCGAACCTGGTAATCCTCTTCCAACATCTCCGGATAGTTTATCGAGGCAAGTGTGAGCTTCGATGGTCTGTAGGTGTGTCCAGCTAAAGGACTCTCTTTTTCAGGATACTCAAAAAGCCTGTCCCGCAGGGCCACAGCGAGAACTTTCCGATTCTTTATACCTCTCTTAAGGGGAGTGGCCGAGGCTGCCCTTTACTGCGCGCATCGAACGTGCACATTCTTATCGTGCGCGTTCTGCGAGCAAGAAGGGCACCTAGCCGGCTCCCCGCTCCCTTTTTAGCATCCTGCCGAATCAGATTCGTTTGAGGAGCAACATTGAGAGAGGTGGGAGTGTGACGGCGAGGGAATGAGGCATTCCGTGAGAGGGGATGGCGCTTGTGTGAAGGCCCCCCGCATTTCCCATGTTGCTCCCCCCATAGGCTGAAGCATCGCTGTTCAACAGTTCACGATAGTAGCCTTCGCCTGGCACACCGACTCGATAGTTATAGCGGGGGACAGGGGTGAAGTTGCACAGGCACAATATCTGGTTATCCTGGTCCTTGGCTTTTCGGAGGAAGGTGATCACGGAATTGGCTGCGTCGCAAAAGTCGATCCACTGGAAACCAGTCCAGTCGTGATCGAGCTCGTATAATGCCGGCTCTCGGCGATAGAGATGATTCAGGTCTTGCACGAGGCGCTGGAGTCCTTGGTGCCGATCGAAATCGCAGAGATGCCACGCCAGGCTGGTATCGTGGTTCCACTCACCCCATTGTCCGAACTCTCCACCCATGAAGAGCATTTTCTTGCCAGGATGCGCGTACATGAAGCCATAGAGGGAACGGAGGTTGGCGAAGCGTTGCCACTCGTCACCGGGCATTTTGTCGAGCAACGCTCGTTTCCCGTGCACAACTTCATCATGAGAGAGCACAAGAACGAAATTTTCATTGAAGGCATAGAGGAGCCCGAACGTAATCTGATTCTGGTGAAACCGCCGGTGGACTGGATCGTGGCCGAAGTAGTCCAGCATATCGTGCATCCAGCCCATATTCCATTTGAATGTGAAGCCGAGCCCGCCAGCATAGGTGGGGCGTGAAACTCCAGACCAGGATGTGGATTCTTCGGCGATGGTCATCGCGCCGGGAAAATCACGGTGGACCAGGACATTCAAGTCTTTCAGCAGCGTGACGGCTCCGATGTTTTCGCGTCCGCCGAATCGATTGGGAATCCATTCTCCTTCTTTCCGGCCGTAATCGAGATAGAGCATCGAAGCGACGGCATCTACTCGCAAGCCGTCGATATGGTAGCGATCCAGCCAGAAGAGTCCGCTGTTCAGTAGGAAGTTCCGGACCTCGACGCGATCGTAATTGAAGATGCGGCTGTGCCAGTCGGGATGATAACCAAGTCGTGGATCGGCATGATCGTAGAGATGTGTGCCGTCGAATTGGGCAAGCCCATGCGGATCGTCTGGAAAGTGCGCAGGGGTCCAGTCCATAAGCACACCGACTCCAGCCTGATGAGCCGTATCAACGAAGGCCATAAAGTCATTAGGATGTCCGTGGCGACTGGTGACAGCGAAATAGCCGGTGGTCTGATACCCCCAAGATCCATCGAATGGATGCTCGGTAATTGGCAATAATTCAACATGGGTATAGCCCATACTCTTCACGTAGGGGATGAGCTTCATGGCGAGCTCTGAGTAGGTCAACCAGCGATTTTCTTCTTCAGGGATGCGCATCCAGGAGCCAAGGTGAACTTCATAAATTGAGAGAGGTGTGGCGAGCGGATCTTGCTGTGTGCGCGCCGTCATCCAGGACCGGTCTTTCCAGTGGTAGGAAGAAAGTTCACAAACGATCGAGGCGGTCTTGGGTCGTAACTCCGAGGCGACGGCATAGGGGTCGGCTTTTAATAACGGAGCGTCGTGATGGCGGGAACGAATTTCATACTTATAGAGTGTACCGTCTGTGAGACTTGGAATGAAGAGTTCCCAGAGGCCGGTGGCTCCGCGATTTGTCATAGGATGGCGGCGGCCGTCCCATTGGTTGAAGTCACCTACGACACTCACCCGCGCGGCGTTCGGCGCCCAGACGACAAAATGGACTCCGGCGATACCCTGAACTGTTCGAAGATGGGCGCCCATCGTCTCGTAGGCTTTGAAGAAGGTTCCCTCGGCGAAGAGATGCAACTCATAGTCGGTGAGAAGAGGTGAAAAAGCATAGGGGTCGTGGCACTCCGAGATTTGTCCTGCATGGTCGGTCACGCGGAGACGATAAGGATTGGTTCCGAGCGGTCCCGGTACGATCGCTTCAAATAGACCGGCATGATGAAGGCGTGTCATGGGAATGCGCCGTTGATCTCGTTCAGTGAGGAGGAGGTACACGTCGTTGGCTCCCGGTAAGAAACACCGAATCGCAATGGCGGGGAAACCGTCTTGGGCCATTGGATGAGCGCCAAGAATTGCGAGGGGGTTCCAATGATGACCTTGGATAAGTTGTTCGAGTTGATCGAGCGGTATGCCTGACATGTGAGACGCCCTCTTTGTTTGTAACTGTATCGTAAGGGGGGTGAGCGGGGAATGGAAGAGGAAAACGTCTTGGCTTGTTAGTGGTGATTTTGATCAGTGTTCCGATCCTGGCAGAGGTAAACCTTCAAGCCCAAAGACGACTCTAACGAGGACGACGCATGAGAGAGGCGTTAACGGAAAGGCGAAGGGCGTGGTGCATCGATCATGGCGGCGGGAAAGTGGGCGAAATCAATGTGTCGGTATCGGACGGCGTGGAGAATGACTGTGGCCAGCCTAGGACAAGGATGTTTTGAGCGTGAGGACGACCGGTTTACCGCACGAATTACAAGTATAGCGTTCCCTCGAACGCTTGAGATCAATTCCTTTCAATGTCAGGTACCGCCCTTTCAATGTCAGGTAATGATGCTCACATGGTGAGCGATCCACCGGCCTGCTGAATTTGAAGCGTATCCTCATCAGTCTCCGTTCCTACCCATATTTAACAAATCCCTACATATCTTTCAACAGCGCATCTGTGGGAAAGCTGATACAGATAACAAGTTGGATTGTAAAAGCTGGTGCGCCCGGAGGGACTTGAACCCCCAACCCCCAGATCCGTAGTCTGGTGCTCTATCCATTGAGCTACGGGCGCGCACTTAAGAAATCAATATGTTATCCGAGGCCTTGTTCGTCTTTGCATCGGCGGACGTACTTTGTGCCATTTTATGTGTCATTTGGTCAAGCGGCACGATCATTGGCGGCAGACCTACAACCGGATTCGTCCGCACAGTGCACTGGGTTATCGACCGCCTGCACCAGAAACCATCGTGCCGCAATACGCCTGACTCACATTGCGGCTGGTACAACTACAGGGGGTAGGTCAGAGCCAGAGCAAGGCATACGAGGAAGGGTTGGAGAAAGCAAGACGGCACTGTTCGTTGCTCAGAAATGCCTCTCTGAAAAGATACGACATGCGGAAGCCCTGCTCAAGGTTCTCAGTAACAAACTGTGTCTCACATGTATCTGACCTTCTTCGACCACGTCAGAGGGATGATCTCACGGGGTGACGGTCAGGGTCACCAGCTTGTTGGTCGTTTGATTCGTCGGCAGGGCTGAGTCCTGCAACGTGATGGTGAGAAAATAAATCCCGATCGTGCCCTGTGCCGGTTTGCCTGTGATGGCACCAGTCGAGGTATTCAATAGGAGTCCCGTCGGCAAGGCAGGAGTGATCGACCATGTGTAGGGTAGAATCCCGCCTGACCCTTTGAGCGTGGTGTTGTAATTCTTCCCCACCTTGGCATTCGGTAAGGTGCTTCCAGCCGGCGAGGTGATCACCAAGGGCGTTGGAGCCGGATGAATCTTCAGGGAGAGCTGCGTGGTGGCCGTTTGATTGAGTGGGGTATCTGAGTCAGAGACCGTGAATGTATGGGTTGTCGTACCCGCCGTTCCGCTTAACGGAGTGCCACTGATCATGCCTGGTGAAGGAACATTCAAGGACAAGCCGTTCGGTAACACTGGGTTCACCGACCACGTATAGGGTTGGATTCCACCCGTCGCCTGCAAGGTTGTGGGCGGGTAGGGCTGGTTCACAGCCCCCTCTGGGAGCGATGAGGTCGTAATCGTCAGCGGTTGCGGGGTCGTCGTGATCGTGATCGTCAGCGATTGTTGTACAGCCTGTACCGGTGAGGACGAATCTTCCAGTCTGAATATTGGAGTCGTCGTCCCCGTGGTTGTTGGTGTGCCGGTAATCGTGCCGGTTGTGGCATCCAAGAAGAGACCCGCCGGGAGGGCAGGTGAGCTACTGGCGAGACTCCACGCGTAGGGCGTGATGCCTCCTGAACCGCCTAAGGCGGTGGCATAGGGTTGATTGACCGTGCCGCTCGGGAGCGGTGAGTTTGTGACGATGGTCAACGGTCCTGGTCCAGCAGGAGGAGGCGAAACATTAGAAATGTCACCACAGCCGGCCAATCCGTAGGCATAGACCGATGCCACAAGGATTGCCCGGAGTGAGTGTTCGTTTAATCCGTACAATGTTTTACGTCGCAACAATGTAAATGATTTAGCGGCATCGAGTTCACTTCAAAAAAAGACTAGCAACCCTACCTCTCCGGCACTGATCCTCACCATCCGTTACAGGGAGCCGGTTCCAGCGCAACCAACACAATGGTCACGCAGCATATAGGATAAACCCTGTTGGGGTCAGCCCTACCAAAGTAAGGGGGCAAGTGGGATGAAAGACCCTGCTTGCTCCAGTGCGCGGCTTGACCGCATGTTCGAGGATCAATCAGGCCGTCGCGCCTATGTGTTGGTCAACAACCGAGCTGAGGGGAATGCACCTTTAACAGTCCAGGCCTTATCCGATCTGCTCCAAGCCTAGACTAAGGGCAAGGGGCCACGATAGACCACATGGAGGCAGATAAGAAATCCTGCAAACCTCTAGGAGTGACGATCGCTATTGTTCTAACAAATTGGGCATAGAGGATTTCGTCGAGAGTTCTTTGGGTGGTATCGTGCGGCACTGAGTGTTTTAGCCCTGGAGATTGCGGATAGTCATACCATAGCCATGGCATTGGATTAACAGTGAGACTGTCACCGCTAATCTCTCCAGTATCGAGCGAGGCTTCATTCATCGGCGACTCAGTACTCCATAGATTTGCCGTTGTGATTATGACCGGGAGAAACAGTAAGTTGTTTCCTCCTAGCCGTGGGTTACCACGGGCAGCGAAAAAATCAATGAGGCCATTGAGACCTCGGCATGTCTGAGTGGCAGCCTCTTCAATCTGCCCCCTTCCTTTTCCCTTATCATCTCCCTCTGATCCAGTTCTGACCTCGACGGCAATGTGGAAAGGATGGTGTGCGCGGGAAAGCTCTTTTGCGGTTGCCCGGATTTTTCCTGATGTCTCTCGCTGTAAGACATCCAAACGAGGGTATTCGCTTAACCCGGAGCCAGGAACATGAGAGGACCTAGCAAAGCACCAATTGGCTAAGGCTGGATTTGCTCGCTTACACTCACAGATGAGATAGACAGTCTGGATGCTATTCGTGAGCACGAGATCTATGCGCGTGTTCTGCTCATGCACTTGGACGGGAAACTCCAAAGCCAAAGGGAACCATTTTGAATGGGTATTAAGCTGTGAGATTGCACTCGCGACGGATTCCTGAAAAGGATACCCATGGCTGTTCAGTACCTTCCTCAGCGCTGTCTCAACTGAAGGTTCTTGTTTCTTTGATATTTTGGCCTGCGAAGTAGTCGTGCGTTTCTCCATATCGGTCCTCGGTCGGCGAATGCAAGTGGATAAGCCAGGTGCCTACAAAGGCGAGAATAGGGTTGTGCCCGCGAGGGTCTGTATACCACCTCACGCCACCCCCCGTCACCCAATGAGGCAATGAAAAACCCCTTGTAACCATTGAGGATTACAAGGGGTCTTCATTGATCTATCGGCTTCCCGGTCCTGTCGACGGCGGGATCGGGCCGCGCCGATCGGGAAATGTTGTCAACTGAGTGGCTGCCTGCGCTTTGCCTTGCGATAGACCCACGGCGGAACTGGTGCAGGGTCAACCCACAGCCCCTTCCTTGCGTCTCGTGCTTCCTTCTCCAGCTTCTCAAGTTCGATGTTTCCAGGAGCATATTTCCGATACCACCAGCACTATCCGGCCCTTGACCAGCATCTAATTGATGGTGGTGCGGTTGTAGGTGCACATCGGTTTTATAGGAGTATCGGCTTACGTTAAATACCTACAATGTCATCATACAAACCGATACTCCCTTCCGCGACCCATGCGCCTTACCGCATCAGCATCTTGACTGCCTGTTTGGCGCTCTCTAGGACCTTGAGACCAAGGGCACGAGCATGCCGATTGTAGTATTGCAACGTCAGTGACCTTCGGAGAGCGTTGGAGCAATCAAGCTTGTATGGTTCTGCACCCATCAGCAGATCGACCGTATGCGCCCCATCCCAGATTGCCTGCTCAATACGGTGATACAGCAGGAGCATGCCAGGACTGGCCTTAGAAAAAATGGTCGCGGGATCGAACCCTGGTAGATAGGAATGATACACCCCCTGATAAATAAATCCATAGATTGCCGCGATGAGTCGATCATCCAGCTTCAACAGATCGATACTGACCCATCCTCGCTCTCTCATGACCTGAACGATTTCCTTGTGAAAGCGCTTGGCATGGTCAATTGCACACACGCCTCCGCTCGAACCGGTGTTCCATCGGCCTTGATGCAGGGTGATCATCCAATCGAGTGCTGCATTAACTTCGGCAGAGCTCGTGACACGGGAGTATTCCATCTGTCCCATTTCTTTGAGGCACGTCATTTTTCGTTGCAAGGTGTACCGTCGGCTCCGTCCAAGACCGGCTCGATAGGTATCGACGTCTCCGGGCAGCCGGATAACGGGACAGCAGGTCGCACACACGATCTCTCCAACTTTACCTGCCTCGGCGAACAACTCGTTCCACAGATCGATCGTGGAAGACTCGGCAGGTATCTCAGAGAGCGTAAGGACATCCCACTCCGCTCGCGCTTCGTCAAATAAGTACTGGTAGAGGCGTTGGAGTACGACACGCTTCTGCTTCTCATTTGCGATGACATCGAGATATGACGAGTTGATGGTTTCGGTTTCGCTGGCCAGGAATCGCAATTCGCGGAAAGAGATCAGCCCTTGTGCCCTATTCGTACGGAGAAAGAGTGGTGCGATGCCGACTAGACGTTCCTGGTCATCGAGCATCAAGAGGATTCGGAGCCGTCTGTCTCCCAGAAAATGTTTCGCCCAGATGTACAACCACTCCCAGGTGAGAAAGAGGCTGTGAGCTGGAATGGTGCGCAGCAGCACCTCCCAATCCTGAGCCAAACTCTTGAACTCATCAAGAGAAGTCACGGTGCGAATGGTGAGCGGAGCGGCCACTTTCAATGTTGCTTCTCGCCTACCTTGAATACATGACCGAGAGCTGATGGTCTGACGTTTTGGTGTGTCCGAAGTGCTGAGTCTAGTTAGCAAGATTCAACTCCTCAACGATTCATGTTTGAGAGCCAACAATCCAATCGGCAGACTCCGCCACTCTCTATCCTCCGCGACGAGAATATCGCATCTCACAATTCTTGAATATCCCTTACAAAGGGGGTTGTGCCCCGACAAAAGGAGGGTTGAAAGCTGAGACACAATTACCGTGGGTTTCTAACAGGATGCTGAAAAAGTCGAGAGCCCCAAATATCCAAAGAGGTTCCTCCTCCAAGAGCCGATTATTGGTATGCCTGATTTCTTCCTGAGAGCTTGTCGACCTCCAAATGGTAGGCCCGCAGATTTTGGAACAACTCCTCGTCACCGAATGCCTTAGCCACGATTGCGAAGGCGACGATGGCCCGGAAGAATGGATTGTATAAGTCATCACGGTGGGTTTCGTGCAACGAGGTTCCAGCCATACCATGGATGCGAAACCGTGGCGGGTTCCCGTCAACCATATCCATGATGTGTGGGGAAGCGCCGTGAACAAAGCCAGAGTACCCGCTATGGATCGTCTTGGAATGAGCCACGCCAGTGCTTGGGTCAATACCGCTCAAGTCTACCTGTGCAACATAGGCACGAATCTTCTGACGTTTAACCATTGACCGACCTTGCGAGGATTCAATAGCCGTGGTTGCATCGAACTCTTCTTGGTAGAAGGCCTCGAGATATGTCCGATGAAGCTCTGTTTGGTCGTTCTTAATGACCGCGAATGCCAAGTACCAGATGTCTTCGTTTAATTCATCGACTATTCGGTGTACTGCTGCCTGCTCTTGAAGCAATCCGTTCTCACAGAGGAGTTGGGCCGCATGCAGACCGGAAACCACGCGTGCAAGTTTCTGCACCATTGCTTGGTGAATCGTCCTTTCTCTGTATCGGAAGACAAAGGAATCTCCGTGCCGCACCTTCTGAGGAGGCGGCACCATACTCTCAAGACGCCTGAACGCTTTGTCTAAGTGGTGAAACGTCTGAGCAAAGAGGGCATCCATAGATACCTTAGGTACCGTGGCTGTTTGTGCCCATTTATGTGCCCGATGCGACCCGTAAACTGTCTCGATCTGTCCTTTCCTATCCTCTGACGAGACGTGTGTATACCAGCAAAGCCTTGCTAGTCAAGGGGTTTCTCGTAACATCTTGAAAACACTTAGGGGTGTTCTGAGATCCGTAGTCTGGTGCTCTATCCATTGAGCTACGGGCGCGCGAAAACCGATATGGAGATGCTGTCTACAAAGTGTTAAGGCAAGATCCTTGATGGACAAAACCGATAACAAACAGGCTTCTTATACAGGCGATGTAATCGCGGGGTCAAGCCGAAGTCGCGTCAAGAGCGGTAACTGAGTATGGCGGAGTTACCGAGATGGTAGCATGATGCAGATTGTCGTCCAACTGTGTAAAGGGATAGAGAGTGCGTGGGTCACGATTAAAAAATACTCTTACTCACTTCATTGGAGATGGTGCTTTCATTGCCGGCATTGTCGTATGCCGTAATGACAAAGAAATAGGTGGTTCCGTTCTGCAGTCCTGTCGAGGTATAGCTTGTCGCCGCCTTGGGTAGTGTCGAGAGAGGTGCTCCATATGCTCCCGATCCCGTTCCCCGATATACCTTGTAGCCTTCCAAATCCGATTCGGTGCTGGCCCTCCAGGTCAGAGTCGCCGTGCCGGCGACACTGGCGCTGAGTGCTAACGATACAGGAATCTGTCGCGGGGTATTGGTCGATCCAGACGCCGTTACCGTGATGATGGCATTATAGGTTCCCGCTGCCAGGCCGCTGGTCGTGACATTGGCTTTGATGGTGTCGGTTTCAGTCGTCGTGGTGCCGGAGCTGGTATTGAGCTGTAACCAGGTCGCATTGTCACTGTGCCTCCTCCGCTATTGGTCAGCGCGAATGACTGTGCCCCTGGATTTGTTCCTCCAACAGTTCCGGAGAAGGCCAAACTTGCGGGACTGACGTTAATCGTTCCACTGCTTGTTGAGCCCGTGACGGTCAGGGTGACCGGGACTGTCTTGTCCGTAGCTCCTGTTGCCGTCACAGTCACCGTAGCCGTATAGCTTCCCGGCAGTAATCCAGCCAAGTTTACACTGGCAGTTACCGTCCCTGTATTTGTGCCGGATAACGGACTGAGGGTCAGCCAGGTAGCGTTGTCTCCGGCACTCCAGGTCAGCGTGCCGCTCCCGACATTCGAAATACCGATGGTTTGAGCAGAAGGATTCGTTCCTCCGACTGTTCCCGCAAATCCGAGGCTCGTGGTGTTGAGCCCGATGCTCGGGGTAGAGGGAGCTGCCGTGAGTGTGAGGGTGACCGGGATGGTTTTGGCCGTGGCGTCTGTGGCAGTGACAGAAATGGTAGAGCTGTAGGTGCCGGCGGCCAACCCTGCCAGGTTCACGCTTGCGGTTACGGTGCCGCTGTTGGTGCCGGAAGCAGGCGAGAGCGTCAACCATCCTGCTGTATCGCCGGCTGTCCAGGTTAAGGTACCTCCGCCTGTATTGGAGATATTGAACGTATTGGGTGCAGGGTTGGCGCCACCAGCTGTGCCTGAGAAGGCGAGGCTATTCAGGCTGAGTTGAATCGCAGGTCCCGCAGCGGTTCCTGTGACCGACAGCGTCACTGGGAGGATTGTTCTTCTGATCCGTCCATTCTGACTGGTCTCGGTGATCGTGACATTTGCTGAATAAGATCCGGCGGCGAGGCCGGCTGTGGTCACTCTCACCGAAACGGTGTCTGTTTCTGGGGCGATGGTACCCGATGAAGGTGAGACTGTGATCCAGGGAGCGATTTCGGTAGCCGTCCACTTTCTCTCTCTCTCTGCTACTTGAGAGAACGACGGTTTGCGGCAATGGATCTGTGCCGCCACTGGTAGCCGAAAAGGTAAGGGCGCTCGGACTGACTTGCAAGGCCCATGACGGGTTCACGAAGCCAAGAAGCATCGCGAAAGTCAACGCGGTTCCGCCGAGTATTTTTGACGTCGCCTGTCGAATCGGCGCTGTGCGCCGGTCATGGATCATCATACTAATCGTTCCGAATGACATGAATCCCTTCCGCTGTATTCTGTTTCACCTGAAAGGGGCACCGGCGCTGGTTGGGCAGGCATAGAGCAATGCCTGTGCCGGAGCGATTTTCATTGGCCTCGCAAGCAAACGCCTTGCTGAACAGGGTAAAAAACTGATCTGTATGCGCAAACACACAGCCGGAGCCATCTGGATGGTTGTAGGGCTCAGCATGCAACATATTCAGTCGATTTGATCTGTCTCGCTGCCTGAGGAGCCGATATCGATGAGAACTCCAAAATGGTACTCAGATTTTCCGTTCTCATGTAAGCTTGTTCACAATGCGAGGCGAGTAGTCATGTGGTTGTCCCTGGAAGGGGCCAATGGCCAATCTTCAATCAGTCCCAAAAGAGCCAGAATTCGATGACATGCCCGTTAAGGCCGCAGCACGGACATTTTTCATTTGGCAATGGATCATAGGCGCGGTACTGGCTGTCGCGCTTGGTTCATGGTTGGTGTGGTTTTCAGTCTATCTCCAACGAATGTTCATCGAAGAGGATATCCGCGAGGCTTGTCAACGAGTCATGCCCGATACGGTGCAACGCTGTGTAGACACGGTGATTATTCAACGTGGGGGCGCGAGGCGATGAATGGGTGGAGTTACCGGGCATCCGTCACGGTACTGTGTGGGTGGTTCACGATCGCAGGTTTCGCATGCGTGGTTCAAGTTGCAGCTGCGCAAGAATCCAATAGGGAATCTCGTCCAAAGTTTGATCTCGCGATTGGAACGTGGATCAGCACTGGAGAGACGCGTTGGGAGCACAACGCATCCTCCGTCGCCGGGTTGGGGAATCCGACGTCAAAGCTTACCTATAAGGACGTTGGGACGAATGTGATTGAACTCACCGGAAAGGTTTGGGTGACACCACGGTGGTTTGGCCGACTCAACGTCGGCTATGCCGGGATTGGAGGCGGCAGACTCACAGATGACGATTATGGATCAAACGGAGGGCAGAGGTTGTTTTCGAGCACCAATAGCGATCTATCTGGTGACAGCATGTGGTATCTGAATGCGGACGGCGGCTTCAGGGTGCTTGAATATCCGAATCATCGGGGTTGGCTGGATGCGTTTGGAGGATTCCAGTATTGGTATACAAAATATGAAGCGACGGGGTTATCGCAGGTGGCCTGCGACAATTCGGCTGTGCCTGCATCGTTAGGCCTTTCCTGCAATCCAGCAGGAACCGTGACGAACCAAGGGCAGACCGTCATCACCAATACCACTAATTGGTACTCGATTCGTGCCGGGGCTTCCACGGAATATCGACTGACCAGGCGCTTAAGCCTGGTGGCAACCGCGGTGTTTCTTCCGCTGACCATCATTGATAACAAGGACATTCATCGTCTGAGACCTGATCTTCAGCAAAATCCGAGTATCTCGATGGACGGATGGGGGGTTGGAGCCAATGGGGATGTCGGATTAAAGCTGATGCTGGTTACGAACGTGTTTCTCAATGTCGGCTACCGTGTTTGGTGGAATCAGACCATTGATGGGAACGTGACGTTTCATAGTGTGAGCGGTTCTTCCGAGTTTCCTATGACCCAGTTCGAGTCTTTCCGGCAGGGCTTCACGGCTGGTCTCAACTTCACATTTTAATAGAAAATCGCGGGATACGATTACCGGCGAGAACGTGACGGCATCGTTTCGTCTTCGTATTGAACGAAGAGTCGTTTGGTTTCCGGATGGAGGTAGCTTGGATGGCCGTGCGGAATGCCGACCGTGCGGAAGAGCGGCGTGAGTTTGCCGTTCGGATGCAGGTAGCCTGCGCGAAGCGGTACGGTGCGTGTGCTGTGGCGGACCAGGTGGCAAGGGGTCGGTCTGATCGAGGTGATCCACTCGGCAATATCATGTGGGTTGCCGATCGAGGCTGAGAGCAAGAGCATCCGTGCTTGGCTCGGGCAGAAGATGATCGTTTCCTCCCAGACGACGCCCCGCTCCGGATCTGCTATGTATTGAGACTCATCCAAAATGACCAGTCCCAAGGTATCCAGCCGGACGTCGATCTCACCGCTTCCAGCGTCGTAGAGCAGATTCCGCAAGATTTCCGTCGTCATGATCAGCAGGGGCGCTTGCCCGTTGTCGCGCCGATCACCGGTCAGAATGCCGACCTGGTCTGCACCGAAAATTTTTGAGAACTCCGTATACTTGGTATTCGAGAGGGCCTTGAGAGGCGATGTATAAATGACGGTCCGATTCTCCGCGATCGCGCGGCGGGCTGCTTCGACCGCCACATAGGTTTTTCCGCTTCCTGTGGGGACGCTCACGACCACGTCACCTTCTCTCAGTTTGGCAATGGCGTCTTCTTGCCAAGCATCAGGGATAAAGGCCTTTGCCGGCGGCACTCCCAGCCCCTCCAACCAGCTGGAGAGGGTGATGGCCGGTTCATGGGATTCCGCCTCAACGGGTCTGTGAGTGGTACGATGCTGCGGCCCTGAGGATTTTTGTTTTCGCGCGGCGTGGGTCTGAGAAGAGGGTGGCGCGGGGCGAGCCTGTTTTTCGGCAATCAAGGTCATCAGGTCGGACTCGAAGCCTGCGCGGTTCTCGGCGGAGTGACGCAGCAAGACCTCGATCAAGCGGCGCTTGCCTGCGCGGAAATGCCGCTGGACACGCCCGTGCGCCAGACGGTGCAAAAGCGCGATCGGCTGTTGAGCCAGCAGGTGTTCGAGTTCTTCGGTCGTCATGGCAATTCTTCCAGCACGCCTCGGCGCAGAGCGGCGATGGCGCGTGAGGCGGTGTCTGCCAGTCCCGGGTGTGTCGCCTTGAGCGTGTGCATCTGTGACAGAAATTCCAAGGTGCGCGCTAAGAGGCGATAGATATCCCCTTCAGCCATGGTGGTGCTTTTACAGAGGCCGATCCATGTGAGCCCGGGATCGCCGATCCACCGTTCTGTGACCGCGGCAATGTCGGCTCGCAAGAGTGGGGGATCTTCATGCGGCGAGAGAGACACAGCCAGCTTTCTGACCTGCCCGAGTAATGAGCCTAACCCGGAGCTGACGCGAGGGAAGGCGCCGGGGCGATCGTCATCGTGCGCGATGCTCGACATGACGGCGGCCAGCATGGCGGGATCGGCTCCGTTGAACGCATCGGCCCTGATCAATTCAGTGATGAGCAGCGAGTGGTCGATGCGGATGAGCCTGGCCCATTCGCCGTCCTCGGTCAGATGGGCCGTCGGCGTGAGATAGCCGAACTGTTGCAGGACGTCGATCTTTTCCTGGAAACGGTGCCAGAGACTCGTCCTCAACGCCTGGATCGATTTGACGTGCCGATGTTGTTCCTGCCGAAGTTTGGAGGCGAGAGCATAGTCTCTCTGACAGGCGGAACGCGACGGACAGGTTGGGCAAGCAAAGTCGCCAAGGGTTTGTACGATGGCGTCCGGAATCGGTTCGTCGTCTTTCGGAATCAGGATCGGAAGCTCCGGCAGCCTGCCGGGCAACTCCTCCAGGTGATGGAGCAATTCTTCCACGCTTTCAGGTGTGCACCAGGGATAGACCGGCGCATCGACGCAGTCGAGGATACGGTCGGAGATTTCGGTCACGGTGGAGACAGGAGATTCGGTAATTCCTCCGCCTTCACGTAGGGCCGTGATCATCGGGCTCTTCTGTCCTTTGCTGCGATATTGCCGCAGGACGACGCCTCGGTTACGGCCGAATCCCACCACCCGTCCGGGGGTGAGAAAATGAAAGCGCGCGGCGACTTCCGGCGGCTCATGTCTTCTGACCGGGACTCGGTGAGATTTCTGCCGGCGAACCTGGTCGAACGTCTGCCATTCGGTGATCCAATCGGTACAGACGCGCGGCCCGAACGGTTCCATGTGGTTGCGCAGATCGTCCAGCTTGCGTTCCAAAACCTCGGCGCGCTGGTTGAGCTGAAATTGTGCAAAGCTTTTGGCAAGAATCGGCTGGATTTGATCCAGTGGATGCGCCTTCAAGAGATTCAGGACCATCGGATAGCTGATAAGGAATTGGCTGTTGATGGCTTCCGGATGGCCGGTGAAGCCTTTGGTCAACACGTTCAGATCGATATACGGCGAGGGTGTGACGATGGCGAAGCCCACGAGATCTTTCCCTCGGCGTCCTGCGCGGCCGGCTATCTGCTGTACCTCGCCGATCGTCAAGTCTGTGAAGTCACGCGACTTGCGAATGCTGGATTGCGTGATGATGACGGTTCGCGCGGGAAAATCGACTCCGGCAGCCAAGGTGGTTGTGGCGAAGACGGCATCGAGGCAGCCATGACGCATCAGTTCCTCAACGGCGATTTTCCACGAGGGCAGATGGCCTGCGTGATGCGCAGCCACGCCGATGCGCTGGACGGTTGGAATAAGCGGGTGTTCGGCAATGCTGGGATATTGGGCGATGACCGTTTCCAGCACGGCGGCGATGGCTTCCTGGCGAGGCGGTGGGAGGAGGATACGGCTATGGTCGAAGGCCTGCATCGCTTCATCGCAGGCGCGGCGCGACGTGAGGAACACGATGGCAGGAGTCAAATGCTTGTCGCGAAGCGCGATAATCAGATCAACCGGATGAATCGAGGGAGGCATGCAGTTTCATTCCCTTTGCAATCACGACCAAGCCTGATTCTGTGACGGTGAATCGCTGGGCATCGGTCTCTCGGTTGTATCCGATTTCCGAGTTGGGCGGGATGATGACATCCTTGTCGATGATGGCTCGTCTGATCCGGCTCTGTTCGCCGATCACGACGTTTTCCATGACGATCGATTCACGCACGTCAGCGTTGTCCTGCACGCGGACGTTCGGCGAGAGCACGGAGTTTTGTACCCGGCCACCGGAGAAGATGCAGCCGCCGCAGACGATGGAATCCAGAGCCACACCCATCCTGCCGCCCTGATAGTCTTGGGCAAAGACGAATTTAGCCGGTGGAAATTGTCCTTGATAGGTTCGAATCGGCCAGTGCGGATCGTAGAGATTGAAGAGGGGGTCCACCGCGACAAGGTCCATGTTCGCTTCCCAGTATGCGTCCAACGTTCCGATGTCCCGCCAATACTTCACGTCCTTTTTGTTCGCGTCGACAAACTTGTAGGCGTAGACGCGACGATCTCGAATCATTTTTGGCATGATGTTTTTTCCGAAGTCGTGACTGCCGCCTTCCTGGGCATCGGCAATCAAGTACTCGCGGAGGACGTTGGTGCGAAAGAGATAGATGCCCATCGAGCCAAAGGCATGGGTCGGATCGTGGGGGATCGACGGCGGGTGAGTCGGCTTCTCTACAAAGTCCGCAATCCGGAAGTCCTCATCCACGCCGATCACGCCGAATCGATGGGCCTCTTCGATCGGAATATCGATTGCGCCAACCACGGCATCGGCGCTTTTGGCAATCAGCCAATGGAACATCTCCATATAGTTCATCTTGTAGATATGGTCGCCGGCCAGGATGAGCACATAGTCCGGCTGTTCGGTGTCGAGGAGAAACAGGTTTTGATAGACCGCGTCGGCGGTGCCTTGGTACCATTCTTCGCTGATTCGCTGCTGAGGTGGAATTGAGGCGATGAATTCGCCGAGTTCGGTGTTCAAGATGTTCCAGCCTGTGCGGATGTGACGGTCGAGCGAGTGGGACTTGTACTGGATGAGGACGGCGACTTTTCGAAGCCCCGAGTTGAGGCAATTACTGAGCGTGAAATCGATAATGCGATATTTCCCGCCGAAGGGAACTGCCGGCTTCGCCCGATGCTCGGTGAGAGGATAAAGACGCTCGCCCTTCCCGCCCGCCAGCACCATGGTGAAAATATTCTGCATCACGGCGAATTGTAACAGGACGTTGAGGAAATAGAAAGAAAGCAGACTCGTTGACATCGCGAAGATCTGAGACGATACTAAGCTGGACAGTCTAGGAATGTCGGTGAGTATTCGAGCAAAGGAGTAAGCATGATGCGGGATGTACTTGTCACGTCGCTGGTGAAACAGAAGGCGGCTCAGAAGCCGTCCGTGGACCGCAGCGCCGATGCGCTCCGACGGGTAGAACATCTTGAAAGTCAAATGGCAAAGTTGTCCGAACTGGTCCGCGAGCATGCGGAGGATGTCGATCGTTTGGTGCGGATCGTAGCGGAAGACCGCGACGTCATTCGACGGCAGCTATTGCGCAAGCATCATGAGCGAGTACGGGTCCGCAAGCATCTTCGTGACTCTAACTCCAAAGTAGGACTCGACTTCTAGCCCGTAGTGCGTACGACGCTTCTCTGGCAACCGCCGATGTACAGCCGAGGCGCAGGGAGAGAGGCCGGGAGGATCAGGAGCACACCCGCCGACGTGTTCTGCCACACGCTATTGTGACGATCCCTCTTCCCTTGGCATCCTATCGGAGTTCTCGCGTCGATCTTCGTGACATTGAGGTCGATAGGAGGGACTCCGGCCTGCATTCGAAGAGGGGATTCTCCGGTTTCATGCCGCGTACGCGCAATCGCGAAGGGAAAGAAAGGGAATGACTGTGCAGCATCGACATGCGTATTTCTGGGGGATCGTCTGTATGGCTGTGCTGGTGGGATCGGCGCAGACCCTGTGGGCTGAACCACTGGAGAAAAGATGGGTTGTGCCTATTCAGGTGCCCTACGAGGCGCCTCCAAAGGGACAGGATCTGTCGGCTGAATCCGTCCCGCAAAATACGAAACCATTAACGGCTGCGGAGGTCCAGCGCGCGGAAGCTCTTCTGCCATTGCTGGAGGGCGCGCAAGAATTTTGGGCGATGGGAGAATTCGTGCATCTTGGCGAGCCATCCGTGCCGGTCCTGGTCAAGGGATTGGCCATGCCGGGGCCGCGCATTCGATACAATGTCATTGAAACGATTTCAATGTTGAAGGCGGCCTCGGCTGTTCCAGCCCTCGTCGCTGCGGCCAAAGAACCAAACGAGATCCCGCGGGTGCGTGAGCATGCGTTGCGGGTGGCGGTTCGATTGGATGCGGCCAAAGTCGTCGATGCGATTGAGGCGTTGGCAAGAGATCCGAATTCGTCGATTCGGAAGGCCGCCGCCTTCGAGGCTCGATATGTCAGGGAGAAGCCGGTGGTGCCGGTATTGATCGGGATGATTGCAGATGAGGAACGTTTTGTTGCGCTCTCGGCGGTGCAGTCGCTCTGGATTCTGACTCGCCATGAATCGGAGTTTCACGACTGGGAGACATCGACGAAACAAGACCGCCAAGAGTGGGCGAACGAGTGGTTGGAATGGTGGAACATCCAGAAGGATAGCTTCGAAATGTCAGATCCAAAACGGCCGGCGAGGGTTCGCTAACAGACTGGTTGCTCTCGTCTGTTTGGTTTATCTGGTTTGTCTTGTTTATTTGGTTGAATCAGACTAACCAGATAAACCAGATGAACTAGACAGACCAGATGAACCAGTTTCGGTGCGGCTTGCGAGGGCAAAAAATCCTGTGTTATATTTTGCAAGTCTACCTCGTGCAACATGGTTTATTAGAAGCTATTAGATAATAGAAGGATAATCGGTACAGTCCATGCCCAAGCTCAAGATTGCAAAGCTCGGTAATCCTGTCTTGCGCCAAATTGCGGCTAAGGTCGATCCTCGTGATATTCGCAACTACGACATACAGCAATTCATCGATGATCTCATTGAGACGATGCTGGATGAGCCCGGGATCGGCTTGGCAGCCCCTCAGGTCTCGCGCTCAATTCAATTGGTCGTGATGGGCTGTGAAGGGGAAGATGGATTTCCTCAAACTGTTCTCATCAATCCCAAGATTGTCTTCTATGGTCCGCAGCAAGTTGAGAATTGGGAGGGCTGTCTCAGTGTGGACGGGTTGAGGGGAAAGGTGACGAGGCCGTCGGTCGTCAGAGTGCAGGCGCTGGATCGTCATGGCAAATCGATGGATTTCGAAGCGACCGGGCTTTATGCCGTCTGTATCCAGCACGAGATGGATCATCTGATCGGCAAGATGTTTTTAGACCGGATGACCGATATGTCGACGCTCACGCAACTCCACGAATTTAATAAATACTGGCAACACGATCCCGTTCCCGTCATATAGCGAACCCGCCGTGAAGATCCTGAGCCTGTGAAAACCCTGCTTCGAGTGCTCCACTATCTCAGCCCGCACCGTTCTATGGTGGTGGGCACGTTCCTGTTTGCAGGATTGGCGACTGCGTTCGAATTGATCCCCCCATGGCTGATCAAAATCATCATCGACGATGTCATCCAGGCCGGCCAGACTCAGCTCCTGGTATGGGTGTTTTTCGCGTTGTGCGCCGCCTATGTGTTGCGAAACCTCTGTGGCTCGATACGGATTCGATTGAACAATAGGTTGGAGCAGCAAGTCGTCCACGATCTGCACGTCCAGGTATTCTCAGCGCTCCAGCGATTATCGATCAGTTTTTATGAGAATCGTCCAACGGGCGAAATCATGTCGCGGGTGCTGAACGATACCGAGCACATGCAGCGCATCTTCGTCGACGGGCTCGAAGAGATTATTACGGCCGGGCTGACGCTGATTGGGATCATGATCATGCTGTTTATGCTCAATTGGAAGTTGGCTCTGCTGGCGCTTGTACCGATTCCTATTTTGGTGGTGGGAGCGGCGCTGTTCACCAAACGTATCCATGGGCATTATCGCGCGATTCGAAAAGGGGCGGCCGAACTGAACGCGCTGCTGCAAGACATGCTGGCAGGGATTCGGGAGACGATGGGTTTCAATCGTCAACCCTACGAGCAGGAGCGATTCGATCGGAAGAGCGATCGTTGCCGGCAAGACACCTTGAAGGCCATGTACCTCTGGTCCTACTACTCCCCAGGCATGATGCTGATCGGGAGTCTCGGCGGGGCCATGGTCCTCTGGTTCGGCACAGCCGAAGTGTTGCAGCATCGTCTGTCCGTGGGCGAACTCGTCATGTTCATTTCGTATCTCGCACTCTTTTATGTGCCGATCAACCAGATTCACTCCGTGAATCACATGCTGCAACATGCGTTGGCGGCAAGCGAGCGAGTGTTCGAAGTGCTCGATCTCGTTCCAGAGGTCAGGGATCGTCCGGATGCTCGTGTGCCGGTCGCTCGGTTGCGGGGAGAAGTCGCGTTTGATCGCGTCGGGTTTCATTATCGAGCCGATGCGCCGATCTTGACCGACGTCTCGATATCCGTTCAAGCAGGAGAGCGCGTCGCGCTGGTCGGCCCGAGTGGAGCCGGCAAGAGCACGACGCTCAAATTGCTGATGCGGTTTTACGATGTGAAGCAGGGAGCAATCACCATCGACGGGTACGATATCCGCGATCTACCGTTGACATTTCTTCGGAGTCAGATCGGGCTGGTCCAGCAAGAGCCGTTCTTGTTCAATGGCACAGTGAGAGAGAACATTCTTTATGGGGACCTTCTGGCTGGGCAGGAGGAAATTGAGGCGGCGGCGAAGGTGGCTCGGGCGCATGACTTCATCATAGCCCTTCCGAACGGGTACGATACCTGGATCGGAGAACGCGGCGTCAAGCTCTCAGTCGGGCAGCGGCAGCGCGTATCAATCGCTCGTGTGATTTTGAAGGACCCTCCGATCGTCATGTTCGATGAGGCCACGTCCAATATCGACACCGAGACTGAGGTCAAGATCCGTGAGGCATTGGACGATCTCACGAAAGGGCGGACAACGATCATCATTGCCCATCGCCTCTCAACTATTCATGGCGTCGATCGAATCATTGTCGTAGACCACGGCCGTGTTGTCGAAGATGGAACGCATGAGACATTGATCGACCATGAAGGGGTGTATGCACGGTTATACGACGCCCAATTCCAGGTCTAGCGGCAAGATGCTGAAAAAGCCCGCCAGCTTCGTTCTCACCTCGAAAGCATCCTCAACGTAGCCCAGAGGCTACGCCTCCGGTGCTTTCGTCGGCTGCGGCCTTGCTGACGGCCTTTTTGATCATCTTGCAAATTTTTCTTGCGCCACTCACTCAGGAACAGTGTCTGGCCGTTGCGGATCGATCTTGGCTGTCAGTATACTAAGGCCACCTTTTGAGGAGAGTCGGCCGATGGTGCTGATCTATGAAAGCGATCCGTTAGATAACGAAGACGCGCGCGGGCGGTTCTATCATGTCTGCCGTGGGCGTATCGATCGGACGGAGATCAAACTTCCGACTGACGAGAAGGTCTACGAATGCGCGGTGTGCGGGATCGATCTCGAAGCTGAAGATTTCTGGCTGGCGAGACAGAAAGGGTCGGTGTAGGAGAGGTAATGGCTGGGAGCACAGGAAGGAAAACTGTAGGTGTATCGCGTGGACTGATGATGCTGTGCGACACCTGCTACTCTCAGGTCCTCGCCGATAAATTAGTCGACGAGAAGAACTTTGTCGCGAACCCAGATGCTCTCTTCGATACCATCTGCTTCGGTTGCACCGACATTAATAGGCCACTCATCGACGACATGGCGGGTAGCGGCGAGTGAGGATGTTGAAAAAGGGAGCGGGGAGCGGCGAGGTGCCCTTCTTGCTCGCAGAGCCCCCACGATAAAGCAGTGGTCGCTCGATGCGCGCAGTAAAGGGCAGCCTCGGCCACTCCCCTTATGAGAGGTATGAGGAGTCGGAAGATTCTCGTTGCGGCCTTGCTGGACGATCTTTTTGAACATCCTCATAGCGCCAGTCTTGTACTAGCTGGAGCTGACAGACTTTATATTTGATGGAAAAGAAGGAAGAACAGTAACGATGAACCAGATCAGAATTTTTAGAATGATTGCTTTAGCCGAAGGCAGTTCATTTCTGACCTTGCTATTCATTGCCATGCCGATGAAGTACTTCATGGGGATGCCGGAGGTCGTGAGAGTCGTGGGCTCGATACACGGACTATTGTTCATGCTCTATGTCGGTCAGTTGGCCCGGGTTCATTTTGCACAACGATGGCCATTCATGTTTTCTCTGTATGCACTGATTGCCTCGGTTGTCCCGTTTGGAACATTTATGTTGGACAAACACCTTCGAAAGAAAGAAATATTAGTCAAGGTAGGTGAAGTGATTGCCTGACAGTCACTGCATCGATTTACCGGCAGGTTTTCCCGTCGAAGAACGTGCAGCTCGTCTCCCCGGATTTCACTTTCCAGGTTTTCAGCAAGGGCGCTTGTCCGTTCTCTCTCATCTCGACAACGAAATCCACGAGGCCTGATACCGGGAGTTTCTCGATGTGCGGCTTGGCGGTATCCGGAACGTCGATCCAGAACACGGACCCAAGGGTGGAGATCAAGATGCGATGTGTCTCCATATCCACATGAATGACGGGGCTGTAGAAGCTTTTGTCTTCAGCAATGCTAGGGGACGCGAGTAGACCGAGCAGGAAGAAACTGGAAAAGACCGTAAAAAGAGCTGTACGCATGTATGACATGACAAGCACTCCCGCTTATGGGCCAACAGGAAATCATTATCGCATTGAAGCGAAGTGGAAACAATTCAGAAAGTGCGGAGGAGGTTTGTCCGGTTCATCTGGTTTGTTTGGTCTATCTGGTTCAACCAAATAACGAGACAAACCAGAGAAACCAAATAAACCTTTTCAGCATGCTGCTAGAGAGTAGTCGTGATGTGGGCCTGCGTGACACTTCCATCCCTAATCCAATACCCGCGAATGTCGGGCTTCGACTTTTCCATGAGGGAGATGAGTAGATAGGCGGGGATTGGGAGGTTGATCTTCGGCCAGATTTCTTCGTAGTCGGTGGCAATCTTGATGTCGGTGATGGAGGGGCGGGCCGGGTCGTGGGGATGGGAGTGGTAGACCACTTGCAGGTCGAGCCCCTTATTTCGAATGTCTTTCTTTGCAACGGAAAAGTCCTGCATGTCCATCACGAAGGCGATCTCGGCTCGCTCGGCCGGCGACAATCGTTCTAAATGAGCAACTTTGGCCGGGTCGAATGACGACAATTTCTCAGCCCCTTCGAGCGCCACGATATTTTTGATTCGGTAGACATGGGTAACGGCTCCGTTGGTTCCGGCCAGGAGGCCACAACACTCGTAGGGATCGAGTTCCCTGGCGTGGGCCACCATGTCGTCTAGGATCGATTGAGGGATGATCAGATCAGACACGATAGCTAAATGGTGCAGCTGACGGCATAGTCCATGTTAAGATTTTTGATCTTCGGGTTCTGGCCGCAGAGCGGGCAAGCCGGATCTTTTGGGCGTCCGACTTTTCTGAATTTCATCTCCAGCGCGTCATAGATCAATAGGCGATCGGCCAGGGTTTCGCCGATGTCGAGTATTTCCTTGATCGCTTCCGATGCTTGAAGAATACCCATGGTGCCGGCGAGAGCTCCTAAGACACCGGCTTCTTGGCAATTGGGAACGAGCCCTGCCGGCGGCGGTTCCGGGTAAAGACAGCGGTAGCAGGGATAACCGGCGTGAGGCTTGATCGTTGTGAGTTGTCCTTCGAAGCGAAACATGCTGGCGGAGATAAGCGTCTTCTTGGCGAAGAAACAGGCGTCGTTCACGAGAAAACGTGTCGCGAAGTTGTCGGATCCGTCCAGCACCATGTCGTACTGGGATATCAGCGGAAGGATATTGTCGCTATCGACGTTCTGGTGATAGGTCTTGATCGTGATCTCCGGGTTGATCGCCGACAGCGTCTTGCGGCCAGATTCGACTTTCGGCAGGCCCACCGTGGCCGTGGAATGCAGGATTTGCCGCTGTAAGTTCGAGAGATCGACGACATCGCCATCGACCAGGCCGATCGTGCCGACACCGGCTGCGGCGAGATAGAGTCCGGCAGGCGAGCCGAGCCCTCCGGCGCCGATGAGCAAGACCTTTGCTTTGCTCAACTTCAGCTGGCCCTTGCCGCCGACGTCGCTCAGGATAATCTGCCGGCTATATCGCTGGATTTGTTGTTCAGTGAGTTCCATCTTGAAGACGTTCCACGTTAACCGTTATTCGTGAACCGCAGCGCACTTCTCTTTCGATTAACGATTCACGTTTAACGGGTGCCATTCCTACTCCACCACATTCAATTCGATCGGATCGACGATGACGCCCTTCTTGCGAAGGCCTACGATCGCCCGGTCGATTTCCGTGCTGTCCCCGGTCAGTTCGAGATCCATCCATCCGGTGGTTTCACGCACGTCGGCTCGTCGGACGTTCGTAATGACTTTATATTCGTGACCGATCTGATAGATGACCGGCTCTTTGATCTTGTCTTCTGGAAACTGAACGTGCACTTTCACATGTGGCATGATGCGCCTCCCGCAATGGCGGGCACGATCGAGACTTCATCGCCATCTTTGAGCGAGGTCTCTTTGCCCTTGAGGAATCGAATATCTTCCTCGTTAACATAAATGTTGACGAATCGTCGCAGTTCACCCGTGTCGTCGCAGAGGCGATCCTTAATGCCGGGATGAGCCGCGTTGAGCGCCTCGATCATATCGAGCACGCTCGCGGCCTTCGTTTCGACTTCTCCCTGGCCCTTGGTCAGCGGGCGAAGCGGAGTCGGAATGCGGACTTTAATCATGCGTCACCACCACCGTTCTTTCCCATTTTAAATGTTTTCTCAAAGGCGACGAGGCTTGGCTGGATGCGAACTGGCCGTCCGACGGCATCGATGACCGCCTCCTGAGTTTTTAAACCATTCCCGGTGATATAGGCCACGGTACAATCGCCTTTTTTGATCGTACCGTTTTTCACCAGTTTTTGCAGCACACCGATGGTGACGCCGCCTGCGGTTTCAGCGAAGATGCCCTCCGTCTGAGCCAGCAACTTGATGCCTTCCACGACCTCGTCGTCGGTCACCATGTCCATGGAGCCCTTACTTTCCGCGGTGGCTTTCAGAGCGTAGTACCCGTCGGCTGGATTACCGATTGCCAGGGACTTTGCAATGGTTTTGGGTTTCACGGGTTTGAAGAAGTCACGCCCTGCCTTGTAGGCCGTGGAAATCGGCGAGCAGCCTTCAGCCTGCGCACCATTGATCTTGGTCCTGACCTCATCGAGCAATCCCACGTACTTCATTTCATGGAGGCCTTTCCAGATCTTGGTCAAGAGCGAACCTGACGCCATCGGGATGACGACTTGGTCCGGCGTACGCCAGCCGAGCTGCTCGACGGTTTCAAACGCCAACGTTTTCGAGCCTTCTGCGTAATAGGGCCGGATGTTGATGTTGACGAACGCCCAGCCGTGCTCGCCGGCGATTTCGCTACAGAGCCGGTTCACGTCATCGTAGTTGCCTTCGATTTCCACGACATTAGGTTTATAGATCAGGTTGCCGAGCACCTTCGCAGCTTCCAGATCGCCCGGAATAAACACGTAGCAGCGCATTCCTGCGGCAGCGGCATGGGCGGCGACGGAATTGGCCAGGTTGCCGGTCGAGGCGCAGGCAATGGTTTCAAACCCTAATTCACGCGCCCTGGTGATGGCGACGGCGACGACCCGATCTTTGAACGAGAGCGTGGGGTGATTGACCGTATCGTTCTTGATATAGAGCTCGTCCAATCCAAGATGGGCGCCGAGATTCTTGGCGCGCACCAGCGGAGTCATTCCGGCATGCGTGCCGATAAAGGTCGGGCCTTCCACCGGTAAAAGATCAGCATAACGCCAGATACTGTGGGGGCCGTCTTGGATCTTCTTGCGAGAAATGTTTTTTTTAATCTCCTCGTAGTTGTATTTCACTTCGAGGGGGCCAAAACACATCTCGCAGACATGGATTGCCTTCGTCGGATATTCTTTTCCGCATTCGCGACAGACTAGGGCTTTCATTGTGGCCATGGCGATTCCACCTTACTCAGTCAATAATTACGGCCGGACGGCACAGCCGGCAAACGGATCGCCGTCATCGAACAGTTCAGTAATCGTCGGGTGCGTCCCGCAGAGCGCGCAGTCGGGATTGCGTTTCACTTTGATTTCTCTAAACTGTGTCTTGCGCGCATCGAAATCCAGGAACCGGTTCGTGAGAGGATGACCGATTCCCAGAATGAGTTTCAAGGCCTCCGTGGCTTGGATTGTGCCAATGATACCGGCCAACACACCCATCACACCCGCCTCCTGACAGGAGGCGACGAGCCCGGCAGGCGGAGGAGTTTTAAAGATACAACGATAACAGGCGGACTGCTTCGGCACAATGGTCGTCACGCGCCCGTCGAAGCGGAGGATGCCGCCGTGGACTAATGGTTTTCCAGCGAAGAAACAGGCGTCGTTGATCAAGAACTTGGCCGTAAAGTTATCGACCCCGTCGATGACGATGTCGTAGTCTGCGATGATCTTCATGGCATTGCCGGCCGTCAGCCGTTCTTCGTACATCGAGACCTGGACATCGGGGTTCAATGCCTGAATCTTTTCTTTGCCTGAGACAACTTTGGGACAGCCCACGTCCGGCGTATGGTGCAGGATTTGCCGTTGAAGATTAGTCACATCCACCACGTCGCTATCGATGAGGCCGATTGTGCCGATACCGGCTGCGGCCAGATAGAGTGCCGCCGGCGAACCAAGGCCTCCCGCGCCGACCAGAAGAATCTTGGCCTTGGCGATCTTTTTTTGCCCCTTACCACCGACTTCAGGCAAAAGAATATGCCGGCTGTAGCGATTTATCTGATCTTCGGTAAATTCCATGACGGTCAGGTAGCGAATTCCAAAGGATGCTCAAAATGGTTTCTCAACGAGGCCGCAGGCGAGAGAAAACCGGAGGCGTACCCTCTGGGGTACGCTGAGGATTTTTTCGAGCCGAGAACGAAGTTGGAAGCCATTTTCAGCATCCTTAAATGTTGAAATACTTTTCTATACTGATATATCGCTCTCCGGTGTCACAGAGAATTGTAACTACGTTCTTGCCGGGGCCAAGTTCCTGGGCCACTTTCTGAGCGGCGAACACATTGGCTCCGGCAGAAATGCCAACCAGGAGGCCTTCTTTTTTCGAGATCTGTTTAGCCGTTTGATAGGCCTCGTCGTCGGTCACGGTCATCACCCGATCGATAATGGACCGATTCAAGACTTTCGGGATGAACCCCGCGCCAATGCCCTGAATCTTATGAGGCCCTGGTTCTCCACCGGATAAGACCGGCGATCCGGCCGGTTCGACCGCAATTACGCTCACCTTGGGATCGCGTTCCTTAAACGATTCTCCGCATCCGGTAATGGTGCCGCCTGTACCCACTGCCGCCACAAATGCATCGATCTTTCCGTCGAGCGACTCGAGAATCTCGAGTGCCGTGGTCATCTTATGCATAGCCGGGTTGGCCGGGTTGGAAAACTGATCCGGCATAAAGTACGACGGATTCTGCGCGATAATGCTTTCCGCCTCGCGGATCGATCCCTTCATGCCTTCCCACGCCGGTGTCAACACGAGTTGCGCTCCATAGGACGACAAGAGGCTAGCCCGCTCCATGCTCATGCTCTCCGGCATTACGAGAATCAGTTTATAGCCACGGACGGCGGCGACTAACGCCAGTCCGATCCCGGTGTTTCCGCTGGTCGGTTCGACGATCGTGCCGCCCGGCTTTAATGCGCCAAGTCGTTCTGCCTCGTTGATCATATTGAGGCAAATCCGGTCCTTGACGCTTCCGCCGGGGTTAAAAAATTCTACTTTCCCATAGATCGTCGCTCCACCTACAGGGGACAACCGGTTGAGACGGACGAGGGGAGTCCGTCCAATGAGTTCGGTAATGTCTTTGTGCGCAGGCATCGTCACCGGCCACCGCCCATATAAAACAGGAACTCGACCCGATCACCGTCGCTTAGGCTGGTAGTGGCAAGATGATTCCGGTCCAATACGGTGTCGTTGACTTCAACTGCAACCATTTGTGGTTCAATCTTTTTGGCCTGGAGGAGATCGAGAACTGTTCCCCCTGAAATCTCTTCTGGCTTCCCATTGATTTTGACCTGCATGAAGACTCCTAAGATGGCCTAGAGATTAAACAATTTCAACACGTTATCAAAGCATCTTCGCCATTGTCAAGGCAACGAACCCATTCACGGTAGTGGGCTATTTTCAATAGCCGCGGTTGGTCTTTTCCCATTTCCATCCCACCTCTCAGTCTTATTCCCCTTTAAGATGCGGTTCCCATTCCTTAGGTATATGCTACCCCCCTCTCATCAAGGGGGTGCCCAATGTCTCCAGCAGATATTGCCGCTCGGTATCCATGGACTTCCTTTACACTTATTCTATTGTTTTTCACCGGCCCAGAATGGTTATCAGCAATATGGAGTCTGTTCTCCAACGAGCCATTGGCCCCCTTGGTCTACAAGCTGGCAGCGAGGCTCAATATGAGCCCTCCAGAATGGTCTCCATATTGGTTCACTGTTCCTATGGGATTAGCGATGTTTGGCTATCTGATCTATGTATTGCGAACAAGAACAAGGCAACAAAACAATATAGAGGGAACATTATTAGCGGCAATAGAACGCGTTATCTCAGATCCAAACGCAAGGATGAAAGCTCTTTTTGTTCTTTGGATAGGCATGGCTGTATGGCTTCTGACTATTAGCATAAAAGTCTCTGCGCTTCGTGATGATGTTGATTGTTTCGTCATGCCGCGACACCTTAGTAGCGAGCAAATCTCGAAGATAGCTGAATATCTTTCAAAGAATGAGCCGAGTGAAATCTCTTTGTATCAGGTTGAAGGGGATGAAGAGGCCGGTGGTTATCGCGGAGACTTTTATATGGCCCTCAAGGAGGGCGGATGGAAAATTTTGGCTGTTCATCAGGTTCCTGAGGCTCAGGCGCATAGCGATATGTTCTTAGAATATAAAGAACCTTTACAAACTCCCATGCCCGAAGAAGATCCGAAGCATCCAAGACCGCATACTCTCTTGGGGCAAGCGCTGAGACATGCAGGTGTGATGAACGGCGGTGCTGGTGGTGGCGCAAGTCCTGCCTTCACGAAATATTCTTTATCTTTAACCATTGGTCATAGAAGGCATGACAGTTTTGCATGTCCTGAGGCGATCAAGAAACGGAACTTGGAGAACTTGCGCCGCGGACTTAATGATTGACTGTTCATCTAAATAATTAAATGAGTTCGCTGATCTCCCAAATCCTATCTGTGATTCCAGCAGCCATAGCGGGCGTCATGCGAAGGGACCGATGAATCAGACAGAAGTTATAGGACCAAAAGTACAGGGCCACGGCAGCTTTCAGATTGGCCAGCTTGCGCGAGAACGCCAAGGTGAGCCGGTGAAATCTAGCAATCTTCATTCTGAGCGTCAAATTCTGACGTTCAACGTAGGACGTACAAACCTTGCTGTAGTCCGGGATGCCAAGCACTTCTGTAATCTCCGTACCGGACACCTTAGGCGGGGCATATCGGCCAGGCCCAGGATTCGTCGAGGCATAAAACTTCGTAATCTGTGCGTAGGTCGCCCGATTACCAAAATACCTACGAATAGCCGGACTATACGGGCCCCACGCATCGGTACTGACTTGCGTAGCGCCGTCAATCCGGTGACTCAGATCCTCAATGAATCGATGGGTATTAATCGAATCGCGCTTGCCCACGTGGAAGGCAGGAATGACCTTAGAGATGGGATCGAGAGCGATATAAATATATTGGTCACCCAGCTCTGGATTGAATTTCCGCTCTGGCGCTTTCATGGTCCCCTCTTTCTTGCCGACGAATGTCCAAATTTCGTCACATTCGACCGCCTCACAACGAATGCCGCGCATCCTTTCATTCATCATTTGTTCGCATTTGGTGCCGATTTCCACCAGGAGTTTCATGATGGTTTTCTTATGGACGCCGGTCATGCGCACAATGGAGCGGATCGAGCAGCCTTCAGTGAGTGCGGAGATAACAGCCAGCTTCTTTTCTGCTTTCAGCACATTCATGGGACCTCCTTGGATGGAGATCCCGGAAGGTGTATACTGCGGATTACCTTAGCGGGTGTAATCCGGTTCGGCCTTCGCGGGATCGTCCGGGTTACGGCTGCTCGGTGTTACAAGCACTGGGCAGCCAGTTATAAATTGGTGGCGGGGGTCAGTCTCGAACTGACAACATACGGATTAGCAATCGCGTCGCTCTTTCCGTTTGAGCTACCCCGCCATACTCTCTCTTGGCGAGAGGACAAGCCCACGTTGCACTGCTGGCCGGCAGAAGCGTGGGTTTGTTTTTTTCATACAACTTGCGCATCTGCTGTACGCCTCTCATCGCTATTGTCCTGCCTTTCTCTTAACGTAAGCCCGAATCATCGCGTCGATCATCTCCCAATCCTCTGTAGTCAAATCAGTTGGAAGAATCAATGCTGCGTCTGCCTTATCAGGAATAGGGAACGCGAAGCGTTTAGTGCCAGCAGTTGGCGAAGGCAGATCCTCTGGATCATTAGCGTTGTCAACTGTCTTGCTCTGTTTAGGCTTCGACTTCCGATCAGGTTTTGCCCGCGGTTTATTGAGGATGTGCGGGGAAATCTTTACGCCTCCTTCAATCATTCCAGATTCAAAAAAGCGAACACACTTTTCAAGAACCTCACCATCGGCACCAAAATCTCGAAACCGCTCGTTAAGCATTGCGGGAGTAGCAGTTTCAAGCTTCAGTTCCTTAATAATTGGGGCGTAAGCGTCCTTCATCACATCTGCAAACTCTCCAGCCCAAACGTCTGTTCGGTACGCATTAACCAGTCCATTGAGAAGGCTGGTTGTGCTTCCATTCTCCTCAATGAATCCGAGAAAACGCAGTGCAGCTGTCAATTGAGCCGCCGTGCTGCCACCGTAGTTTTTCAAAACGCTTCCATCTATCCGTTCAGGAATAGCGGTTTCTTTCATTTTGTCCATGAAACCAAGAAGCGTTTTGAAGGATATGTATGGTGGAAGAGGCCTGCGAGACGTTTCATTCTTAGCCATTTCCGCACCTCCATGTTAAATTCTGAAAGAGAATATATTATATTCCAAAACGGAACGCAATAGCAGAAAGGAGATTATTTATCATGGGAGAATGTCTATTAAAATCAGTATATTATATTGCAAAGTCTATTGATGGTCGCCCTACAAATGTCTTCATAGATGAAGAATGCGGTAATATGGTGTCACTTAAGCCGAGTCAGAGTGCTTACGACAAACCATTATTCATTCCTTCTGGGCAGGTATTTGAAGGGGATATAGAATTACTTGCTAGGTTAAAATACGCATATGAATCACAGAATGCGATTGAGTTGGATCGTTTATGGAAGAAAGCGAAGCCGATTAAGTTAGCAGCTTGAAAACAATGGGAGAATCCAAAATAGCCCACTACCACCCATTCACCTCGTGGCTTGACTTTGCCCGCGATCCGCCGCCACTATGCGACTTTTGGGAAGAGCAATGACATGTGGAAACGCAACTTCATGTTCAAGTCTACTGAGGCTGTTCCCCTCGAAGAATCTGAAAACGAGCTATTTCATGAAACCGATCCCGCCATGGATAGCACCGGACTCCAGTTAGAGAAGTTTTTGTCAGTTTGGATTCAAGGCGATGGGGAGGGCGACGCACCGACGGCCTTCACCAATATGTATGTCCGCACAGCCACACTGGATTTTCAGAAACGGGTCGGATTTCTACAGCCTCTCCAAGGCCGCTCTCACCAGATCAAACAATTGCTCACACCGGACCAAAAACAGTTTCTGCAGCAGTGGCTCGCCACCTCGGCTCCCCAGGCCTGGGAGGCTACGGACGAACATTTCAAGATGTTGCTTGAGTTCGAATGAGCGCAGTCCTTGCTCACTCCATTGTGCGGTCGCTCTGTCTCGCCCTATTGATGCTTGCGGTTCCAGTGGGGGCTGGATGGAGTGCAGCCATAGAGGTCTACTACGGGCCGGACGACGCGCCACTCGATCGCCTGACGACACTCTATCAGCATGCGACACGCTATCTCTATGTGGCGGCCTATGGGTTGACCGCTCCCCGCGCGGTGGAGGCGATGGTCGCGGCGAAGAAGCGGGGGGTTGATGTTCGCCTCATTACCGATGCGCAGCGCACCGAAGACGTCAAGCAACGCACCGCGCTACAGACGCTGCACTTGGCAGGTATTCCCATTCTCGTCAACGCGCACGATGGGCTGATGCACCTGAAACAGGTTGTGATCGACGATGAGGTGAACACCACCGGCTCGATGAACCACACGACAAGCGGCAATCGGTATAACGATGAGCGGCTCGACGTCATTACCGATCGCGCAATTACCGTCAAGGCCCGAGAAAAGTTCCTGGCAATGTGGAACGATCGTGCTCGATACCGGGCATGGGAGACGCACTGAGCGGCATGGCAGACTCGATTGAAGAGACCGACGTCGCGGTGGTGGGAGCAGGGGGTGGTGGAGCCGTCTTGGCTTTGGCGCTGGCGAAGCAAGGGATCAGCACCATTGTGTTGGATCAGTCCACTGGCCCACCGAAGGGTTTGCGGGGAGAAATTCTCCAACCGAATGGGCAACAAGTACTCGATCGTTTGAGCGTACTACAGTCGTTGCCGGCTGATGCCACGCGATCCGTTCGTCATTTTCATTTTTGCCGAGCCGGAGGCACCAGACTCTGTAGCATCGACTACGGTGACCTGCCGGCGCCCTATAATCGCGCTATCGTGACCTTGCCGAACGTAGCCCACCATGCCATTGTTGCGGCGGTGCAAGAGCATAAGAGTGTGACACTCCGTTACGGGACATCTTTCACGGGACTCTTGCGCGAGGGTGACCGGGTAGTGGGATTGTCCACAAAGGGGCCAGACGGCATATGTGAGATTCGTGCGAAGGTTGTCGTCGGTGCCGATGGCGCTTTTTCGAAAGTGCGTGAGGCGCTGAAGATTCCCGCCGACCTGTATCTTTATCCTGACGGGTATCTGATTGCGATTCTTGAATCGGAGGAGCCGGTATTGGAATCCTTCTACTACGTCGGGCGCAAGACTATTTTGGGAATCTTTCCGGCAACGGGAAACAAGGTCTATCTCTTCTACATGATCCCCAAAGATTCGATGGAGGCCGTGAAACAGCGGGGTATCCTTGCCTTACAGCAGAGGTGGAGTCAGATTGCGCCGCAATTTGCCGGACTTTTTCGGCGTTTGGGCGATTGGAGCCAGACAGCCTATATGCCGACCGGGAGGGTGCGAACGCCGACCTGGGTCGCAGATGGAGCCGTGCTGATCGGCGATGCCGCCCATGCGATGAATCCCCATGCGTCGCAAGGGCGCATGCAGGCCATGGTCGATGCGATGGCGCTGTCCGATCTGTTGCTCGGCTGTCTTGCCGATCAAGACTATTCTGCCGCGAGGCTGAAAGAGTTTGAACGAGTCAGGCGGCCACAAGTTACCATGTTGCAAGAATTAGCCGATCAGCAAGTGTTTTATTGGAATACAGAGAATCCGGTGGTGGCGTTCCTGCGTGATCGTGTGTTTCAGACGCTGGACCGGAATGCCCGGCTTCGCTATCAGGTTCTGTCGACCACGGCGGGGTTGAGGACAATGCCGCCGTTCAATCGGCTCGATCGCGTCATTGCCGCAGGGTTTTTCCCGGATATCCACGCGCATGAGAGATCTCCACGTCCGATGTCTTCATGAGGAATATGAGCACGGCTGAGCGTCTGATCGAGGGATTGCCGGACGATACACAAAAGCTGCTGCAGACCTACGTGAAGGAGGTCAAGGGCGCGTTCGGGGAGCAGCTGGAAGGCCTGTTGCTCTACGGCAGCGCTGTCCGTGGAGAATTTCTCCCAGGGCGCTCCAATCTGAACCTTCTGCTCCTGGTATCGTCCTACGGCAGCGCTGTGCTCAAACAGTACAGCGCACTGCATCGTCGATGGAACAAGGAGCAGATTGTCGTCCCCCTCTTTCTGACGGAAGAGGAAGTACACATGTCGGCAGCGGTGTTCCCGCTTGAGTTTCTAGAAATCCAGGAACAGCACCGCGTCCTAAGCGGGCGCGATCCCTTCATCGGTTTTCACGTGAAGACCGATCAGTTGAGAGAGACTGTACTCCAGGGTCTCACGAGTCATGTGTTACGGCTGCGCCAGCGCTATGTCGAAGGCGGCGGGAGCGACGAAGCCACGATGATTTTATTGCCGCTCTCGATCACCTCGACTCTTCCATTGTTGCGAGGGGTTCAACGTATTCTTGGACGCCCCGCCCTCTCTCACTCAGAGGCGGTGATTGCGGATGTCGCCGAGCAGTTGAAACTGGACCTGCAGGGCTTGCTGGATGTCTGGTTGCTCAAGCGCGGACAGATTTCTCCAGGCCCCCGCGAAGCGCCTCGTCTCTTCGACCGGTATCTGCAAGCCGCGACCCTGCTCACTCACGCGGTCGAACAACTGCTGCAGCCGGGGCAGCGATGACGAACATTACCGGCATAGCGATGGCCTTCTGTCTCGTTTTCCTCGCGGGGATAGCCCAGGCGGAGTTCTATGAACGGCCCAAGATTCAGTTGCCCGGTCCTCAAGGCTATGTGAGCGATCATGCGCAGGCGATCGATGGGGACTGGAAAGAGCGCATCCGGTCCGTCTGTCAGGACCTCGAGCGGAAGACCGGGGTAGAAATGGTCGTGGTCACCATTCCGACCATCAAGCCCTTCAAGTCGGCCAATGAGTACGCGGCAGCACTCTATGAAAAGTGGGGCATCGGATCGACGCAGCAAGAGCATGGCATGATGGTGCTGGTTGCGGTGCAGGAACGACAAGCGGCGATCACGCTGGGCCGGCAGATGTTGCCTATCATTACTCCCGCAGTCATCAATCAAGTCGGGCGTGAGAGCCTGCAACCGTCGGTTGAGTTGGGACATTTCGGCGAAGGTCTCTATCTCACTGTGGTGGCGTTGGCTTCTCCCGCGCAGGAGGTGCGTGTCGGCGTCGATGCGAAGAAATATTCCAAAGCCTTTGGTTTTTGGCTCGCGCTCTTTACCGGCATCGCGGCACTTTCATTTTTCTGGTGGATCAGCCGTCCAGACCTTCGCCATCCGTATAAGCGGATTCAAAAGGGCGAGTATTGGGGGACCGGGCAGGGTGGCTTCCGCGGGAATTTCGGAGGGTTTGGAGGAGGCACAAATGGAGAAGGATGGAAGTAGTGGGTAGCCTGGGTGGCCCTTTTTGCTCCCGGAGCGTGCGCCCTCGGAAGGGCCTCGCTCGACGGGCGCAGGTAAGGGCCAATCCAGGCCACCCACTTGAAGAGATAATAAATGAGCGAGCCTGAAAGGAACATTGATAGTGGTGCTCGCGCGATAGGTGGCTTTGAAAGGGTCTCGAATACGAAGACGATGAATGTGGAGGATACTACGATGATAGGTCGATCGGCCGCTCAGCGATTCCTAATGCTTGGGGCTATTTTGGCAGGATCAGGTGTTGCTGCCGGGGCCTTTGGCGCCCATGCGCTCAAGGAAATTCTGGATGCGCCGATGCTCCAAGTGTTCGAAACCGCAACGAGATATGTGATGTATCACGCCTTTGGACTCTGTATCGTGTCGTTGGCCATGGATCGTTATCCTGAACAAGGTCTTGGAAAATCCGGATGGTTCTTTATCGCGGGAATTCTTCTCTTTTCAGGAAGTCTCTACGTGGTCTCTCTTGCAGGCATCCGGTGGATGGGGGCCGTGACTCCGGTTGGCGGGCTGGCCTTCATGATAGGTTGGCTGCTCCTAGGCTGGGGAGTCTGGCGGGCTGCGATTCCTCATTCCACGGGCCGTACAGGCGGCGACGCGTAAAGCGCAAGAGGGGCGAGAAAGGCGCGACGCGGAGTTAAGGCGTGCAGCCGGCCGTTCTCTTTCCACTGATCGATCCCCATCCTCCTTCAGAATTTACGAAGGTCCCTTCGAGACGTTGGCCTTCGTTGCTGAATTGCAGACTATCTTCTTGGACTCGACCGTTCAACTCCCATCGTAAATAGACGTTGTCCCCTAGGACGATCGTTTCCATAAGCCCTTGCAGAGTGGGTTGTGACGTTCCTGCCGGTGGAAAGAGTACTGACAGCTTCTGTTCTTGATGGTGTTGCTGATGGTTGTGAATGATCCACTGCCAGGTCCCGCATAGCCTGGCCTGCCCGCGAAGCTTACGCACTCGATCTTTCCAGTTCCGTATCCAGTCCCACTCCTGGTAGCTTGCCTGCATCGCATCTATTTCAAGGCGAACGGCTTGGTCCAAGACTGTTATCGATAGGGACGAGGCAGGTTCTTCCTGATTCCCCTTGGCCCATTCTGAGGAGGTTGCCAGATCAGTGAGTTGATTTAGTGAGTGATGCCAGAGAGCCTTTTCCTGGCGATCGAGCCATGCTTTGTACGGGGATTCCAGTACCTGCTCAGTCACAGCCGAGAGGTGCCGCGCTGTTACAGCCTGTCTGACGCCGGAGGCCATGTGCCAGGCGGCCAAACTGCCCATCAACCGTTGAACCGCCGCTGTCAGATCCGGCACCAGAAGTTCGTTTGCGAGCTTAGCCGACAAGGGGTTGGACCCCAATGTTCGAACCACGTCGCCCATTTGCAGCGCAGGGCCGATCGCCGAGACAAACAGATTGCCGGCTCCTTTGTCGGATTCTATCTTGGCCAGTTGATCGGAATGGGCACGGATGATCGATGGGAAATCGGGCGTAGAACTCAGAAGGGATTCATCTGCCTTGGCATTGAGCCAGAACCCGAATACCGAGAGGACGACCATCGCAAGGACAAGAGCGATTCGCAATGGAGCTGATCGAATCACGAGAATGTGAAGGCGCATTGCACTACTCTACCGTGCTTCCACAAGCGCCCTCAAGCGGGGACTCCTACACAGGCGGCGGAAAAACTCTGCATCAACAAATAACGACCTTCTGTCAGCGAACTTTTCAACACCCTGCTATGTGTCTTGGAAGCAGGTTTTCAGAAACGCGGTCGTCGATTCCCAAGCTTCGGCTGTCGCGTCGGCACGATAACTCTCCACCCGTTGTTCATTACAAAACGCATGGGGGGCATCGGGGTAGGTTCTGATCTCAACACGCTTGTGATGTTCAGCCGCAGCAGCACTCAATCGGTCCACATCTTGACCGGGCACCCACAGGTCCTGGCCGGCCTGATGATAGAGCACCGGGCAGAGTAGATCTTTGATCGCGGTATCTGGCTGCATGATATGGCCGTAATAGACCACCGCTGCTCGTAGCCGCTTTCGCTGGCAGGCAAAACGGAGCGCAAACGATCCGCCCATGCCGTACCCGACGACGCCGTGGATATTTCGTTTAATGTGGTCGCGTGTATTCAAGAACTCACAGCATGAATTGATGTCTTGCAGGACCAGCGTTTCGTTTAGTTTGGCCATGAGCGCATCCGCCACCTCTGCGTTCGCCGTCACCATGCCACCCAGTCGCGCGTACAGGTTTGGGATGATGACACCGTAGCCTTCACAGGCCAGTCTGGCGCCGAGATCTTTAATTTGTGCCGTCAGCCCCCACGCTTCATGCAAAAGGACGAGTCCGGGATAGAGCCCTTTTTTTTGAGGCCAAAACTGAATACAGTCCACCTGCACATGTTTAGAGACGCGTGTCTGGATATAGGGATCGGCGGCGGCATCTGTCAGGGTGGGAATAGCGACGCCGCTCGGAAAGCGAGCGGTGCCAGTGCCGATCTGGTTTAGGGTAAAGGGGGCGAGGGTCGAGGTCATTGCGGCAGTCTTCTCCCTTCAAAGCTTTACGGGGAAACTCTTCTTCAGACAGGCCGATCCACTGTGCGGGTACTATAGGGACCAGGCTGTCAGACTGTCAATCTGGCTGCAAGGGTCGGGTAGTGGGCTATTTTCAAATGTCGCGTGCGTCCTTCTCGCCTTTCATTCGGTCCTATCAGCCTTACTTCCCTTTAGGGTGAACTTACCATTTCATAGGTATATGCTACCCCCCTCTCACCAGGGGGGTACTCGATGGAAGCAGGTTTATGGATCGATTACTGGTATCAAGTTTTTCTCATTTGCTTTCAATGGATCATCGAACTATATCCGATTGCGACCCTCATCATTGGAGCGCTCATTACCGGTGCGACCGTGATGGGGTTTATGTTTATAGGGAAGCACGATGAGGCACGCAACATCGTCCTAGCTTTCGCTTTCGGACTGGCGGCGTGTTGCGTGACATTTGTTGTCCTGGTCCTAGCTTGGGGCCCATATCTCCATCTCCAAAAACGCGAAAAAGAACTTCAGGATGTAGCTACGGTCGAATACAGCACAATGGAAACTTCAAAAAACAATCAGATAAAGACCTTGAATGATACCGTGGTTGTTCTCCAAGACGGCCAATCCGTGTTACGGGAAACGATAAACGCACTAGAAAAAGAGAAATCTTCGAAAGCCAACAAAGCGGCCCTTACGAATAGGTGTTTTTACAACCAGTTGGACTTTACACAAGCACCTAACCTAGTCCGAGTGCCACCAAAAGATCAGGAAACTCTGTTGTTTGCCAATCATATAAAATTGAGGATACACCTTGGTCCTTCTGAAACTGGACGAATCAAAGTATTTTCTGATGCTAACTTTAACGGCTTTGCAGAGCCAAGCGACGTTATAAAAGTAGGGAATACTGGAGGAACTGATGCGGAATACGAGATTTACCCCCGTGTTAAGCCACGAACATCGATCACATTTACTATTTATGGCCCGACTCCATTTAACCTGGTGTGCATAGACAGGCTGCCTCAGATTAAACGAGTTCACTAAGTTCCCATATCCGATTCGTAATGCCAGCTGCCATGGCCGGAGTCATGCGAAGTGACCGATGGATCAGACAGAAGTTGTAGCTCCAGAAGTACAGGGCTACAGCAGCTTTCAGGTTCGTCAGCTTGCGCGAGAAGGCCAAAGTGAGCCGATTTTTGAATATGATGAGTCTGTGTTTAACCGCCTAGAGATATTGTATCGTCGTGGAGCGACGGAGGAACTAGAAAAAGAATGGGAGCGCTGTCATGCATTCGGCAGAAAATAACATTCAAAATAGCCCACTACCCAAGGGTCGCGTGATAGTTGACCGAGCGTTCGATGACGATTACAGTTCCATAACCACACGGATGTATGACAACGATGCCGCTTAGAATCGGTCTTATCGGTGCAGGTCGTCATGGCAGCCGGTATATCCACCATCTTCTGCATGACCTGCCAGGGGTGAGTCTTGCCGCCCTCTGCCGGAAACGAATCGGGGAGGGATTGCCTTCGCTCCTGACGACAGCGATCCCTGTCTATGGAGACTACCGTACCTTGATTGCCGATCCGTCGGTCGAGGCCGTCATCGGGGTGACCCCTCCGTCGCTCTGTCCTGAGATTTGTCTTGAGGCCGTGAAGGCGAAGAAGCCGATCCTCATTGAAAAACCATTGGCGCCGACAGGCCGCGAGGCACGAATGATGGTGGCGGCGGCAGAAGAGGCAGGGCTATTGCTGATGACCGCCCAGACCCTTCGCTTCGATTCGACAATTCTTGCTTTAAAAGAGCATTTGCCTGAGATCGGTCCGTTCCGGTACGCCACGTTCACCAGCCGAATTGAAACACAAGCCAGCGCCCATGTTCGGTCATCGATATCCGGTCAACGCGGGGCACTCTTGGAATTCGGGATTCACCTCTTGGATCTGGTGCCATTTCTCACCGGCGAGGAGATCGTCGTCGTCCGCTGTGAGTTGGATCGACTGCCGGATGTGGCGCCGGACACGATGGCGGTCGTGCAGGTACAGACCGCAAGCGGTCTGCGATGTGTCCTGGACGTTGCACGTGTAGGAGTTGGGAGGGTTGCGCGGACAGAGTGGGTGGGGACGAAGGGTCAGATTACGGCTGATTGGTTTCATCAACGAGTGAACGGTGCCATCGGTGACACTGCTTCTCTCGAATGGGCCGTCCAACCACAGCAGACGATTCTCGCCACACTTCGTGCCTTCGTCCATGCCATCAAAACGAACAGCCCGCCGCCTATCACCGGGCGCGATGGATGTCGGGCCGTCGAGGTGGCTGACGCCTGCTACCGTTCCGCAGAACTCGGCGGGGCTTCCGTCGACGTCTCTTCTCTCCGCTAGAGCGTGCGTGACGAGCAAGAAGAAGGCAGAACCACTCTGCTCACCTCGCGCCTTTCTCGCCAGTCTGGCGCGTCACGACTCACAGTCTGTACGCTGTCAGACTGTGAGTCCTAAGTATCGGCGACGATGTGTGTATCTGTTTCCTCAACCCCTTCGACTTGGTGAACCTTTGTGATGACTACATCCGAAAGGGCTCGTTCATCCGCGACGGTAATGAAGAGAATAATATCCGGCCGCCCAAAGCAGGAATGGGCCTGCTCAACGCCGGCAAGCCGTTTGAGAACCTGCAACACTTCTTTTGTCCGTCCGGCTTTGACCTTGATGAGGATATAAGCTTTCGTTGCCATAGTGCCCTCCCTGTTGCAGTTATTGAGTCCCGCCAGGCATTTCCCGCCGTCGTTGCGCAAACACCTGGTGTATGTTCTGTCCCCGTTGAGTGAAAGTCCTTCGTGCCTTTTCCGTGAGTCCCATCAACCAATCGAAGTCCGCCGTGCTGACGTTGAACTGGCGAAAGCCCGGCGCCAAACGATCTCGTTGATCGACCGCCACGGCCACCCACTGTTCACTGAGCGCTTCAAGCACATCCGATGTCCAACCCGTCGAACGGAACCGAGCCAGGGTTTCATCTGCGTCGTGTCTTTCCTGCGTAGCCAAAGCTTGAGTGAGAAATAACTGCACGGCTGTATCACTGCTCTTCAGAAACACTGATTGAAATTGGATGACGGCTTTGATGATACGATTGGCATCTGGGGTGCCTTCGGGGGGAAGCACATCGGCATCTTGCAGTGTGGCAAGGACCGCCATCGATGCTCCAACTAGTCCGGATTGGGCGGCTCCACGGCCAGGCATTTGAGCGAAGACCGGGCTGCAAGCCCCCACGAGCAGACCGCTAAGGAGAAAACATAGCGGGATAGGACTGGGCAGCTTGATGCGCGGTATGTGTTTTTGCAGGCTCGACCGTAGGGAGTGGGGCAAGGCAGACATAGAAAGGAATTATACAGAAGGGCAGAAGAGGGCGCTAGCGTTCCGATAGGTGTAATGGCAGCAGGTGAAATACAACCAATTCCTGTCGCCTCCAACTGTTTCGATTGAAACGATTCGTTACTGTTCCTATAATCCAGCAGCCTCGCACCCTGGATTGGAGCCGCCCATGCTTGCAAAAGTTTTGAGTGCTGCACTTGTCGGTATCGATGCGCATCTGATCGACGTAGAAGTTGATATTGCGGGAGGGCTTCCACAGTTCTCAGTCGTCGGTCTCCCCGATGCCACGGTCCGGGAGAGTCGTGACCGAGTGCGTTCTGCGCTCAAGAATACAGGGTTCCATTTCCCGGCCAAGAAAATTACTGTGAACCTTGCTCCCGCGGGGATCAAGAAGGAAGGATCTGGCCTCGACTTGGCCATTGCTATTGGGATTCTGGTCGCGGAAGAAGTCATTCCATCTCAGAACGTACAAAGTCGCGTCTGTGTCGGAGAACTTTCGTTAGACGGGCGCATCAAGGCGATTACCGGTGCCTTATCCATTGGAATTGCCTGCCGGCCTGGCCATAGTCTGCTCCTGCCGGCTGAGAACAGCCAAGAAGCGGCTATGGTACAGGGTGTGGAGGCGTATCCGCTCCACACGCTCCCCGAGGCCGTCGGACTTCTTAATGGCACGGTTTCTCTGGATCCTACCCGCACAGACCGGGGTCGGTTCTTTGCCACTCGCCCGGTGGAGGATGATGACTATGGCGATGTGAAGGGACAAAACCATGCGAAGCGCGCCCTGGAGATTGCTGCAGCTGGAGGCCACAATCTTTTGATGGTAGGACCGCCTGGGTCAGGTAAGACCATGTTGGCGAAGCGACTCCCGACGATTTTACCCCTCATGGAACCTGAAGAAGCGATTGAAACGACCCGCGTCCATAGCGTATCCGGACAATTATCAGCCAATCATCCACTGCTGACGGTCCGGCCCTTTCGCGCGCCACATCATAGTATTTCCGATGCCGGACTCATCGGAGGAGGAAGCGTTCCTCGTCCGGGAGAAGTATCCTTGGCGCACAATGGCGTGTTGTTCCTGGACGAATCCCCGGAATTTCGACGCCCCGTCCTTGACGGATTGCGGCAACCATTGGAGGACGGACATGTGACTCTGACCAGGGCCAGCGGCTCGTTACGCTACCCTGCGCGATTCATGCTGATTGCCGCGATGAATCCTTGTCCCTGCGGATACTATGGCGATCGCACGCGGGAATGCGTCTGCACTCCGCACCAGATCCGCCGCTATCGAGCTAAATTGTCCGGACCACTCCAAGATCGACTCGACATTCACATCGAGGTCCCGCCTGTCTCTGTGCGGGACTTGCACGATCATGGTCCTACGCCGGAAAGTTCCGCCACGATTCGATCGCGCGTCCTGGCGGCGCGAGATCGGCAACGCCAGCGGTATCGTCAAGACGGGATCCACTCAAATGCTCAGTTGAAGCCCCGGCTCCTGAAGCGGTACTGTGGTTTGGAGAGTCAGGCTCAAGAGCTTTTAGAACGGGCGTTGACCAAGCTGGGATTATCTGCTCGGGCCCATGGGCGCATCGTACGGGTGGCCAGAACCATTGCCGATCTCGCGGGCTCTGATAAGATTGAGCCGCTGCATGTCGCCGAAGCGATTCAATATCGCAGTCTCGATCGTCGAACGGAGTTTTGAGGATTCCCTGTGTGGTCGACTATGAAAGTCTTTCTCTGGTGGTTCATTGTCGGCGCCACTATGGCGCTATCTGTGATTATGTTGCAAGGCGGCATTCGGGAGGCCATGCAAACGCCGGGCTCCGTGTGGGGGCTCAAATTGGTCGAACTGCTGACGACTGTTTTGGGAGGGGGGCTGCTCGGCGGCTGTATCGCATTGATTTTGGATCGTATCAAAAAATCGTAATGAGTCGTTCTCACATTATCATGAAATGAGGCTGTGCTATGGACGTGGAAGTGGGTTCGAATCTATACCGCAATACAGACGGGATGATTGAAATTGAGGGCGTTCCTCAGATTCAGGTGACACTCAAGCCGGCCACAGGCGCATTGTTTGTGAACTTTGCGCTGTTCGATGTGGAAGGAAAAGTGACGGCGAAGCTCAACGACAGCACCCTGATGATCAACGAAAAGCGCGCCTACGAAGTCACGAAGACTTTGAAGAGTCTACTGCTCACCCATCTGGATTCAGGAACCGTCATCTTACAGATGGAGGTGAAGGCGCCCGACGTCGTGGCCTTTACGAAAGGGGAGTTCCATACGATCAAAGGCCATGTGATCCGGATCTCTCCCACCGAATGGAACATAGACAAGCTTCGCGCCAGCGGCACGACTCAAGATGCAAAAGGAGGGCCCGTCGCTCTTGGTTGAAGCAGAGCTGGCTAGCCTGCGACCATCGGTACAATGACAATGTGCTGGTCTTTCAGCTCCACAGTCGCCGTATCTCCATCGCGCAATTCGCCCTTGACCAACTGCCGTGCCATCGGCGTTTCGATTTCCTGTTGGATCAATCGCTTCAAAGGCCTCGCCCCAAAGACCGGATCGTAGCCCCGTTCGCTGAGATATCGTAAGGCTTCAGTCGTCACGGACAGAGAGATTCGGCACTCTGTCAAACGTGCCCGCAATCGCTCAAGTTGAATCTTCACGATCTTCGCAAGCTGTTCCGTCTCCAACGGATGGAATACCACGATTTCGTCGACACGGTTCAAGAATTCTGGACGGAAGTGTTCTCGTAATTCCGCCATCACGAGGGAACGAACCTCATCATAGGATGCGTGCCGTTGCTGTGCCTCAAGGATCTGTGGGCTGCCGATGTTCGACGTCATGATCAACACCGTGTTTTTGAAATCGACGGTCCGGCCCTGAGAGTCCGTCAAACGTCCGTCGTCCAATACTTGGAGGAAGACATTGAAGACATCGTGATGGGCCTTTTCGATCTCGTCGAACAGGATGACGGAGAACGGGTGCCGCCGGACAGCTTCCGTCAGTTGTCCGCCCTCGTCGTAGCCGATGTAGCCGGGCGGAGCTCCGATCAGTCGGGCTACTGTGTGTTTCTCCATATACTCGGACATATCGATCCGAATCAGGTTGGCCTCGTCATCGAAGAGCGTCGCGGCAAGGGCCCGGGCCAACTCGGTTTTTCCGACTCCGGTCGGGCCGAGAAAGAGAAACGAACCAATAGGACGATTCGGGTCTTTGATGCCGGAGCGCGCCCGGAGGACCGCATCCGCGACCGCCTGCACCGCTTCATCCTGGCCGATGACTCGCTGATGGAGCAGCTCGTCCAGTTTTAAGAGTTTCTCCATTTCTCCTTCGACCAGCCGGGAGACGGGAATTCCCGTCCAACGACTGACGACGGCTGCAATGTCGTCTTCATCGACCTCTTCTTTGAGCAACCGGCTTTCGCCCTGTTTCTTCCCCAGCTGTTGTTGCTCCAGCGCTAACTCCCGCTCAAGCCGCGGCAACTCGCCATATCGCAACTCGGCGACACGATTGAGATCGTAGGCGCGTTCCGCACGCTCAATTGCCTGTTTCACTTCTTCCATCGCTTCCCGAGTCTTGCGCAACCGTGACACTGAGGCTTTTTCAGAGTCCCATCGAGTCTTGAGCGACACAAGATCGCGTTGTTTTTCACCTAACTCCAGCTCAAGTGTCGCCAGCCGCGCTTGACTGGCCTGATCCCGTTCTTTCCGCAAGGCTTCCCGCTCAATCTCCAATTGCATCACCTTGCGCGAAACTTCATCAAGTTCCGCAGGCAGACTATCGATTTCTGTACGCAGGCGGGCTGCCGATTCATCGATCAGATCGATGGCTTTGTCCGGGAGAAAGCGGTCGGCGATATACCGGTTTGAGAGTTTCGCGGCAGCGACCAGTGCCGCGTCTTTGATGCGCACACCGTGGTGCACTTCGTAACGCTCCTTCAATCCGCGCAAGATGGAGATCGTGTCCTCCACCGTCGGCTGGTCGACCAGGACAGTCTGGAACCGCCGCTCCAACGCGGCATCTTTCTCGATATGTTTCCGATACTCATCCAGTGTCGTCGCGCCGATCAAATGCAATTCGCCACGCGCCAGCATGGGCTTGAGCAGGTTGGCTGCATCCATGGCCCCTTCTGCTGCGCCCGCTCCGACGACCGTATGCAGCTCATCGATGAAGAGCAACACTTGTCCTTCCGACGCCTGGACCTCTTTGAGGACTGCTTTCAATCGCTCTTCAAACTCGCCGCGAAATTTCGCACCGGCCACCAGGGACCCCATGTCAAGGGTGATGAGGCGCTTCTTCTTCAGTCCTTCAGGCACATCACCCTTGATAATGCGAATGGCAAGCCCTTCGACAATGGCGGTTTTCCCGACGCCTGGTTCGCCGATGAGCACAGGGTTGTTCTTGGTTCGTCGTGAGAGAATCTGTACGACGCGACGAATTTCCTCATCGCGTCCGATCACGGGATCCAATTTCCCTTGTCCGGCCAACCGGGTCAGGTCGCGGCCATACTTCTCCAACGATTGATAGGTGCCTTCCGGATCCTGGCTCGTCACACGTTGGGACCCTCGTATTTGTTGTAATGCACCCAACAGCCGTTCCTTCGTCAGACCGAGTTTCTTAAAGACACCACCTTCCTGGACCATGGCGAGGATGAGGTGTTCGACGCTGAGATAGTCGTCCTTCAACGCTCGTTGTTCGTCTTCGGCTTTGCTCAAGACCTGACTGAGCCGGGATGCCACATGGAGTTGTCCCGGGCTTGCCCCGGCTCCTTGAACTTGAGGCAGCTTCGCCAGTGCCTGCTCCACAGCCTGACGGACGGAGGGCACCGACAGTCCTGCCTGTTCGAGGAGAGGGGAGGCGAGACCTCCGTCCTGCTCGATGAAGGCAAGCAGAAGATGTTCGATATCTATCCCCTGATGACTCCGCCTTGCGGCATGGGACGATGCTGTCTGGAGCGCCTCTTGTAGCTTGACCGTCATTCGATTCATATCCATTGGATCACTCCTCTCCGCATATCCGAACACTGTTGCCATTCACATAAGCACAGGATATGGGAAGTCAACCTCTCACGAAGAAAGCGAGGGCGGCTTGACCCAGGAAGTTCCCTCGGACTATTGTTTCTGATGTCGAGCATTCTTACCGAAACTCTCTTACTGTACCGGAACGCTCTTCGTCGAACCGGCGAATCCCTCGTCCGAGGCTGGTTGACAATCGTAGCCGTAGTGGGATTTGGATTTCTGCTGCTGCTCGCCGCTCAGTTTGCCGCGCCGCTCGGGATGATCGGAGGGTTTGTGCTCGGTGCGGTGAATGCGCTTCTGGTCGGCGCGACCCTCAGTCTCATTGAGCAATCGATTAGCCACACTCGGGCGCTTACCGTTCGCGACGTTCTTGGCAGTGTGGGCCACTATTTTTGGGATGTCATCGGCATTGGATTTATTCTATGGCTGCCGTTGATGGCGCTCGACCTCAGTACCCAGGCGAATCCGTTCGGGCAACTCTTGTCGTACGCAGCGCTCCTGCTCATTTTTCTCTTGCTGAACCCAGCGCCGGAAATCATCTATCAAGTTCGGCACGATTCCCCGCTTGAGGTATTGAAGACGTCGTACGAATTCGTGCTTGAGAACTGGATTGAATGGTTTCTTCCCTTTGCGCTGATCTTGATCCCGATCGTCCTGTCACCCATGGGGATCCAATCGTTTTTTTCTCTCTCCAGCCGAGTGGGGAGAGGGGCGGGTTTGGATTTTTCCCAGGTTCTTGTGTTGCCGTTTACGATTCTCGGCGGGTGGTTGGATTATGTGGGTGTCCCTTCTTCAATCGGCTGGTATTTGGGGCTGTTGCTCACACCGCCACTCGCAGTGGCTATGTTGTTGTTTCGTGGCCATCTCTTTGCATCCTTACACGGGGTATCGCGCCGACAACGCCGATTTATCTCGCCATTTAATAGGATCGAGTAGTGTGGTGGAAAAGGAGGTTCGATCTCTTCCAGTCAACGCCATTCTACTATCTTTAGCCCTCTTTTCTCCCCGCACGTCTAGGTGCGCAGAAGAGAATTTGTTTGCTAGATCTCTTGAGCGGCAAGTAGAAATAATGTATGGAATTGCCTACAGCCTCTACAGATAACCGCGTTTCTAACAAAGGCCCTGAAAGAACGTCGCTCGTGCGCCTATCTATCTTCTGGCGAATCGTCTTGACCTCTCTTGTCATCATCGTGGTGATGGCAGGGGTGAACTTGTACGCGTTGTTCCAATTGCGCCAGTTGACTGCATTGAGTGCCAATATGGCCACTCGCCACTACCCGGCGATCGAATCAGCGAAACATCTGCTCAGCATCCTGTATGCTCAACTCAATAGTGAGAAAAAATATCTGGCCGTCCGCGATGCCACGTTCTTGCAACATTTTGATGAGGAGGTTGACGAATTCCACCGCGGGCTTCAAGCCCTCGAAACACAGGAGCTTACCCCTCAAGGCATTCAATTACTTGAGGATATCAAGCACTTGCAGCAAGACAGGCTCATGATTTTTCGCGCAGAATTGGAGAAAGATCGATTGCCCACCGGGGCTTCGTCTGTGGATTATGAAGGTCGCCGAGATGCCTTGATGGACCGCATCAGCGTCGCACTCCAACAGTTTATCGACCTCCACGAGACGGGCATCAGTGTCGGCGTCAGCCGGTCACGGGAAAGCTCAGCGCAAGCTGAAGCGGTAACCGAGCAACTGGTCCTGCTCGCGCTGGTATTTGGGATCGCGCTTGCTGGCTTTGCGAGCTACACGATCCTCCGTCCGCTTCGCCAATTACAGACTCATATCAAGCAAATTGGGCAGGGTAATTTCGGCACATCGCTGAATATTCGAGCTCCCAGTGAGTTGCGAGACCTTGTCGATGCCGTCAATTGGATGGGTACAAAACTCCAAGAGCTGGACGATATGAAGGGAGAGTTTCTCGCCCATGTCTCCCATGAGTTGCGCACGCCCATGGCTTCGATTCAAGAGGGCACGCATCTACTGTTAGATGAAATCCCCGGCCCCTTGTCGCAAGAACAACGCACGACCTTGCGTATCATGGCTGACAGCAGTCGCAGGCTCATTACTCTGATCTCCACTATTCTGGATTTGTCCAAGATGGATGCCGGGATGATGGAGTATCGAATTATCCCGACCGACCTTAAGCGCGTCACGGACATGTCGATCAACAAAGTCCAGCTGCTCGCCGATGCCAAGCATGTGCAGCTGCTCCTGGAAGCGCCTGCCCAACGTGTGTGGGTCAATGCGGACGCGCTTCGGATTGAACAAGTGCTCGACAATTTGCTTTCAAATGCCTTGAAATTTAGCTCGGAAGGGGGCATTGTTAAAACATTAATGAAGCCGGACCTGAAGGCGGGAGTTCTTGAGGTGAGTGTGACCGATGGAGGCCCCGGCATTCAAGCCGAAGATCTGCCCTATATTTTTGAACGTTTCTATCAAGGAAGCACGAAGGCCAAACATGCTACACCAGGGAGCGGCCTTGGTCTGGCGCTGGCCAAAAAAGTAGTTGAAGCACACGGAGGACGGATTTGGATCGAAAGCGAAGTCAAAAAGGGAACGACCGTACGGTTTATCCTACGCATGACGAAGCCAGGAGAAACGGGGTGAAGCGTGCCTTTAGTGGCCTCACATTGGGCGTCTTGTCGTGGGTATTTCTCCTTTCGGGATGCGCGGCATGGTCGCCAGCCCCGCAATTTTCGCAACCCTATTTCATGATGGATGTTGGAGAGATAAAGTCACTTCCCGCGTTGACGAAAAAACAGGAGTTGCTCATCCAAAAATGCGCCGAGCATAATTCCTGCGACCATGTCTATTTTACGCGTGCTTTGCTGGGTCTCTATGAAAGTCGCGATACCGCCACAAAGTACTTTGAGAAGGTGATTGCCGTTTCGCCTAAGAGCCAACTGGCCTCCTCCAGCAAGCTCTGGATCGAGCTGCTGGAACGTCATGCCGCTCCTGTTGAGCAACCCTGGCTCCAATCGGTTCTGGCTGCGCCAGCTATTTCCGAGAGTCAGGTGATCTTGGCTCAAGCCTCAAATCGTCTGGTGCGAGACTTGCTTGACAGAGAGCTGACCATCCAGCAATTGCGGGCGATAAATGAGACGGACGCTCAATCACTGGACAACCTTCAGCGAGAATTAGCTGAATATGAACGGAAGATGGATGCTGGCAACGGCAAGAAAGATAGCACAAAAGGTTCGATCGATACTGGCACCGTGCTGTCCCTTCAAAAGCAACTGATGGATCGAGAGAAAAAAATAGAGGAATTGACGAGTCAGTTAGAGGCATTAAAGCGTATCGACCAGGAAATGCGGGATAAGGTTCGCCCGATCCATCCCCCATCGACCATTACGCCGCCGCCGACTGCACCGTAACCGACGACACTGAGAAGGAGTTTCATGGAAAAAGAACATATTTTGGTCGTTGACGATGAAGAAGGACTGTTACACCTCGTAAAGATGCGGTTGACTGCCATGGGCTTTGCCGTCACAGGCTGCACGACCGGGCGTGATGCCCTTGTTGCAGCCAAGAAAGACCGGTTCGACCTTGCCATTACCGATCTACGGTTGGGGAGCGAAGATGGTTTAGATGTCACGGAGGAGCTGTTGCGGATTCATCCCGGCCTTCCGGTTATCATCCTGACGGCTCACGGAAGTATCCCCAACGCGGTGGAGGCTATGCAGCGGGGTGCCTTCGGGTATCTCACCAAACCGTTCGACGACAAGGAGCTCAAAGCCAAGATCGAAGAAGGGCTTTCTCCACAACGAATGAGAGGAGAGATCCAGCGGCTCAAGTCTCTCGTCAACGAATTGTATGGCATGGACAACATCGTCGCACGGAGTTCGGCGATGCAGCGCATACTCCAGCAAGTAGTGCAGGTGGCAGATTCGGATGCGACCATTCTCCTTTTTGGAGAAACCGGGACCGGCAAAGAAGTACTCGCACGTGTCATCCATTCGAACAGCCGACGGAGTAAAGGGCCGTTTGTCGCTCTAAATTGCGCAGCCATTCCCGAAACACTCTTCGAGTCGGAACTTTTTGGACATGTGCGCGGCGCGTTTACCAGCGCTCATGGCGCCAAGCGAGGCCTGTTTCAAAGCGCCAACGGCGGCACGCTCTTCCTCGACGAGATCGGCGAATTACCCCTCTCGATGCAGGTCAAACTATTGCGGGCCGTGCAGGAACGGGAAGTTCGCGAAGTGGGCTCTGAAATTTCAACGAAGATCGATGTGCGGATTATCGCACCAACCAATAAAGAGCTCGGCGAAGCGGTCAAAAGCGGGTCATTCCGGAACGATCTTTTCTACCGTATCTCTGTCGTCCCGTTGTTTATTCCGCCGCTTC
>Ga0187894_10000367_pt1 | contig 61079 bp, 57 predicted proteins | sample GBC1701081metaG_FD_136650 | JGI IMG/M metagenome (GOLD analysis project Ga0187894, IMG submission 136650) | White microbial mat communities from a lava cave in the Kipuka Kanohina Cave System on the Island of Hawaii, USA - GBC170108-1 metaG ...
AGAACTCTCGACGCCCTCTGGCGAGCCGTCGGCGACATCTGCGACCTCTACTCGCCGAAAGAATGCTGGAACTACCTCAAAGCCGCAGGCTATGCGTCAAATTAAACGCACGATGCTCTAGGTGTGCGATCGAACCAGGACGAGGCTCGGCTGCTGACCTTCGCTGCGAAGGTCGTCAACCGGCCTCGTCATTCGCTTTTCCTCAGTCCTGGTCGAGCGCCAGCGCGGCCCTGACCGTGCCCGCATAGTTCGGACCGACCTGCACCTCCGCGCCGTCGGCCAGAACCAGGCTCAACGAGCGGTTCGCCCGCTTCACCTCCGCCACTCGATCCGGCCGCACGAAGGCCGAGCGGTGCACCCGCAGCAGCGGTGAGCCCGCCAAACGTTCCTCCAGCGCCGACATCGTGATCCGCAGCAAATGGCTGCGCATCGACGTATGCAGCAGCACATAATCGCGCGCCGCCTCGATCCAGTCGATGGTTTCGATCGGCACCCGCCGCTGGCCGTGACGCTCGGGCACCCAGAAGCCGTCGTCGCCGATCGCGGGCCCGCCGCTGCCGGCGCGCAGCGCCTCGACCTCGGCCTCGAGCTGGTCGGCCCGCTCGGCCGAGGTCCGCAGGGCGCGGCGTCGGCGGGCGCGATCCACCGCCTGGCGCAGGCGGTCGAAGCGGACCGGCTTCAGCAGATAGTCGGCGGCATCGACGTCGAAGGCGTCGGGCGCATAATGTTCGTGCGCGGTGACGAAGACCAGTTCGGGGCGCGGGTCGAGATCGATGTCCGCGGCCGCGGCCAGGCCGTTCCGGTTCGGCATCTGGATATCCATGATCACCAGATCGGGCGTCAGCGCGCGGATCTGGTCGAGCGCCTCGTTGCCGTCGCGCGCCTGGCCGACGACCTCGACGCCCTCGATATCGCCGAAAAATGTCCGGAGACGGTCGAGCGCAAGAGGCTCGTCATCCACCAGCAGCACGCGCATCTTCGATCGCCCCACGCAACCAAGCCCGGCGCAACCTTCCGCGCGACGGGCGCGCGAGTCAATTCGCGCGTTGCACCTCGGGGACGCAGATCGTCGCCACCCAGCGCTCGCCTTCCGGCTCGGCGGTCAGGGTGGCGCGGGCGCCGAACACCGCGTGGAGGCGGCGGCGGACATTGTCGAGACCGACGCCGGCGCCCAACGTGCCGCGCAGCGTGTGCATGCTGCTCTTGGTCAGACAATTGGCAACGGTGATGCAGAGCATGTCGTCGTCGACCGTCGCGTCGATCTGGATCTCGACCGGCTCGGACGAGCGGGCGACGCCATGCTTGACCGCATTTTCGACCAGCGGCTGAACCAGGAAGCTCGGCACCAGAGCGGCGCAGGCGTCCGGCGAGCAGTCGACCGCGACGGCGAGCCGGTCGCCGAACCGGACGCTCTCGATTTCGAGATATTCCTCGGTCAGCGCGAGCTCCTCTTCGAGCGGAATCAGCTCGGCCGGATCGGCGTTGAGCGAGGTGCGCAGGAAGCTGGACAGCTTGTCGGTCATCGCCTCCGCGTCCTTGTTGCGCTGGGTGACGATCAGCGCCGAGATCGTATTGAGCGCGTTGAACAGGAAATGGGGATTGAGCTGGTAGCGCAGCGCCGCAAGCTGGGCCTGCTGCGCCGCCAGATTGGCCTCGATGATGCGGCGCTCCTGCTGGATGCCGGCGCGGCGCGCATAATTGACGTGGAACAGGATCATGTTCACGCCGAAGATGAGGATATAGTTGAGCGTCGAGGAATAGGCCCGGCTGAAATCGGTCGGCAGGGAATGCCAGGCATCGACCATATGGTTGGCGATCCAGCCCGTGAACATCAGGTCGAAGGCGGTATTCGCGCCGGCGATGATCAGCACCACCAAGGCGCGCGCCAGCACCCTGATATAAGGGTTCAGACTGATCGTCGCTCGCGAGGCGAGGAACATCACCATCGCCAGCGCCATCGAGACCAGCACCGTCGAGCTGTCGAGCAGGGTCCCGGTCCAGGACTCGCCGCGGTGGCGCTCGGCGATGATCGGCAGGAACACCAGCAGCACGAACAGCCACAAGGCGACGGTCGAGCGTAGCGCCTCGGTCCAGCGCGCATGGCTTTCCTCTAGCGGCATGAAGCGCGCGCGCCTCCCCCAGTCGAAAAGGCGATCCTGCCGCATCCACCGCGGGGTGTCACGGATGATCGTGCTCAATATCGGCTCCACTGCATCGTGCCGCAGTGCAGCAAAATGAGCCCTGCCCCAATCGCGGCGAGACGAAAACCGCCGATTTCGCGACGAAGCCGACGCCCGATGGGCCACCTCGTCGCAAACTCTCGCCCGCGGCGCGATCGGCCCTTCGAACGTCGCCGGCGATCGGCTATAGGCGCGGCGTCCGCTGAAAGGAGGAATCTTGACCGACGCCGCCATTGCCTTGCTGCTGGCGCGCGTCCAGTTCGCTTTCACGATCAGCTTCCATTTCATCTTCCCGGCCTTTTCGATCGGCCTCGCTTCCTATCTGATGGTGCTCGAAGGCCTGTGGCTCAGGACCGGTCGCGAGGCCTATCTGAACCTGTTTCATTACTGGCTGAAAATCTTCGCGGTGGCGTTCGCGATGGGCGTCGTCTCCGGGATCGTCATGTCCTATCAGTTCGGCACCAATTGGTCGGTCTTCTCGGACCGCGCCGGTCCGATCATCGGTCCGCTCATGGCCTATGAGGTGCTCACCGCCTTCTTCCTCGAAGCCGGCTTCCTCGGCGTGATGCTGTTCGGGATAAACAAGGTCGGCAAGCGGCTGCATTTCGCCGCGACCTGCATGGTCGCGCTCGGCACCTTCATCTCGGCCTTCTGGATCCTCTCGGTGAACAGCTGGATGCAGACGCCGACCGGCTGGGCGCTCAACGCGGCCGGGCAGTTCGTCCCGGCGGGAAGCTGGCTCGAGATCATCTTCAACCCGAGCTTTCCGTTCCGTCTGGTCCACACCGTGCTCGCCGCTTATCTGACCACCGCCTTGGCGGTCGGCGGGGTTGGGGCGTGGCACCTGCTCAGCGGGCGAAGCACGCCCGAGGTCCGGACCATGTTCTCGATGGCGATGTGGATGGCGGCGCTGGTCGCGCCGGTGCAGATCTTCGTCGGCGATCAGCACGGCCTCAACACGCTTGAACACCAGCCGCAGAAGGTGATGGCGATGGAAGGCCATTTCGAGAGCCATCCCGACGGCGCGCCGCTGATCCTGTTCGGCTTCCCCGATTCGGATGCCGAGACGGTGCGCTGGGCGATCGCGATCCCCAAGCTTTCGTCGTTCATCCTCCGACATGATTTCAACGCGCCGCTCGCCGGCCTCGACACCATAGAGCGTGACGAGCGCCCGCCGGTCGGGATCGTCTTCTGGTCGTTCCGGATCATGGTCGGGCTCGGCACGCTGATGCTCGCGCTCGGCCTGTTCAGCCTGTGGGCGCGATGGCGCCGGCGGCTTTATGACAACCGGCTGCTGCATCGCTTCGCGCTGGCGATGGGGCCGAGCGGCTTCGTCGCCGTGATCGCCGGCTGGATCACCACCGAAGTCGGGCGCCAGCCCTATGTCATCTACAATCTGCTGCGGACCGAGGACGCCGTGTCGCCGATCGCGGCGGCGGGCGTGACCGGATCGCTGATCGCGTTCGTGATCGTCTATTTCACCGTCTTTGCCGCCGGCAGCTGGTACATCCTGCGGATGATGGCGGCGGCGCCGGCGGCGGGCGAGGCGATGCCCGAGGGTCTGCCGATCCGCACCGCGGGCATCACGCCCGCGTCCGGGGTCGACCATGGCGGGAAGGCGCGCTGATGGATCTGACCATGATCTGGGCGTTTCTGATCGCTTTTGCCGTCGCGATGTATGTGGTGATGGACGGCTTCGATCTCGGCATCGGCATCCTGTTCCCGGCGCTTCGCGTCGGCAGGGAGCGCGACCAGGCGATGAATTCGATCGCGCCGGTCTGGGACGGCAACGAAACCTGGCTGGTGCTCGGCGGCGGCGGGCTGCTCGCCGCCTTTCCGCTCGCTTATGCGATCATCCTGCCGGCGCTCTACGCACCGCTGACCGCGATGCTGCTCGGCCTTGTCTTTCGCGGCGTCGCCTTCGAGTTCCGCTGGCGCGATCCCGATCATCGCAAATATTGGGATATTGCCTTCTTTCTCGGCTCGCTGGTCGCGACGCTCGCCCAGGGACTCACCCTTGGCGCCCTGCTCCAGGGGATCCGGATCGAGGGCCGCGCTTATGCCGGCGGCTGGTGGGACTGGCTCTCGCCGTTCAGCCTGATGACCGGCCTCAGTCTCGTCATCGGCTATGCCTTGCTCGGCGCCGGCTGGCTGATCTGGAAGACCGAGGGGCCGCTGCAGGAGAAGGCGCGCCGCTTTGCCCGCGGCCTGGCCATGGCGATGATCGCCGCGATCGGCGTGGTCAGCCTGACGACGCCGTTCGTGCTGCCGCAATATTTCGTGCGCTGGTTCGATTTCCCCGGGCTGCTCGTCACGATCCCCATGCCGTTGCTGGTCGGCGCGACCGCGGCCGGCCTCTGGCTTAGCCTGCGCGGCCGCCGCGACTGGCTGCCTTTCGTGCTGACCCTGGTGCTGTTCCTGCTGTCGATGGCCGGGCTCGCCGTTTCGATCTGGCCCGATGTCATCCCCGGCCGGGTCACGATCTGGCAGGCCGCCGCGCCGTACGAAAGCCAGCTCTTCATGCTGGTCGGGGCGGCGGTGCTGGTGCCGCTGATCCTGGCCTATACCGGCTGGGCCTATTGGGTGTTCCGCGGCAAGGTCGACGAGGGCGGCTATCACTGATCAGCGCAGCAGCCAGCCTAGCAGCATCAGGGCGCCGACACACGCCGAGCCGATGCTGGCGAGCAGGACCGCGCCCGCGGCGGCGTCCTTGGCGAATCCGATCTCCTCGTGCACTTCCGGATGGACTCGGTCGATCAGATATTCGAGCGCGGCGTTGATCATCTCGGTCGCGAACACCAAGGCAATGCACAGCCCAACGATCGCCCACCACAGCAGATCAACGCGGAGAAAGGCGGCCGTCGCCACGGCGAGCACAGCGAAGCCGCAATGCATTCGGAAGCTCTTCTCGCGTCGCCAGACGATGCGCACGCCATTCAGGGCGTAGCCGACCCGCTTGGCGAAGGAGGCATTCTTCATGGCGCCGAGCTTAAAGGCTGGAGTCGCGAACGATAAGCAGGAAGGAGTCGGGTGAGCGGCGATTTACCGTCTCCGCTCTGGAAGCGGCTCGTCTGGTTCGTCCTGTTATGGGCGGCGGGCGTCGCCAGCGTCGGCGCAGTTGCTTTCGCGCTGCGCTGGTGGCTGCATTGACGCCGGCACTTGCATCTCGATCCGCCTGGCGCGAAGCTGGCGCTTCCTCACGGGGAGGGGCCATCATGCACTGGATGACGCTGCCGCTGCGCCGCTACGCCGACTTTTCCGGTCGGTCGCGGCGCAAGGAATATTGGATGTTCCATCTGTTCAACCTGCTCGTCGCCGCGGCGATCTGGACGCTGATCGGGATCGTCATGCTGGCGATGTACAATGCCGATGCGAGCGAGGACGTGATGATGACGATCTTCGTTCCGCTCGCCGCGCTCCATTTCTTCTTCGCTTTGTTCCTGATCGTTCCGGGCCTGGCGGTGACCGTCCGCCGGCTCCACGATCAGGACAAATCGGGCTGGGCAATCCTGGTCGCCTTGATCCCGGGCATCGGCGGGCTGGTCCTGCTCGTGTTCATGATCCTCGAAGGGACGCGTGGCCCGAACCGCTTCGGGCCGGACCCGCTCGAAAGCTCCGGCGCGATGCCTGCCGCATAGCCGCCATGCGACGCGCCGGTCTGGCCCCGCTCGCGGCCGTCCTGCTCGCTCTGACGTCGGGCGCGGCGGCGCAACCGCGCCCGGCGCCGGTCGCGTTCGCCGGAATTCCAAATCTCGAGATCGAATATTATGACGTCCTCGGCCGGACCGCGCCGGAGATCCGCGCCGCGATCAACCGTCATCCGCGCCGGCCCCGCGATCCCAATGACGGGCTGGCGATGGACGCGCTGGCGAACTGGTATTTGAATTGGTCGTGGCCAGCGACCGCCGGCGGCCGCTGCGACCTCGCCCGGGCGAGGATCCGGTTTCGCGCCCGAGTCCTGCTGCCGCGTCTCGTCGAGGAAGCGCGGGTGCCGGCGCCGGTGCTGGCGCGATGGCGCTCCTATATCGCGGCGCTCGAGACGCACGAAGCGGGCCATATCCGTTTTGCCTATCAGCGGTCGGGTGCCGTGCTCGCCGCTTTACGGTCGAGCAGCTGCGCAAGGGCCAATGACGATGCCGCCGCTGCGGTCGCGACGATCAACCGTCACGATGTCGACTATGACCGGGCCACCCATCATGGCGCCACCGAGGGCGCGACCTTCCCCTGACGATCGCGGCTTTCGCGCTCAGCCCGCCGGTTCGACAGCGATCACCATGTCGCCCGATTGCAGCGGCCGGGGGCCGTCGGCGAGCGGCAGCTCGATCCCGGTGAAGTTGGGGATCAGGCCCGCGCAGGACACCGAACTTGGCCGGTCACAGACCTGAAAATGGAGGTGGGGCTCGGTCGAGTTTCCCGAAGAGCCGAGACGGCCGATCGGCTGGCCGGCGCTGACCGCATCGCCGACGCCGACCCGCACGCTTCCGGGCACGAGATGGGCGTAGACCGAAAATTCCGCATTGCCATGATCTATGACGACCGTATCGCCCATCAACCCCGGCTCGCCGGCCGCAATGTTCCGCGCCTGACGCTCGGCGATACGGCCGTAATAGGCCTCGAGCGTTTCTCCGGGCGCTCGGAGCATCGGCGGCGCCTCGCTCGACCCGGTCACCAGCTTCACGACCCGCCCGCCGGCCGCCGCCAACACCTCGGCGTCATAAGCGAGGAAGTCCGCATTGCGCTCGCCCGGGCCGCGACGGCTGAGGCCGTCGGCGCCGACCGCGAAGATGTCGAGCGCGAACTGCTCGGGGATTGCCCAGCGGTGCGCGGTATGGAAGCTGGCGCCGGCCCCGACCAGCCATGGCCCCCGGCGCAGCGGCCAGCGGAAGGCGGTTTGCGACATGGCCGGATCGAGGCGCAGGCTCTGGACTGCGCGGAGCGGCCGGCCCGCCACCGTCGCCGTCACCCGCGCTTCGTCGCGCGCGCCGCGCCAGGCGAAGATCTGCTGTCCGATGAGCAAGGCTTGTCCCACTTCGAGCGTCGGTCGGTCGGGGAGGCGGGCGTCGCCAAGCAGCCGGCCGTCGCAGAATTGGAAGGCGAACAGCTGCATCGCGCCCTGCGCCTGGGTCGCGTGGCCGGAGCGCGCGGCGGACGCCAGCGCCGGACCCGTCAGGCGACGGATGTCCTGAACCTCGCCGCCGTGCAGCAACTCGATTTCGACGGTGCCGACCTCGGCCGCGCCGCCGGCGCGATTCAGGATCGCGATATTGTGGAGCAGCAGGCCCTGGACGCCGCGCAGGCTGTCGAGCGGATAGGGGCGGGCGACACCCTCCGGACAGAAATGGATTTCGAGGCCCCCAGCAGGAGTCTGGGCGGCAGCCGGCGGCGCGGCACAAACAGAGAGGATCGAAGCGACGGCAAGGAGCAAATTGCGCATGGCGGCTTCCCCAACGAGCCTTGGACGCGGGCGCGAAGCTTAGCCGATGCGGAAGCGACGATCTACGATCGCTCGTCCTGATACTCCCGCTCGATCCGCGGCGCGTCGGGCAGCGCGCGGTCGAGCGACTGGCGATAGGCGATGCAGCCGCGCAGGAACTGCGGCCAGGCCGGAACCTTGATGTCGTCAGGGATCGGCTCGGGCAGTAGGTTCCAGAGCCGGGGGTGGTGCCAGCACAATTCGTGGCCGCTGCTGTCGCGGTGGGTGCGAATGCCGTCGCGCAGCCTTTTCACCTCCGCGATCAGCGCGTCGCGGCAGAGCTTGGCGAGATCGTCGTCCATGCCCGCTTCAACCGCTGGACGGACGGAAGGGTTTCGCGATGCGCCCTTCCCGGGGCGGGTGCGCCCTTGTTGCAGCGCAGCATCACGGCTATAGGCGCCGGACATTTTCCCCGACCCGAGAGTTGATTCGAGATGAGCCTTCGCAACGTGGCGATCATCGCCCACGTCGATCACGGCAAGACGACCCTTGTCGACCAGCTGTTCCGGCAGTCCGGCACGTTCCGCGACAATCAGCGCGTCGAGGAGCGGGCGATGGATTCGAACGACCTCGAAAAGGAGCGGGGGATCACGATCCTCGCCAAATGCACCTCGGTCGAGTGGGAGCATGACGGCACGACGACGCATATCAACATCGTCGACACGCCGGGACACGCCGATTTCGGCGCTGAGGTCGAACGGATCCTGTCGATGGTCGACGGCGTCATCCTCCTGGTCGACGCCGCCGAGGGGCCGATGCCCCAGACCAAGTTCGTCACCGGCAAGGCGCTGGCGCTGGGGCTTCGGCCGATCGTGGTCGTCAACAAGATCGACCGCCCCGACGCGCGCCCGGCCGAAGTGCTGGACGAGGTGTTCGAGCTGTTCCTCAACCTCGACGCGAGTGACGAGCAGCTCGATTTCCCGACGCTCTACGCCAGCGGGCGCGCCGGCTATGCCGGGCTGACCGAGGACGTGCGATCGGGCGATCTGACGCCGATGTTCGAGACGATCGTCAACCACGTCCCCGCGCCCGACGCCGATCCGGACGGCCCGTTCAGGATGCTTGCGACCCTGCTCGACCGCGATAATTTCGTCGGCCGGGTGCTGACCGGGCGGATCGTCAGCGGCAAGCTGGTGATGAACATGCCGATCAAGGCGATCGACGACGAAGGCAATGTCGTCGAGGAAGGCCGCGCGACCCGGATCATGGCCTATCGCGGGCTCGAGCGGGTGCCGGTCGAGGAGGCCAATGCGGGCGATATCGTGGCGATCGCCGGCCTCACCAAGGCGACCGTGGCCAATTCGATCGTCGAGCCGGCCGTCACCGAGGCGCTCCACGCCCAGAAGATCGACCCGCCGACCTTGGCGATGAGCTTCGCGGTCAACGACAGCCCCTATGCTGGCCGCGACGGCGACAAGGTACAGAGCAGGGTCATTCGCGACCGCCTCGAGCGCGAGGCCGAGGGCAATGTCGCGATCAGGCTCACCGAAAGCGCGGAACGGGATTCCTTCGAGGTTGCGGGCCGTGGCGAACTCCAGCTCGGCGTGCTGATCGAGACCATGCGGCGCGAGGGCTTCGAGCTTTCGATCAGCCGCCCGCGTGTCCTGTTCCGCGACGGCCCCAATGGCCGCGAGGAACCCTATGAGACCGTCGTCATCGACGTCGACGACGAGCATAGCGGCACGGTGGTCGAGAAGATGGCGCAGCGCAAAGGCGAGATGACCGACATGCGCCCGTCGGGCGGCGGCAAGACGCGGCTGACCTTCTCGGCGCCGTCCCGCGGCCTGATCGGCTATCATGGCGAGTTCCTGTCCGACACCCGCGGCACCGGCATCATGAACCGGCTGTTCGAGCGCTACGGGCCGCATCGCGGCCCGATCCAGGGTCGACAGAACGGCGTCTTGATCTCGATGGAGCAGGGCGAGGCGGTCGCTTACGCCCTCAACGCGATCGAGGAGCGCGGCATATTGTTCATCTCCCCCGGCGACAAGCTGTACGAAGGCATGGTGATCGGCGAGAATGCCAAGCCCCAGGACCTCGAGGTCAATCCGCTCAAGTCCAAGCAGCTCACCAACTTCCGCGCCTCGGGCCCCAAGGACGAGAGCATCCGCCTGACTCCGCCGAAGCGGATGACGCTCGAACAGGCGATCGCTTATATCCAGGACGATGAGCTGGTCGAGGTGACGCCCAAGGCGATCCGCATCCGCAAGCGCTATCTCGACCCGCACGAGCGCAAGCGGCAATCGCGCAAGGCGGAAGCGGCTTAAACGCTATCGGCGCGGTGGTGCCTGCGCAGTCGATCGTCGATTTGCCATCATGCCATCAAATTGCTATCATGATGGCATGACCGCTCCACAGCTCTCCGTTCGCAGCGCAAAGGCGCGGGACCTCGCACACGAGCTTTCACGCCGCGAACGACGGCCGATTCATGCGATCGTCGAAGATGCGTTGGCAGATTACGCGCGAAGGCATCCGCAAGAGAGTGCGGCAGGCTTCCTGCGCCGCATGCGAGGGGTCGGGACCTCCGATGACGCGGCCCTCGAGGATCTCGAGGCAGCAATCGAGGGGCATCGCCGGCCGCACCGGGGCATCGAGCTTTGATTCTGCTCGACACGAACGTCATCTCCGAACTGATGAAAAGGGCCGCGGATCATGCGGTCGAACGATGGTATCTCTTGAACGAGGAGGATACCGCCCTTCCAGCGATTGCCCTGGCCGAACTCGCTTATGGCATTGCCCGACTATCCGACGGATCGAAGCGGCGGGATCTGGAGGCGCGACTGGTCGAGTGGCGGCTACGTTATGCCGGTCGAACTTTGCCCTTTGGTGCCACGGCAGCGCTTCGCTACGGACCGATGCTCGCCGCAATCGAACAGGCCGGGCGCTCAATGTCGCTTCCCGACGCCCAGATCGCGGCGATCGGGCTTGATGAAGGGGCCGTCATCGCCACGCGCAATGTCCGCGACTTCGAGCCGGCGGGTGTCGCGCTGGTCAACCCTTGGGGCTGAACGCCGCCATCTTCAAGATCGCCGCCCACTCCGCGTCGCGCACCGGGGACACCGAAAGGCGGGACTGGCGCACCAGCTCCATCACGGCGAGCTTCGGCTCGGCCTTGATGTCCTTGAGGGCGACCGGCTGGAGCGGCCTGACCGGCTCGACCGGAACCTTGACCCAGGCGCCGTCCTCGCCGTCGGGCTTGCCGGGGCCGGCGATGCGCATGATCCCGACCACCGCGCGCTCGTCGCCGCTATGGTAGAAGAAGGCCTCGTCGCCGGCTTTCATCGCGCGCAGGTGAAGCCGCGCGGCATTGTTGCGCACGCCGTCCCAGTCGGTCGCGCCGTCGCGGACGAGATCGTCCCAGGAATAGACTTCGGGCTCGGACTTCATCAGCCATTTGGCCATAACGCGCTCCTTGCTGGCGTCGGAAATTCCCGTAGTTCCACCGTTTATCCCGCCGCCAGCCCCATTCGTCGCTGCACTGCAGCATAAACCTTGATTTATTAATCGCGGGCCTGCACCTGCCCCCTCGACTGATTTGAAGAGTGGTGTCGCTTCGGGCTTGTTTGATCCGGCGGCCGGGCAAGTCGGGAAGCGAAGGTCGGGCCGCCGAGGCGACCCCGGGCCCGCTCACCGCCAGCGAACTGGGATTGCATGTTTCGTCACCTTCGGGCCGCGCGCCTCGCCGCGGCGGCTCTTGCCTTTGTCGCGTCCTCTGGCTGGAGCGCGCCGCTGTGGGCATCGTCCGCCGACGCCGCGCCGATCGCCTCCGCCTATCTCGCCCATGCGGTGGTCGGCTCAGGCCTGAGCGACACCGGCCTCAGCGATCTCGGCCTCAACGATTCGAGCCTCGCCCAGGTCCCGGCAGCGAGCGCTGCACTCTCCGTCCATATGTCGGCCTCGGTCGCGCCCATCGAGGCCGCCCCGCGCGCGCTGGACGATCTCATCGCCGAATTGGGCGCCGCGGACGTCGCCAATGCCGAGCAGGATTGCCTGGCCAATGCGGTCTATTTCGAAGCCCGCGGCGAGCCGGTCGAGGGTCAGCTCGCGGTCGCCGAAGTGGTGCTGAACCGCACCCAGTCGGGCCGTTATCCGCCGACGGTCTGCGGTGTGGTCACCCAGCGCGCGCAATTTTCCTTCGTCCGCCGCGGCGTCATCCCCCGCGCCGACCGCGCCTCGGGAGCCTGGCGCCGCGCGGTCGCGGTAGCGCGGATCGCCGTGGACGGCGCGCGCCGGCTGCTGCCCGCCAACGTGCTCTGGTATCATGCCAATTACGTCACCCCCTCCTGGTGCCGCCGCCTCGCCCGCAACACCCGGATCGGGCTCCACATCTTCTACAGCTGATCGCGTCCCTTCGGGGCCGACAGGGTCCGAAAGGCGATCGAAGAGCGCAGCGCCGAGAACCGGGAGGCTGAGCTGCGCGTCATCCAGGGGCGATCAACGCACGGGCGCGCCGCTTATGGTGCAGTGCGGAACCGCGACCGCGCCAGCATCGTTCTCATGGGTCCGGGGACGGTCTCACGTCCATCTCAAGACGCATCCCCGCTGTGAGGAGAAGAGTGAAGTGCGTATCGCGCAGATCGCGCCGCTGGCGGAAGCGGTGCCGCCGAAGCTTTATGGCGGAACCGAGCGGGTCATCTGGTGGCTGACCGAAGCGCTGGTCGCTCTCGGCCACGACGTCACCTTGTTCGCCAGCGGCGATTCGCGGACCTCGGCGCGGCTCGTGCCCTGCGCGACGACGGGACTGAGGCTTCAGGGGATCAACGACCACACGGCGAGCATCATCGTCATGCTCGACCGCGTGCTGCGCGCCGCCGACCGATTCGACATCATTCACTTCCACGTCGATTTTCTGCATTTCCCGACATTCCGGCATCTCGCCGGCAAGTGCCTGACGACGCTGCACGGCCGGCTCGACCTGCCCGATTTCCAGCCCGCTTTTCCGGTCTTTCCCGAGATGAAACTGGTGTCGATCTCCGACGCCCAGCGCAAGCCGATCGCCGATGCGAGCTTCGTCGCCACCATCCATCACGGCCTTCCCGAGGGGCTGATCGAGCCGGGATCCGGCGAGGGCGGCTATCTTGCCTTCATCGGCCGTATCTCGCCCGAGAAACGACCCGACCGGGCGATCGAGATCGCCCGGCGCACCGGGATCAAGCTCAAGATCGCCGCCAAGGTCGACCAGGCCGACCGGACCTATTTCGAAACCACGATCAAGCCCCTGCTCGACGATCCGTTGATCGAGTTCATCGGCGAGATTGGCGATGCCGACAAATCCGCCTTCCTCGGCGGCGCTCGCGCCTTGCTGTTCCCGATCGACTGGCCCGAGCCGTTCGGGCTGGTGATGATCGAGGCGATGGCGGCAGGGACGCCGGTGATCGCCTGGCGCTGCGGCTCGACCCGGGAAGTGATCGACCATGGCCGCAGCGGCTTCATCGTCGATACGGTCGAGGATGCAATCACCGCGGTCCGGGCGGTCGGGCGGATCGATCGCACCGGCGTCCGCGCCGCGTTCGAGACGCGCTTCACCGCCGAACGGATGGCCCGCGACTATGTCGATCTGTATGAGCAGCTGATCGGAGCGGGCCGGCCCGCTTGCTTTGAAGACACGCTGATCCTGGCCGATTGACTGGAGGGGCCGCGCCGACCCTGATGAACGAGATCGCACCCGCCGCTGACTGGAGGGCGCAGGACCCGGCTCCGGCGCCGGAAAGCTATCATATCGAGGCGACCCGCTCGCTCGTCGACCGGACGCTGCGGACGCTCAAGCAGGACGATCTGTTCGGGGTATTCGACAAGCAGGGCAATTGCCAGGGCGGCGAGGATGGGCCCGACGGCCTGTTCTTCGACGACACCCGCTTTTTCTCCCATCTCGCGCTCCGGCTCGCCGGAATGGAGCCGCTGCTGCTCGGCTCGGTCGTGCTCGACGACAATGGTGCGATGATCGTCGACCTCGCCAATGCCGACGTCCACGACAGCGATGGCCGGATCTGGCTGCAGCGCGACAGCATCCATGTCGGCCGCCTCAAATTCCTCCATGGCGCGGCCTGCTACGAGCGGATCCGGCTGCGCCGCTTCAACCCGGTCACGGCGCCGGTCGCGCTCGAAATCGGGTTCGGCGCGGACTTCGCCGACCTGTTCGAGGTGCGCGGCGATGTGCGGCCGCGGCGCGGCACGATGAGCGCCGTCCGGCTCGACGATCATGGCGTCCGCTTCGACTATCTCGGGCTCGACGACGTACGGCGCAGCACCCTGGTTCATTTCGATCCGGCGCCAGATCTGCTCACCACCGACGCGGCGCGCTGGGACGTGGACCTGACCGGTCGCGACCGGGTCGACCTGGTGATGCGGATCGCCTGTACGATCGACGAGGGCGAGGCGCCGCCGCTCAAGGCGATGCTGCCGGCCTATCGCGCCCTGCGCCGCACCGCCCGGGCGCGGGCCGCCGGGCGCGGCGCGATCGACAGCTCGAACGACCTGTTCAACGCCGTGGTCGACCGCTCGGCCGCGGACCTGGCGATGCTGCTCACCCAGACCCCTTACGGACTTTATCCCTATGCCGGCGTGCCCTGGTACAGCACGATCTTCGGCCGGGACGGCATCATCACCGCGATCGAGACGCTCTGGGTCGCGCCCGACATCGCCAAGGGCGTGCTGCTCGCGCTCGCCGCGACCCAGGCGCAGGAAACCGACGAGTCCGCCGACGCCCAGCCCGGCAAGATCCTCCACGAGATGCGCGGCGGCGAGATGGCGCGCCTCGGCGAGGTGCCGTTTCGCCGCTATTACGGCTCGGTCGACGCGACCCCGCTCTTCGTCCTGCTCGCCGGCCTCTATCTTGACCGGACCGGCGATATCGAGACGATCCGCGCGCTCTGGCCGAATCTCCAGGCCGCGCTCGCCTGGATCGACGGCGCCGGCGATCCCGATGCCGACGGCTTCGTCGAATATGCCCGGATGACCGAGCGCGGGCTCGCCAATCAGGGCTGGAAGGACAGCTTCGATTCGATCTTCCACGCCGATGGCAGCGCCGCCGAAGGGCCGATCGCCTTGTGCGAGGTCCAGGCCTATGTCTTTGCCGCGAAGCAGGCGGCGGCACGGATCGCGCGGGCGCTCGGCGAGGACGGCGACGGCTTCGCGCGCGCCGCCGAGGCGCTGCGCCAGTGTTTCGAGGATCTGTTCTGGATGGACGATCTCGGCTGCTACGCGCTCGCGCTCGACGGCCGCAAGCAGCCTTGCCGGGTGCTCTCGTCCAATGCCGGGCACGCGCTGTTCGCCGGCATCGCGGCCCCCGAGCGGGCGGACCGGCTGGCGCGGCTGCTCACCGGCAAGGCGTTCTTCTCGGGCTGGGGCGTGCGCACCATCGCCGCCGGCGAGGCGCGCTACAATCCGATGTCCTACCATAATGGATCGGTCTGGCCGCACGACAATGCGTTGATTGCACTCGGGCTCGCCCGCTACGGTCACAAGGCGGCGGTGCTGAAGATTTTCGAAGGCCTGGTCGGTGCCGCGACCTATGACGAGCTGCGCCGGCTGCCCGAATTGTTCTGCGGCTTCTCGCGGCGACGCAAGCGCGGCCCGACCTCCTATCCGGTCGCCTGCTCGCCCCAGGCCTGGTCGGCCGCCGCACCCTTCGCCCTGATCGCCGCCGCCACCGGGCTCGAGCTCGATCATCGAGCGGCGGCGGTGCGCCTGGTCGAACCTGTCCTGCCCGAATTCCTCGACGATCTGATGCTGAATGGCGTGACCGTCGCCGGGGCGCGGCTCGATCTCAAAATGTCGCGCGCCGCCGGCGACGTCACCACCGCGGTGATTCGCCGCGAGGGCGATGCGAATCTGCTGATCGTCAAGTGAGCCTTCCCGTCTTTGCTGCGCCGCGGCAAATCGGCTAGAAGCGCGGCATGTCGACCTACACGATAGACACCGCAACGAGCCGGGCGACGCCGAGCCCGGCACCGATGAAGCGGCTGACCGCGCCGGCGATCCAGGAACGCAAGGGCGGTGAGCCGATCGTCGCGCTCACCGCCTACACGATGCGGATGGCACAATTGCTCGACCCGCATTGCGACCTGCTGCTGGTCGGCGACAGCCTCGGCCAGGTGATTTACGGCCTGCCTTCGACGATCCCGGTCACCCTCGAGATGATGTGCGCCCACGGCGCTGCGGTGGTGCGCGGCTCGTGGCATGCCCTGGTCGCGGTCGACATGCCGTTCGGCTCCTATGAGGAGAGCCCGGCGCAGGCGTTCGGCAATGCGGCGCGGCTTCTCAAGGAAACCGGCGCCGCGGCGGTCAAGCTCGAAGGCGGCACGGCGATGGCCGAGACGATCGCCTTCCTCGTCGCCCGCGGCATTCCGGTGATCGGTCATGTCGGCCTGACTCCGCAGGCGGTGAACGCTCTGGGCGGCTATCGCGCGCGCGGCCGCGACGACGCCGAGGCCGAGAAGATCGTCGCCGACGCGCGGGCGGTCGCCGAGGCCGGCTGCTTCGCTCTGGTGCTCGAAGGGGTGATCGAGGAGATTGCGATCGCCGCGACCAGGGCGGTCGCCTGCCCGACGATCGGCATCGGCGCGTCCGCCCAGTGCGATGGGCAGATCCTCGTCACCGAGGACATGATGGGCCTGTTCGAGCGCACCCCGCGCTTCGTCAAGCGGTTCGGGGATGTCGCCGGCGAGGTCGCGGCGGCCGCCGCGGCTTATGCGACCGACGTCAGGGCGCGCACCTTCCCGACCGAAGACCAGACCTATCACGTCAAATAGGGCCGAACCCGAGGGTTCGGACCCTTAGCTCTTTCCTCCGGCCCGAGGCATGGCTAAGGAGCGCAGTCTTGGTCCAGCGCACCCGCTGGCGCGCCAAGCGGGCACAGGCGAAGAGGTGTAGACAGGGGCATCGCGGCGACGCGGCGCCCCTGAATGCGGAGAGAAGAGTTGGCGATCAAGCCGAGCGACGGCGAAACTTTCCTCAGAGAAGTGGATGAGGAGCTCCGCAAGGAGCGGATGAACCGGTTCGTCACGCGCTGGGGCTGGGCGATCATTGCCGGCTTCGTCCTGGTGCTCGCCGCGATCGGCGGCTACTTCTGGTGGCAGAACCGGCAGCAGGAGCAGGCGGGCAAGCAGGGCGAGACCTTGCTCGAAGCGCTCGACAGCATGGAGAGCGGCGCGCGGAGCGCCGCCGAGCCCAAGATCGCGTCGCTCGTCGGCAGCGACATCCACGGCTATCGCGCCGCCGCCTTGTTCTCGCGCGCCAATTCGCAGCTCGCGGCCAACAATCGCGCCGCGGCGCTGGCGACCCTGCGCGGGATCGCCGACAATGCGGATTTCGCCGAGCCTTATCGCCAGGCCGCTTTGGTTCGGCAGACCGTGATCGAGTTCGACACGCTGCCGCCGCAGCAGGTGATTCAGCGGCTGCGGCCGCTGGCCCGGCCGGGCCAGGCCTTTTTCGGCACCGCCGGCGAACTGGTCGGCATCGCCCATCTGAAGATGCGCCGGCCCGATCTCGCCGGCCCGCTGTTCGCCGCGATCGGCCGTGACGAAAATGTCCCGCCGTCGATCCGTACAAGGACCATTCAGATGGCCGGGTCTCTTGGTTTCAATGCGATCGAGGAGCCGGCGGCTCCGGGCACCGCGACGCCCTCGGCCCAACCGGGCGCGCCGGCAGCAGCAAGGGAAAAAGCTGAATGAAGCGTATCTTTGCCGCACTGGCGATCGCAATTCTGTTGTCAGGCTGTGGTGTTCTCAGAGGACGCCGCGCGACCACGCCGACTGTCGGCGAGCGTATTCCGGTGCTCGGTGTCGAAGGTCAGGTGAGCGCCGACCCGGCCCTGGCCGACATTCCGGTCACCGTGCCGCCGCCGGTCGTCAACAGCGATTGGGCACAATCGGGCGGCAATGCGTCGAAGTCGCTCGCCCATGTCGCGCTCGGCGATTCGCTCAGCCAGGCCTGGAGCGTCAGCATCGGCGAGGGCAGCAGCCCGCGCGCGCGGCTCGCCGCCGAACCGGTGGTTGCCGATGGCCGGGTCTACACGATCGACACCCGCGCCGTAGTCCGCGCCTTCAACGCCGACACCGGTGCGCAGGTCTGGGAGCGGCAGGTCCGCGGCGAGAATTCGCCGCGCGAAACTCTGTTTGGCGGCGGCGTCGCTTATGAGGCGGGGCGGATCTACGCGACCAATGGCGCGGGCGACGCCGCGGCGCTCGACGCCGCGACCGGCGCGGTCGCCTGGATCGTCAAGCCGGGCGGTCCGCTGCGCGGATCGCCGACCATCGGCAACGACAACCTCTATGTGATCAGCCAGGACAATCAGCTCTACGCGCTCAACCTCACCAATGGCGAGACGCGCTGGACGGGCTCCGGCTCGTTCGAGCTGGCCGGCGTCTTCGGAACCGCCGCGCCGGCCTTCGCCCAGAGCACTGTGGTCGCGGGCTTCTCCTCGGGCGAACTCACCGCTTATCGTTATGAAAATGGTCAGCCGGTCTGGCAGGATGCGCTGGCGCGAACCGGCGTCAGCACCACCGTCGGCACGCTTTCCGACATCGATGCCGACCCGGTGATCGACAATGGACGGGTGTTCGCGGTCGGCCAGGGCGGGCGCATGGTCGCGGTCGAGCTGATCACCGGCCAACGGGTCTGGGAATTGAACATTGCCGGCATCTCGACCCCCTGGGTCTCCGGCGAATGGGTGTTCGTCGTCAACGACCGCGCGCAGCTGATCGCGGTCACCCGCGCGTCGGGACGCGTGCGCTGGATCGCCCAGCTGGCGCGCTACCGCGACGAGGAGGACCGCGAGGGACCGATCTTCTGGCGCGGCCCGGTGCTCGCCGGGAACCGGCTGGTGCTTGCCAGCTCGACCGGCCGGATCGCGTTCGTCTCGCCGAACGAGGGCTCGGTCTCCGGCACGATGGAGACCCGCCAGCCGATTTCATTGTCGCCGGTCGTGGCCAACAACATGCTTTACATCCTCGACGACAACGGCCGCCTGACCGCCTGGCGCTAGGGTCCGGGCCTCGGCCGGGCCGCGCCTTCGGTTGACCCTGCGCCGGGGACCGGGCAGGGCGGGCGGTCACGGACCCCCTGATGAAACCGCCCATCGTCGCCATTGTCGGCCGGCCCAATGTCGGCAAGTCCACCTTGTTCAACCGGCTGGTGGGCAAGAAGCTGGCGCTTGTCGACGATCGCCCCGGCGTCACCCGTGACCGGCGCGAAGGCGCGGCGCGGCTGCTCGGGCTCGAATTCCGGGTGATCGACACTGCGGGCTATGAGGATGAGGATCCGCAGACCTTGCCCGGCCGGATGCGCGCCCAGACGATCGCCGCGGTGCGTGATGCCGATGCGGTGCTGTTCCTGATCGATGCGCGCGCCGGGCTGACGCCGCTCGACGAGGAGATCGGCCGCTGGCTGCGCTCGGAGACCACGCCTGTGATCGTCGCCGCCAACAAGGCCGAAGGCCGCGCCGGCGAGAGCGGCCTGCTCGAGGCCTTCGCGCTGGGCCTCGGCGAGCCGATCGCGATCAGCGCCGAGCATGGCGAGGGGCTGGTCGAGCTGTTCGAAGAGCTTCGGCCGCATGTCGAGCGCGAGGAGGCGGACGCGGTTGCTGCGGAGGAAGGCGAGGGGCCTTTGAAGCTCGCCATCGTCGGCCGCCCGAATGCCGGCAAGTCGACCCTGATCAACCGCATCCTGAGCGAGGAGCGGCTGATCACCGGGCCCGAGGCGGGGATTACCCGCGACAGCATCGCGATCGACTGGCAATGGGCGGCGGCGGACGGCACCACCCGTCCGGTGCGGCTGATCGACACCGCCGGCATGCGCAAGAAAGCGAAGGTCGAGGACAAGCTCGAGAAATTGTCGGTCGCCGACGCCCGGCGTGCGGTCGATTTCGCCGAGGTGGTGGTGGTGCTGCTCGACGGGACCCGGGGGCTCGAGGCGCAGGACCTCAAGATCGCCGACGCGGTGCTGAAGGAAGGCCGCGCATTGATCCTCGCGATCAGCAAATGGGACGTCGCGGAACATGCCAGCAGCCTGTTCAACGGCATCAAGGCGGCTTTGGACGAAGGGCTGTCGCAGGCACGCGGCGTGCCGCTGCTGACGGTGTCGGGCAAGACCGGCAAGGGCATCGATACTCTGCTTGCCGCGGCGTTCGAGATTCGCGATGCCTGGTCGCGCCGGGTGTCGACCGGTCAGCTCAACCGCTGGTTCGAAGCGGCGATCGAGAAGAATCCCCCGCCCGCGCCCGGTGGCAAGCGGATCAAGCTGCGCTACATCACCCAAATCGGGGCGCGGCCGCCGAGCTTCGTCGTTTTCGGCAATCGCACCGAGCAGCTTCCGGAAAGCTATCGCCGCTATCTGGTCAACGCGCTGCGCGGTGAATTGGGGTTCGGCGCGGTGCCGGTGCGGCTCGAGATGCGCGGACGCGGCAATCCGTTCGACAAATAAGGATCCGCGGCAGGGACTTTCCCGGCTTGTCGTCAACGCCCTGTTTACTTGGCATCGATAGAACGTCCGTGAAGCGGCGAAGAGGATCTTCTCCTTGGCGGACGTTACGAACGATCTGGTCGACTGGTCGGAATTCTCGCGCATGCGCAGCGAGCTCGGGGCGAACTTTGTCCGCATCCTCAGCTATTTTCGCGAGGATGGCGGCAAGGCGGTCGCCGAGATCGAGGCAGCGATGCACGCCCGCGACGCCGCCGCCTTCGTCACTCCCGCCCATACGATGAAGGGCGAAGCACGTCAGTTCGGCGCCGAGCCGCTCGCCGAGCTTGCCGAGGAGATCGAGATGGCCGGCCGCCGCGCGCTCGAATCGCGGCTCTTCCCCGATCAGATCCTGCCCCAGGTCGCGAAGCTGCGCCGGGTCTATGACGAGACGATGGACGCGCTCGAGGCCGAGACCAATCCTTTGATGTCGCGCCGCAGCGCCGCCGGTCGCGGTCCCAGCAACCAGGATTTCGGCAGGCTCTGACCTTGTCGATCCGCGCTGCCGGCTTCGGCGGCGCCGCGCTACGCTGCTCGTCGCATCGGCTCGAACCGCCAGCGGGCGAGACTGCGCCAAAGCCATTCGAACGGGCCGTAGCGGAAGCGCTCGAGCCATGGCTTCGACCAGAGCAGCATCAACACCCACATCGCCAGCACGACCGGCCACAGCTCGATCCGGCTCATCGTCCCGTAAAAGCCAAGACCATAACCGTAGAAAAGGCCGGTCATCAGGATCGAGGTCCCGAGATAGTTGGTGAAGGCGGTGCGTCCGGCCGCCGCGATCCGGGCGACCAGCGGACCGCCTTTTCTGGTGAGGAGAATGATCGAAGCGGCGATCCCGACCACCATCACCGGGCGGAACGGCGTCGTCGCGGCGAGCGACAGCGCGAAGATCAAAGCGACCGGAAAATCTTCGCGGATCAGCGCCAACGCGAACAAGGCGTAAGCGGGCAGCGCGATCCCCAGGCAGACCATCGCCCATTTGCGGTAGCGCGCCGTCGGCCAGTCGCCGCGGAGAAAGCCCGATTTCAGCGCCGCCATCCCGAACAGCATGTAGGCCAGGGTCTCGACTCCGGCGAAGAGGACGCTGGTGAGCGGCTCGTGCCAGCGCTCGATCAGGCGATCGTGGACGAGGCCCGACCAGGGTCCCCGGAACAAAGCGAGCTTTTCGACGAGCGGCTGGCCGGCGAGCGGCGCGAAGCCTTCCTGCATCGTTCGCCAGCGATCGATCTGCGCCGGGTCGGCATTGGGCGCCGACGTGACCTGGCTCAGATAAAGGGCCTGCGCGCCGACCAGCCCGAAGAACAGGGTCTGAAGGATGACGAAAGCGATCCCGCTCACGATCAAGGCGGTCACCGGTTGGTTGCGGAAGAAGAACAGGACAAGGCCGACCAGTGCATAGAGCGCGAGGATGTCGCCGAACCAGATCAGGTAGAAATGGAGCAGGCCGAACAGCAGCAGCCAGAGCATCCGCCGATAATGGACCGACCCCGGCGAGAGCCCCTCCGCTTCGGCGCGCTCGATCACCAGCAGCGTGCTGGCGCCGAACAGGAAGGAGAAGAGGCCGCGCATCTTGCCGTCGATGAAGACGAAGCTGAACGCCCAGGACGCGATGTCGGCCGGCCCCTCCGCGCCATAGGCCATCGGGTTCATATAGGCCGCGAAGGGCATGGCGAAGGCGATGATGTTCATCGCCAATATCCCCATCACTGCGACGCCGCGGAGGATGTCGAGAGTCAGGATGCGGCCGGGCTCGGCAGACTCGGTCATCCGGCATCCCCCTCCCTGAACCTGGCGGAACCAGTGATATCCGATCCGGGAGCAGCTTCAACCGCGACGCCGGCTCATGGCGAGCGCAATCAGGCCCTATGCGGCTTCAGTCTTCCGCCGGCTTGCTCTGGAGCTGGATATAGTTTTGCAGCCCCATCTGCTCGATCATGTCGAATTGCTGCTCGAGCGTGTCAACATGCGCTTCCTCATTTTCGAGGATGTCGACGAACAGCGCGCGGCTGACGAAGTCTCGCACCTGCTCGCAATGGACGATCGCGCCGCGCAGCTGCTCGATCGCCTCGCGCTCGAGCTCGAGGTCGGCGCGTAGAATCTCCTCGACATTCTCGCCGATCCTGAGCCGGCCGAGCATCTGGAAATTGGGCAGGCCTTCGAGGAACAGGATCCGCTCGGAGAGCCGATCGGCATGCTTCATCTCGTCGATCGATTCGTGCCGCTCGAACTGGGCGAGACGCTTCACCCCCCAATTGTCGAGCATCCGATAATGGAGCCAATATTGGTTGGTCGCGGTGAGCTCGTTCTTGAGCGACTCGTTGAGCAGCTCGATGACCCGATCGTCGCCCTTCATCACGGCCTCCTGTCCAGAGCATCGGCAACAACGATGCGGCATCAAAGACCAGATCGGTGGCCCCGACGGGGCGGCCGATCTGGCGCGTCTCTATAACGCGCGAGCCGCGCGAAAGCACCGTAAAATATGGCGGAAAACTGCGAAAAATTACACGCTAATGCTAGGCGGTCGCACGTTCGGCGGCGATGATTTCGCGTGCGAATGAGAAGCATTGGCCGCAGCGGGGCTTGCACCCGCGCGTGCGATAGGCCGAGGTCGGGCACGACGCGCCGGCGCGGGCGGCGGCCCGAACCTCGCTTTCGCGAATCGCATTACAGAGGCAAACGATCATGGCGATCGGAATAGACGATAATGCGACTGGTTCGCAATAGCGATTTATCGCCGGTCGCGACGGATCATCAGCTTGAGGCCGGACCAGACGGAATCGACTGCGCAGACCTTGACGTCGACCAGCCCGAGCGGGAGCGCCACGTCGCGGATCGCGTCCTCGCTAATGTCGGTCGGCACCTTCGACGCCCGCTTCGGCCAGGAGATCCAGAGAAAGCCCGACGGGGCGAGGAGGGGCGGCAGGCGGCGCACCGCATCCTCGAGCGCCGCGCGCTCGCGGACGAAGACATGGGCGGCGTCGATCGGACCGACCGGTGCCGGGAGCAGGTCGAGCGCGAAGCCGGCCTCATCGATCTCGGCGCGGACGCTCGCCGGCATGTCCTCCCACCAGGTTCGCAGGCCGTCCCTGAGCGACAGTTTTTTCGCGAGCGGCGTCCCGGAGTAGCCGGCCGCCATCAGCCGATGGCCGGCTCGGCGCGCATCAATTGGGGGAAAAAGCCTTCATGGGCGCGGCGCAGGTCGCTCAAGCCGACAGCGGAGCGGCCGCCGCGCTGCTCGAGATCGAACACGGCTTCGTCGCCGCCGGTGGTGCCGATCCAGATCGCGAACGCCCCGCCGGCCTCGACCCGAGCGCGGACCGCTTCGGCCTGATCGGTGGTCACGATGTAGCGACCCTGGTCCTCGCCGAACAGGAGGCCGGTGGGGGCGGGCGCATGCGGCACGACCGGCACGGTGAAGCCGATGTCGCCCGCCAGCGCCATCTCGGCGAGCGCGACCGCGGCGCCGCCGTCGGAGCAATCGTGGACCGCGCTGACCAGATTGTCGGCGATCAGCGCCCGGACGACCTCGCCCGCCGCGCGCTCCCAGGCGAGGTCGACCGGCGGCGGCGGGCCGGCGTCGGCGCCGTCGCGGCCGACGATCTCGCGCAGCCAGATCGATTGGCCGAGATGGCTGTGGCTGCGGCAGATCAGCAGGATGTCCTCGCCCTCGGCCTTGAAGGCGATGGTCGCCGCCTTCGCCCAATCGTCGATCAGCCCGACCGCGCCGATCGCCGGCGTCGGCAGGATCGCCTGGCTGGCGCCGTCTTCGGCCTTGGTCTCGTTGTAGAGGCTGACATTGCCGGAGACGATCGGCATGTCGAGCGCGGTGCAGGCTTCCGCCATGCCCTCGATGCAGCCGACGAACTGGCCCATGATCTCGGGGCGCTGGGGATTGCCGAAATTCATGCAGTCGGTCGCCGCCAGCGGCCGCGCGCCGACCGCACAGAGGTTGCGATAGGCCTCCGCGATTGCCTGCCGGCCGCCCTCGACCGGGTCGGCCTTGCAATAACGCGGTGTGCAGTCGGTGGTGATGGCGAGCGCCTTGCGGCTGCCGTGGACGCGGACCAGGGCGGCATCGCCGCCGGGCGGCTGGACGGTGTCGGCGCCGACCTGCTGGTCATATTGCTGCCAGATCCAGCGCCGGCTCGCGATGTCGGGCGTGGCCATCAAGGCGAGGAGATCGGCGGCGATGTCGGCGCTCTCGGGCAGCGCGCCGAGCGGCGCCGGCGGCTCGGTCCGCACCCACGGCCTTTCGTAGCGCGGCGCCTCGTCGGCCAGCGGCGCGAGCGGAATGTCGCAGACCGTTTCCCCTTGCCATTTGAGGATCATGTGGCCCCCATCCGGACCAGCTTCGGTGACCCTGCCGATCACCGCGAAATCGAGCTCCCATTTGCGGAAGATCGCCTCGGCCTCGGCCTCGCGGCCGGGCTGCAGCACCATCAGCATCCGCTCCTGGCTCTCCGAGAGCATCATCTCATAAGGGGTCATGCCCTCCTCGCGGCAGGGAATGGCGTCCATGTCGAGCTCGATCCCGACCCCGCCCTTCGACGCCATTTCGACGCTCGACGAGGTCAGGCCGGCGGCGCCCATGTCCTGGATCGCGACGATCGCGTCCGACGCCATCAGTTCGAGGCACGCCTCGATCAGCAGTTTCTCGGTGAACGGATCGCCGACCTGGACGGTCGGTCGCTTCTCCTCGCTGTCCTCGGAGAAATCGGCGCTCGCCATGGTCGCGCCATGGATGCCGTCGCGCCCGGTCTTGGAGCCGACATAGACCACCGGATTGCCGATGCCGGCGGCGGCCGAATAGAAGATCTTGTCGGCGTCGGCGACGCCGACGGTCATCGCGTTGACTAGGATGTTGCCGTCATAAGCGGGATGGAAATTGACCTCGCCGCCGACCGTGGGCACGCCGACGCAATTGCCGTAGCCGCCGATCCCGGCCACCACCCCGGCGATCAGATGGCGCATCCTTGGATGATCGGGGCTTCCGAAGCGCAGCGCGTTCAAATTGGCGACCGGCCGCGCGCCCATCGTGAATATGTCGCGCAAAATCCCGCCGACTCCGGTCGCCGCGCCCTGATAGGGTTCGATATAAGAGGGGTGGTTGTGGCTCTCCATCTTGAAGATCGCGGCCTGGCCGTCGCCAATGTCGATCACGCCGGCATTCTCGCCCGGGCCCTGGATCACCCAGGGCGCCGCGGTCGGCAGCTTCTTCAGATGCACGATCGAGCTCTTGTACGAACAATGCTCGGACCACATCACCGAGAAGATGCCGAGCTCGGTGAGGTTGGGGGTGCGGCCCAAAGCGTGGAGGACGCGCTGATATTCCTCGGGGCTGAGGCCGTGCTCGGCGACGATTTCGGGCGTGATCGGGGATTCGGACATGGCGGGCTCCTAGCGAGCGCGCCCGCACCCTATCAATGTCTATTCCGTGCCGCCCGGCAGGCGGCACGAAAAAGGCCGGCCCGAATGCCCGGACCGGCCCTCCTCAGGTTTCGCAGAAGCGGATTAGATGTGGCAGGAGACGTTGTTGTGGCCCGGTGCCGAGATCCGAACATTGTTTGCGTTGGCGCTGACCGAAAAGCCCTCGCCGGCATAAGGCGGGTTGCCGTCGGTCGCGGCGAGCATGTTCGGCATGCCGTCCTGCGTGGTGCGGATCGTCGCCGTATTGTTGCTGTAGAAATCGACGTAGAACAGGCTGTTGTCGCTGCAACGATAGGCGCGGCTCGCCTGGATCATCGGCGGCGGCGCGACCGGCGCGGCGTTCTTGAGCGCCTCGGCCTGGGCGTCGAACTGATTGGCCTGGATCACTTCCGGCCCGCCGGAGCAAGCCGTAAGGGCGGAGAGGGCCGCGGTTACCGCGGCGGCGAGGAAACGAGTTTTCTGCATAGCGCTCCCTTCGCGAGTGCTGAATTGCACGTCAAGTAGGTTGTGTCAGATTCTTTACCGCATCGCTAGAGTTTCGATACAATGCCGGCCGGGTTCGACAAAGCCGAGGTCGCACGGTAAATCGGCAGCGGGTTCTAGGAGGCGTTTTGTCGGCAATGCATAGGGTACGGATCGGACTGACCGGCCTCGCCTTCGTCTTCCTTGTCGTCCTGCTTGCCGCGGTCTTCACCGGCCGCCCCGCCGACGAACCGCCGATCACGCCGAACTCGATCGAGCAGCAGCGCGCCGGCCAGCCGCCCGCGCCCTTGCCCCCGCCGACCGCCGGGAACCCGACCGAGCCGCTCGCCGAACTGGGGGTCGCTCCGGGCAATGCCGAGTCCAATACCGGTGCGCCGGCGACTCCACCCGCTGCCGCGCCAGTTCCGCCGCGATAAGCGGAGACGATCGCGCGGGGAGTCGCGCAATGGGCGCAATTCACGGACTTATCCACAAGAACGTTACAAGAACGAAATGAGCGAACGAACCAAGAAAAGCCACAGTAATTCTACTCTTTGGGCATGAAATCCCCAGTTTAGGCATCAAAACCCCTTCCAATCCCACGCCCATTCGGTTATCCACGGCCGGTAATTAGGGGCATTTCCTGTTCAGCCGCGAAGCACCGCGGGCGCGCGATGGCGCGTGCCCGCGAACAGGGAAGGTCCGGGCGGGGATCGGGCCAACGTGGCAGTTGAGCATCTGTTTCGAGGGAACGCGCTGAACGCGGTGGATGCCAAGGGGCGTCTCTCCGTGCCGGCCTTCATTCGCCAGAAGATCGAGCGCCGCTCGGACGAGAAGGCGATCGTCCTCGGCCCGCACGAAGCCTATCCCTGCCTGGTCGGCTACGACACCAATCATGGCGGCGAGATCTTCGCCGAGAATGAACGGCGCCGGCTGATCGAGGAAGCGTCCGACCCGGCCGCCCATTACGCCCGCGCCCACCGCACGTTCGGCGCCACCGACGAAGTTCCCTATGACAGCAGCGGCCGCATCATCCTGCCCACCAGGATGCGTCGCAAGGGGCAGATCGAGGAGCTCGCTCTGTTCGTCGGCGTCGGCGGAACGTTCGAGATCTGGAATCCGCAGCTCGCGCTCAACAGCGGCGACGCCGAGCTGAGCGAGCTCGCCGCTTACTGGCTCGAAGAGCGGGGGAGCAGGCCATGAGCCCGGCCGCCGCCTCCGCTCCATCCCATGTCCCCGTCCTCCTCGACGAGGTCCTCGACGCGCTCGCCATTGCCCCCGGCGAGACCCACGTCGACGGCACGTTCGGGGCGGGCGGCTATTCCAAAGCCATGCTCGAACAAGGGGCGGCCCGTGTTCTCGCTTTCGATCGCGATCCCGAGGCGATCGAGGCCGGTGAGATGCTAGCCGCTTCGAGCGGGGGGCGCCTGACGCTTGTGCCGGAGCGTTTTTCCCGGATGCGTCAGGCGCTTTTCGACCGCGGCGTCGACGCCGTCGACGGCGTCGCGCTCGATATCGGCGTTTCCTCGATGCAGCTCGACCAACCCGGGCGCGGCTTCTCGTTTCAGGCCGATGGGCCGCTCGATATGCGGATGGGCCGGGACGGCGAAAGCGCGGCCGATTTCCTCAATCGGGCCGACGAGGACGCGATCGCCGAGGTGATCCGCATTCACGGCGAAGAGCCCCGGGCGCGGCGGATCGCGCGGGCCATCGTCGCCGCGCGGCCGATCGAGCGGACCGGCGCGCTTGCCGAGATCGTCCGCCGGGCGGTCGGCCATCATCCCGGGATGAAGAAGGATCCGGCGACGCGCACCTTCCAGGCGATCCGGATTTACCTGAACGAGGAATTGGAAGAGCTCGAGGGCGGGCTGGCGGCCGCGGAGCAGGTGCTTGCGCCTGGCGGCCGCCTCGCCGTCGTCACCTTCCACAGCCTCGAGGACCGGATCGTCAAGCGCTTCCTCAAGGCGCGAAGCGGCGCGCTGCCATCGCGATCGCGCCACCTGCCGGCCACCAATGACAGCGGCCCGCCGCCGACCTTCGAGGCGGTCGCCAAGGCCGTCCGTCCCGGCGCCGCCGAGACCGCCGCCAATCCGCGCGCCCGCTCCGCCACGCTGCGGGCGGCGCGCCGTACGTCCGCACCCTCATGGTCCACCAAGGAAGGATTGTCCCAATGATCGCCAGGGGATTCAGGCCGGTCGCGTGGGTCGGTGCCGTCGGCACCGCGGCTTTGGGCTGCTACATGCTTTCGCTCCAGGTCGCCGCCGAGCGCGCCGACCTGATGGGACTTGAACGCCGGATCGTCTCGACCCAGCAGGACATCAGGTCGCTGCAAACCGAGCTCGGCACGCGCGGCAGGCTGCAGCAGCTCGAGCAATGGAATGCCGACGTGCTGGCGCTTTCGGCGCCCGCCGCCGGCCAGTTCCTCGACAGCAATATCAGCCTCGCGCGTTTCGATATGCGTCAGCAGCCTTCGGTCGCCGATCAGCCGGTTCGCATGGCTTCTGCGGAAACGACCGCGCCGCCCGCACCCGCGCCGGAGACGCCGGTGAGATTGGCGAGTGTCGAAGCGACCGCGGCGCCCGCTCAATCCACCGGCACGGCGCCGTCCCAGCCGCCGCTCGTGCGGCAGGCGGGTCTCAACAACGCGCCGGCGGCGCGCGTGCGCACCGCTTCGGCGCCGGCGCGTCCCGCCTCGCTGCTCGACGACGGCACGCTGCGCGACCTGCGTGACGCGTCCAGTTCCGAGCGCGGCACCCGCGACTGATGGCGACACTCGCCGCCAAGATCGTCGGGACCACCCCCGTCGGCGGCGGCGAGGCGCGCGGGCTGGCGACCACCTACCAGCGCCTGATGCTGGTGTTGCTGCTGTTTGCCGGAGTCACCGGACTGGTCGCGCTGCGGCTCGCTTATCTCCAGCTGTTCACCGCGCACGCCGGCCCTGCCGAGCTGATCAATCCGCTGATCCCGGCGCGGGCCGATATCGTCGACCGCAACGGCGTTCCGCTCGCGCGGACGATCGAGGCATGGTCGATCGGCGTCCATCCCGGACGGATCATCGGCGACCGGCGCGCCCTTGCGATCCGCCTGAACCAGCTGATGCCGGAGCACAGCGCCGCGCAGTACCGGGCAATGCTGAGCGCCAACAGCAATTATCTCTATCTTGCGCGCCGCGCGCTCCCCGAGCTGGTTGCCGCGGTCAACGCGCTCGGCGAGCCCGGGATCGTGTTCAACCGCGAGCCGGAACGGCTTTATCCGCAGACCGCGCTCGCCGGCCATATTCTCGGCTGGACCGATTTCGACGGGCGCGGCGTTGCCGGCATGGAGCGGGCGTTCGAGGAGCGCCTGACCGATCCGCAGCGCCGCGGCGAACCACTCTATCTGTCGATCGACAGCCGGGTCCAGGCCGCGATGGAGGCCGAGCTTGGCGCCGCGGTCACGACGTTCAGTGCCGAAGGCGGCACCGGAATCGTCCTCGACGTCCGCACCGGCGAGGTCGTCGCCATGGCCTCGGCACCGACCTTCAATCCCAATGCCGCCGGCCGCTCGAGCGCGAGCGCGCTCTATAACCGGGCGACAATGGGGGTTTACGAGCTCGGCTCGACCTTCAAGCCGCTCACCGTCGCGGCGGCGATGGAGGCCGGCGTCGTCACCTCGATGCACCAGCGCTGGGACGCCTCGGCGCCGATCCCGATCGGCCGCTTCCGGATCAGCGATGATCATCCGCAGGGCCGCGCGCTGACCGTTCCCGAGCTCATGGTCCATTCGTCCAACATCGCTACCGCCCGGATCGCCGACCAGATGGGCCCGGCGCGAATGCAGGCGGCCTTCCGCGCGGTAGGCTTCGACGAGCCGGCGCATATCGAATTGCGCGAGCGCGCGCGCACGCTCTGGCCGCGCGACTGGGGCCGGGCGACGGTGATGACCTCGGGCTTCGGCCACGGCGTTGCCGTGACGCCGCTGCATCTGGCCACCGCCTACGCCGCTCTGGTCAATGGCGGAGTCTGGCGGCCGGCGACCCTGATCCGGGTCGCGCCCGGCCATGCCGCCGAGGGACGGCGGGTCTATTCGCCCGAGACCAGCTATCGGATGCGGCAGTTGCTGCGGCTGGTCGTGCAGCGCGGCACCGGCCGGCGCGGCGAGGCGCCGGGCTTCCGGGTCGGCGGCAAGACCGGGACCGCCGAGAAAGTATCGGCTGCCGGCGGATATAATCGCCGCGTCAACGTTTCCACCTTCGCGGCGGCTTTCCCAATGGACGAACCGCGCTATGTGGTGGTGGTCATGATGGATGCGCCCCGAGGCACCGCCGAGACGTTCGGCTTCACCACCGCCGCCTGGACCGCGGCGCCGGTCGTGTCGCATGTCATCTCCCGCGTCGGGCCGCTGCTCGGCATCATTCCCGACGAGAATCGCGACATCGAGACGTCGGACCTGATGCCCCCGGTCGCTGCCGCCGCGGAGCACTGATGAAACTGGGGGCGCTGACCGGCAGCGACGATGATTCGCCCGTGACCGGCTTTGCGATCGACCACCGGAAAGTGGCGCCGGGGACGATTTTCGGCGCGTTCAGGGGCGAGCGCTTCAACGGCGAGGATTTCATTCCGGCGGCGGTCGCGGCCGGTGCGGTCGCGGTGGTGGCGCGGCCCGAGGCGCGGGTCGATGGCGCGGTGCGGATTGCCGCGGTCGAGCCCCGCCGCGAGTTCGCGCGGCTCGCCGCAAGATTCTTCCAGCCCTTTCCCGGGACGGTGATCGCGGTCACCGGAACCAACGGCAAGACCTCCAGCGTCGAGCTCTGCCGCCAGCTCTGGCGGATGGCCGGCCATCCGTCGGCGAGCATCGGCACCCTCGGCGTCACCACCGCCGACGATCAGACGACGACCGCACTGACCACGCCGGACATCGTCACCTTCCTGTCCAACATGGCGGGCCTGCGGCGGATGGGGATAAACCATGCCGCGTTCGAGGCGTCGAGCCACGGCCTGTCGCAATATCGTACCGAGGGCCTGCCGATCCGCGCCGCCGCCTTCACCAATTTCAGCCGCGATCATCTCGACTATCACGACACGATGCATGCTTATTTCGAAACCAAGATGCGGCTGTTCGAAGACATATTGGAGCCGGACGGCAGCGCGGTGATCTGGATGGACGACCCCAGATCGGAGGAGGTCCGGCGGCGCTGCGAAGCACGGGGATTGCAGCTCGTCACTGTCGGCAGGCAGGGCGAGACGCTGAAGCTGGTTTCGCGCGAGACCACGTCGCTGGGGCAGGAGCTGATCGTCGAGGCCGAGGGAAAGGCCCACAGGGTCGATCTCGCGCTGATCGGCGCCTATCAGGCAGCCAACGCGCTGACCGCCGCCGGCCTGGTCATCGCGACCGGCGGTGATGTCGCGCAAAGTCTTGCCAATCTCGCCCGCGTCCATCCGGTGCGCGGCCGGCTCGAGCGGGCGGTGATCACGCGTTCCGGCGCGCCGGTCTATGTCGATTATGCCCATACGCCCGACGCGATCGAATCCGCGATCGAGGCGCTCCGTCCGCATGCCAGCGGCCGGCTGATCATCCTGCTCGGCGCTGGCGGCGACCGCGATGTCGGCAAGCGCGCCGGCATGGGCGCGGCGGCGGCGCGGCTTGCCGACCTCGTCATCGTCACCGACGACAATCCGCGCAGCGAGGATCCAGCCGCGATCCGGCGCGCGATTCTCGAGGGCGCACCCGGGGCGCGCGAGGTGGCGGGACGTCGCGAGGCGATCGGAGTCGCGATTGCCGCGGCCGGCGCGGGCGATCTCGTGCTGCTTGCCGGCAAGGGTCACGAACAGGGTCAGATCGTCGGCGACAAGGTGCTGCCGTTCGACGATGTTGCCGTCGCCCGGGAGTGCGCGACATGACCCCGCTCTGGACCTCCGCCGACATCGCCGCGGCGACGCAAGGCGTCGTGCACGGCGACTTCGAGGTCGGCGGCGTGGCGTTCGATTCGCGCGAGATCGGATCGGGCGATCTGTTCGTTGCGTTGAAAGGCGAGGCGACCGACGGCCATCGCTTCGTCGACCAGGCCTTTGCCGCCGGCGCCGCCGGGGCGGTGGTGAGCGCGGCGGTTGCCCATCCCCATGTCCATGTCGCCGATACCGTCGCGGCGCTCTCCGATCTTGGCCGCTTTGCCCGCGCCCGAACCGCCGCCAGGGTGATCGGCGTCACCGGCTCGGTCGGCAAGACCGGCACCAAGGAGGCGCTCTACGCCGCGCTCGGCCGTTCGTCGCCCGGGCGCACCCACCGTTCGGTAAAAAGCTACAATAACCATACCGGCGTGCCGCTGAGCCTGGCGCGAATGCCGCGCGACAGCCGCTTCGGCATCTTCGAAATGGGGATGAACCATGAAGGCGAGCTGGCGGCCCTGACCCGCCTGGTCCGGCCGCATGTCGCGATCGTCACCGCAATCGCTCCGGCCCATCGCGCGTTCTTCGCCAGCGAGGAGGCGATCGCCGACGCCAAGGGCGAGATTTTCCAGGGCCTCGAGCCCGACGGCACCGCGATCATTCCCCATGACAGCCCGCACCGCGACCGGCTGATCGATGCCGCCAGCCCCTATGCGGACCGCATCCTGACCTTCGGCCTCGAAGAGGGGGCCGACGTCCGCGCCAGCTATGTGCTGCGCGGACCGAAAGGGGGGTCGCTGGTGACCGCGGCCCTGCCGGGCGCGCAGCTGAGCTTCACCATCGCCTTGGCGGGCGCGCATTGGGTGACCAATGCACTGGCCGTGCTCGCGGCGGTCGAGGCGGTCGGCGGCGATCTTGCCGCCGCCGGACTCGCCATGGCCGAGCTCGGCGGGCTCACCGGCCGCGGCGCACGCCGCCGGCTCGCCGTGGCGGGCGGCGAGGCGCTGCTGATCGACGAAAGCTACAACGCCAATCCGGCGTCGATGGTCGCCACCCTGCGCGTGCTCGGCGAGGAGGAAGTGAGCGGAAAGCGGATCGTGGTGCTCGGCGCGATGCGCGAATTGGGCGGCGAGACGGCGGCGTTTCACGCCGCGCTGGCGGGGCCGCTGGCCGCGGCCCATGTCGACTATGCGATCCTCGTCGGCGAGGAGATGGAAGCGCTGGCGAAAGCGCTTGGCCCGGGCACCAAATTGGCGCATGTGCCCGATGCGGCCGCGGCGATCGCGCTGGCTCGGGAGGCCATCGGCCCCGGCGACGCCGTGCTCGTCAAGGGATCGAACTCTATCGGACTTGCCGCCCTCGTCGAGGCGCTGTCGGACGGGACGGACGAATGATTCTCTGGATCGCAGAACAGCTGGGGTTCCCGGGAGTCTTCAACCTCTTCCGCTACCTCACCTTTCGCGCCGGCGCCGCGACCGCGACCGCCTTGTTCATCGGCCTGTTGATCGGGCCCAAGTTCATCGGCTGGCTGAGGGTCCGGCAGGGCAAGGGCCAGCCGATCCGTCACGACGGGCCGGAAACCCATCTCGCCAAGCGCGGCACGCCGACGATGGGCGGGCTGATGATCCTGACCTCGCTCACGATCTCGATGCTGCTCTGGATGGACTTCGCCAACCGCTATCTCTGGGCCTGCCTGTTCATCACCGTCGGCTTCGGCGCGATCGGCTTCCTCGACGATTACGACAAGGTGAAGAAACGCCATCATAAGGGCGTATCGGGCCGGATCAGGCTGCTCGCCGAGTTCATTGTCGCCGGCGCGGGCTGCTGGATGATCGTCGGCGGCGCCGGCACCGAGCTCTACATTCCCTTCTACAACGGTCCCGTGGTCGATCTCGGGCCATTCTACATCGCCTTCGCCGCCTTCGTCGTCGTCGCGTTCGGCAATGCGGTGAACCTCACCGACGGGCTCGACGGGCTCGCCACCATGCCGGTGATCATCGCCAGCCTCGCTTTCCTCCTGATCTCCTATCTGGTCGGCAATGCCGTTTATGCGCCCTATCTCGGTATTCCGTTCGTGCCGGGAGCGGGCGACCTCACCGTGCTCTGTTCGGCGATCGTCGGCGCCGGGCTCGCTTTCCTCTGGTTCAATGCGCCGCCGGCGGCGGTGTTCATGGGCGATACCGGCAGCCTCGCGCTCGGCGGCGCGCTCGGCGCGATTGCGGTCTCGACCCAGCACGAAATCGTGCTCGGCATCATCGGCGGCCTGTTCGTCGTCGAGGCGATGAGCGTGATCATCCAGGTCTTCTACTTCAAGCGGACCGGCAAGCGGGTCTTCAAGATGGCGCCGATCCACCACCATTTCGAGCAATTGGGCTGGTCCGAGCCGACCGTCGTGATCCGCTTCTGGATCATCGCCTTCGTCCTCGCTCTGGCCGGCCTTTCGACGCTGAAGCTGCGGTGATGGCGATGCGGAGCCCGTCGCCTTCACCGCACCCCGGCAACGGCCAGGGCCCAGGCGAAAAGACTCCTGCGGGCTCCCGCTGTTGCGGGAGCGCGGAGGCCGCATGATCACCAGTCCGATCTTCGCCGGAAGACACTATGCCGTGCTCGGCCTCGCCCGATCGGGGCTGGCGGCGGTCGACGCCCTGGTCGCGAGCGGCGCGAAGGTGGCCGCCTGGGACAGCCGCGAGGAGGCGCGCGATGCGGTTGCCGGAGCGGTCGAGATTCGGGATCTGCTCGCCGCCGATCTTCGCGGCTTTGACGGTGTCGTCGTCTCGCCCGGCGTGCCGCTCAACCGTCACCCGATCGCCGCGCATGCCGCGGCGGCGGGGGTGCCGATCATCGGCGACATCGAATTGTTCGCGCAGGCGCGCGCCAGCCTGCGGCCGCACCGCGTGGTCGGCGTCACCGGCACTAACGGCAAATCGACGACCACCGCTTTGATCCACCATTTGCTCAAGACCGCGGGCATCCCGGCGACGATGGGCGGCAATATCGGGCTTCCGATCCTCGCCCAGGATCCGCTGCCCGCCGGCGGGATCTATGTGCTCGAACTGTCGAGCTACCAGATCGACCTCACCCGCAGCCTCGATTGCGAGGTGGCGGTCCTGCTCAACGTCACCCCGGACCATCTCGACCGCTACGAGGATTTCGCTGCTTATGCCGCCGCCAAGCGGCGGCTGTTCGCGATGCAGTCGGCCGGCCATGTCGCGGTGATCGCCGCCGACGATCTCGAGGCCGAGGGCGTCGCGGCCGAGCTGCGCGGCGACGCGCGGCGTCGGGCCGACGTCCACTCGATCGCCGCCGCGGGCGTGCACGGCCAGAGCGCCTGGCCATCGCTGCAGGGACCGCACAACGCCCAGAATGCGGCAGCGGCGATCGCGGTGTCGGTCGCGCTCGGCCTCGAACCGACCCGGATCGCCGACGGACTGCGCAGCTATCCGGGGCTTCCGCACCGGATGGAGCGGGTGGCGGAAAGGGAAGGGATCCTGTTCGTCAACGACAGCAAGGCGACCAATCCTGATTCCGCCGCGCCGGCGCTGGCCGCTTACCCCTCGGTCCACTGGATCGTCGGCGGGCTCGCCAAATCCAACGATCTGGGGCCGTGCGCCGCCCAGCTCGGCCATGTCCGCGCCGCTTACACGATCGGCGAGGCGGGGCCGATGTTCGCCCATCTGCTCGAAGGCAAGGTCCCGGTCCGGGAGTGCGAGCTGCTGGTGACCGCGGTGCATGAGGCGGCCGAGGCGGCCGCGCCGGGAGAGGTCGTATTGCTCTCCCCGGCCTGCGCATCGTTCGATCAATTCCGGGACTATGAGGCGCGGGGCGACGCATTCCGCGCCGCGGTGGAGGCGTTGGCATGATGGCGAGCGAAGCGGGCATCGGCGGCGCAGCAGGCACGGCGCGGGGGTCGCGGCTCGGCCGTTCGGACCGCAGCACGGTCGGCCGCTGGTTCTGGGAGATCGACAAGCTCCTGCTGTTCCTGGTCGCGGTTCTGATCGCGATCGGGCTGATCGCGGTCGCCGCGGCCTCGCCCGCGGCCGCACAGCGTTATTCGGGCACCGGCCTGAGCTTCGCGCCGCTCCATTATTTCTACCGCCAGCTGATCTGGATCGTGGTCGCAGCGCCGGTGATGATCGGCGTGTCGATGCTGCCCAAGCCGAGTGCGCGGCGGCTGTCGCTGGCCGGCGCGGCCTTGTTCATCCTGCTGCTCTTCCTGGTGCCGGTGATCGGCCAGGAAGTGAACGGGGCGCGGCGCTGGCTCGGGCTCGGCATCACCCAGTTCCAGCCGTCCGAATTCCTCAAGCCGCTGTTCATCGTCAGCATCGCCTGGCTGCTGTCGCTGAAGGAGAAGGACGCGACGCTGCCGGTCGTGCCGCTCACCGCGGTGCTCACCGGCGTCGTCGCTCTGCTGCTGATGCAGCAACCCAATTTCGGCGAGACGATCATCTTCGTCGCGGTCTGGGTGCTGCTGCTCGCCCTGTCGGGTGCGCCGATGCGCTTCCTCTACATGCTCGGCGGGGCCGGGCTGGTGCTGATCGTCCTCACTTATTTCTTCTACGATGTCGCCCGGGTCCGGATCGACGGCTTCCTCTTCTCCGAGGGCGATACCTATCAGGTGGAAAGCGCGCTGCGCACCTTGACCGCGGGCGGCATGTTCGGCGCCGGCCCGGGGGCGGGCACCCGTAAATTCTCGCTGCCCGAACCGCATACCGATTACATCTATTCGGTGATCGGCGAAGAATTCGGAACCATCGCCTGCCTCGCCATCGCCTTGCTCTACATGACGATCGTCGCCCGGGTGCTGGTCCGGCTGCTGCACGAGGAGGACAAGTTCCTGGTTCTCGCCGCCGCCGGCCTGGTCTGTCAATTCGGGCTCCAGGCGCTGATCAACATGTCGGTCAACGTCAACATCGCCCCCTCCAAGGGCATGACGCTGCCGTTCATCTCTTATGGCGGTTCGTCGATGGTCGCGCTGTCGCTCGGCTTCGGGCTGCTGCTCGCCTTCACCCGCCGCAACCCCTATCTCCACCGCTCGCCTTATGTCGTGAAGCGGGGCTCGATCCCGTGAGCGCGCTGCCCCGCCATTTCGTGCTCGCCGCCGGCGGGACCGGCGGGCATATGATGCCGGCCCATGCGCTTGCCGAAGAACTGCTGCTGCGCGGCCATCGCGCGGCGTTGATCACCGACGATCGCGGCGCGCGCATCCCCGGGCTGTTCGACAATGTCCAGGTCCACGTCCTGCCGGCGGGCCGGCTCGGCGGCGGGCCGGCCGGCTGGCTTCGCGCGATGCGTGCGATCCTGACCGGGCGGGCGATGGCGCTCCGGCTCTACGAGACCTTCCAGCCCGCGGCGGTGATCGGCTTTGGCGGCTATCCCGCCTTCCCGGCGTTGCTTGCCGCGCGGCGCGACCGGATCCCGACCGTGATCCACGAGCAGAATGCGGTGCTCGGGCGGGTCAACCGGCTGGTCGCTTCGAAGGTCGATGCGATCGCCACCGCCTATCAGCAGGTCGAGCGTCTGCCGGCCAACGCCGCCGACAAGGTCCAGCTGGTCGGCAACCCGGTGCGCGATGTCGTGCTCGCGCTGCGCGACCGGCCGTTTCCGCCGCTCGCCGGCGATGGCGTCTTCCGGCTGCTGGTGACTGGCGGCAGCCAGGGGGCGTCGATCCTGTCGGACGTCGTACCGGAAGGACTGTCGCTGCTCCCCGAACATTTCCGCCGCCGGCTGCAGGTGACCCAGCAATGCCGCTCGGAAGATATCGAGCAGGTGCGCGCGCGCTATGCGGTGCTCGGCATTCCGGCCGATCTCGCCACCTATCTGCCCGATCTGCCCGAAAAGCTCGCCTGGTCGCACCTCGTCATCGCCCGTGCCGGCGCCTCGACGATCGCCGAGTTGACCGCGGCGGGCCGCCCGGCAATCCTGATCCCGCTGCCGAGTGCGACCGACGATCACCAGACTTTCAACGCCCGCGAGATGGCGAAGGCCGGCGGTGCGCGGATGATCCCGCAGTCCAGATTCACGCCGGTCGAGCTCGCCAAGCAGATGCAGAAGCTCGCGCTCGATCCTGAGGCGCTCGCCAACGCCGCCGAGCGCGCCAGGGCGGTGGGCCGGCCCGACGCGGCCAGGGCGCTCGCCGACCTCGCCGAGCGGATCGGCCGCCACCCCGGCGCCGAGCCGCAATATGTGCGCGGCACGACGCTGCGCAACCTGCCGAACGGCGTGCCGGCATGAGGGGCGTCGGGACCGATATCGGCACGATCCATTTCGTCGGCATCGGCGGCATCGGCATGTCGGGGATCGCCGAGGTCATGCACATATTGGGCTATCGGGTGCAGGGCTCGGACATGGCCGAATCCGCTATCGTCGAGGGGCTGCGCAAGCGCGGCATCGCTGTGACGATCGGTCACAGCCCCGACAATCTCGGCGAAGCCGCCGTGGTCGTGACCTCGACCGCGGTCAAGAAGGACAATCCCGAGGTCGAGGCGGCTTATGCGCGGCGGATCCCGGTGGTGCGGCGCGCCGAGATGCTCGCCGAGCTGATGCGGCTCAAATCGACCGTCGCGGTGGCGGGCACCCACGGCAAGACGACGACCACCTCGATGATCGCGGCGATGCTCGATGCCGGCGGGATCGATCCGACGGTGATCAACGGCGGCATCATCAACGCCTACGGCTCCAATGCCCGGCTCGGCAGCTCCGACTGGATGGTGGTCGAGGCCGATGAAAGCGACGGCAGCTTCCTGCGGCTCGACGGCACGATCGCGGTCGTGACCAATATCGATCCCGAGCATCTCGATCATTATGGCAGTTTCGACGCGGTCCGCGATGCGTTCGTCGAGTTCGTCGAGAATGTGCCCTTTTACGGCGCGGCCCTGCTCTGCGTCGACCATGACGAGGTCCAGGCGATCATCCCGCGGCTGCGCGACCGGAGGGTCGTCACCTACGGCTTCGCCGCCCAGGCCGACATTCGCGGCGACAATGTGCTGCCGATCCCGGGCGGCAACCGCTTCGACGTTCTGCTCCGCAATCGCGTCGGCGAGGTTCGGGCGATCGAAGGGATCGTGCTGCCGATGCCGGGCCGGCACAATGTCCAGAACGCGCTCGCCGCGATCGGCGTCGCCGCCGAGCTCGGCATCCCGGATGCGGTGATCGCGCGCGGCTTCGAGAAATTCCATGGCGTCAAGCGCCGCTTCACCAAGGTCGGCGAGGTCGACGGGATCGTGATCATTGACGATTACGGCCACCATCCGGTCGAGATCCGCGCCGTGCTCTCGGCCGCGCGCGAAGGGGCGCAGGGGCGGGTGATTGCGGTCGTCCAGCCGCATCGCTACACCCGCCTGCAAAGCCTGATGGACGAGTTCCGCGGCGCCTTCAACGACGCCGATATCGTGCTGGTCGCGCCGGTCTATGCTGCCGGCGAGGCGCCGATCGAGGGCGTCGATCACGAGGCGCTGGTCGAGGGGCTGAAGCAGCGCGGCCATCTCGGCGCCCATGCCGCGAGCGACGCCGACGACATCTGCCAGCAGCTGCGCGATCTCGCCGCGCCGGGCGACATGGTGATCTGCCTCGGCGCTGGCGACATCACCAAATGGGCGGCGGGTCTCGCCGACGGCATCCGCAAGGTAGGGGTCCGGACCCACCACCGGAGGCGGTCGTGACGGGTTGGCATTTGTTGTCTGGCAAGGAGCGAGGAGGGAGCGATGCTTCATGCATCGTGACCGACGAGGGACGCGGCCAGGCGACAGATGCCAACCCGCCGCTATGCGGTCGGCCGGAGAAGGCGGCTGGAGGGCGTCGAGCACCTTGGCCGGGCTGCCCGGCTCTCTCCTACCCAGCCGCCTTCTGCGGCCGATCAGGGCCACCTCCGGTGGTGGGTCCGGACCCAAGGCAGGCGGCATGAGCGGCGTCATCGATCTGCCCCGGCTGGCGGGGACCGCGGAACGCGGCGGATCGCTCGCAGACTTCATCTGGTTCCGTACCGGGGGACCGGCCGAATGGCTGGTCAAGCCCGCCGGCGTTGAGGATCTGGCGCAATTCCTGCGCGGGCTCGACCGGCAGGTGCCGGTGCTCCCGGTTGGGGTCGGATCGAACCTGATCGTTCGCGACGGTGGCGTGCCCGGCGTCGTGATCCGTTTGCCCAAGGCTTTCGCCCGGATCGCGACCGAGCCGGGCAACCGGGTGCGCGCCGGCGGCGGCGCGATGGGGATCAGCGTTGCCAGCAAGGCGCGCGATGCCGGCATCGCCGGCCTCGAATTCCTCCGCGGCATACCCGGCACCGCCGGCGGCGCGGTGCGGATGAACGCCGGCGCCTATGGCCGCGAAGTCGCCGACATTCTGGTCGAGGCGACCTTGGTGCTGCGCGACGGCAAGGTCGCCACCTGGCCGCGCGACCGGCTCGATTATTCCTATCGCCACAGCGCGGTGCCCGAAGGCGCGGTGGTCGTCGAGGCGTTGTTCGAGGGGAGTCCCGGCGATGCCAAGGCGATCGGCGCCGAGATGGACCGGATCGCGGCCGAGCGCGAAGCCTCGCAGCCGCTGCGGAGCCGGACCGGCGGCTCGACCTTCAAGAACCCGGCCGGGACCAAGGCCTGGCAGCTGATCGACCACGCCGGTTGCCGGGGCCTGCGGATCGGGGGCGCCCAGGTCTCCGAAAAGCATTGCAATTTCCTGCTCAACCTCGGCGCGGCCAACGCCGCCGAGATCGAGGAACTGGGCGAGGAGGTTCGCCGGCGGGTCGAGGCGGACAGCGGCGTGCTGCTCGAATGGGAGATCCAGCGCGTGGGGCACGCGCATGGATAAGCTCCACATCGCGGTGCTGATGGGCGGCTGGTCCGCCGAGCGCGAGGTCTCCCTGGTCACCGGCAGCGGCGTCGCCGAGGCGCTCGAAAGCCGCGGCCATCGCGTCACCCGGATCGATATGAGCCGCGACGTCGCGCAGCGGCTCGCCGAGGCCGCGCCCGACGTCGTGTTCAACGCCCTCCATGGCACCCCTGGCGAGGACGGAACGGTCCAGGGCCTGATGGATCTGATGGGCCTCACCTATACCCATAGCGGGCTCGAGACCTCGGTGATCGCGATCGACAAGGAGCTCACCAAGATGGTGCTGGTGCCGCACGGCCTCCGCATGCCGGAAGGGCGGATGGTGGCGAGCGCCAGCCTCTATGCCGGGGATCCGATGCCCCGGCCCTATGTGCTGAAGCCGGTCAACGAAGGCTCGTCGGTCGGGGTCGCGATCATCAAGCAGGGCGGCAATTATGGCGATCCGATCGCGCCCGACACCGAAGGGCCCTGGCGGCATTTCGACCGGTTGCTCGCCGAGCCCTTCATCAAGGGCCGCGAGCTCACCGCCGCGGTGCTCGACGACGAAGCGCTGGCGGTGACCGAATTGCGGCCCAAATCGGGTTTCTACGACTATGACGCGAAATATACCGATGGCATGACCGAGCATGTCTGCCCGGCCGACATTCCCGATGACATTCGCGACGCGGCGCTCGCCATGGCATTGAGCGCGCATCGCATTCTCGGCTGTAGGGGCGCTTCGCGATCGGACTTCCGCTGGGACGACGAGCAGGGCGAGGCCGGCCTCTATCTGCTCGAGGTCAACACCCAGCCCGGGATGACGCCGCTCAGCCTGGTCCCCGAGCAGGCGCGGGCGCGCGGCATCGATTATGCCGAGCTGGTCGAGCGGCTGGTGGCCGGCGCGCTCCGTGAAGGCGGCCCGAGATGAGCGCGCGGATCGCACGAGGTGTAGGCGCGCGCCCGAGATCCCGTCCACCGGGACGGTCGCGGTCGGTCAGGACCCGGCGCAGGCCCCCCGGCCTGCTCGAATCATTCGGTTTCGCGCCCGGCACCGGCCGGCGCATCACCGGCTGGATCTTCGCCGGCATGATGGTGGCCGCGGCGATTGCCGCGATCCTCGCCTTCCAGCTGCCGCAGCGCACCCGCGCCGCGATCGGCGAGGGGATCGGCAATGCCGGCTTCACGATGCGGCGGGTCGAGATCAGGGGCGAGGACCGTGTCTCGCGGCTGGCGATCTACAATGTCGCGTTCGACCAGCCCTCGATGGCGATGCCGCTGCTCGATCTCGATGGAACGCGCGCGCGCCTGCTCCAGTTCGGCTGGATCAAGGAGGCGCGGGTGTCGCGGCGGCTGCCCGATACTCTGGTGATCGAAGTGATCGAGCGGCGCCCGGCGGCGATCTGGCAGCATAGCGGGCAGCTGACCCTGATCGACGCCGAGGGCGTGATCCTGGAACCGGTCGCGCTCGAGGCGATGCCCGATCTGCCGCTGGTGATCGGTCCGCTCGCCAATCGTCATCTGCCGGGCTTGGGCGGGCTGCTCGACGCGGCGCCGCATTTGCGGCCGCAGATCACCGCCGCGACCTGGGTTGGCGGCAGGCGCTGGGACCTGCGCTTCCAGACCGGCGAGGTGCTGGCGCTTCCCGAAGGGGTCGAAGCCGCCGGCCGGGCGATCCTCAATTTCGCGCGAATGGATCAGCAGACCCAATTGCTCGGCCGCGGCTTCGTCCGCTTCGACATGCGCATCCCGGGCCGGTTCATCGTCCGGGTGTCGCGCGAGCCGGGATCGAGCATTTCCCCGGTCGCGCCGCCGGCCGCGGGCGCGCCGCCGCAAGACCTGGCGCGGACGATTTGATGAGACGCGCCCCGCCTCCGACGGTCCGCAAGCTGGTCGCCGCGCTCGATGTCGGCTCGTCCAAGGTCTCGGCGATGATCGCCGAGCCGGCCGAAGACGGGCGCCTCAGGATCCTCGGCACCGGCCAGCGCGAGAGCCGCGGCGTCAAGCGCGGCTTCATCGCCGACATGGAAAAGAGCGAGATCGCGATCCGCGAGGCGGTCGAGCAGGCGGAACGCATCGCCGGCACCAATATCGACCAGGTGTTCGTCGGCTTTTCGGCGGGCGGCCTGGTCAGCACGGTGGCGACGGTCGAGGTCGCGATCGGCGGCCGCCGGATTTCCGACGAGGATATCGGCGCGCTGCTCGAAGCTGGCCGCGGCTCGATCGACCCCGAGGGCCGGATGCTGCTTCACGCCATGCCCGCGCTCTACACGATCGACGACATGAGCGGGGTGCGCAAGCCGCGCGGGCTCCATGCCGACAAGCTCGCGGTCGACATCCATGTCGTCGCCGCCGATCCGGCGCCGGTCAAGAATCTCGATCTCTGCGTCCGCTCCGCCCATCTCGGCGTCGAAGCGATCGTCGCCTCGCCGGTCGCGGCGGGCAAGGCCTGCCTGAGCGACGAGGAGCGCGAGCTGGGCGTCGCCTTGGTCGAGCTGGGCGCGGGCGTCACCAACGTCTCGGTGTTCGCCGGCGGGATGGTCGCGGGCCTGAAGTCGCTCTCGATCGGCGGCAGCGACATCACCGACGACATCGCCGCCGCCTTCGGCACCCGCCGCGCCGAGGCCGAGCGGATCAAATGCTTCTACGGCTCGGCGATGACCAGTCCGCGCGACAATCACGACATGATCGAGCTGGCGCCGATCGCCGGCGGCCAGGAAGGGATCGAGAGCGCCCGGATCACCCGCGCCCAGCTCGTCTCGGTGATCCGCCAGCGGCTCGAGCATCTCATCGCGCAGGTCGAGGACGCGCTCAAGCAATTGGGCTTCGCCGGGCCGTTCGGCCGGCAGGTCGTGCTCACCGGCGGCGGCGCCGAATTGAAGGCGATCGCCGATTATGCACAGGGCGTGCTCGGCCGGGCGGTTCGGGTCGGTCGGCCGACCATGCCGGGCCTGCCCGAGGCGCATAGCGGCCCCGCTTTTTCGACGCTCGCCGGCCTGGCCCAGTTCGCGGCCTCGGACGAGCTCGATCTTCGCGCCGGTCTGGCCACGTCCGGGGCTGAATCCAAGCCCGGCGGCAACATGGTTCAGCGGCTGATTGCGGCTTTTCGGACTCAGTATTGAGGAAATGTTGTGGATGGCATTAACTTTTCGCTCGCACCCAAGAATCGCATAGTGCAAAAGGGTTTAGAGGACGCGCGTTGTATGGCGCTAGGGCAGTAGGGGAGACAGTGCATGAGCATCGATTTCATCCGGCCGGAAGTGGAAGAGCTGCGGCCACGGATCAGCGTGATCGGCGTTGGCGGCGCCGGTGGCAATGCGATTGCCAACATGATCCACTCGGACGTCCAGGGGGTCGATTTCATCGTCGCCAATACTGACGCCCAGGCGCTCAATCACAGCCTTGCGGACCGCAAGATCCAGCTCGGCCTGAAGATCACCCAGGGGCTTGGCGCGGGCTCGCGGCCGGAGATCGGCAAGGCGGCCGCCGAAGAAGCGATCACCGAGATCGAACAGGCGCTGGACGGCGCCCATATGTGCTTCATTGCCGCCGGCATGGGCGGCGGCACGGGGACCGGCGCGGCGCCGGTGATCGCCAAGGCGGCGCGGGATCGCGGGATCCTCACCGTCGGCGTCGTCACCAAGCCGTTCAGCTTCGAGGGCGCGCGGCGCGCGCGCTCGGCGGAAGCCGGGATCAACGAGCTTCAGCAGCATGTCGATACGCTGATCGTCATCCCGAACCAGAATCTGTTCCGCATCGCCAATCCGAACACGACCTTCAAGGAAGCGTTCATGATGGCCGACGAGGTGCTGCAGCAGGGTGTTCGCGGCATCACCGATCTGATGGTCATGCCGGGCCTCATCAACCTCGACTTCGCCGACGTCCGCTCGGTGATGTCGGAGATGGGCAAGGCGATGATGGGCACCGGCGAAGCCGCCGGCGACAATCGCGCGATCGAGGCCGCCGAGCAGGCGATCGCCAACCCGCTGCTCGACGGCGTCTCGATGAAGGGCGCCAAGGGGGTGATCATCTCGATCACCGGCGGCGAGGACATGCGCCTGATGGAGGTCGACGAGGCCGCCAATCATATTCGCGAGCTGGTCGACGAGGACGCCAACATCATCTGGGGCTCGGCCTTCAACAACGAGCTTGGCGGCAGGATCCGGGTCTCGGTGGTGGCGACCGGGATCGACGTCGAGGCCGCGACCCAGGCCGCGCCGCTCCAGGCCAAGGTGTTCGCCTTCCCCAGCCGTTCGGCGGACGGCGCCAAAGGCGAGCCGGCCAGGACCGACGAGCCCGCGCCGGAGGCGACGTCCGAACCCGCCGCCCCGGCGATCACTTTGACTCCGCCCGAGCCGATCGCGGAGGAGGCTCCAGCAATGGAACGTCCGGCAATGGAATCTCCCGCAATGGAGGCGCCGGTCGCGGACCAGCCGATTGAAGAGCCGGTCAGCCTGATCGACGAGCCGACCGAGGCGCCCGCCGAGCTGGCGCTCGACCCGTCCGCGGGCGAGGGCGACGAACCGGCCGACGAGCTGCTGCTCGACACCGTCGACATGCATGCCGAGGATGCGCCGGCCGACATGTCGAACGAGGATCTGCCGGCCGAGGACGGCGATGAAACCGAGGCCGGCGCCCGCCGGTCGTGGCTGACTCGCGACGAGGAAGCGGTGGAAGCGCCGGCGGCCAAGCCGGGGCGCAGCGGCGGCACCCTGTTCGAGCGGATGTCGAACATCGCGCGCGGCGCCGCGAAAGCGCAGGTCGAGGAGGAAGAGCCGTCGCGGCTTCGCGGCGAGCGCGATCCGCTCGACATTCCGCGCTTCCTCAACCGCCAGAACAATCAATAGCCGTCAGACTCCCTGTCCGGCCTAGCCGGGCGGGGAGGGCTCCTGTTCATCGTCCCAAATTACGGTGACAGTGCACTTTTTGCGGGAGGTCTCCCCGCTTGCCTGGCTGGCACCAGCGCCAAACCAAGTCAAATTAGTGCACTGTCACCGAATTTCGCGCAGCGTCACAGGCACCGGCCGACGCGGAGGCGATCGATACCTCGCACCTTTATCTCGATTCGATCCCTGGCTGGGGCGAGGACGAAGCGCGGCTGTGCCTGCGCGCCGGCCTCTATGACGGCCTGCCCGCCGCGCTCAAGGCACAGTTCCGAGCCCGGTTCAGCCATTTGCTGGAAAGGTGAAGCATAGGCCGATGGCAACCTTCACTTTCATCACCTTCACCGTGTCGTCGCACCGACTGGCCGCAACTTCCGGCGCACGGTCATTGCCGGTACAGCCGAAGCCGGGTGTATCGAGCCGATGAGTTTTCCAGTCTTGCGGGGGTTCCGGCGCGACTTGCTGTTGCTCGCTGCCGTGCCGATCGCGGCCGCCGCCCAGCAGCCGGCGCCGGTCCGGCCCCAAAATCTGCCGCCCGGCGCCGTGGTTCAGCCGCTCCAGGAGAGCGGACCGGGCGCCGAGCTGCGGCGCCATCTGACCACGCTTGCGCAGAATCCGCAGAGCGTCGAGGCACTGGTCGGTGCCGGCCGGGCCGCGCTCGACATGGGCGACGCGCAGGCGTCGATCACCTTCTTCGCCCGTGCCGACGAGATCGCGCCGCGCGATCCACGGGTGAAGGCGGGGATGGCGTCGGCCTTCGTCCAGCTTGAGCAGCCGCAGGCGGCGCTCGCTCTGTTCGGCGAAGCGATGGCGCTCGGCGCGCCCGAAGCCGCGATCGCCGGCGATCGCGGCCTGGCCCATGACATGATCGGCGAGCCGGCCCGCGCCCAGCACGATTATGCGCTGGCGTTGCGCCGCAACGAGGACCCTGAGCTGCAGCGGCGGCTGGCGCTGTCGCTGGCGATCAGCGGGCGGCGCGAAGAGGCGCTGCGGACGATCCAGGCGCAATTGCGCCGCAACGATCGCGCCGCCGTCCGCACCCAGGCGTTCGTCCTCGCTCTGACCGGCGACGTCGCCGGCGCCCGCCGCGCCGCGGAAAGCGTGATGCCGCCCGCCAGCGTCGAGGCGATGGCGCCGTTCTTCGCGCGGCTTTCGCATCTGACCCCCGCGCAAAAGGCGCTGGCGGCGAATTTCGGACATATTCCCAATGAAGGCGGGCCGGTGCGGGTCGCCGCCAATATTGCGCCCGCCCCCGCGCCCGCCGGCGGGCCTGCCATATCGGCAATGCCGGCGCCGCGCCAGCGCCCCGACGCCGCGCCGCCACCGGAACGTCCGGCCGTTGAGGCGCAGCGGCCGGTCCAGATCGCGCGCAACGAGGCACGCCCGGTGACGACGTCCGAGCCGCCGCTGCGCCGATTCCAGCCGTCGCCCGAACCCGCGGCGCGCGTGGAAGCGGCGATCGACTCCGCGGAAAGGGCCGCCCCTCCGCCGCCCTCGGCCCCTCCGCCGCGACCGACCTCGCCTCCCGTCGCGCCGTCGCCCGCGCCCGAAATGCTCCCGCCGCGGGCGCAGGCCGAGCCGCCGCAATCGGCGCCCGTCGCGCTTCCGCGGCCGGCGCCGGCCGCCGACGCGCAGGCTCCGATCGCCACCGAGCTCGCCGCGCCGGCCGCGGCCACGGTCCTGCCCTCCGCCGCGCCGCCGTCCGCGATCGGCAGCGTCTCGCTCGCCCCGACGACCACCGCGCTGCCGCCGTCGTCGGTCGCCCAGACCGACCTCTCGTCGCCGGGCTTCAGTCTGAGCCCGCAAGGCCGCCAGCCGGCGAGTCCGGTGCAGAGCGCGGCTGCGACGCCGCTGGCGAGCCCGTCGGCGCCGGCCGCAACCCCGCAAGCGGGCCGGACGATGCTTGCCGATATCGCCGATCTGGTGAATTCTCTTCCAGTAGAAGAACCAAACCGGTCCACGGAAACGCGATCGAGGAGTGGCAATACAGCGCGCACGCGGACCGCCGCCCGGGATGCTGCGGCACCGCCGGCCCGCAGCGCAGCGCAGCGCAACCAGCGCCAGCGTCCGCCGCCCAATCCGAGCCGCCACTGGGTGCAGGTTGCCGGCGGCGCGGACCGGACAAGCTTGCCGCGCGAGTTCGCCAGGCTTCGCGACCTCGCACCGGCACTGCTCCGCGCTCGCCTTCCCTTCATAACGGCGACGCGAACCACCAACCGCCTGCTGGTCGGTCCGTTCGAGAGCCCCGCCGAAGCGCAGGAGTTCGTCAACCAGCTGGCGCGGCGCAATGTCGCGGCATTTGCCTGGGCAAGCGAGGCCGGCCAGGAAATAGAGCGTCTCCAGATGCCGCGATGATCCTTGCCCCGTTCGCCTCCGATCCGGCCCGCAGCAGGGGCCGCCAGCATTCGGAGGACGAACGGCCGACCCGCGGCCCGCGCGACGCCTTCCAGCGCGACCGCGACCGGATCATCCATTCGATCCCGTTCCGCCGGCTGCGGCACAAGACCCAGGTGTTCGTCGCGCCCGATCTCGACCATTTCCGGGTGCGGCTGACCCACAGCCTCGAGGTCGCGCAGATCGGGCGGACGCTGGCGCGGGCGTTGGGGCTCAACGAGGATCTGACCGAGGCGCTCTGCCTGGCCCACGATATCGGCCATCCGCCGTTCGGCCATGCCGGTGAGGAGGCGCTGGGCGCGGCGATGGCGGAAGCCGGCGGCTTCGATCACAATGCCCAGACGATCCGGGTGCTGACCCGGCTCGAAAGCCCCTATCCGTACTTTTCCGGCCTCAACCTCGGCTGGGAGACGCTGGAGGGGCTCGCCAAGCATAATGGGCCGGTCGTCGGGCCGCCTTGGGCGCTCGCCGAGGCTGACGCGGATTTCCCGCTCGACCTGGCCACCTGGCCGAGCCTCGAGGCGCAGATCGCTGCGATCGCCGACGACATCGCTTATGACAATCACGACATCGACGACGGGCTGCGGGCCGGCCTGTTCACGCTCGACGACGTGCTTGCGGTGCCGCTGGTCGAGGCGCGCTGGCGGCAGGTGCGGGCGCGCTTCCCCGACGTCGATCCCGTGCGGCTCGCGCCCGAGCTGGTCCGCGACCAGATCGGCATGATGGTCCTCGACGTGCTCGACGAGACCAGGCGCCGGCTCGCGGCGGCAGGGATCGGCAGCGCCGAGGACGTTCGCGCCGCCGGCGGTGCGCTGGCCGGCTTTTCCGAGGGGCTGCGCGAGCAGGAGCGGGCGCTCAAATCGTTCCTCTATGCGCGCATGTATGACTCGCCGCCGGTCAAGGCGGTCAAGGACGAAGCCCAGAAGCTCCTCGCCGGCCTGTTCGCCGCCTATCGCGACGATCCCGCTTTGCTTCCCGCCGAATGGCGCCCGCCGGCGGCCGATCCTGTGGCGGTGCTGCGCGCGATCGGCGATTTCGTCGCCGGGATGACCGATCGCTATGCGATCCGGAAATATCGGGAGCTGGTCGGGCCGGTCGCTCTGCCCGAGGGATTCTGAAGGGGACACCGAATGAATCTGCTGTGCATCGCCATCGTCGCCGCCGCACTGGGCAGCGGCCTGATCGCCGGCCTGTTCTTCGCCTTTTCGGCCTTCGTCATGGCTGCTCTCGCCGCGCGTCCGGCGGCCGAGGGGATGGCGGCGATGGTCTCGATCAACCGGGTCATCCTCCGGTCGCTGTTCATGCCGGTCTTCTTTGGCACCGCGATCGCCGCCGCGCTGCTCGCGGGCTATGCGCTGATGAGGTGGAGCGCGGCTTCGCCTTGGCTGATCGGGGCCGCTTTGGCCTATCTCGTCGGCGCCATCGGGGTGACGATGGCGTGGAACGTGCCGCTCAACAACAGGATCGAGCGCGCCGACCCGGCGGCGGACAATGCGGGCATCTGGACGCACTATCTCGACCGTTGGACGAAATGGAACCATGTCCGCACCGTCGCGTCGCTGGCCGCCGCGGGGTTGTTCATCGGGGCGCTGGTCGTCTAGAGCCGCGCCTTCCCTGTGCCTGGAAGTGACCGTGACGCTCTACGCCCGCTTTGCCGCGCATGTCGATGCCGCGCTCGACGCCCTCGAGGCCGAGGGTGCGCTGAGCTCGGGCATCCCGCGCAGCGCGGTCGCGGTCGAGCCGCCGCGCGATCCCGCGCATGGCGATCTCGCGACCAATGCAGCGATGGTGCTGGCGAAGGCGGCCGGCACCAATCCGCGTGCTTTGGCCGAGGCGATCGCGCCGAAGCTCGCCGCGATCGGAGAGGTTGCGCGCGCCGAGGTGGCCGGTCCCGGCTTCATCAATGTCAGGCTCGATCGTTCGGTCTGGGAAGAGGAGCTGCGCGCGATCCTCGCCGAAGGGGCAGACTATGGCCGTTCGGCGATGGGTGGCGGCCAGATGGTCAATGTCGAATATGTCTCGGCCAACCCGACCGGGCCGATGCATATGGGCCATTGCCGGGGCGCGGTGGTCGGCGACGCGCTGGCCAGCCTGCTCGAATATGCCGGCTATCGCGTCACCCGCGAATATTATGTCAACGACGCCGGCGGCCAGGTCGATACGCTCGCCCGCTCCGCGCATCTTCGCTACCGCGAAGCGCTCGGCGAGGATATCGGCGAGATTCCCGAGGGGCTCTATCCGGGCGACTATCTGAAGCCGGTCGGCGAGACGCTTGCCGCCGAACATGGCGCCCGGTTCGTCGGCAAGCCCGAAGGCGAATGGCTGGCGCTGTTCCGCCGCGAAGCGGTGGCGGCGATGCTCGACATGATCCGCGCCGACCTTGCCTTGCTGGGGATCCATCACGACCGTTTCGCGTCCGAGGCCGAGGTCCAGGCGGCCGGCAAGCCGGAGGCGGCGGAGGCGTGGCTGCGCGCGCGGGGCCTCGTCTATGACGGCGTGCTCGAAGCGCCCAAGGGCGAGACGCCGGAGGATTGGGAGCCGGTCGAGCTGCCGCTGTTCCGCGCCACCCGGTTCGGCGACGACCAGGACCGGCCGATTCGCAAGTCGGACGGCAGCTGGACCTATTTCGGCGCCGATCTCGCTTACCATTTCCAGAAGGCGCAGGGCGCGGACCAGCTGATCGACATCTGGGGCGCCGACCATGCCGGCACGGTGAAGCGGATCAAGGCCGCGGTCGCCGCGCTGACCGAAGGCAAGACGCCGTTCGACGTCAGGCTGGTGCAGATGGTGCGGCTGCTGCGCGCCGGCGAGCCGGTCAAGATGTCGAAGCGTTCCGGCAATTTCGTCACCCTCGCCGAGGTCGTGAACGAAGTCGGCAAGGACGTCGTCCGCTTCACCATGCTGACCCGCAAGGCCGACGCGCAGATGGATTTCGACTTCGCCAAGGTGGTCGAGGCGTCGAAGGACAATCCGGTCTTCTACGTCCAATATGCCCATGCCCGGATCTCCTCGCTGGGCCGGAAGGCGGCGGCGGAGCTCGGCATCAGCCTCGACACGCCGGCGGACCTGTCGCTGCTCGACGACGACGAATTGGGGCTGGTCCGGCTGGCCGCGCAGTTCCCGCGCGCGGTCGAATCCGCGGCGGCGGCGCACGAGCCGCACCGGATCGCTTTCTATCTCAATGACCTCGCCGCCGCGTTCCATGCCCTGTGGAACAAAGGTAATGACGACCCCGAAAAGCGTTTCCTTGTGGCACACCGTCCCGAACTGACACGCACACGGCTGGAATTGGCGCGTTCGATAGGGCAAATTGTCCGCAATGGCCTCGCACTGATGGGCGTCGAGGCAGCCGAGGAGATGCTGTGATGCCACGGCGGCGTGGGGGAGATACCGGGACGGGCGACGAGAGTCGCACCGAGCAGCCCGCGGACGAATTGCTTGACGCACCCGAGCTGGATCCTGCGGACCTGCCCGAGGACGATTTCGACGACGAATATGAGCTGGGGGCGGCGGACGAGGATCGGCTGCCCTGGCTCGAGGCGGTCGAGGAAGACGAGGACGGCGACGGCCCGTCGGCGATCAAGCTGGTCGCCGCGGTCTTGATCGGCCTGCTCGCAATCGGCTTGATCGTCGGCGGTCTGTTCTGGCTCGGCAACCGAAGCCAGGAAGGCACCGGCGAAGTGATCGCCGCACCCGAAGGCGATTATAAGGTCCGGCCCAACCAGCCGGGCGGCATGGCCGTCGAAGGCGAGGGCGATACCGCCTTTGCCGCCAGCGAAGGGGTCGAGCCGCGCGGCAACCTCAACGTCGAGGGCATGCCCGAGCGTCCGGTGACGCGCGTCCCACGGCCGCGCACGACGCCACCGGTCCAGGTTCAGCCGGCTCCGGCGCCGCCGCGTCCGGCTCCGCCGGTGGCGCGTCCGGCGCCGCGCCCGGCTCCGGCTCCGGCTGCGTCCGGCGCCACCATCCAGCTCGGCGCCTTTTCGAGCCAGGCCGGCGCGACCCGCGCCTGGGCCGCGCTCTCCGGCCGCTTCCGCTATCTGGCGCCGCTCAATCATCTGATCGTGCCGGTCCAGGCGGGCGGGCGGACGCTCTACCGGTTGCGCGCCAGTGGCGCCGGCGCGGCTGGCGTATGCCGCCGGCTCTCGGTCGCAGGCGAGGATTGCGCGGTCATCAGCTAAAGCATCGTGCCGAAAAGTGGGAACGGTTTTCGGCAATAACGAGGCGACAACAAAGGCCTAGATCAGCCGGCCCGATTCAAGATCGGGTCGGCTGATCTAGGATAAACCGCTGGTCATGGTCTAGGGGGCGCCATGCTCCCCGCGATCCTCGGCCTTTCGGGCGAAACCCTGACCGATCCGGAGCGCGCCTTCATTCGCGAGGCGCGGCCGGCAGGGTTCATCCTGTTCGGACGCAATATCCGTGACCGGGCGCAGCTCGGCGCGCTGACCGACTCGCTGCGCGAGGTCACGGGCCGGGCCGATCTTCCGATCCTGATCGATCAGGAGGGTGGGCGGGTGGCGCGCCTCAAGCCGCCGGAATGGCCCGAATTTCCGGCCGGCTGGCGGTTCGCCGAGCTCTATCGCAAGGCGCCGATCAGCGGCATCGAAGCCGCCCGCATCAATGCCGAAGCGATCGCGGCGACCCTCGCCGAGGTCGGGATCAACGTCGATTGCCTCCCCTTGCTCGACATCCGCGGCGAAGGCACGCACGACGTGATCGGCGACCGCGCGCTCGGGGCCGAGCCGATGCAGGTGGCGGCGCTGGGCCGTGCCGTGCTCGACGGGCTCGAGGCGGGCGGCGTCGCCGGAATCGTCAAGCATATGCCCGGCCATGGCCGGGCGGCGGCCGACAGCCATGTCGAGCTCCCGGTGGTCGCGGCGGATGAGGCCGAGCTGGAGACCGACATCGCGCCGTTCCGGGCCCTCAAGGACGCGCCGATGGCGATGACCGCTCATGTCCTTTTTCCGGCCTGGGACGCCGATCGCTGCGCCAGCGTCTCGCCGATCGTGATTGGGGAGGTGATCCGCGGCCGGATCGGCTTCGACGGGCTGTTGATGAGCGACGATATTGCGATGGAGGCGCTGTCAGGAACGCACGCCGAGCGCGCGCAGGCGGCGCTCAAGGCGGGCTGCGACCTGGTGCTTCATTGCTCGGGTCGCCTCGAGGACGGCAAGGAGATTGCCGGCGCGCTGGGAGAAATCGGCGAAGCCGCGACGATCCGGCTCGAACGCGCGATGGCCTGCATCGCCGGCAGGGCCTCCGCGCATGATCCTGCTTTATTGACGGCGAAGCGCGATGCCCTGCTGGCTTACGCCTGAGCCGATTGCGCGCGCGGAGGAATGGGATGTCCGTCGAGCTGAATCATACGATCGTCTGGTGCAGCGACAAGCTGCGGTCCTCGGCTTTCTTCGCTGAAATCCTCGGCCGCCCGCCGCCCCGAGCTTTCCACCATTTCATGGTGGTCGATCTCGACAACCGCGTCTCGCTCGATTTCATGCAGAAGGAAGGCGATGTGTCGCGCCAGCATTACGCCTTTCTGATCGGCGATGCGGAATTCGACGCCGTGTTTGGCCGGATCGAGGCGCAGGCGCTGATCTATTGGGCGGACCCGGCGCGGTCGAAACCCAACGAGATCAATCGCCATGACGGCGGCCGCGGCCTCTATTTCGAGGCTCCCGACGGCCATCTGCTCGAAGTCATCACCCGACCCTATGGGAGCGGTTGAGCGGGCCCGTCCGCTTCGATCGACTCCGCTGCGGCGGCTTCCGCCTCGGCAAGCTCGGGCAGCGCCAGCAGGATCGCCAGCGCGGCAAGCTCGAAGGTGAAGGCCGCGAGCGCCACCGGCACCAACCCCTGCTCGATGAACGGCGCGACCAATGCGGTGCCGATCCCGGTCGCCGCCATGATGGCGAGGATCACCAAAGCGCTGCCGCGGGCATCGTCGCCGTGGGAGGCGAGGATCGCGCGAAAGAAGCCGGGCGGTCCGCGCAGTCCGAGTCCGGTGTTGATCGGCACGAACAGGGCGGTGATGACCAGCGGCGCGGCGCCGTCGGCGAGCGCATAGACGAGCATCGCCCCGGCGCCAAGCGCGGCGAGCACGGTGCCCGACAGGATCATCCGCTCGGCGCCGAACCGCGCCACCAGCCGCCCGGTCATATTCGCGGTGAGGACGAAGGTGGCGATGCCGCACACCTGCATGATGATGAAGTCGGCGAGCGTGCCGCCGAGGCTGCGGACCAGCACCGACGGCGCGCCAAACACGAAGACGAGCAGGCCCCCGAGAACGAGCGCCTGACTGAGCGCGTAGCGCAGGAAAACAGGATCGCCGAAAAGCCGCACATAGCGCCCGCGTGCGCGCCGGCTCGCTTGCGGGATCAGAGGCAGTGCCGAGCAGGCCAGAGCCAGCGCGAGCGCCGTGATGCCGATCAGCTCGAACGAGAGGGGCCAACCGCCCAAAGCGAGCAGCCAGACGCCGAGAATCGGCGCGAAGGCGGGGGCGAGGCTCTCGATACTGCCCAGTGCGCCGAACGCGCGGACGGTCCCGGTCTGGTCGAACATGGTTCGGATGATGCCCGGCGCGAACACCGCCGGGCCGGAGGCGACCGCGCCCTGCAACGCGCGCAGTGCGATCAGGCTATGAATATCGGGCGCATAGGCGCAGCCCAGCGAGACCAGACCCGTCAGGATCAGCGCTGTGACAAACAGGCTGCGGGTCGAGAACCGGTCGCCGAGCGCGCCATAAGCGAGCAGGCCGATGCAGGTACCTCCGACATAGGTGGCGAGCACGAGCTGGGCGGCCGCGGCGTCGCCGCCGAGCGTCTCCGGCAGCGATGGCACCGCCGGCAGCACGAGGTCGATGCCCATCAAACCGAGCACCGTACCCGACACCACCAGCGCCAGAGCGAGCACTTTTCGCCAATGCGGCGCGTCCGGCATGCGGCCCCCTTTTTCGCCCTGCTTAGTTGCAGCAGAACCGACACAAAAGAGGGCTATAGGCCGGGCCATCGGCAATCCCCGAAGGGAGCGGCACGATGGCGGTAACGAATCTGGTCAGAGGGTTGGGTGCGGTTTCGCTGCTGTTCGCGAAGCTCGGCCTGTGTTTCGTACTGGCGGCAGCGGATCGTTTGCGGCGGCCGCGGGCCGCGGTTTAGGGTCCGCACTCGCCCCCGGAGGTGGCCGACCGCGAAGCGGCGGGCTGTCCTTTGCCGCCCAGCGGCGTCCCTCGATCGGTCACGATGAATCATCATCGCTCCCTCCTCGCTCCTAGCTGGACGACAAATGCCAACCCGTCACGGCGGCCTCCCGGGGGCGAGTGCGGACCCCTAAGCGGTACCAGCGCTGCCTTGAACTGGCTTGCGCTCGCGGCCCAGCTGAACCCGGCGCCATAGGCTGCGCAGACCGCGCGATCCTTCGCCAGCGCGGCGGCGGTCGCGGTTGCGAGATCTTCGTCCATCACCCCGACCTCCGGGGTCAGCACGTCGAGCGGACCGGGCACCGGATAGGCCGCGACCGGCGTGCCGCAGGCGAGCGCCTCGATCATCACCAGCCCGAACGTGTCGGTGCGGCTGGGAAACACGAACACGTCGGCGCCCGCATAAGCCGACGCCAGCGCTTCGCCGCGCAACGCGCCGAGGAACAGCACGCCGGGATAACGCTTCCTCAGGCCCGCCAGCGCCGGACCGTCGCCGACCACGACCTTGCTGCCCGGATGGGCGCTGTCGAGGAACGCCGCGATGTTCTTCTCGATTGCGACCCGACCGACATAGAGCTGGATCGGACGTGTCAGCTCGCTGAAGGACGGGTGGGCGGGCAGGTCCGCGCGGAAACAGGAAAGATCGACGCCCCGGCCCCACGGAAGCGTGGTCGGCAGGCCTTGCTCGCGGAGCTGCGCGGCCATGGTCGGGGTCGAGACCATCACCCCGCGTCCGGCGCGATGGAACCAGCGAATGTAGCGCCAGAACAGGCCCGGCGGCAGCTTGGTTCGTTGGGCGACATAGTCCGGAAACTGGGTGTGATAGGCGGTGGTGAAGTGGAGGCCATAAGCGAGGCACCAGCGGCGCGCGGCCAGGCCAAGCGGCCCTTCGGTGGCGATGTGGACCGCATCGGGATCGAACGCTTCGATCCGCGCGCCGACGGCGCGGCGGGTGGTGAGCGCGAGGCGGATCTCGGAATAGGTTGGACAGGGAATCGAGCGGAACAGATCGGGCGAGATCACTTCGACCGCGTTGCCCGCCTGCTCGAGCTCGGCGCGGACCGACTGGAGCGTGCGGACGACGCCATTCACCTGGGGCGACCAGGCGTCGGTCACGATGACGATTTTCATCAGGCGGCCTCGAGCGCCTTGCCGAGCGCCGGCGAGTCCGTGAGCGCCGATGGCTTCGCCTCGCGCGCAGCCATTTCGTCGGCCCAGTGGAGGATCTCCATCCGCCCGTCCTGATGCTCGACCAAAGCGGTGCAGCCTTCGACCCAGTCGCCGTCATTATAATATATGAGGTCGCCGAAACGGCGCACTTCGGCGGTGTGGATATGGCCGCAGACCACGCCGTCGACCTTGAGCCGCGCGGCTTCGTGCGCGACCGCTTCCTCGAAGCGCGAGATGAACTCGACCGCGTTCTTGACCTTGTGCTTGGCGTGCTTGGACAGCGACCAATAAGGCAGATCGAACCGGCGGCGAACGGCGTTCACCGCGATGTTCAGCCGCATCAGCAGCGTGTAGGCGGCGTCCCCCAGGAAGGCGAGCCAGCGATGGGCGAGCATGATCGCGTCGAACTCGTCGCCGTGGAGGATCAGCAGCCGGCGTCCGTCGGCGGTGGTGTGGATCGCCTTCTTGCGGATCTCGACGCCGCCGAAATTCATGCCGGCGAACTGGCGGAACATCTCGTCATGGTTGCCCGGGATGTAGACCACCCGGTTGCCATGCTTGGCGCGCTTCATGATCCTGCGGACAATCGCATTGTGCCGCTCGGGCCAGTAGAAGCGCTTCTTCAGCCGCCAGCCGTCGATGATGTCGCCGACCAGATAGAGGGTGTCGCTGTCGACATGGTCGAGAAAGTCGATCAGCAGGCCGTCATTGCAGCCGCGCGTGCCGAGATGCACGTCGGAAATCCAGATCGTCCGGTAGCGCCGGCGCGGTGCCCCCGACGGCCCGACGCTCTTGTCGGACTTGGAGAGACGCTTGCGGATCTGCTCGAAGGCCGCCGACCCGACGTCCTCGTCCGTCGCCTCCATGCTGCCCTCCGGCCGGTCCATGGCCGCGGTTTATCGCTGGATTTTGTGACGGTATGAATCCTCGCAGATGACAGTTTGATGGAATGGTATTTTTACGGGAGGGTCAGCGGCGGCGGACGTAGGTGCCCTCGATGCTGATGTTGAACGCGCCGCAGCTCACACGCTCGGCATTCGGATGCCCGACGATCTGCCAGCGATCTCCGGGCAGCCGGACCAGGCTGTGGTCGCATGCCATCGGGTTCCCGCGCGGGACGCGGGCGCGGCCGCCCTGCAGGCGGAAGGCGCCGCCGACGGCCGCGCTCGTCACCGGTGGCCCTTCCCAGATGCCGAGCACGCCGAACGCATACCATTCGCCGCCGAGCGGAACGATGACGAGGGTGCCGGCGTCGCTGTCATTCTCGTAGGCCGGCAGGTCGCGGCCGACGGATTCGGACAGGTCCCAGAGCCGGTCGGTCAGCGCTTCGTATAGGCAGGCGCGGTTGGCGCAGGCATTGCGCCGGGCCAGCCACGTCCGCTGCTCGCGCAGGACGCGGCGCGCCTGGGGGCCGCGCCGCGCGCTCGCATAGAAACGTTCCAGGCCGAGATCCATCGCGCGCAGCCGGTCGTCGGTACAGATCATGTTCTCGACCGCGCTTCCGGCGGCGGTGCAGTCGAAGGAGGGGCCGGGCGCGGGCGCCGCACCCCGCGTGGGTTGCGCCTGCGCGGCGGCCGACGCCGCCGCCAGGCCGACGAGCGAGATCCATGAGCGCATAGGTTGATCCCCCTGCGAAACAAGCTGCGTCACGCGCGCCGGCCGGTCAACCTCGGCTTGCTGTGGAAAACCCCCGATTGGCCTTCGACTTCCGACCGGGCGCGCTCTAGGTTCTCCGCATGACCGAATCCGACGACGAATTCGAGCTAGCCGCGCCGGCCGCCGAGGCCGACCGGCTGACGCTCGACCTCGACGGCTGGGAAGGCCCGCTCGACCTGCTGCTGACCCTGGCGCGGGCGCAGAAGGTCGACCTCGCCAAGATCTCGATCCTGGCGTTGGTCGAACAATATCTCGTCTTCATCGCCGACGCGAAGAAGCTGCGGCTCGAGATCGCGGCCGATTATCTGGTGATGGCCGCCTGGCTCGCTTATCTCAAATCCTGCCTGCTGCTGCCCAAGGAGCAGGGCGTCGAGCCGGGACCGGAAGAGCTGGCACTGCGGCTGCAGCTCCGCCTGCAGCGGCTCCAGGCAATGCGCGAGGCGGGTGCGCGGTTGCTCGCGCGCGATCGGATCGGCCGCGACGTGTTCCGCCGCGCCATGCCCGAGGGTCTGAAGCTGGTACGCCGTGCCGCCTGGCAGGCGGACCTTTACCATCTGATCGCCGCTTACGGCATGGTCCGCGCCCGCGCCGAGCCCGCGATCCACGTCGTCACCCGGCGGCCGGTGATGACCCTGGAAGAGGCCATCCACCGGCTCGAGCGGATGATCGGCGCGAAGCTGGAGTGGACCGCGCTCGATGCCTTCCTGCCCGAGACTCAGGATCCCGAATTCCGCCGCTCGGCGCTGGCGTCGAGTTTCGTCGCGGCGCTCGAACTGGCGCGGCTCGGCAAGGTCGAGATTGAGCAGGAACGGACCTTCGCGCCGCTCTATGTGAGGGCGGCATGAGAGAAACGGACGATGCGCTGCGCGCGGTCGAGGCGACCCTGTTCGCCGCCGAGGGACCGCTCGATGCCGAAGAGATCGGTGCCTATGTCGGCGAGGGGGTCGATGTCGCGGCGGCGCTCGCGGCGCTCGAAGCTTTTTATGCCGGCCGCGGGATCGAGCTGGTCGAGCGGGGCGGCCGCTGGCATTTTCAGACCGCGGCCGATCTTGCTTATGTCCTGCGCCGCGAGCGTGAGGAGAGCCGCCGATTGAGCCGCGCCGCGGTCGAGACGCTGGCGATCGTCGCGTACCATGAACCGGTCAGCCGCGCCGAAATCGAGGCGATCCGGGGCGTCCAGATCAGCCGCGGCACATTGGACGTGCTGATGGAGGCGGGCTGGGTGCGGCCCGCCGGCCGGCGTGAAGTGCCCGGCCGACCGCTGACTTTCGCGACGACGCAGGAATTTCTTACCCATTTCGGGCTAAAGAGCCGGCGCGACCTCCCCGGACTTGACGACCTCAAGGCCGCGGGGCTGCTCGATCCGATCGATGTGGCGCTCGAACAGCTTGGTCTCGAGGGCGCCGACGAGGTTGAACTGGAAAGTAGCGACGAGGACGCCTAGATTCGGCCTCGCACTGGGAGATTTTCGAAATGGGTGGTTTCAGCCTCTGGCATTGGCTCATCGTCGGCCTCGTCGTCCTCCTGCTGTTCGGCAAGGGGCGCTTTTCCGACATGATGGGCGACGTCGCGAAAGGCCTCAAGAGTTTCAAGAAGGGCATGACCGAGGATGAGGACGCGCCGGCGGCGCGCCGGCTCAGCGACGAGCGGACGATCGATCCGCGCCCGGCGGCTGCCGAGGCGGCGCCGGCCGAGCGCGGCGCCGCTTCCGAAGCCGACCGTCCCTAAGTCCCGACGCTCGCGGGTCTGGCCCCTAGATGTTCGGGATTGATTCCGGCGAGCTGCTGATCATCGCCGTGGTGGCTTTGGTGGTGATCGGCCCCAAGGATCTGCCGCGGGTGATGCGCACCGTCGGCCAGTGGGTCGGTCGCGCCCGAGGCATGGCGCGCCATTTCCGTTCGGGCCTCGACACCATGATCCGCGAGGCCGAGCTCGAGGACATGGAGAAGAAGTGGAAGGCGGACAATGAGCGGATCATGCGTGATCATCCGCCGCCGCCCGCTGAGGAAAGCGATTGGGGCGCGACCGAGCCCGCGCCGGCCCCGGCGAGCGTCGCCAAACCGCCGGTGCGGCGTCGCAAGGCCCCGCCGATCCCGGATTCGAACCCGCCTCAGCCATCCTTGCCGTTGCCGCCGTCGGGCGAAGGCGAGCCGCGATGAGCGATATCGATCGGCCCGCGGCGGACGAGACCGACGAGCTCGAGGCCAGCAAGGCGCCTTTGCTCGATCATCTGATCGAGCTCAGGCGGCGCCTGTTGTGGAGCTTCGTCACGCTCGGCGCGACGTTCGCGGTCTGCCTCTATTTCGCCCGGCCGATCTTCGGCTTCCTGGTCCAGCCGCTGATCGCCGCCGGGCAGAACCGGCTGATCTACACCGCGGTGTTCGAGGCGTTCTTCGTTGAGATCAAGGTCGCGTTCTTCGCCGCTTTGATGGTTTCCTTCCCGATCCTCGCTAGCCAGATCTGGCTGTTCGTCGCGCCGGGACTCTATCATCGCGAGAAGAAGGCGTTCCTGCCGTTCCTGATCATGACCCCGTTCCTGTTCCTGACCGGCGCGGCGCTCGCTTATTACGTGGCGATGCCGCTCGCGCTGCGTTTCCTGCTCGGCTACCAGGGCAATATCGGTGGCATCCAGCAGACCGCTTTGCCCGGCGTCGGCAATTATCTCGATTTTTCAACGCGCTTCATCTTCGGCTTCGGCGTTGCCTTCCTGCTGCCGGTGCTGCTGATGCTGCTGGAGCGCGCGGGGCTGGTGACCCGCCAGCAGCTCAAGCGCGGGCGGCGCTATGCCATCGTCGTCGCGTTCGTGATCGCCGCAGTGCTCACCCCGCCCGACGTGGTGTCGCAGCTGCTGCTCGCGGTGCCGCTCGTCCTGCTTTACGAGGTCTCGCTGGTCGCAATCTGGTTCACCGAGCGTCGCCGCGCGCGCGAGGCCGGCAAGGCATAAAAAGGCGCCGCCCGAAGGCGGCGCCTCTCCCCTGTATTTCTCGATGACGATGCCTAGAGTCTGTTTCAGTAAGACGGCACCGGCCCGCTCCCCCACCCGGCCTCCCACAGCATAACCTGTCGTTGGGAGGCCGGGTGGGGGAGCGGGCCGGTGCCGATTCCGCGTCAGCGGAACAG
>Ga0187894_10000369_pt1 | contig 61021 bp, 65 predicted proteins | sample GBC1701081metaG_FD_136650 | JGI IMG/M metagenome (GOLD analysis project Ga0187894, IMG submission 136650) | White microbial mat communities from a lava cave in the Kipuka Kanohina Cave System on the Island of Hawaii, USA - GBC170108-1 metaG ...
CGTCCCTTTTCTGCTGCAAGGAGGTGCCCCGCTGCGACATCTTCGACGTCCACAACATTGAGACCAGTATCAACATATCCCAACATTTTGCCATTGAGAAAATCAACGATCACCTTCCCGGTTGGAGTTGGTTTGAGATCAGCAATACCAACCGGGGTACTCGGGTTAACAATCACCACAGGCACGCCTTCTCGCGCATACCGTAAGGCAACCTGTTCAGCGAGAAACTTGCTACGTTTGTAATGCCCTACCATATCGGCAAGAGAGACCGGGGTTTCTTCTGTTCCTGGAGTGCCGTCCGTCGGAATGCCAAGGGTGGCAACGGAACTCGTGTACACGACTCTCTCGACGCGATTTTCACGCACAGCTTTAAGAACATTCTCCGTACCCGTGACGTTGCTTTGGTAAATCTCTGCTTTGTGACGCACCCAGAGTTTGTAGAGCGCAGCGACGTGATAGACCTGATCGCATCCGCTGGTCGCGCGACGGAGCGAATCGAGATCGCAGACATCTCCATGGTAGATTTCGACTACCAGATCTCGAATGTTGCGACGGTCCGCGGGCGGGCGCACGATGACTCGTACTTCATGTCCAGCGCGAACGAGTGCGCGTGCAACTGCCCCACCTACAAAGCCACTTGCTCCTGTAACAAGGACACGCATGAGCCCTTCCCCCTAAAGGTGGTCTTCGGGAGTGTCAAGGGGGCAAGGTTTGACTCTTGCATTTTCCCTCTCTAAGGTATGGCTGAGTTGTAGGAGTTCGTGCGGTAAGGCTCAGACAAAAACCAGGAGTGTAGTATGACTGTCGTTTCCTCGATTGAGCAAAACCTGGATAAGCAAATCATCGCAACGCAAAAGCGTTTCCAGAAAGCGATGCGAGTCCGACTCCTACACATGACCCATACCACCAAAGAACGATATTTCGCCGTACTCTCATCGTTAGTAGAAAAATTAGAAGACCCTAACAAACCTCTCCGTGAAGTCCTGCAAGAAGTTGTTATTGACTCTGCTCCTCACATCGCCCAAGAGCTTAGTAGCCAATAATTCCCTCCCCTCTATGTTGTCCCGAGACTTTTTGCTATCCAGAAAAGACTATAGAGTAAGGAGGACATCGATGGCGGAGAATATTACTCAAGTGTCTGACGCAACCTTTGAAAACGAAGTGCTCAAATCGCCTATCCCCGTGCTCATCGATTTTTGGGCTCCGTGGTGTGGCCCCTGTCGTGCTATTGCCCCAATTGTTGAAGAGTTGGCCGGAGAATATGCCGGCAAGATGAAAATTGTCAAGATGAACGTTGACGATAATCCACGTACTCCGGCTCAGTATGGTGTCCGCGGTATTCCTAATCTGATTCTCTTTAAAGACGGAGCAGTGCAGCAACAGATCGTCGGAGCGGTCCCTAAGGGGCATCTAGTGAAGGCGATTTCAACCGTTGTGTAAGGAGCTTAGAATAAAAACCGCCTGGTGCTGACGTTGAGCGCCAGGCCCATGGTGATCATCATCGTCAGTAAGGATGACCCGCCATAGCTGAGTAACGGTAGCGGTACCCCGACTACAGGGAGAATGCCGATGTTCATGCCGATATTAATCAGCAATTGCCAAAATACGATTGCCGCCCCACCGACCGCTACTAAAGATCCGAAGCGATCACGTGCCTTCCAGGCGATGACTAGCAAGCGAGCTAAAAGTGCACCGTAGAGAAGAAAAAGGATGCAGATCCCGATAAATCCCCACTCCTCTGCCAACACTGCAAAAATAAAGTCAGTATGCTTTTCTGGTAAGAAATCGAGGCGGTTCTGCGTTCCCTGAAGAAATCCTTTTCCCCAGAACATCCCCGAGCCGATCGTGATTTTTGATTGAATCATGTGATATCCGGTTCCTAACGGATCAGCGTCCGGGTGCAAGAACGATAGGATGCGCTGCTTCTGGTAGGGTTTCATATGGCGCCATAGCAGTGGGAGAACGCCCCCAGCTGCTATCCCTAGGAACGTCAATGAACTCAGTCGAACCCCGGCAGTGAAAATAATGGTGAGAAAGAGCAGCCCCAGTATCGTGGCTGTTCCAAGATTGGGTTCGGCCAAAACCAGCCCTGCTGGCAGTGCGACAAGAAGGCCTGGATAGAGAAGTTCACGGATGCCATAGCCCTGTGGGAGAATTACACGGTGAAAGTAGCGAGCAAGCACTAACAGTAACGAGATTTTTGCCAGCTCAGAGGGTTGCAAGGAAAAAACTCCGAGATTAATCCAGCGGCGTGCGCCCCCGCCAAACGACCCAAGAACCGGAACCATGAGCAAAAAGACGAGCGTAAGACCATAAAAGAGATAGCCCAAGCGCTCAAACTGTCGATAGTCAACGGCGAAGGCAATGACCATGCCCACTACACCTAACCCAGCCCAACTCAGCTGACGTATCGCTAGGGGACTGAGATGTCGTCCCCCTCCGTAAGTCGCACTATAGACACCGAGAATACCAATCCCGAGCAATGCCAGGACTAACAACAAAAGGACCCAGTCAAAGTGGGCTAAGAATCGCCTATCGAACATCACTCTTCCGGTGTCTATCACTACGAGTGATATTAAAATACATATCAAGCACGTCTCGGGCGACGGGAGCGGCGACTTGTCCTCCTCCAGCTCCGGCATGCTCAATGAGACAGGCCATAGCTACTTCTGGAGCGTCGGCCGGAGCAAAAGCAATGAACCACGCATGGTCACGGTATTGCCGTGGTAAGATTTTTCCTTTCCCACGCGTACCAGAAATAACTTGGGAAGTTCCGGTTTTTCCGGCTACAAGAATATCGGGCAGCTGAGCTTTCCTGCCAGTTCCAGTCTTACTATTGACCACGTCGTGCATGCCATCCCGGACAAGCTGAAGAACGCGAGGGTCAATCTTCGTTTCACGAATGACTTCAGGGGAGTTTTCTTCGATCGTCTCTCCATTGGCCCCAAGCGTGCGCTTTACCAGGTGTGGACGATACACGGTTCCACCATTAGCCACGGTCGCCGCCACCACCGCCATTTGTAGGGGAGTTGCGGTCACATAGCCCTGGCCAATGACCACCGATAAGGTTTCGCCAGAGAGCCAAGCAGAACCAAGGGTGCGGCGTTTCCAGCCAGCATCGGGTATGAGGCCTGACGCCTCATGATCAAGTTCGATGCCCAGGGGCGTGCCGAGTCCGAAGAGCCGGGCATACTCGGCGATTCCTTGAATTCCGAGCCGTTGTCCAACTTGATAAAAGTAGACATCACACGAATGAGCAATCGCTTGTTGCAGATCAAGACTGCCATGCCCTCCTTTTTTCCAACAATGAAAGAAGTGGCTACCGAATTGCAGCCCACCGGAACAATGGAACCGGGTGCTAGGAGTAAGGACTTTCTTTTCTAACGCAGCTGCCGCCATCATGACTTTGAACGTAGACCCTGGTGGGTACTGTCCTTGAATCGCTCTATCGTTTAAGGGACGAAGAGGGTCTTCTATCAGCGAGCGCCACTCGTCGGAACGAATACCCCGCGCAAAAAGATTGGGATCAAAGGTCGGGTGACTCACCAGGGCCAGAACTTCGCCAGTATGGACCTCGAGCACGACTATCGCGCCTTCTTTGTCTTGTAGAGCCGCTTCTGCTTTCTGTTGGAGGTCTGCATTGAGAGTGAGAACCAGGCTCTGTCCAGCAGTCGCTTCAGCCTCACCGAGGACCCGCAGCCGTTGACCGCTCGCATCGACCTCAATTTGTTGTCCTCCACCTTGACCGCGAAGTTTCTTTTCCCATCTTTTTTCTATGCCAAATTTGCCAATGAAATCTCCCAGACGATAACTCGGAAACCGGTCCATCTCCCGGGAGTTTACTTCTCCGACGTAGCCAAGCAAATGCGCGGCGAAACCATCGGGTGGATACAGACGTTTTGAGCTAACCTCAACGCTCACGCCGGGGATCTCCATCTGATGAGCCTCTACAGCCACGAGCGCATCTCTGGAAACATCTTTTGCTAGTACAATCCCCTGGTACGGCGGCCGACGGGGGTCACGCGGTGGAGAATCTCCACTAAAAAGAGTATTCTCTGTCAAATATCCGGACAAGGTAGAAAGTGTCGCTTTCACGTCTCCCACATCTTCGGGAACAAGAACTACGTTAAAGGCGGGGCGATTATCCACTAGCACCCGCATCTCCCGGTCGTAGATAATACCGCGCAACGGCGGAGTCCGTTTCAGACGAAGGCGGTTATTTTCGGAAAGGGCGCGAAACCTTTCACCCTCGATTCCCTGCAGTTGCCACAGTCGAAAGATCAGCAGGAGCAACGTCAAGAGAATCAGGAGACCGAGAACACTCAGGCGCGCATAAGAAGGAGGGGCAGGATCCTGAAGGCCAAGCAGAGCAGATCTAGACTCACGCATCTACACTTTGTAGTCGAAAGGTTCTCCACGGTAAAGCAAGGTAAATACTAGGGGGGTCAACAGCATCGCCACCGTTGCATCCCAGACCATATAGCGGGCGACCAGCGGCTGGAACATAAAGTCAAATTGCCCAAAATCGCTGAGCAATAAAAACGCTCCCGTCTTGAGCACGACGCCTAAGCAGACCATACATAACACCGAGAACGGATTACTCAGCCAGAGCTGTCGAGCAGTCGCACTCACTGCTGCAAACACCAAGCTCATGGCAAAAGCGTTCATCCCAACTGGCGCTCCAGAACAGCTATCCAAGCCATAGCCGAGAAAGAAAGCGCCAGCTGCGCCGCCTACTGACCGATGATAGATTCCTAAATAGACACACAGGATAAGCAAGAAATCAGGAACAAAAGGAAGGTGGCGAACGAGAGTTGTTTGCAACAGAACCGCGAGCAAACCGCTCCCAATGAGGAGCGTGAGTGTGAATTTGCCACGCTCGATCGCCCCTGTTTGATCACTCTGCTGCCCGGAGTGTTCCGGGCGCCACCACCAGGACTTCTTCAATTTTGGTGAGATCGGCACTGAGCTTGACCTCCACGTCTTGGAACATTCGCCCGTCTTGCGTTCCTACTCGGACAACCGTCCCAATCAACTGCCCCTTAGGAAATATCCCATCGAGGCCAGAAGTGAGGACAGTGTCCCCTACTTGAACATCGTCTCTCCGCTGGATGTATTTCAAAATGCATTCGCCTTCCACTGTTCCGACCGCAATGCCGCGGACACGGGTCCGCTGGATGATAACGTCCACAGCACTATTGAGATCAGAAACGAGCAAGACGCGCGCCGCATGCGCACTGACTGATACCACCTGTCCAATTATCCCTTCGGGTGCTAGCACTGCCATGCCTTTGGCTACCCCATGCCCGGCGCCTTTATCAAGCACAACTGTTTTTACCCATGCCACTGGACTTTGCCCAACAACGTGTGAGGCCACCGCTTGGCCGCCGAACTCCTCACGTAGGGCAAGGAGTTGACCTAATCGTTGGTTAGCCAAATCAAGCTCGGTGGCGTGCTGGACGGTCTTTTCGAGTGTTTCTAAACGGCGACGCAATTCTTCGTTTTCTCGGCGTAGAGACCACAGCGCGATATACCGATCCCAGAACCGTTCGACTTCTCGACTCGCCGCAGTCATCCCCAATTGCAGCGGGTGCATGGCTTCTAACAGAAGCACCCCGACTGGATCAATCCGATATGGAGCTCGAGTGTTGACTGCGGCAAGGAGAAGAGAGAACAGCAAAAAGAATCCACAGGATAGAACAACTCGGTAGCGTTGGAAAAACCGATGCATGTATCGTGCTCAGTCAGGAGAATCTCTTGTACCTATTGTATCGCCACTTCCTTGAGAAGGGAAAGCTCGTCAAGCGCTTTTCCCGCTCCCATAACAACCGCAGTCAAGGGGTCGTCTGCTAACACTACCGGAAGACCGGTTTCTTCGCGCAATAAGACATCGAGATTACGCAATAGCGCCCCGCCCCCAGCTAACACGATCCCTTTGTCAACGATGTCCGAAGCAAGTTCTGGTGGCGTGCGTTCCAGGGCAATTCGCACCGCTTCGACAATCTGATTAATGGATTCGAGCAACGAATCCCGAATTTCCTCATCCGAGAGTTGGACGGTCTTTGGTACTCCGGCGACGAGGTCTCGCCCCTTAATCTCCATGGTTTGAATCTCCTCGCCAGGATAGGCAGATCCGATGGTAATTTTGATCAACTCTGCGGTTCGTTCGCCAATGAGAAGATTATACTTCCGTTTTATATACTGACCAATGGCCTCATCCATTTTGTCTCCTCCTACTCGAATCGAACGGGAAAAGACAACCCCAGCGAGAGAAATAACTGCGACTTCTGTCGTCCCACCGCCAATGTCGACAATCATGTTGCCCACCGGTTCGGTAATCGGCAGCCCAGCTCCAATGGCTGCGGCCATTGGTTCTTCCATCAAATAGACTTCACGGGCACCGGCAGACTCGGCGGATTCTTTTACCGCTCGTTTCTCGACTTCAGTGATCCCATTTGGAACACAAATGACCACGCGAGGGCGAACTAGATGGCGACGGTGATTGTGGACTTTCTCGATAAAATACTTGAGCATAGCCTCGGTTATTTCAAAGTCAGCAATAACACCGTCTTTGAGAGGCCGAATGGCGACGATATTTCCTGGGGTACGACCCAACATCTTTTTTGCTTCAAGCCCCACTGCCAGCACCCGCCTACCCCCACGGGCATCTTTTTGCACGGCTACGACTGAAGATTCATTACAGACTATCCCCTGCCCTTTGACGTATATTAAGGTATTTGCTGTACCAAGATCGATCGCGAGGTCATTCGAAAGTATCCCCCACAACGAAAAGCCCATTTTTTAATCCCTTTTTATCCAGCATAGGAGACCCGCAAAACAGGTTTTTAGCAGAATTACAGATCGACAGCAAGTCGTTATCGGGCCGTTGCTTTTCTTTTTACAGTTGATTATGGCTTTGGATAAGGAAAGGATCTCACTCATGCTGGATTTCATGCGGCGGCGAGCGCGTTCTACGTGGATTAAGGTTATTTTTCTTATCATCGTTCTAGTTTTTATCTTCTGGGGGTTTGGCGGGTCTTTAACTGACCGCTCTAGCGCGGATGGGGTCGCCACCGTCGGCGGGCAAGCCATCTCTTTACGAGAATTCCAACGCGCGTATGAGAATGTCAAAGCCGCTTACCGTGAGGCGTACAAAGATCGTCTTACTCCGGAGATGCTCCAAGCTCTTAATCTCAAACAACAGACCCTCGAGCAACTGATCAACACCAAGCTGGTCCAGCAAGAAGCGCGCCGAATAGGATTTACCGTCGACGATGAGGAACTGCGTGATTCCATCAAAGCGATTTCTGTCTTTCAGACAGACGGACAGTTTAATCAAGCACAGTATCTTCGCGTACTGAATATGTTGCGCCTAACCCCTGGCGAATTCGAGGAGGGACAGCGCAGCGAGTTACTGCAAAAGAAGCTACAACGTTTAATCTCTGATGCTGTTCCAATAAACGACGAAGATGTCGAGGCACTTTTTCGTCTTGCCCAGGAACGTGTCAATTTATCTTTTGTCAAAATCGCCTCAGCGGATTTACTTAACGAGGTCGTTACTGACAAAAAAGAAGAGGAAGAGTTTTACAACACTCATCGTGAGTCATTTCGTCAACCAGAACGAGTCCGTTTTGCCTACGTCGCCTATTCTCCTGTGCCCTTTGAAGCGCAAGTGCAGGTTTCTGCGCAAGAAGAAGAGTTTTACAACGACCATAAAACCGACCGTTTTACCACGCCGGCTCGGGTCCACGCCCGGCATATTCTCTTTACTGTCCCTTCTGATGCTAAGAATGAAGAGAGAGCAAAAATCCGCGAGACCGCAACCGGCGTACTCGCACGTGTCCGCGCCGGTGAAGACTTTGCCACTCTGGCGAAGACGTACTCGCAAGACACCGGAACGGCGGCGAATGGAGGAGATCTCGGGTTCTTCTCGCGCGGGCGCATGGTAAAACCATTTGAAGAAGCCGCTTTCAACCTGTCTGCCGGCGGAGTTAGCGACCTGGTAGAGAGCCCCTTCGGTTTTCATATCATCAAAGCCGAAGCTGTAGAACGAGAGGCAGTTCGTTCACTTGATGAAGTGCGGGGAGAAATTCACCAAGAGTTAACCCATACGCGCGCGCAAGAGCTCGCCCACGCGCGGGCAGAAGAAGATCAAAAGAAGATTCAGAATGGAGCCAAACTCGCGGAGGTAGCGCAGGCCGCCGGTCTCAAAGTCGTCGAAACGCCATTCGTGAGTCGCGACGAAACCTTGCCGGATCTCGGGCGTCAGCCAGAACTCAATCTCACCGCGCTGACCCTCGCGATTGATCAGGTGAGTGCACCGTTGCAGATTGGAGATAATTGGTACTTGGTCTCCCCCCGTGAGAAAATTGAGTCCAAGATTCCTCCCTTCAGTGAAATTGCCGAAGAGGTAGCAAAACGAACTCGGAGCGAGAAAGCCGAGCAACTGGCAAAGACCAAAGCGGATACACTCCTTGCAAAAGCAAAGGACGGGAAAGATCTAACCACTGTCGCTACGCAAGAACATCTCACAGTTGAAGAGACCGGCCCGTTTGCACGCCAGGGCACGTATATTCCGAAAATGGGAAACCTCCCGGACTTGAAGAAAGAAGCTTTTCGCTTAACACCCCAAGCTCCTCTCGCCCCGCAGACCTATGTCTGGGGAGGAAATGCGTTCGTCGCCCTGTTAAAGGAGCAACTACCGCCAGATATGACAGATTTCGCAAAACAGAAAGACCGACTGCGGAGCGACCTGCACCAACGGAAACAAGCAGCAGCGTTCGAGGAGTTTCTCAATACCTTGAAGAAAAACGCGACGATTACTTTTGATCCGAACGCACTGCAAAAGCTCCCTGTATAAGGAACGCTGACCTGTGGCTTCCTTCTTTAAGATATTAGAGGTACTCTTGCAGAGGAGAGGAAAACCGACAATGCTCACAGTTGGCGATATGGCTCCATCATTCACTGTCCAGACCCATGAAGGCAAAGATCTTTCGCTCGCAAGCTTACGAGGCAAGAAAATCCTATTGTGGTTTTATCCCAAAGCTGACACCCCTGGATGAACAATCGAGGGGCGCGGGTTCCGCGACCAGATTGATGAGTTTCGCGCTCGTCAGGTGGAAGTTCTGGGAGTCAGCTTCGACACAGTAACCGAGAATGCAGCCTTTGCTCAGAAATTTACTTTTTCCTTTCCTCTCCTGTGTGATACCAGCCGGGCCATAGGACTGGCTTACGGCGCATGTGATGACGTAAAGGCCGGTTATGCTAAGCGGATCAGCTACTTGATTGATGAGCAAGGAAAAATCTTGAAGGCGTACGATGCAGTGAATCCACGCAATCATCCCGCGGAAGTGCTGGCTGATCTCGAATCGTAGCTTTCATCGAGGTGGGGCGACGAATTGTTCGTCTCACATATTGTTAGTCTTTTTTTCAAGGCGTCAAGGCACTCCGCAAAGCAGCTTCGTATACCACCTTCAGCGGGACATTTTTCTCCCGCGCAAGGCGTTTACAATCCTCATATTCTGGTGCGGTGGTTACCCGACCATCAGGCCGGTACGCAAGTTTAACCCGAATAGATCCGTACAGGGTGAGTACTTCCTTACTTTCACGGCGCAAGGAGAGACGACTGACCAGATATGAACGGACTCCGAGCGTCGAAGTCTCAGAGAAGATGATAGTACTCACCTTCTCCTGATCAGACGGGTCACACAAGACCCACAGCAACACTCCTGGCCGGTTTTTTTTCATCTGAATGGGGGCAAGAAAGACGTCCCGTGCGCCAACCACAAAAAGACGCTCCATGACATGTTCATAGAGTTCCGGGTTTAAGTCATCGATATTGGTTTCCAACACCAATAACTGTTCTTCGTGCGGAGTTTCACTGGTATTTCCCAGTAACACTCGTAAGAGGTTCGGTCGGTCTGGAAGAGTACGCTCTCCGGCTCCGTAGCCGACGGCAGTCAGTTGCAATGAGGGCATCGCCGCTTGTGTAGCAACTGCAGCAACAATCGCCGCTCCAGTCGGTGTGACTAACTCAGCATCTCCGTCCGCGAGGCGGACCTGCATTCCTTTTAGCAATTCTAACGTTGCTGGTCCGGGGATGGGCAGCACGCCATGGCGTGAGGGAACAAGCCCCTTCCCCAACGGCAAAGTTGAGACATACACCTTTTCAACCGCTAACAGGTGAAGTCCACAAGCAGCGCCAACAATATCGACAATCGAATCAACCGCGCCGACCTCGTGAAAATGGACCGCCTCGGGCGTGACGCCATGAACACGCCCCTCAGCTTCAGCCAACACGGTAAATATTTGCAGTGCCGTCTCCTTGACTTGGGGAATGAGTTGGCTCTCTTGCAGCATACGGGAGATGGCACGAAAGCTGCGCTCGGCAAGAGGGTCTTCGACTGTCACATTAAATTTAGTTGCGCGGATCCCGCTCAGCTTTCGCTCAGTTTGACTAAGATGGTATCCAGAAAAAGGCAGCTTACTTAATTCATCTCGTACGGCGTCAAGTGAAACTCCGAGGTGGAGGAGCGCACCGACCGTCATGTCTCCACTAAGACCAGAAAAGGCATCAAAGTAAGCGATCCTCATAGTGCTTTTTTATCTGGTCTCGAGAAGGAAGCAAAGCCCTTGCGAAACTTCTCTCCCCTCCAGAGCCGTGTTCTCTTTACGGAGGCAGCAGTGATACTTTACAGTGCAAGGCATCACATATAGTGTCTTTTTTACCATGGCACAGGCGTATCATCTCGAACGTATCCAACTCATTCCACAGTCTCTGCTTGAGGTCTTTGCTTTTTTCGCCGATGCGGGCAATCTAGAGACTCTGACCCCTGAGTTCCTTCACTTTCGTATTCTTACTCCCTTACCTATCTATATGGACACTGGAACACTGATTGACTATTGGCTTCGGCTCTTTGGGGTGCCGTTTTCGTGGCGTACACAAATTCAGATTTTCAAACCACAGCGACGTTTCATCGACATCCAGGTCGCTGGCCCTTACCGCTTTTGGCACCATCTCCATGAGTTTGCTGTTATTGCCGACGGAACGTCCATGCGAGATGTGGTCGACTACGCATTGCCATTTGGTCCATTGAGTACGGTTGCCCATGCCCTATTGGTCCGGCGGATGCTCGATCGTATTTTCGATTACCGTCGGGATTGCATCGCCGAAATCTTTCCCGTCAGAACACAAAAGACCCGAAATCGCCCTGATCAGGAATCTTCAAGTACAAATTCGCAGTGAAGGTTTTAAAAAGAAGAAACCATGAGCGGAGTCGCAATTTCCAATGCACTGAGATGCGGCACAGTGAGAAGAATGCTGTGCAAAGAGTTAAGCAATCCCAAGGACACATAGCGCGTATAGTCTAGCTAAAGAACAAACCTTGAATAAACCCAATATCAACGACGATCCACGCCCCGAAGGCCGCACTGATACTGCCAATCATAAGACGCAAAACCTGATCAAAATCATAGAGCTGATGCGTGGCAAGCGAGAAGAATATTCCCATTAGTAAGCTTACCAGCCCCATGGCGATAATCGAACCACAACCGAAAATCGCGATATAAATAAGGCCGAGGGTCGGGGAAGGAATCGCTGCGAGCACGATAAGCATCAACGCAGCACTGCCAGCAAGCCCGTGTACCATACCGATTAACATCGGTTTCAGTCCCAATCGAAACGGATGCGGGTGACTATGTGTCATGCTTTCCGCGTGTACATGAAAATGCGTGTGAGTAGCATCATCGTGGACATGGCTGTGCGCGTGGACCCTTCTCTGCCAATACTCATACAGTGTCGAGAGCCCAAGCCCGATTAACACCACACCAACCCCACACTCCAATGAGAGTCCAATTGACGCAGGAATCTGTAATTTTAGTCCGAGCACGATTAATCCCACGGCAAGCAGCGTCAATGTATGACCAACACCCCAGAAAAGGCCGATCCATAGCGATCGCCGGGGTGACTGTTCACGGGCAACAATGGTCGAAATTGCCACTAGATGATCAGAATCAAAGGCATGTTTCAGGCCAAGCACCAAGCCGAGCCCTAGCGTTGTCAGTGGAGTCACTATTCCTCTCTTTTCTCAAACCGCCGCTCTCGTACCACGAAATAAGCAGATCTGCCACTATTCTCCTGCTCTCCTTACGAAGACAATACCCAGCTTGGATGTCATTGACTAGGAGAGCACTCCGTAGAGAGTCCGCACAATGCAATGAATGGGTGGGACTACACGGCCGCGATGCCGACTAGCTGATAGCGGATCGCAGTGTCTGAGACCAGAGAAATGTCCTCCTCGAAAAGAAGGGCTCAACAGCCTTTCTCCGCTTAAGCTGCTGCGGCGATGGCGCGGAAAAAAGGAGAAGACAAAGAAAGGGATAAGGGGGCAGCCTTCTATGCCTACCCTAAGATAACCACGGAAGGCTGCCCCTATGACTGGCAACGACCGACGTTATCGCCCGCGTTTTCCATGCCACCGAAACGGCGATAGATGCCATCCATCGCTACATGACGATGTTCAAGTCCCACCAAGGCGGCACGGCGAGCTTTGCCTCGTAATTCTGCAGTAGTCGCATATTTGTTGAGAATCATCTCACCATCGCCACTATGTTCAGCATCCGCCTCAATGTGAATATCCCAGAAACGGAGGCCTTTGGGACTAATGTGATAGTGTTTCTTGAGGGCTTCAGCGATCTTCGGATATTCACGCGCGAGCAACCCCTCGAAGGCGAAGTTGAAGCCGGCCGCTGCTTCCACAATCGTTCCACCGTAGAAAATACGTGCGTAAAAATTACACAAGGCGTCAACTTCGAGTACTGGTTCGGCAGTATAAAACTCGTCAGCGTTTGCGCCAATCTCCTCGCCAAATTCAATCAATAACTGTAAGTGAGGAGGTTCCCCACCAAGCCCTTCTTCGCTAACTAAGTTTTTGATCAAGAGACGACGAACATCCTCTGGGGCCTTAGGGATCAACACCGGAAGCAAATCCTGCGCGTATCGTTTCCACAAGTAAGCCTGCTTCGCATATTCTCGCAAAACTGGCACCGGCAGTGATCCAGTAAAAATAGCTTGGTTCAAAGGATGATACATCAACCGCTGCTGGAGTGGATCGATCTCTTTTTGTAGCTTGTCAGCAAACGTTTCGTTGGGCACAGCACGTTCCTCTTCTCAAACTGCAAACTTGTCGCTGATACTTGACGATTGCTCTACTTCATCGGTGAGAAATCAGTTGGCGATAAAAATTTGTTACTCTGGCTGATCACAATCATCCGTAATTTCGCGAGAACCTCAGCCCGTCGCGGGTCACGGGCCCATTTTCCCCATTTTTCTTGGCGTTCGTTCAAATCGTTGTAGGCCCAGAGATGGACTACTTCGTTAAGCTGACCTGCCTCGGTATACCAAAAACCCACCGGCTTGAGACCATGCTCAGCCACGCCAGGGAGGATTTTGGTACGGGCAACTTCGAGATACTCCGGTAAGCCGCCAACCACCAATTGATACGTACGTAATTCATAAATCATGATTGTACCCTCCAGGTGTTGGATGTATCCTATCGCCTCTAGATGTCAAGAGAGGAATAGCACTTTGACGTTTGCCCCGGAAACAGACACTGCGTATAAGGAGGACAGCATGGCACTTGATTCCAGTAAAACCGCACTTTTAGTGATTGATGTACAAAATGAGTACTTCGACGGCAATTGGCCGGTGCCCGACGGCAAGGGAGCATTAAACTATATCGAACGGGCAATTGACGCCAGCCAACACGCTGGGGCAAACGTCATCTACGTGCAACATGCCGTATTACAGCCGGAGCGCGGCGTATTCTTCCCAGGAAGTCATGGCTTCGGGTTGCACCCGCGCCTGCGTCCTCGTGCCAATGATCCGCGCGTAGTGAAGAACTATCCAGGGTCATTCACCAAGACCGACTTAGAAGACATCCTCCGTCAACGCGGAGTCGAGACGCTGGTGATCTCCGGCTATATGACGCATATGTGTTGTGATACAACCGCTCGTGAAGGGTTTCATCGTGACTTTCGCGTCTTGTTCCTTGATGATGCGACCGCAACGCGAGATGGTCAGCATTCCACCCTTGGCAAGATTGATCACCGTGACCTTCACCGGATGACCCTGATCACCCAGGCTTCGACCTTTTCACAAGTACTCTCGACAGAGACATTCATTCAACAATTACAAGCGCCATAAGCGAGATCCTAGCCGATTCCCGGGAAAATTGTTCTTCGGTCATGGTTAAGCGAATCGGCAAAGGACCACACCAATGTTAGGGTTGACTTCGTCAGGTGGTGATCCTGTCCTTCTGCGCCCGGATCGGGCGTGCCTAACGCGGCCGCCTGCCACTCGGCATTACTCAACAAACGCTTCCCCACATTCCGGCAAGCTACGGCAGCTTGACACTAGGTGATGTAGCGCGAAAGCCTTACGCTAGGGATAGATGCGGCATAGACGTCTGTACAGCCATTCCCATTATCCGGACAGCCGGCTTGGTCGTAATCGTTGCTGGTACTGATACAGACCGCTCCAGAGAAGAACTTGCCGTATCTTTATTACTCAGCCGCTATCGTCGGTACTATTACCGGAGCGGTTCGGGGGTGGATTCCTCGTAGATGGGGCATGACTTTGGTGGCAAACAGCTCCATGTTTTTCATCGTTTTATGATGCGGCATATCACCAAACTGCAGGAGAACCGGCAGCACGGCAAATCCGAGGGTGTTGGCATATTCAGCAAGCCGCTGACGGACGGTCGTCGCACTGCCGATCACGCAGAAACCTTTCTCATTAAGTTCCTTAAACGACATCTTTTCCCAGTCCATCTCTGGCGCGTTTTTCAGAATGCTTCGCATTGAAGAGAGAGAAACATATCCAGGGGGAAAGAGGAATTCTGGTTTGTGGCGGAGACCATAGTAGTAGAGCCAGAGGAGATGTGAGGCAGCCTCTTCTTCAGCACGCGCATCGGTCTCGGCGACATACACTGGCACCAAATGCCCCATTTGATATGGCGAAGCAGTATAGCCATATTTCTCTGCACTTTCGCGGTACATGTCAAAGAACCATTTCACTAGGTTCTCCGGCATATAGACGGCAAGATAGACATACTTGCGATCAGGATGAGCGCACCACTCGATGGTTTCTTTACTGCCAAACCCGGGAATCCAGATAGGCGGGTGTGGCTTTTGCAGTGGGCGGGGCCAAACATTAGCGTACCGTACCTGGTAATGCTTCCCTTCCCAGGGAAACGGGCCGGTCTCGGTCCAAGCGCGAATGATCAGGTCGTGAGCCTCCCGGAAGCGTTCCATCGAATATGTAGGGTTCACGCCCAGGGAGAAATACTCGCACCCAATCCCGCGTACGAATCCAGAGATGATGCGACCACCAGTCACAACATCGAGCATGGCAACTTCTTCCGCCACTCGTAAGGGGTGGTCCCGGAGCGGGAGGCCATTACCAACGATGCCGATCTTCACCCGTGACGTCCGGCGTGCGAGCATCGCTGCCATGATATTTGGTGCTGGCATAGTCCCGTAGGCGTTTTGGTGGTGCTCGTTAACACAAACGCCATCGAAGCCGAGTTTTTCCGCGTATTCCAGTTCGTCGAGATAGCGGTTGTAGAGTTGTTGCCCTTCAACTGGATCGTAGCAAGCATTGGAGAGGGTCACCCAGGATGTCGGATATTTGTTCCTGTCGGCGGCAAAGTCAGGGGGCAAGTGTGGCCAGGGCATAAGGTGAAATGCATGGAATTCCATAATTGCCCTCCATGAAAAGCTGGCAATGGCCAGTTATCAGTTTTTCTTGTTGTCACTGCCATCGAGCTTCTGGTAGCTGCCAACTGTTCGCTAAAACACCAATCGCCCTGCCCGCTCCTGTGCCTCGATGCGAGTCTCTAGTTCGGGAGAGAGTGTGATTTTACGGTCCTCAGGAAATTTATCACGATCCAGGAACGGGCGTAGATAGAACTCGTCAGGCGAGTTGAGCACCATTAACGTCTTTGGTGGTTCCAGAAACCATTCTCGCCGCATGAAGCCAGGACTAAAAAAGATTTTTCTGTCGTCTTCGGACCACGTCCGTGGCAAAATGCCATGGATGGAGGTCGACAAGAGGTCGATGCTCATATCCCACCACAGATCGAAGAGCACGGCATAGCCGTGGTCGCCGAGCGCAGGGTTGGCTCGCGTCCCGGTCCGTACGTTAATGAAAGACAGTTTTCCTTCGCGATCGTATTCTTCAATCCGTAAGGGAAAGAAAGATTGCTGGTCAAGCCAATAGATGATTTTGCTCATGTAATAGTTATTCAGCCAGTCCGACTTTGGCACGGCTTCGACGACGTAGCACTTGACGCCGCCGCCTGCCGCATACAATGGGTAGTCGTCCCCCATTAATTTTACGTCGTTAGCTGACACATCAACATAACCACCTTTATCGTCGGTCAAAACTACAGATTGTCTTGTGACAGGAAAACGAACTGTTTGATATAGAATGTCAGTGCCAAGAATACGCCAATTGAATTCCCATGCGTCACGGCCAATGAGGTCATCAAAGGTCGAAGCACTATTTGGCAGTCGGTCCTCCCGCCGTGGTTGCGGCTGGCGTCGGACACGGCGTAACGTCGATGAATAAGCAAAGAGATCGAGCTTCGTCGTAAAGGTGTGATCATTACGGTAGCCGACGTAGAGCGTCTGATTGCCATAGCGTTCGGGTGGCGCTACCGACTGGGACAGCCAACGGTACACCTCTTGACCGGGCTTCGTCGAGTACAGTTGTTCGGCGAATCCACCTTGCGGTAGATAGAGGATGGGAATGATCGTCACCCGTTGATCGAGAAATCCCGTATTGGTCACCGTGGCAGCAATATCAATAAGGGTACAATTCCAGAATGGAGAGTGAGGAAACTCCATCGCACGAATTCCCATCTCTTCGGCAGTATAGGGAGCAGAAAAGGGAAATTTTTCTGCGGGAAGGTAAGAAAACTGGGCATCACGTGGGGTCTCGGCTCGCAGATCAAGCGTTGTTTTCTCTTCAGCCGAGAGCTCGGCTAAGGTTTTCCAGCTCTTCGATCTGCTTCTATTGTCTTTTTCCGACTCTTGACTCTGGCCCCTCGACTCCAGGCCCTTCTTGTCTTGCGCTATTCCTTGTAACGGCAACACACCGACGGACATGACAAGGCTGATCCAGACAAGCATTTTGCGCATCATGGCCCTGTACCCTCCGCTACGGTCGTCTCAAAGACTAAATGCCCAGCCGTTTCCTGCGCGCGGATGCGAGCATCCACGTCAGGAGCGAGTTCGATTTTCCGCGCTTGCGGAAATTTGCCCTGGTATAACAATGGTCGCAGATAAAATTCCGCCGGCGAATTGACCAATGTTTGTGTTTTCAAAGGATACATCAGCCATTCTCGCCGCATAAAATCGGGACTGAACGCCACTTCACGATCGGCCGCGGACCACTCTGTCACTAAATGCGCATCATGGATGCTATAACTCATCAAATCAAGGGACAAATCATAATAGAAAGAAATCAATGCCGCATATCCTTTGTCTTTCAGCGCCGGGTTTTCCAGCTTGGCAACACGCACCTCCACTATCCGTAGTTTTCCCTCTTCATCATATTGTTCAGTGCGCAGCGGATAAAAATAGTGTCGGTCAACCCAGGAGATGATCTTGCTCGCGCTATAGCTCGGTAACCAGTCGGTTCTGGTCGTACCCTCAATCACATAACATTCAATTCCTCCGTCGGCCGTGTAGAAAGGGTATGAATCTCCCATCATTTTGAGCTGGGAAGTCGATGCCTCGGTAAATTTTCCTTCAGGACTCGCTAACGTAATAGCCGATCGCGTGTTCGGGAATCGGACCGTTTCGTGGATCACATCGGCACCAAGGAGCTTCCAAGAAAACTCCCAGGCATCACGACCAACAATATCATCGAATGACTGGACGCCACTAGGAAAGCGCTCGCCACGGCGCGGGGAAGGCTGGCGGCGAACACGACGCAAAGACGGCGTATAAGTGAAATAATCCAGTTTCGTGGTCGAACGTTGATCGGTTCGATACAAGACCCACAAATCTTGCGCCCCCAGGATCTCCGGTGGAAAAGTGTAATAGAAAGCCATGCGGTAGTAATCTTTCCCGGGAGTCGCTTGGATTTGCCCTGGAAGCCCACCCGTGGCACTATCGCTTCCTGGCATATAAAAGTTTAGCCCAATCGTCACGCCCTGGCTCAGGTAGCCGCCGCTGGTCAACGAGCCGTACACATCCGCCATTGCATGTGACCAGCGCGAAACGTGAGGAAATTCCATCGCTCGATAGGCCATCTCTTCTGCTGTATACGGTGCCTCAAAGGGATATTTTTCTGCTGGTAAATAGGGAATCTGTGGATCACGCGGCGTATCCGTGCGGAGATCGATCTCGACCTTTTCTGTCACCGATAGTTCTTCGACCATTTTCCAGGTTTTGCCACTTCCATGAAGCTCTGTGGCTAAGATAGCGGCAGGGGTCAACAATATGAGAGAGAAGCAAATAAACAATTTTTTCATTGTGTGAATATTAGTCCTATTGTAGGAGCAACTAGCCCGTTGTCATCTCAGAGTAACAACATCGATAATCAAAACTCGTAGCTAATTTCCCAGCCGATGTTATCCCACTTCCCATACTGTCCATAAAAATCTGTCCGCCCGCCACTACTGTAGGCGGTATATATGAGTCGACCAGTAATGAATTGCGAGAAATTATAACTCGCGATCACCTTAGTCTTGAGCCCTTGCCATCCCCGCACCGGCCCACTGATGAACGGGTTCATCGTGAAACTAAGACGTAAGCGGTCACGGGTGAAGCGAAATGGGCGCTCGAGAAAAAGGACAGGAATCAGGTTCCATTCGTCTCCCACCGCACCACCGAATCCATTCCCCAAGGCCTCAAACCAATTGAACGTATAGTAGAATGATGGCTGGAGAATCACCGAGGTATTGCCAGGAAAGGCAAATTCAATCGCAATTGCCGCACGCAAAGTATCGCGGGCAATCAGCCCTGAGTTTAAGTTACCAGCAAGAGCAGCGGCGCGACGGGCAGCATCGGGGAACTCGACCTCTTTCGTCCATAATCCTTCTACACGCAACACCACTGGCAGCTCGCCAACGATCGGAACGTGCGAGAGTGAGGAGGCGTAGTCGGCAGTGATGCCAAAATGATGGAGTCGTGTGTAGCGCGGCTGAATGACTAAACGAGTGGTCCCTTCATCGATGACGCTACCGACGATAAAATTACTCACATCAGGGTTCCACGCGTAAAAATAGATGAGCCCCCAAGTCAGGGGCTCCATTGATACATCAAGTCGGGCGCCATATTCGTGATCGCTCCAGTCCCCAGCGCTTGGCCGTTGCCGTTTAAGGACAATATTGTTCGACGGTGGGATACTTGGGGGATACCACGGCGACCCCAGCACTGGTTGCCGGTTCTGCTCGAAATTCGGAATGTACAGCAAATTAAGCGAATTGGAACCAAAGAAGTAGGTAACGTTAGCCATCCAGATAGGGAGGCGGCGATATTCGTAGTCACTAGATTCGAGTTGCACCGATTCACGCAGATCCATAGCGTTAATAACGTCAATGAACCGCCCGTCCATCTTCCCCCATGCAATCTGTTGCTTACCAACGACTATATCGAGGCTGTGCGTGCGGTAACTTAGATACAGTTCACGCACGATGCGTTCGAAGTCGTGGTAAGCCCGCGCGGTTTCGCTAATCCGAGGCGCGAACAGCCCGGCCGAGTGTTGCCAGTTGTAGACTCCATCATACAGAAAGTGATTAACGCTAGTCAGTTCGAGATTCGGAGAGAACTGATAGTGCATTTCAAGCTCAAAAAGGCTCTGAAGCTGGAGAAAGCGGAAATCCTTGTTACGAAAACCAACCTGCTGGTCTTTCGTCAGGTTGATGTCTGACCACTGACGATAGAAACCCTTAAAAGTGAGCGCCGGAATCTGCTTCTCAATCGGCTGACGGATGTAGCGGCCCGCCGGGTCAAATGTCGCTAGGAAGCGATCAAACCGTGACCATTCATCACCCAGCCAACTGGCATGACTGGTCTGCGTCCATTCCCAAGTCACAACCAGTAACAGAAGAAAGTTCTGGAGAACCAAATAGAACTTCCTGCTGTCGCTCATCCCCTTTTTTTGCCCCATTCGCAGTATCCTTTCGTTTTAAGATTTGACCTTCCCTCCATGAAAAGGATTGGGGGGTAGGCACTCTTTATCTCCGGTCTTTGCTCTCCTTCGTCTGGTTAGAAAAGGCAGAATCCGCGGTAACTCAGCCCTGCGGCGTTCGCTCACACACTAATGTTCCTGCAGCTATCAGTTGAGCGACACGATCTTCGTCATAGCCTAAGTACTGCCCTAAGATGGCTTGGTTATGCTCACCCAAGTCAGGTGCAGTTGTTTTGTCTGGTGAAGGAACGGTCGAAAAACGAAACGGAAATCCAGGCAGGACGAAGTCGCCAATCACCGGATCAGAGACCGGACGTACCGTGCCGCGTTCCACTAAATGGGGATGCTGCAAGACTTCTGGGATGGTCAACACTGGAGCAGCCGGCACGCGTTCACGTTCGAGCGCGGCGAGGGCGGCATCACGATCGGGCAAAGATTGCAGCCATTGTTCAATCTCTTCGATAAGGACCTCTTTGTTACGAAGGCGTTCGCGGGGGTTGCAAAAACGCGGATCATCCGCCAACTCGGGTCGCCCTATAGCCCGTGCTAGACCTTTCCATTGGTGTTCAAGCGCCGCGATAAGAAGAACGTATTTTCCTTGTGCAGCACGAAACACACCAGTCGGTGCGAGGCCCGTGTGATGAGATCCACCGCGGGTCGGGACAAATTTTCCTTTGCTAGCACTACAGGTTTGCAAGCTAAAATCATGCGTGTGGATGTACGAATCGAGCAGAGAGACGTCGATGTACTGTCCCTCACCGGTTCGCTCTCGATGTAATAATGCGCAGGCAATCGCCGCTAACGCGTGTACCCCAGTGCTGACATCACCAATCGCCGCCATCGGGATTACTGGAGGCTGGTCTGGATCTCCCATCACTTCGGTAATGCCGGCGAAAGCCTGCGCGATATAGTCAAATCCCGGTAAGTGCGCGAGCGGCCCAGTCTGCCCTAGAGCAGAGATCGAGCACATGACGATCCGCGGGTTAAGTTGCTTTAGTGAGTCATAATCAAATCCCATACGAGCCATGACCCCAGGACTGTAATTTTCTACTACAACATCTACAGACGGAACCAATGCACGGATGATCTCCTTCCCGGCATTGCTCTTGAGATTGACACAAAGACTCTGTTTTCCTAGGTTATGCTGCATGAAATAAGCACTGCGACCTTTGCGGATAACGGGATTAAGCCGTGCAGGATCGCCCTTCGGTGCCTGCTCAACCTTGATGACGTCGGCTCCCATCTCGGCCATCAGCTTAGTCGTAGTAGGACCGGCAACGATCTGAGTAAAATCCAAGACCTTGTAGCCTGCCAGCAATCCACGATCTTTTCCTTCAGCCATGTGGCTGTCCCTCCTAGGTGGCACTGAGAACGCACCGCGGTGTGAGTGAACGCGCAGTCTCCCTCTGATACTGCTCGGTCACTTAGAGATCGGGCGCGATTCTACCGGCAAGTCTCCTTGCTCGCAAGTCTAGTATGGTCCGCCTCTGTTTCATCACCATGCAGCCCAGTTGCACCGGCCGTTGCCTCCTGCTACGTCCTCAGAGAAGCATTGGCAATTTGCCGAGTTGGTCTTTCGAATTTACAGGGTTCTTTCAATCTAACGGTCTGGGGAGGCCAGTATGACGATGCCGATGAAGGTAAAAATTGTTGACCTGACGGCTCGCGACGGACTCGAAGGAATAAAACGCTGGATTCCGGTAGACTTCCGGGTCGAGTTAATCAATCGTCTTACCGACGCTGGATTTCCAGCTATTGAGGTGGGAGAGTTTGTCAGTCCCAAGGTAATTCCGGCGATGCAATACTCCGATCAAGTGGCGCAACGGATTACCCCAAAGTCGGGCGTAGAATACAGTGCTTTGGTTCCCAATCTACGCGGGTTCGATGATGCTCTGGCGGCGGGAGTCAAGCACATCACCATTTTTGCCAGTGCTACCGAGTCATTTAGTCATGCTAATATCAACTGCTCGATCGAGCAGAGTTTTACACGTTTTGCTCCGGTTGTCGCTGCGGCAAAAGAGCACGAGATGAAGGTCCGCGGAGCACTTTCATGCGTTGTCGGTTGTCCTTATGAAGGAAAGGTTGACCCTGAGAAAGTTGCTCAACTCGCAACTCATCTCTATCTCATGGGGTGCTATGAGATCGCGCTCGGCGATAGCATCGGCGTCGGCACCCCCTGCTCTATCAAAGCATTAATTCAGGCGTGCATCGAAGCAGGGGTTCCAGCTGCTGTTCTGACTGCCCATTTTCACAACACCTGTGGGATGGCTCTGGCGAATTGCTACGCTGCTATGGAAATGGGAGTTGCGATTCTGGAGAGCGCCTCAGGCGGGCTCGGTGGATGCCCGAATGCTCCCGGTGCAACTGGAAACTTAGCTTCCGAGGAATTAATCTACCTGCTGAACGGCCTGGGAATCGAAACCGGAGTGGACCTAGACAAGGTCGTGGCCATTGGGCAGTGGGTTACAAAGTACCTCAACCATCGACTTGATTCGAAGGTCAACGAGTCTATGACAAACCCAAACATGACCTACTTTAATAAAGTTAGCCACCACATCACACCCGCACCGATTACTCCTTTAATACCTGCCTAGCATTTTCTCGCAGGGACGCAGGAGCCGCCGGCAAGCCGCCCAAGAGTAAGGATGGGCACAACACGAGGAAGCGACCAGAAAAACAAGCTTTCATATCTTGGACACCCGGGCCGAGAATGTCCTATAGTTGCACTGACCACGATAAACATGACAGGAGACTAATCTATGCGCGCTGCTGTAATGCGAAACCATAAGCTCATGGTTGAAGATATCCCTATTCCTGAGCCAGGCTCTAGCGAAGTGCTCGTCAAAACCCTCGCGTGCGGTATCTGTGGTTCAGATCTCCATGCTCTCAAGCACACCGAAAAACTTGTCGAAGTCTCGCGCCGTTCGGGAGGTGTGTTCTCTATGGATCTCAACCGGGGCATCGTCATGGGGCATGAATTCTGCGCGGAGATTGTCGATTATGGACCAACAACGAAGAAGTCGTTCAAAGTCGGAACGCGCGTCTGCTCAATGCCAGTGCTCATCCGTTCCAGTGGAGTTCAAACTGTCGGTTATTCAAACGATAATCCGGGTGGTTACGGCGAGTTCATGCGTCTCACCGAAGGTTTGCTTCTCGAAGTGCCGAATGGTTTATCAACCGAGCACGCGGCACTGACTGAGCCCATGGCTGTTGGCCTCCACGCCGTAGAAATGGCCCGCTTAGCAAAAGACGATGTTCCGCTCGTCATCGGCTGTGGTCCAGTTGGGCTCGCGGTTGTCGCTTCTCTTCGCCTCAAAGGGGTTCGTCCGATTGTTGCCACCGACTTCTCGTCACGTCGGCGTGAGCTTGCGGTAGCAATGGGTGCTGATATCGTGATTGATCCGGCGGAGAAATCACCATATGAGAGCTGGCGTCAGGTCGCGGTGTGGAGTGACTCGAGCCGAGCTCCGCAGCTTCCACCGTGGGCTACTGATCCGGCACTCCGACCAGCAGTTATCTTCGAATGTGTGGGTGTCCCCGGAGTCATCGACCAAATCATGGCAGCAGCACCGATGAGTGCACGCATTGTCGTTGTTGGCGTTTGCATGGAAAAGGACAAGATTGAGCCGATGTTTGGCATCAACAAAGAACTGAATCTTCAGTTTGTTCTTGGCTACACCCGAGAGGAGTTTGCCATTATGCTTCACCACATTGCCGAAGGGTCGATTCCAGTCCAACCGTTGATTACCGGAAAGGTTGGTGTTGAAGGGGTAGTCCAAGCCTTTGAAGAGCTCGGCTCTCCGGAACACCATGCAAAGATTTTAGTTGAACCCTGGCGAAGCTAAAGTACTCACGTCGGTGCATTTTCACTGAGGAAGGGCACGACATGCCGAGCCCTTCTCTGTAACTCTTCGATCAAGGCCTCTTGCGAGATAGGTTTTTCAGCCATTTACTGAGATCCCAGCCCAAGGCAAATATTGTTGCCGAGCGTCTTCCGTACTGAAGCAGTGCGTAGTTTGTGGGACGCCTGTTTTATCCTCATTTTCTGTCCCCCCTATAACCTCCTGTAGAAGAACAGGATTTAAGACTTTTCTCAATCTCCCGAACAGAATCAGCAAAGGAGAGTCTTGTCGTCATCTAGGGGGTCGCACGCAAACCCTGTTCGATCATTGGTCGTATTCGTGGCCTAGCTCAGAGAACAGGACTCCCCTGCCAACCTGTGAAGTCGATAATGAAGATGAGTTCCAGCAAATCCGAGGACTGGTTTCGCACGGAAACGGCCCGCTACACTTTTTGGGGAGTATTCCTTGGTGCCTGTTTTCCTGTTGGTGCGACTATATCGGACTTGCTCATGCGGGGGATGGCCCCAACCCCAACGAACATTTTAATTGGACAAGCTTCGCAACCGTTACATTGGATCATTGATACTCTCCCATTATTCCTTGGCTTCTTTGCTCGGCTTGCAGGAAAGCGGCAAGATCTTCTTTCCCAGTTGAAGGCAGATGCAGAAAAGCAGAAAATACTCGCTCTCGAGGCTGCTTCTGACGTTGTAATATGGGATTGGGACGTTTTGACTGGAAAATTTTCCGTTACCCATCTCTTCAAAGAACAGCTTGGTTATGCTGACCACGAAGTTCTCCAAACCTTTTTGAGTTTTGAATCTATCGTACATCCAGATGATCTTGACCGCGTGGGGCAAGCGGTCCGCGCTCATCTGGGGCGTCAAGTTCCATACCATGAACAATTCCGGATCCGCGCGAAAAATGGTGAATATCATTGGGTGGATGCTCGCGGTCAAGCGAGGTGGAATGCCCAAGGACAACCGATAAAAATGACAGGGACAGTCCGCGATATCACCGAGCGAAAATGGATGGAAGAGAGTCTGCGAGACAGCGCGAAGGTGTTGGCAACCTCAACGAGTCAGATCATGACTTCTCTGCAACAACTCGTTGCCAGTACCTCCGAAACAGCTTCTGCCGTCACCCAAACCGCCACCACGGTTGAAGAAGTCAAACAAACCGCATACGTTTCCAGCCGGAAAGCCCGAGAAGTATCAGGGAACGCCCAGCAGACCGCTCAGGTCTCCCAGGTGGGAGAAAATTCCGTTGAGGCGGCTTTGCATGGCTTACATCGCATCCGCGAACAAATGGAGTCTATCGCCCAGAGCGTATTGAAACTCGGTGAACAAAGTCAAACCATTGGCGAGATTATCGCGACCGTCAACGATCTTGCCGAGCAATCTAATCTTCTCGCTGTTAATGCTGCTATTGAAGCGGCTAAGGCTGGAGAGCAAGGGAAAGGATTTGCCGTGGTCGCTCAGGAGGTTAAAGCGCTGGCGGCCCAGTCCAAACAAGCCACGGCCCAAGTCCGTACGATTCTTAACGATATCCAAAAAGCGAGTAACGTGGCGATATTGGTCACCGAACAAGGTACCAAGTCGGTCGAGGTGGGCGTCAAACAATCATTGGAGGCAGGAGAATCTATCCGCGCCCTCTCAAAAAGCATTACAGAAGCAGCACGAGCAGTAACACAGATTGCTGCGTCGAGTCAGCAGCAGTTAGGAGGCATGGACCAGGTGGCTGTGGCCATGGAAAATATTAAGCGTGCCAGCACGCAAAACGTCGCTGGGATGAAACAAATTGAGGGTGCAGCGCAGAACCTCGATCAGCTTGGGAAAGCGCTCAAGACGTTAGTAGATCAGTATACAGATATGGGGGCGAATGGTATTCACACAGCTACGCCTTCATCAAAGAAATAAACAGTCTCGAGTTTCCTGCCGAGTTCAAACAGTTGGATTGTATTCCTCGCGCTTTCTTTTTCTCTCCAATTTTTTTACGCTGAGTCATTCTGCCTTCCGCGTGCGGGACTTGCGTACTTCAGCGGGGAAAAGCACACTTCTCCACTGAAGGAGATGATTATGAACACAGCGTCTCTCGATCGTTTCTCGCCCTCTGGTCGCATTGCCCATAAAAGGATCCTGGGAAAACCAATTCCCGCAGAAGGGGAAAACGGTCTTTTCACTCAATCATGGTTTCCCATTTGCTTATCGAGTGAGGTTGCTCTTGGCCAAGTGCTTGGGGCCGATTTTCTCGATGGTCGCGTGGTCATTTTTCGGAACGCAAGCGGTGCCGCGCAAGTGCTCAGCGCTTATTGCCCCCATCTTGGTGCGGATCTCGCTGTCGGTGAGGTTCAAGGCGAGACTATTCGCTGTGCGTTTCATCATTGGCAGTACGATCAAAATGGCGCCTGCGTCAAAACCGGGATCGGTGATGCTCCTCCTCCAGGCGCGTGCTTATTCAAGTTTCCCACAGCTGAGAAGCATGATCTTATTTGGGCCTTCAATGGCGAAGAACCTTTGTTCGCAATCCCCGATTTTCCCTATCCAGCGGATGACCTGGAGACCAAAGTCGAAGCCTTTGATACGCTTTTACCCATCGATCCTTGGGTTATTTGCTGCAATACTCCGGATATACAGCATATCAAAGCTCTTCATGGAGTTACGTTCGATCAAGAAGACCCTGATAAGGAAATTGAGTGGACTGATCATTCGATGCTGTACGACTTCAAAGGACGGCATACGAATGGCGAGCCGATCGAGTATCGAGTCGGAATTTTCGGGACGAGCATTTTTTATCAAAGCAGTACGTTCAATGGACGCTGGTTCGGGTTTATTGCCCCATTCGGATTACCTCGACCAGGGCAGACCAAAACATATTTAGTCATTGCCGCTCGCAAAGCCGATGGAGATGCGGCATCGACCGAGGCGTTTCTCAACTTTGCTATGGATTTAGAGAAGCGGATTGTCGGTGAAGACACGCCGATTATGCAAACGATTCATTTTAAGCCAGGAACATTAACGAAAAGTGACAAAGCGCTTGGCAAATTCCTTCAGTATCTTCGCAACTTCCCGCGAGCGCACCCATCCGCTGAATTTATTTCCTAAGAGGTGGCCACTGGTCATCACGCAACCTTTGGCGGGATAGGTAATTGATGCTCGACGAAATAACGGATCACTTCTTGAGGGGTAATCAATCCAACTACTGTTCCCTGCCGGATCACGGGAAGATGGTGCAACCCTTTCTCCTGCAACAACCGAATGACAGTATCTGCTGGTGCAAACTCATCAACTGTCACTACAGGTGATCTCATAATTGCACGAATCGGGGTCTCGACCGGAATAGACCGTAAAAGGGCCGTAAGAAGGTCACTTTCGGTGACGATCCCAATTACCGTCCCAGCAATATCGACGATAGGTAAAGCACTCACCTCCAACCGGGCAAGTTCGCGGGCCGCGTCTGCCACAGTCGTGGCTGGATAAGCTAGCTCTACTTTGGTAGTCATCAGCTGACGGGCGTGCCCTTTCATAACGACCCCCTTCCCAACGATCAGCGCACGGTAGTCGCGCTCGTCTTCTATTGTGACAGAGGTTCAGGTGAGGGTCGAGCCGCTACAATGCTGGTGTTCTCGAGTTTTGCCTGCTAGAAAGGTGGCACAAGGGATAGAGGAGGAGAAGTATGACCTCTGTGCAGCGAGGACCAGTGGTGGATGCAGACGGACATGTACTTGAGCCCGCCGATACCTGGCCGCGGTACATCGATCCACAGTATCGAGACCGCGCCGTAAAGATCGTGATTGACGAGAAGGGGTATGAGACTCTCTTATTTGATAACAAGCCGCTTGAGTTGATCCGTGGTCATCTTGGTGTCCTTGGCGGTATTGGCATGGACCCTGAGCAACTACACCAAAATGGGAAAATGACTTATGCCGACGGTTGCCCTCCGGGAAGCTACGACCCCAAAGCCCGCCTTAAAGTGATGGACGAGGAAGGCATTGATATTGCCCTTCTCTATCCCACCATTGGCATCTGTTGGGAAGGTATAGTGAAGGACCCTAAGCTTGCCACTGCGTATACGAGGGCCTACAATCGCTGGCTAGCCGACTTTTGCCGAGAGAATCCAAAACGTTTGTATCCAGTCGCACACATTTCGTTGCTCGACCCTGAAGGCGCGGTCGAGGAAGTTGTCCGAGCCAGAAAAGATAACTGCGTTGGGGTATATCTTTCTCCAGACATGGCGGCTAGGGGCGGCAAGCATTTTGATGATCCGTCGTTTGGGCGTTTCTGGGAAACTGTACAGGATCTGGAAATGCCGGTTGGCTTTCATGTGATTGTCCGTGACCAGCCTTCGTTTCAGGGCTGGCTGCGCCATGACCTGCGCGACCGGCTTTTTGGCTTTGCCTTTCTTGCTATTGACGTCATGGCAGCCTTTACGCAAATGCTGTCCTGGGGCATGTTTGAAAAATATCCGCGCCTTCGGTGCACGGTGCTAGAATCCGGTGCCAATTGGATCTCCGCTTGGCTTGATCGTTTAGATCACAAATATCAAGTGATGGCAGCGTACTCTCCGCTCAAAAGGAAACCGAGCGAGTATTTTTACCGTCAATGCTTAGTCTCAGCCGACCCTGACGAGACATTAACGGCGCAAGTGGTCGACCACCTCGGTGCCGACTATTTCGTTTGGGCATCGGATTATCCCCACGTAGATGCCTCTTTCGGCGTAGTCAGAGAGATGAAGCAGCGGCTTGCGCCACTCCCAGAGGTCGCTCAACGAAAAGTGCTCGGCGAAAATGCCGTCCGATTCTACCAGCTCTCCATAGAGGAATGAAACTAACGTTTCCCGCGTAATAAAGCTCGCACAGAAAGGAGTGAACGACAATGCCGGTAGTCACCAACAACACAATCCCTAAGTTCAATATTCCTGGACTCGAACACCAAACTCTTGCTGGGCCAGAGCATGGGATGAAGACCCTGGAAATGTGGATGCAGACTATTGCTCCAGGAGGGGGAACGCCCGTTCATCGTCATGCCTGCGAAGAAGCCATTCTCATCTTGAAAGGCTCAGGACAGATCACAATTGATGGGATAGCAACCGAGTTCGGGCCGAACTCAACGCTGCAAATTCCTTCTGATGCAATCCACCAGATTGTCAACACAGGGTCAGAAGAAATGTTCTTGGTTGCTGCCTTAGGACAGGCACCAGTGAGAGTGTGCACTGCAAATAACCAGTACATGCCGCTACCATGGCAGGCCCACAGTTAAGACACACTGCCTGAGGGGTATTCGCGCCCCTCAGGGGCATTGAGAACTGCTTTGTTCCGTAACCACCTCCACAACAGGAAGCAGGAAGTACTAAACATTCCACCACAGATATCGGCGAGGACATCAGACAGATCAGAGTTTCGCCTTGGTACGTAGAGTTGATGCCATTCATCACTCAGCCCAAAAGCTCCAACAAAAGCTGCGGTTGACAACAGCACCGTAAGTGTCGGCCAAGCCGGCCAAGTGATTCTCACTGCGCGCCCCCACAGCCATCCCAACACCCCATATTCCAGAAAGTGCGCCATCTTATCCCCTCCCACCAAAATATTTGGAATCACGAGATCAGACCGAGACGATAGATAGAAAATCACCGCGCAGTATCCGATCAACACTCCCCATGTCGAAAGCCATATTGGTTTATCAATGGAAGGAATGCTTGGCAAATTCTCTCTCGAAAACGGCATGTGGGAAATACGTCCTTTCCTTGCAATTGCAGATACAAGAGTAAAGACTAATAGCATTTCAGTATACTCTCGTTTCGTTTTACCGTCCTGTTATTCCTATTCTATTGACATCACTCGTGTATTGACAAAATAAGAGAAAGCAAACTCGGTACGTTCTCCCGCTCGCTTGCCGGGAATTGGCAATAAACGTGCAGAAAGCGGCTTACCAAGTTTCCATCCAAGAGCGGCTACATCGAGGAGAAGCGCTGTAAGTTCCTTCTCGCTAACGTCGCCTGGTAGCGGAATCGTATCGAGGCCAGTCCCGCACACCGCAGAATACGCGAGCAGACTGGATAGGCGTAGAAGCCCTTGATTGTTCCGTTCTGCTAAGCCAACATCTTCTAACACAGGTAGCATAAGACCACAGTAACCACAGGTGATCAATTGAGTTTCTTTTAGGGCCGTAGTCACTATTGCTGCTGCAGCGAGAGTCCCAGGCTCGCCGAAATAGCCATACCCGAGACGTTCTAGGGCGTACCCAATACTTGTATCTGGATCAGGTCCGGGTGCAGGGGAAAGATCGATCCCACTGAAGCGAAATCCTTGTGTTGCAAACCGTTGGGCAATCTTCTGCACTGGCCTTATGCGAGTTTCTAGCTCCTCTCGTATGCGTATACGAGTTGTCGTGCTATCAGAGTCAGAAAAACAAGCAGCAGCAACGACATCTGCTGATTCGAGCGCGATAGAAAAAGCAGGCTCCCCCCAATGAAAAGCAGCAGGAAAAAATGGGATGTGAGGAGGACAATTGACGAGTCCAGCAAATCGTAAATTCCCGAATCCGCCTCGTGTCGCTAGGGCAATCTCTCGGATCACCCGTGCAATTGCGTGAGCAACAGTGCTCGACACTGGGTACTCCAGGCCTCCTAATATAGCACTGGCAAATATCATTTCGGTTTCAGATATCAGGGCAGGGAGGAATTGGAGCAGTCGCGCTTCCGTTACGATGTGAGGGTTCACAGGCCCGAGCGCACAGTAATCTATCCCGTTGTCATGACAGCATTCTTGTAAATCTTGCGCAAACTGAATGAGTTGTCTCTCCTGTAGCCCCCCTAAGTACTGGGGAAACGGTTGGGTGGCCAAACGCACTGTCTGCACCGGGACACCAATATCCGCAAAAGCCGTTCGGAATTGATCGGCAAACTGTCCAGCCTTTGCTATCTCTTGATGATCAAGGGGAGCAGTCGATTCTCTCCCTACGGTAATAGCACGCACTTTCATATTTTTGCTCCTAACGAGGCTCTACCTCTTGTCAAAGCAGAAAACGAGGAGAGAAGAAAATCAAAGGGATTGAAAATTGTAAGGGTTGAATATAGTCAACATATAACACTTATGAGAAAAAAAGGAGGCTTTGTGGCAAAGAAAGAAACCACAATCGATACTCCTTCGCTTTCCCCTTCTTCAACCCCGCCGCAAGGGGCAGACATCCAGATACGTCTGACTCGTCGATCGACGTGGCATCCTTCTCCTCGTCTTCCCGATTATCTGCTAGAAGATGATCTCAATAAGTTGATGGATCCACGTGAATGGAAAGTCTATCGCGCTCTCTGGCGACACTCTATCGGCCTTCGTAATACTCCACTGATCACTGCTGGCTATGCCGAAGTGTCCGAGATGACAGGCTTATCACGAGCTTCAGTCATTCGCGCACTGAAAGGCCTCATGAAGAAACGTTTCGTTATTAGAATCATTGGACCAGAAGCCAAAGGCGAGACACGTATTGAGCAAGCACAGATTCCCGGTAAGCCACGTGACGGGCATCGATACCTTGTCTGCAGCTATCGAGAAGCACTGGAAGGCCGCTTGCGAGACGGGACTCCATTGAAAGACATTCCCGAAGGGGGACTCTATCCGGAAGAGGTCCAAATTTTTCGCCGCGAGGAACAAGAACCCCTCTTTTCTCGCTGACGCCCTTGCAACCTGTGCTAGTGTGATGCATTTTCAAGGGTCGAAAGTATGAATTCTCATAAGGAACAATCCATGGGGTGGACATGCAGACTAAAATGGTGTGTTTTTTTGATAGAGATGCTAGGTGGCGCCTCGATTTTCTTAATTGCTCTTCCCCCACAAGCCTCCGCCCAATTCCTTTCTCAGGGCGAACGGCTCGGAACTCAGCTTTCTGGTGATCGTGTCAAGGATAGGATTAATAGACAGAAAAAGGGGTCGAACATAACCGAATGGGTACGCCGGCTCAATAACGACCGACCGGAGACGCGTTTGGATGCTGTCAAGTCTTTGGGGAACTCAAAAGATCCGAAAGCGATTGAGCATTTACTCTCAGCAACCGCTGATGTCGATATTCGGGTAAAGGTTAAAGCTATTGAGTATCTTGGTAATTTGCGAGCAACGGATGCAACACCAGTTTTAGTCCAGCAGCTTTTTCTGCGCGACGTTGGCCCGGGTGTGAAACAAAAGATCCTCGTCGCCCTCGGTAAAATCGGTGACCCTCGTGGAGCTGAGCCAATTATGGAGTTTCTTAAACGAAAAATCGATCTTTCGACAAGAGCGACAGCACTTTTCACCCTTCGCGAAGTTGGTAACGATAAGGTGCTAGCGTTCCTTGATGACCTGTCGCACACTGAAGACTCTCCACCGCTCCGCCAGCTTGCTGCGGATGCTGCAGTAAATATCCGACACCGTCTCTCTCCTGAATTTGCACCGGTTGTCCCAACCTTCGTTAAACAGGTTGAACTCCGAGAAAAGGCCGAACGTGGAGGGCAGCCAGAGTAGCTAGAAGCCATCTCATAAACTGTTAGGGCAAAATTTTACCCAATGATGAGGCTTCCAAGGCGCTCATGGTATTTGTGAGATGAGTTCTAGCTAGTTATTCTTTGAGGAGCAAAAGAATGAATTGGATGATGTATCGACATCTCTTTTCCTACAGCAGGGCAATGGTTTATGCCCTTCTTACCGGTATTCTTCTGGGAGGAACCTCACCGCTCTGGGCGTTGGATCTCTTTGGTGGCAAGACCGAGGAGCAACAGCCACAAGTTCCCGCCCAGGGTCGGCCCGGGGCACTGCCCTCACTTGCAGATATCGCCAAACGAGCCTCACCAGCAGTCGTCAATGTTTCGACCACACAGAAAGCAGCTGAGCGGAGCGAACGAGGGGAGCGGCGACGCCGCACGCCTCCTTCACCTTTTGGCCCCGGTCCCAACCCCGGTCCTGGCCCGTTCGGTGGGGAGGATTTTGAAGAGTTCTTTCGTCGCTTTTTTGGTGACCGTCCACCAAGTCAGCAGCGGAGCCTAGGCTCTGGCTTCATCATTAGCGAAGATGGATATATCGTCACGAATAATCACGTGGTCGGCGAAGGCACTAAGATCTCCGTGCGTCTCTCGGACAAGGAGGAGTATGAGGCCAAAGTCATTGGCAGTGACGAAAAGACCGATATTGCTTTGATCAAAATCAATGTCAAGCACTCGTTACCCACTGTCCCTTTGGGAAAGTCTTCTGATCTGCAGGTCGGGGACTGGGTAATTGCCATTGGTAATCCTTTCGGCTTAGAACAAACAGTGACTGCCGGTATTATCAGTGCGAAAGGTCGAGTAATTAATGCTGGCCCGTACGATGATTTTATTCAAACCGATGCGTCGATTAATCCCGGCAATTCTGGCGGCCCTTTACTAAATTTGAAGGGTGAAGTCATCGGAATCAATACCGCTATCTTCAGTTCGGGCGGTGGGAACATTGGCATCGGATTTGCCATCCCGATCGACCAAGTCAAAACAATCGTCGCACAGCTTAAGGATAAGGGGAAAGTCACTCGTGGCTGGCTTGGGGTCGCGATTCAATCGGTCACACCAGAGCTAGCGAAGTCGTTTGGTCTTAAAGAACCAATGGGAGCGCTCGTTGCTGAAGTAACGAAAGACGGCCCAGCCGAAAAAGCAGGAATCCAGCGAGGCGATGTCATTACCAGCTTCAATGGTACTACGATTAAAGATTCACATGAATTGCCGGCTTTAGTGGCACGGACACCTGTAGGAGAAAAAGTTGAGGTTACTATCCTGAGGAATGCGAAGGAACAGACGTATGCTGTTAAGCTCGGTGAGCTAACCGACCAGCAAGCAAAAGCGGAACGGAGCGAGGAAAGTGGAGAGAACTGGGGCATGAGCGTTGCAGGTCTTTCCTCTGATGCGGCCCGCCGTTTTCAGATCGAGCGTAATCAGAAAGGGGTGGTAGTCATCGATGTTGATCCTGATAGTCCAGCTGGTGCGAGTAATATCCAGCCTGGAGACATCGTTGAGGAAGTCAACCGACAACCAGTAAACTCGGTTGAGGAGTTTAATAAAGCCATTACCGCAGCAAAAGATAAGGAAACGCTTCTCCTGCTTGTGCGCCGTGGCACTGCTAGCACGTTTTTTGCCCTTCGCAAGTCAGGATAAATAATCCGTTGTTTTTGTCGTCCTCTCAATACGACTGTAGAGGGTGTGAATGGACAGATAGGGGCGTACAACATACCCCCCTATCTCCTCACGAGTAAAATTCTCTTTCTCTCCTTCTCCAAATCTCCTCGATTGCGTTTCCTTGTTCCCGTCTGGACTCTGCTAGCAAAAGAACTCTTTTAGCAAGTAAAGATCCCGCGCCGTGAGTGAATAAAACTCTAAGATAGCCTGTCTATCATACTAGTCTGTTATCAACATAACAGTCAGAACACGTGCTGTGGGGAGGACGAGGATGAAAACAACAGCAACAGCCTTATCTCAAACTCCACTGGCAAGCGGCTCCCTGAGCGATGGGCAAACCCATCTTCAACCGGATATTTTACTGGCATGTCAGATGCGTCCGCGTAGTAACTCCTTTCAAAGAAGTGAATGGTTACTCATGTGGGCGATATTGACAGATGCTCTCCATGTATTAAGCGCGTTTCATCCACAGAAAGCACGCCGATCCTCTAAAGAACGGAGGCAATGGGAGGTCGATCGCGCTTGGGTTCGAGATAAAAGTGAGGCTCCTTTTTCTTTCGCCTTTGTTTGTGATCATCTGGGTTTAGATCGAGAAGCCTTGCGGCTACACACTGAACGGCTCATTGCCGGACAGGATGATCTTAGCTTCACCGGCTCCCCACATCGATAGAAGTTGGGTTAATCAGGCAATGCGTCCACCGAGAGGAAGCAGATCCTCATTCGTTTCTCTTCTTTCCATAATTGGGGCGAGTAAAGTGTTGACCTGAGCTCCCTAGTTCTAGGTTCGGCAAAACACTCTTTTGTTGACATGCCTTCTGCTAAATTTGCACCGTGAAAGAATCTGCTAGTCCATTTGCATAAGACACCCACTGGGGTGTTACACACACCATACGCAAAGCGTCGTACTTGAAGAAAGGCTTCTCAAAGGGGTTCTTCTTCAGGAATGTTGCCTTCAGCACGTCTCGTCGTGCACTTTCTTTTGCAACTTCCTGCGTAACTCCTTGAATCGAGGCTCGAGTGATTTGGAAGGAGGGCACATCGCCGGTATCTCGAGTGTCGACGTGCAGAGTAGCTTGCGGCCTTTTCAGCAAATTGTGAAACTTCGGAGCCGACCCTAGCATAATCAAGATGATATCGAGATCTGTAGTTTCAGCAAACGCCTGCATCGTCGCCGCAGGTCATTCTTCGCCCTGGGTTGTCACTACCATAACGTGCTCCTGAGCTAACAATGCCGCTAACTTCTGCTTTTGCTCTGACTCCATGTTCCTCTCCTTTCTAAGACAACGCTGCTTTACAGATGCCGCCCTTCTCGTGGAGGGTCAAGAAGGCTTTTCCGTTCCTTGACAAGCTGAACAATCCAGTCTACGCACGGAAGAGTACGTTCTACCTGAGAGATGGGAGGGGGGAATGATGATTATCGAGGTCCTACGAGCACTCACCCAGGACGTTTATGATAAGCTCGGAAGTGGATTCGATGAGGTTGTATATCAGAAAGCATTTGAGGTAGGGCTGCGCTTACGGCGGATTCCTTATGAGGCTCAGCGTGTTGTCCCTGTCTTTTACGAGGGCTTTTACATAGGGGAAGGCAAACCAGACTTGATCGTTGGAGAGAATGGAGACCGTGTCATCATTGAGCTCAAAGCGGTGGAAAGCGTGGGGCACAAAGAACGTGCACAGATCGAGAACTACTTGCGTGTTCTCGACATTCCGTTCGGACTACTGATTAACTTTCCTCAACCGACCAAGTCCAAGGCTGCGAGAGACGGAGTTGAGTTTGTCGAGGTAACAAAGGCGTAGGTATATATTGCCTGGCTTCTTCCTCCGCCCTGTAGTGCAGGACCACTCTTCAGAGACGAGCAAACTAGAGTGAAAACCGAAATCAGGTTAAGGAGAAACAATTATGGCTGATATCGAGGTGCGAATCCACGCTTTAGAGGCGAAGGTGCAAGAGCTGCAAGACCGCAACGAAATTCAAGAACTTCGTTTTCGCTATCACATCGCGGTAAACGAAAAAAGACCGGAAATGATTCCTGATCTTTTCTCTGAAAACGGAGAGATCGACTTCGCCCACTTAGGGAAAGCGCAAGGGAAAGCGGGTGTCACAGCATTTTATCATCAAGCGCTTTCAGATTTGGTTCCGTTCGTTAAGCAGTTTATTCACAATCATGTTATTACACTGAACGGAGATACTGGCACTGGTCTCAGTTATTTAGAGGCTAAACCCATCTTTAATGGGGAAAGTTTTCTTGTCGCAGCACGGTTTGACGATGAGTATGTACGTGAAAATAATCACTGGAAGTTTCATAAGATGACCCTAGTGCCTTATTTTATGGTGCCACTGCGGGAGGGATGGGCAGGGCCGAATCAAATCCAAATGGTCCGAAAGTGAACCGTAGGGGCGAACGGTTATACGCCCCTATAGCCGTTCGCTCTACTTATAGAAGCGTGTGTACACTTTCTGTTGGACGTAAACGACCTGCGGCGTCATGGGTGGCAGCATGGCCGCGTCGTCAAATCTAGCATCGTAGTCCCAATTCCGGTTTGGCGGGGTATAGAACCCACCTTGGGTGTTCCAGGTTCCATTTGCATGCTGCGGTGTACCTAAGCTGACGTATGATCCACGATAGCTGAGCGTTCTACTTGTCCAATTCTCGTGAAATCGCGGATAATTCTCAAAGCCACCGTTATATCCCGATGGATATCCGCCACCCGCGACTGAGTTGTCGACATTGGCCAAGTAGGCGGCATAAATGCCCAAGGCTGTGGTATTGCTAAAGTCTCTGCACGTTCCCAAACACCCAGAACCGGTACCACCGACGTTGGCGGCGTTCACACTGTCACTGAGCTGAACAATACGGGCAGTATCTCTCGCAGCTGCGCTTTTACGGTCATTAGCGTAAGGGGTTGCAACGCCGCTGTTAACGGGAACTTCCCACCCTTGTGAAAGTATGTTGATAGTGTCGCCCATGATAGCGGCAGGATACCATGTGGCATTGTTGTTCACCGAGGTGTAGTTGTAGTTGCCTTCGATGTAGACGGCTTGGTCACTCACCACCGTGAGGCCACGCGGATCACTGGGGAGCGGCATCGGCATCGTCGCCCGCCCAGATGTGGAATTCATCGTCGCTGAATCGAAGACGCGGACGCCATACCTCATGCCACTGGGAATCCCGCTAGAATCGTTTGCCTGCACAGAGAGGAAAAGCACTAGTCCTCCATTACTACTATCAGCCGCGGAGAACAACGGGTTGCCGCTAAGTTCATTCCAGTCGATCAGCGCACGAATGTTGACATTTAGCATCAACACCCACTGTCCCTCGCGTCCGTTGTAAAACCCGCCGCGACGGTAGTCCATGTCACGATACCAGGCGGGGAGATTGGCTACGCCTGGGTCTGCTACAGTACCGGCCGGCCAAGGTTGAGGCCAAATCCGCGTTTGATGCAAGAAGTTGCAAAAGTCGGGTCTCCAGGTGGGTCTAGGGCCAGCAACTGTAAACGAAGGAACAGGACAGATATCATCATTCCGGTCATTATTCGTAATAGCGGCAGCGTTAGTACCGTTACTACCGCTGGTGTCGATAATTCCATCACCATTAGTGTCTTCACCAGCTCGACGATAAACGCGATCATCGCCAAGAAAGTTGGGATTATATCTGTTTGCTTTGGCAGGGTCATTCGCATTGAGTGGATTGGCAAGGTTTGACTGGGTATTTGTCCCTCCAGTTGGAACAGCATTGTAGAAGATTGCACCGCGTCGCTCACACATGAACTGCCAAAGTTTACTTGTCAGCGAAGTATTGCGCGACCCGTCGGCATTCTGCACTTCGATAGGATACAGCCCACCTGCGGGGAGATTTAGATACGAGGCGGATGGGCAAACCGCAGCAAAATTGGTGTTCACCAACCCTAGATCCTTCCGTAAGACGATGCGCAAATCGGCGAGCGTCCAAAACTTTCCATTGCCTCCACGTTGGAGGTCGCTAACGGGCGGAATAGAAATAGAAGGGACCACAGCTTTTAGGGTTCCCAAATAGGTCGCTAATGTCGCCTGTGGCACTGGAGTGTTGTTACCAAAACACGCGAGGTTGACATTGGCATCGTAAGATCCATCCTGGTTCGTGTCTTGCGCCATGTCAATGATGATATCGGTAGTGGTGCAATCGTAATTGGTCTTCCGACTGCGATAAACCTTTCCGTGCGCTGTCACCGAAACTGTAGTAATCTTCGGTGCAGGGTCAGTTGCGTCACTGTCTTTAATATTCATTGAAGTGCCTGCACCGAGATACAGGTCGCCATTGGTATGAATCCGCCCATGGAAAACCGCTGCCGGTCCAGGATAGATTTCCAGGTCGTTTTGATAGTAGGCCAGGAATTGAAAGATAGGAATATTGTTGACGGTAAATTCAGCACCAAGCGAGGCTTCTTTATCACCTTGTGGATTCACCGAAGTCGAAGTGACGGTGTATTGGTAGGGAATAGTAGCAAGTCCACCAAACAGTTGCCCGGCAGGGATATATTGACGAGGGCCAGGAGTCTGCCCTGCCACAGGAAAAAGTTGGTAATTGATCGTGCGAGTACCAAGTGTCGTGGTCTTTGGGTTAAAGTCACCGTTCTCACTTGTTGGAACATTATAGTTTTTGAAAATATCACCAAACTGCGCCATACCTACGTTCAACCCAGCCTCAGCAGCATAGAAACTTTGCCGCTCACGCCCCGCACCGCCACGGAGAGTCGTACTCGCTTTCACCAACATGCTATAGGCAGTAGCTAAGGCGCTCAGTAGCCCTATCAGCATAAGCGCCACAACCAACACGATCCCGCGTTCATTGGTTAATGAGCGATAGAAATAGCGTCGCATATAGAGGCTCCTTACTGGAGATAGAGGTTGCGAGGTTTAATAGTAATCTGCCCGGTTTCGGTCACCGGTTGACCGCTTCTGGTCTGATCTTTATGTCCGGTGACTTTCGTCGTAAGCGAAATCTCAGCGACTTTGTACCAATCAGCAGTGGAGGCTGGAAAGTCCAAGACTGAACACGTAGGGGTACAGGGGCCCTCCAGGTATTGAACCCGAAACTGTTGTACTCCGTCCACCAAGGGTTGAAAGGTACCGTTATCTATTGACACATGAAGCGCTAAGTGCCCCAAAGGCCCTGTCATGACCTTATAGGTGCGCTCATCGATCGCGTAGACAGTTGAGCTGTTCTTCGGATATGAAACGCTAAGGGGAACAGCAAGCGAAAGTGTCGTCGCCGTTTTACTAACGACTGTGTTGAGATCTCCGTTGATCAGGTTTGTCACATACACACGTCCACCCACCGCGAAATCGCCGGTGTTTAGTAGTTGGACTGTAGTCGCTCCCTGTGCAGCATCTACCTCAGTCAGATTGGGGTTGATGCAACGCCCAGTGGTCGCACTGGTTTTTCCAATACGTGCGGTGAGGGTGTCTAAGGTTCCACTATCGACTCCTGCGAGCGCGATGAACGGCCCCGCCGTTGGTAGACATGCACCGGCCTGGCGCACTTCTTGACTCACCATCGACTGCAGCGCTTGTATCCCTTGGGCGGCTTCTGTCTGTAAACCCATATCAAACCGAGTACCGATATTCTTCTGCACAAAACCAGTCATCACGACAAGCATGACGCTAGAAATAAACATCGCGAGCAGCAGCTCAATAAAAGAAAACCCAGTTGTACTCTTATTCCGCCGTAACTTGTGAGTAGATACTTCGTGTTGCATACGTCCTCGTTTGTCCGTGGCTGGTCCAAGAGACCGTGACAGACACTGTGCTAGCATTAAGAATCGGGGTGTCTCGGGTAGTAACCCAGGTCACCGTAAATGACTTTCCTTTCCAGTCGCCGGGAAGTGTAGTTTCGGAGTTAGAATCCAGGGCGTCGTAGCGCCTATTCCGCAGATCTTCCAGCTTCTTCTGCGCTAGAGCGATTGCGTGAGTTGACTCAGCGTTCAGAGAGACGTTTTGTGTAGAGCTGAGCATCAGTTTGCCCGTTGCTAAAGCGGTAATCGAAAAAATCGACATGGCAACCAATACTTCAGTTAAAGTAAAGCCAGCCTTCTCACGTTTCATGTTACACCTCGAGAACCTGACCGGAGGGCCAGACATTCAGGGTTTTAGTCCGGTTTTTAATGGAGTCGGAAATACTGATAACTTCAATTTCTGAGACAGTTTGGCCTGGGGGAGGCACGATAAGACCACGAGTGTCGAACTCGATTATGCCATCCCCGTATGTGACACTAAAAGAGATTCCACGAGGGGCCGTGACCGTTTGTGTTGAAAAAGCTGTATCAACGATCCAGTTTCCCTCAGCATCCTGTTTCAGCCGCTGGATAGTGTAGGAACTTATACCCATTGCGACGCGGAAGTGAACACCCCGGCCGTTTGCATTAGCCCTAGCTACGCGCAGATTCGCTATTAAATCCTGTTCGGCTGAGGATAAGTTGAGCGCACTTTTGTTGACGCTTGAAATAGCGAGGGCTCCCATGATTCCGATAATCGTCAGTGCGACCATCATCTCAGTCACGGTGAAACCGGCATTTCTCCGCTTCATGTCGTACTCCCTATCTTTAGTGCCTTGCTAATTCTGAACCATCTTGACGCTCATGTTAGGCTTTTTGTATTTTTCCAGACGGCAGGATTTGGATCGCTTCTAACTGACCATTGCGGGCATCATTGAGCCAAATAGTCATAGCAGCAATCGGAGAATCCTTGGACAGCATCGTCAGAAGTCCACGTCCGTCAAACTCAATAGTAGTGTTCGTGCTCACACTGATTGAAATCGTTGGCGGTAAAGATACTTTCCATGCCGGCAACGCTACATCCGGACTCCAGACACCGTCTCTGTCACTGTCCTGTAATTGTTCAATAGTGTATGAATGCGGATGAAACGTTATCCGAAAGTGAGTGCCGTGACTCGTAGCTCCTGCTCGAGCCAAACGCAAATTTTCTACCAACCCCCGAGTTGCAGAAGGAAGAGGCAAGTAAGGGCTATTAAGTGTGGGAATGAGTAGAGCTAAAAGTAATCCGATGATTCCAAGAGCGACCGCAAAATCCATTACCCTCCAAGTCCTCTCTCGATGATTTTTTGAAGAGGAGGATGGACAGTTCGCATTGGAAACGTCTGAAAGTGGAAGGATTCCAGAAGAGGAAGCAGGAGGGAAAAAGGAATGCTCTGGTGACATAACAGGCGCTCAGGTTGTCACCGCGCAAATCCACAGCCGATACACGGCCCTGTGTTCGCCCGGCAGCTCTGCGACCATATCCCACATCAGCGCGGAACTTAGGCCAGTAGCTTTGCGTCCCACCCTTTCGGATAGTTTGCCTTTTCTATTTTCTCAGATCAGCAGCAAAATATGGGCCAGATGATCTTTCATTAATCTCGGATACTTAGATTAGGCACAATGTCAAATATCTGACGCTATAGTGAAGATCGTGACACTGCTTATGATCTTCGCGGGAATCCACTTACAAATCACTTCTTGTTCATTCCTGACGATAAAGTTTCATAAGTGTCAATTCGTAAGAAGATTACAAGCAGTATCAGACAAGGTAACAATCCTCCACCTTATCAAGTTGGCGAAGAGAGTACAGTGACTCGATACTGATTGTGTCCCTCTCGGATCACAGGAAAATGAGCGTCGATTTCTAGGACACCTAGTCAATCAGTTTCCCGCACAAATATTTATTTGCAGCTTGAGCCTGCGAGCAATTCTTCTATTGAAAGAATCGTGTAAACATTCGCTGTTGAAGGATATTGACGTTCGGCGTAAGCGGCGGCAGTAGTCTGACATCGTTAAAACTGGCATCGTAATCCCAGTTTCGCGCTGGCGGATCGTAGATATTGCACCCTCCTCCTGTACCACACCAGCGGCCGGTTGCGTATTGTGGTGTCCCTAAGCTGACAAATGACCCTCGATAATTAAGAGCCTTCTGGCCACTTGGTGGGCTCCAATCCTCATGAAAACGCGGATAGTTTTCCAGGCCACCGTTGTAGCCGCCAACGGTGGTCATATCGACACCGGCAATAAGCGCCGCATTGATGCCGTAGGTATTCCCGTTGGTAAAATCCGTGCAGGGTCCATTTGCGCACTGCAGCACACCAACTCCGGTGCCAGCGGTATAGACATAGTACCCATCAGTATCCTGCAGGTTACGGCTCACACTGAGTGCAGTACCAGTCTTACGATCATTGTTATATTGTAGCTCTGGTGCACCATTGGGCGTAGCGATGACAGAAACTTCCCACCCCTGCGACAGTATGTTTAAGGTGTCTCCCAGTACAGCAGCCGGCAGCTTAGTTTCTGGTTTCATCGAAGGATAATAGTTGTAGTTTCCTTCAATATAGACAGCCTGGTCACTAACAACCGTCAAGCCGGTAGGATCATCCGGGTTGGGCACGGGGAATGTACCCCCTCCGGTGCTGAGCTTCGCCGAATCGAAAATGCGTACCCCATAGCGGCGACCTGCAGGTGGCGGGATTGTCATAGAATCATTTGCCTGAACCGAGAGGAAAAATACTAACCCTCCATCAGTATTGTCGTTTGGGGAAAACAGCGGAGCGCCATTTGCTTCATTCCAGTCGATTAACGCGCGGGCATTGACATTAAGCATCATCACCCATTGTTTCTCGCGCCAGTTGTAAAACCCCCCGCGCCGGTAGTCCGCATCAGCAAACCACGAAGTAGGGAGTGTTTCTGCTACTTTGTCAGTATTCGCGAAAATGTTGCCGAGCCCTGTCCAAGTGCCGAACTTAACATCGCAATAATCCGGCCTCCACGTAGGTCTTGGACCAATCGGTCCAGGGCCAATCCACACAGGGCAGATATCATCATTCCGATCGTTGTTGGAAACCATTCCGTCACTGTTTGTATCTATCGCTCCATCGCCGTTCGTATCTTCCCCAGCACGACGGTAAACGCGGGCTGCTGTTTTGAAAGGTGGCGTATAATTTTGTGGATTGCTAGGATCAGTGTTGATTCCTGCCGTGTTAGTATTAATACCGGCAATCGGCATCACTGCCGGTAGGTTTTGGGGAAGATCATTATAGAAAATCGTTCCCCGTCGTTCACACATAAACTTCTGCAAGGCGGCGGTCTTCGCAGTATCAACCCCCCCATTACTGTCTTGCACTTCGAGAGCCAGCAGCCCATCCGCTCCGTTCCCATTGGGAAGCGACAAGCCGCAGAGCTGCTTTACACGCGGCGCAGTCAGGTTCAATACGATGCGCAAATCCGCCCGTTCCCAAAATACCCCACCACTTGTGCCGCTTCCCTTACGTTCCAGCGTAGAGACAGTAGGGATTTGCAAAGGGGTCACCCGAGCGATAAGCGATCCCAGATACGTATCACGCGTTGGCTTGTCGACAATGCTTGTTCCGCCACCGCTACAGGGCAATTCGAGGGGATCAAGGCCAGGCGTTGGGGGAAGGATATCCTGCTGCATATCAATGATGACGGTCCCAGCACAGCTCGCATTGTCTTTACGGCCACGATGAATGTCCCCTCCAGCTGATAGCTGTACAAATGGATTATCAAGCACGGACGGGGGAGAGGAACGCCGGTCCTCGATGCGAAGCTCGCTCCCAGCGTTGAGATAGAGATTCCCACTAGTGTGAATACGCCCGCTCAGATGCATCGGCGGACCAGGAAGAATTTCGAGATCATCCTTATAAAAGGCCAGAAACTGAAAGATTGGCACGCTGTTGACCGTGAATTGCCCACCCACGGTCGCCTCTTGATCCCCAAACCCATTCTGGGCAATCGAGGTGACCGTATAGTCGTAGGGAATCGACTGCAGCCCCGCAAACGGTTGCCCCGCAGGGATTAGTTCAGGAGGAGCAGGATTCCGGCCAGGGACTGGATTGACATGGTAGGAAACCGTCCGCTGGTGACCTTCGGAGCCGAGAAGAAATGAATCGCTGTACTCACCAGGAGGAGTAAAGTTTGCGAAATATCCACGCGCTTCTGCCATAGCGTAATTGAGTCCAGCCTCCGCTGCGTAGAAGCCCGAACGTTCCCGACCTGAACCCCCACGCAGCACGGTATCAGCTCGAATCGCTAGAGTATAAGCGCTGGCAAGCGCTCCAAGAAGACCCATTAAGATCAAGGCTACTACCAGCGCGATCCCGCGTTGGTTTGTTAGTGTCGTTCGCAAGTAATGTCGCATGGGTTTTACCTATAAGAAATTCCGGAGTTTGACTGTGACGTACTCTCCTGGTTGTCCTGTTTCGCCCGTCGTCTCGCGGAGAATGTTCCCGTTTCTGTCCGCTTTATGTGAACGGACGGTTGCCTTGATCCCTACAGCATCAACGCTGTACCATCCCGATATATCTGCAGGTAAAGAAACTGTGGAAGCGCACGAGAGAGTGCCAGACCCATCAAGAGTACAAGGACCAAGGTAGTACCTCACATCGAACTCTTCCACCCAATCAACTAAGGGTTGAGAGGATCCACCATCGATAGCGACTGTGAGTACGGGGTGACCGAAGGTCGCATTGTCGACGGTGTAGATTCGTTCCTCGATAGCATAGACGCCAGCTCCTTTGGGGAGTTCTTGAGTGAGTCCACTAGCAAGCGTCAGCGTTATCCCAGAGACGTCGTCAATAAAATAATAACTTCCTGTAGCACCCTCTGGAGTAATGTAGACGAGACTGCCCTTACGAAAGCCGCCTGTCTTATCAACAGTAAGACTTGTTTCTCCAATAGCCGCGGCATTCGAAACCGCGGCTTGGACACATATCAACGTGTTGGGGTCAACTTTTCCAATGCGCACTGTGAGGCTGTCTTGTACGCCGTTATCGATCCCACTAAGAGCCACCGCACCTCCCGTAAGCGGGAGACAGGCACCAGCCTGACGTAGTTCTTGCGTGATCATTGCGATCAAAGCTCGTAGTCCGAGTTGCACCTCCGTCTTTAAGCTTCCCTCCTCACGTGCAGTAATATTTGTGTGAGTGAACTTCGTCATCATGGTCAACATCGAAGTGGAGATAAAAAGCGCGACCAATAGCTCGACGAGCGAATACCCAAGAATCCACTTACTGCGAGAGATTGGTGAAGATACTTTGGAGTGCATACGTCCTCGGATTCCCTTTGTGTTGCCAATTGACCATCACAACGACCGCAGTCATTCCGGTTGTCGGGGAGTCGGTAGTTGCTGTCCAGCTGACATTGAAAGTTGTTCCTCCTGATACGAGGGATGGCCAGGAACCATTAGTCAGAGATACGACCGAGACTTCACGGAGATTCTCTAAGGCTTCTTGAGCAAAAGCGATCGCCCGAGAGGCTTGAGCATTTTCCGAAATCATTTGAGTGTCTTTCACCATTAGTGAAGTAACAGCGAGGGAGACAATCGCAAAGACTGACATGGCCACGAGTGTTTCGATTAATGTGAATCCTGTCTCCCAACGCTTCATGTTAGACCTCTTGGATCTGACCAGAGGGCCAGATCCGGATCGTTTTTACCTGGCCGTTGCTCTCATCATGCAGTTCCACCGTGACAAGCGCGGCTGGGGTTCCGTCGAGATTTGGTTCAAGAAGTCCTCGGGAGTTAAATTCGATTCGTTCCCCTGTGCCCGAGCCAATGGAGATATTCTTCGGCAACGACACGATCTCTTTTGCAAATCGCGGGTCAGGCTCCCAAGTTTGCGTCGCCGAGTTAAATTGTAACCGTTCGATATCGTAGGAGTTTGAAGAGATGGCAACGCGATAATGCACGCCACGGCCAGTGGCATTCCCACGCGTCAGACGCATATTTGCCTCGAATTCCAATGCGCTGCTTGGAAGGTTTAGGACACTTCGGTTCGTGCTGGGAATAGCAATCGCACCCAAAATGCTAATCATGGCAATCACGACTAGGAGTTCCATCAACGAGAGACCTGCGGGTGCGCGTTTCATCCTACAGCTCCTGAACCTATCCCGAGGGAATAACTCTTATTGATTTCCCATCGGTTGTTTAGAGAATTAGTAAAGCCAATCTGAAGACGAAGAGGTAAGGTAAGCTGAAATACAAAACGAGAATTTGAGAGGAATCAGTCCAACCTGAGGAGCTGGCGCCGATTACAAGATCAGCAGCTCGTTTTTCCTCTGCCACTGCCAGAAAGGAGGGAGAAATAGTCTCTGTTCAAAAGGATGGAAAGATTTGGCGATAAGTTTTGTTTCGTCAAGATTGCGACGAGAATTGGTCTTGAGAATAGCACCTATTATGGGGGCAGAGGCATTCGACCCTTGCTTTATTCATCTCTCTTTCGTGATGTGTTTTCCTCGATAACTAGCTAGGCAAGCGTTACACCGCCATCGACAACAAGATTATGTCCAGTGACAAAGTCTGAAGCGGCAGACGCAAGAAACAGGGCAGCACCAACTAGATCCTGTGGTTCCCCAAGGCGCCGTAACGGTGTCTGTCTTAACATCTCCTGCTCAACCTCTTTTCGTGCGAGGTGTAAGGCTGTCATACTAGTCCGAATGTACCCAGGGCTAATACAGTTCACAAACACACGATGTTTCGCCCAACGCAATGCTAAAACGCGGGTCAGTTGGATCACCCCAGCTTTCGCGACTGAATAAGTCAGGCCGGAATTCACCACCATTCCAGAGATAGAGGCAGTGTTTACGATCTTGCCTCCACCATGTGCAATCATATACCTCCCAGCGGCTTGAGCACAGAGAAAGACCCCAGTTAGATCGACGTCAAGCTCTTCCCGCCAGTCCCGTTCGCTTAGTTCTTCCGGTTTAATGATTTTCAGAATACCAGCATTATTAAAAGCAAAATCGAGGCTGCCGAGTTGTTCACTAGTACTGCGCACTAACCTTTCAACCTCAGCTTTCTGCGTGATGTCGGTATGCAAGGCAAGCACTCGTCCTCCCCGCGCATGGATCTCTTGCGCGACTTCATCAGCCGCCAATCGATTGATGTCGCTGACAACTACCGCAGCTCCAGCTTCAGCCAAGCCAAGAGCGATTTCTCGTCCTAGGCCCGACCCACCACCTGTCACGTATCCATTTTTCCCGGAGAAATCAAAAAGGGGATGTCCACCCATATCTCTGCTCCTTTCTGGGTTTGTGTTGTACCTGTCGTTCTTTCCAGGTGCAAGAAATCTTTTCTCTACTAAAATATGGGTAAGAACCCTTTGGCTTCCTAACCCCGTGCGTTTATCTCTCCTCTTTATTTGTCTTCTTTTGTCAGCTAAAGGCAGTATTCACAGATTCTTGACATCTAAACACCAGGCAGCACTCGTAAAGAGACAGAGAGCAGTGTCGGGGCAAGAACGTGGAGAGATTGCTAAACCGGAGCCGTAAACTCATTCCGGCCCTCCTCGTCACCTTTCTGGGCTTCCTTGCCCAGCCTCAGGTGGCAACGCTCCATCATACTCATGTCGGGGAAGATCATCCCCATGTGCACGCGGACTTACTTCTCCTGCCAGCGTCTCTCTACACGCATGAACATCCGCATCCTCATAGCGATATTCACGAGCACCACCATCCGCATCAGCACCTCCCCCGTCCCTATCCGCAAGATATTCATACCCAGATTCCCTCTCACACGCCTCTGCTCTCACTTCCCCCGCATTCGTCAGGCAAGGGGCACTGGCACACCGCAAGCACCTTTCACTGTCCTGGTAGCATTGTAACCACACCCGCTTTACCAGGGCTCGTCGTTCATTTTCTGCTGATTGCGAACCAACCACTACTTTTGCTCGCCCAGCAAACGATACCCCGCTCGCGCGCTCCTCCCCTGTCCCTCTAGTTCACTCATCACATTCTGTGCACCGAACTGAGACCGAGTGTGCCACGGCATACGGCGGTAGAGGTGCATCTGTGCCTACTCATCGCAATGTTGATGGAAAGAAGGAGAGCGACATGCGAATCAAAATGGCAGCACTACTTTTGATTTTAGCCGCCACGGGAACGGCATGGAGTCAGGAAGTCGTTCTCACACCAGAAGAGCAACAAACTCAAACAGAGTCCAGTGCGAGTGACGTTTCAGCTACACTAGCAACGCAACAAGCCCAGACAGGACCCAACCCAGATGGTACCTCAGCTGCACCAGAAGTGCAGCAAACACCGGCAGACACTACCGCGAGTAGCGCTTCAGCAGCGTCCAAGCCAGTCACTCGTTTGGAAGAATACACCGTGACCAGGCGCCGCCCGGTAAGTTCCGCTTCCTCAGATACGATGCGCGCGCGCGACTTTGAGTTGCGGCCGCACACCACCACCCAGCAGCTGCTCAACAACCTTCCCGGCCTGCTCGTCGGCCAGCACCAGGGAGGTGGGAAGGCGACACAATATTTTCTTCGCGGTTTCGATGCTGACCACGGCACTGACGTCGCTGTTTACGTCGATGGCGTCCCGGTCAACTTCGTCAGTCACGCTCATGGCCAGGGCTACGCCGATTTAAATTTTCTCATTCCCGAAACGGTGCAGCGTGTTGAACTGCGCAAGGGGCCTTACTTCGTCGAGTACGGTGACTTGGCTAGCGCGGGGTCGATCAATTTCATTACCAAAGACGACGTGGCGGAGAATTCGGTCCAGGCGTTGGGAGGCCGTTACAACACTATGCGCTACGCGGCATTGGCTTCGCCCCGTCTAGGTCCAGTTAAGACGCTGCTAGCCAGTGAGGTCTACTTTAATGACGGCCCATTTATAAACCCACAGAACACCGCTCGGTATAATCTCTTCAGCAAGCTTACCTGGGAACCCTCACCGGAGTCGAAACTTTCATTCTGGGGTTCCTACTATTACAGCGATTGGGATGCCTCCGGCCAGATTCCCTTACGGGAAGTGAGTTCCGGACGTCTGGACCGCTTCGGCGCGATCGACGCGACCGAAGGCGGACATTCAGATCGCCAGAATCTCAATCTTATCTATACGTATACTCCTAACCCGCAAGAGCAATGGTTCGCGCAGGTCTACGGTACCCGCTACAAGCTCTCTCTGTGGTCGAATTTTACTTTTTTTGTCAGGGACCCGATCCGTGGAGACGGCATTGAACAGAACGATCAGCGCTACATGTACGGAGGGCGCCTGCGCTACTCACGGATCTGGAACCTGGGGAGTATAATGACCCAGAGCACCATTGGTGTGGAGACCCGTAACGACGAGGCCAACGTCGGTTTATTTAACCAGCAGAAGCGGCAGCGCTTTGAAACGACAACCAAGGTCCATGTCGGTGAGCATTCGATCAGTGGATACCTGCTCCAAGAGTTCTACTTGACTGAATGGGCACGATTACAAGTGGGATTACGTGGGGACGAGTTTTTTTTCGACGTCGGTAATCGGCTCCCTCCTACTGCGGTGAATGCGACATTCATCCGCGGTTCCACCAACGATGGCTTGGTCAACCCCAAGGCCAACCTCATCCTCTCCCCTTTCCGCAACCGCAACACTTTGTGGCGTAATACCGAATTCTACCTTAACTTCGGGATGGGCTATCATTCCAACGATGCCCGGGATGCAGTGCAGGCTGGCACAACCCCCCTGGCGCGTTCGACCGGTGGAGAGATCGGGGTGCGTAGCAATCTGTGGGAGCGGCTTGACCTCGCCGCAGCATTGTGGATTATCGACTTGAATAGTGAGATTGTTTTCGTTGGTGACGAAGGGACAACTGAGGCAAGCGGGCCCACCCGCCGCTGGGGGATCGACTTCGAAACGCGCTACCCGATCCTTAACTGGCTTTATGCCGATTTTGATCTCGCCTATGCCGACCCACGCTTTCGGGTCACTGGTGAGGCTATCCCGCTCGCGATAACACTCCTTATGAACAGCGGCCTCACCGCGCAGTTCAGCGACGGGTTCTCCGGCGCGATTCGCTTTCGCTATATCGATGATCGGCCACTCAACGAGAACCGGACGCTCACCGCGCGCGGATATTACCTGGTCGATCTAATCTTCAAATACCGCTGGCGGAACCTTGAGGCGAATCTCCAACTATTAAATCTGACCAACAACGACTGGCGTGAGACACAATTCGATACCAACTCCTGTGTCCGCCGTGAGGTCGGCGTAGATCCTCGCTGCCCGGCTACTGGAGGCGGAGAGGGAATCGAAGACAATAACTTCACTCCAGGCACCCCGTTCAATGTGCAAGGAGGATTGACTCTGTTCTTTTAACCCATCGCGTGCATAGCTATGGAAGAGAGTAAGGTCGCACCTTCGCGTACTGCATCAACAACGGCGTCCCCCGCTCTCATGCGCCGTCTAGTGGCTATTCCTCCCCCATTTGCGCAGCGCCGGCGAGGGCGTGCCTGGGCATTATCACTCATTGTGCACGGGAGCGTACTAGCACTTGCGCTCTGGGGGCTAGGCCGGGAAGTAATCGCACCTCCTCCCCCAGTCCGGGTCGTCTTTGTCGAGCCCCCTCCCCCTCCTCCACCATTGGGCGCGCCGGAGGGAAAAGGAGACGTGCCCGTAGTAGAACCGCCTCCCAAGCCAGTCGAGAAGCCTAAACCGGTGGCAAAACCAGAACCGAAGGTGCCGCCAAAACGGCTGGTGGTGCCTAAGCAGGTTGTCAAACTGAAAGACCTCAAGCCTGAACCTCCTCCCGTCGCGCAGCCGTCAGTCGCGCCAGCCGAAGAACCGCAAGCCGGGGTTGCGACTGGTGCTGTTGGAGGGGAGGCCGGCGGGGTTCCTGGAGGGATCGTGGGTGGAACTCCTGGAGGAGTTGTAGGTAAGGCTCTTGAAAAGGCCGCCATTGATCCTCCTCTGCGACTCGATCAAGTGGCTCATCCTCCAGTCGTCGTTTCTCGCGTTGATCCCGATTATCCTGAGGGAGCGCGTCAGCGAGAAATCGAAGGTCGGGTGGTGCTCGAAGCGATTGTCGATCGCGAAGGACGGATCGAGCCGGAGATCAAAGTGTTGCAGTCGGTGACAATGTTAAACAACGCTGCGATCACGGCGTTGAAACAATGGCGCTTTACGCCGGGACACGACGAGAACGGACAAGCAGTGCGTGTCATCCTCGAGGTCCCGATTCGTTTCGTGTTGGAGTAAAGAGGAGATGTCACATGCAGTTTTCTGTCGCTGAACTCTGGGGGGTGATGGGACCGCTAGCGAAGGGAGTCGTGCTGGTCCTGGTAGGCATGTCGCTGCTGTCTTTCGCCGTTGCCGTAGAGAAATGGCTTACCCTGCGGCGTGCAGCTAACGAGTCTACTCGTTTCCTCCCCATGTGGCGCGAAGCGCTTGGGCAGCAAGGATATATGAGCGCGGCAGAGTTGACCAAGACTTACCCTCATAGTCACGTGGCCCATGTTATCGCCTCGGGCACCTGGGTATTGCGGGAAGCTGGAGATTCAGATCTACGCTTTATCGCCTATGACCGTACCGTACGGCGAGTGATGCTGGCGACGCGGGCGACGTTCAAGAAAGGATTAGGACTTCTTGCTACTGTGGGTTCCACTGCGCCGTTCGTTGGCCTCTTTGGCACCGTCGTTGGCATTGTCAACGCTTTTCAACGCCTAGCGATTACTGGTCAAGGCGGACTGGGCACGGTATCGGCTGGCATTGCCGAAGCGCTGGTAACTACGGCTTTCGGCATTTTCGTGGCGATCCCGGCAGTATGGTTGTTCAATTATCTGACCCAAAAGATTGCCGCGCTCACTACCGACATGGAGTGTGCAGCCGAAGAACTAGCGGTCGCCGTGCTCGGTGAGCATCAGCTTGCTGAAGCACGCCAGTTGCACACGGCCAAGAAATAAAGGAGAGATTACACGATGGCAATGGATTTGGGAGAAGACGAAGATCTCAAAGCTGACATTAACGTTACGCCATTAGTGGATGTAGTACTGGTGTTGCTAGTCATCTTCATCGTCATCACGCCGCTGATCAAACAAGAAGTGCCAGTCGAGCTGCCACTAGCGGAAAGTAGCCATCAGACTCAGGATCTTTCTCAACTCACGCTCAGCATTTTGGCGGATGGCTCTCTCTTGCTCAATCGTGAAGAAATCCCGCGTGATGAACTCACCGCACGACTGGCGGCGATCTACGCTTCAAGGGGTAACAAGACTATCTTTCTCGAAGCAGACCGCAGCTTGCTCTACGACCGCGTAGTTCAGGTGATGGACGAGTGCCGGGCCGCCGGGGTGGTCACAATTGGCGTCATTACGAAAAAGCCGGTGCCTCCCCAGTGAGGAAAAAGATGTCCGGGCATCTATATGTCCGGACAAAGGTATTAGTGACCGTGGTGGTGATGGTCAGCATGCCCGTGACCGTGACCATGCGAGTGGGTCTCGCTCATATGGGTATGCTTGTGCGTGTGCTTTGCCTTAGTACCTGAATTGCTTCCCGTATGGGTATGTTTGTGATGAGGGTCGGCATGCGAGTGTTCGTGTGTATGCGTGGTCGGCTGGTGAGTGTGCCCGTGAGTATGATCTGCCATCTCCGTTTCTCCTCTCAAAGAGTTTTTAGTCTAGATCCTCACTTACTACAGCATAGGAGGAACATCCGGGCAACTACAAGCGGCAGAGTTCTATTTCCAGAATGAAAGCGGTGACAAGGGAGTTCTTTTCAACTTAGAGGCCCAGTAGGTGAGTCGCGGCACGAATAGAGCTTCGTTGTGTGATCTGCTAGAGTACTTTCACTCAAACTTGGGGGTGCAGAAAAATATCTATGGATGAAGTCGTCCGCTTCGGCATCTCAATGGACGCTGACCTGCTCGCGCAGTTCGATCAGCGTATTTCCCGCAAGGGCTATGATAATCGTTCTGAAGCGATTCGTGACTTGGTTCGAGCCGATCTCGTCGCGCAAGAGTGGGAGCGCGCCACGGGAGAGGTAGTCGGCACGATCTCCCTCGTTTATGACCATCATCAGCGTCAGCTCTCCAAACAGCTCACCGGCTTCCAGCACGAACACCAACGCACCGTGCTCTCTTCTCTCCATATCCACCTCGATCGTGATAATTGCTTAGAGGTGCTTGTAGTCAAAGGCAAGGAGCCAGAAGTTCGGACGTTGGCTGAACACTTGATCGCCACCAAAGGGGTCAAGCATGGTCGCCTCACGTTGATGACCACGGGAAAACGGCTGACGTAAGCTTACGGAAAGAATCAGTCGATGTGTGTCACTAACGCCACTTAACCCCAGCATCTGTTGCTTGGATGTCCATAAGTAGCACGAATTGAAAAATCGTGCTATCACAAGTTCGCAAAAAAACGTAACGGTACCGAGAAAGCACAACATGAAGGTCGCCTATTTTGACTCCTTTTCCGGCATCAGTGGAGATATGACGGTTGGTGCGTTCCTCCACCTTGGGGTCTCACTTGAAGCCCTCGGTGAAGAGCTGGCTAAGTTGCCGCTTTCTGCTTATCGTCTGCGTCGATCTGACCGGTGGCAGAGTGGCATCCGCGCTACGCAGTTTCATGTAGACGTCAGTGAGCCGCTTGGGGAGCGCAGCTTTGCTACTATTGCGCACATGCTGCAGGAAAGTCAGCTGTCTGCGCAGGTTAAAGAGATTGCCCTGCGGATCTTTACCGTTTTGGCTGAAGCCGAGGGACACGTCCACGGCATTGCCCCTGAGGCCGTGCATTTCCACGAAGTCGGTGCAGTCGACTCGATTGTGGATATCGTCGGCACCGCTTTTTGTCTCTACACTCTGGGTATCGAAAAAGTATATGCCTCAGCATTGCCAATGGGGACAGGGCTGGTGCCATCTCGTCATGGCATTCTTCCAATCCCAGGCCCAGCCACCGCGGAACTGCTGAAGGGACTTGAAGTGCGCCTCGAAGACGGAACCGCAGAGCTGGTGACTCCGACTGGGGCGGCGATTATTGTCGCGATCGCCCAGCAAGGTCCGATTCCGCCGTTGCATCTAACAGCCGTGGGCTACGGCGCAGGGGAACGGACACTTCCGGACCGACCAAATCTCCTGCGCATCTTCCTTGGAGACACAAGTGACACCCCACAAAAGCATGTTCCTTTAAGGGGAGAACTCGCCAAAGATCTGACATACTCTGCACCACACGTGCATGAATCGGGTGCCGAGCGCGAGCACTCTCACCACCATGGTGAACACGCATGAGGCAGACAGTCTGCTTGCGGGGAACACAAAGAAGCAAAAATAAAGGGATGGTGGCTCAGTCAGGATAAAATGTCTCCAAACCCAATTGAAAGCTTTGTTATGATTCGCGAGAGGAGTTTCCTTGCTTTAGTTCAACCATGAGCTTACGCGCAGCTTCACCAGTAAGAACTCGGTATGCTGGTTGGCGCTCGTGGTTGTAAATCGGACTATGATGAATCGCAGGATAAGCCGAGGCGCGCATCTCGCGGTCCAGCATCTGCCAATCTTGCCACTGGAGTTTACCGTAAGCTTGGTTCCTTAATCGCTTGCCCAACTCGCCCCATGCTGCCAGAAAATTCGCTTCATCACCGTCAAAACTTCGGCTGCTCTGAACAAACGCAGCCAGCAAATCAGTCAACTGCCCTCTTTGCGTACGAAACGGACGCAGGTGCAAACGGCCGATCTCGCCATTAGGACAAAGTGGTTGCCATAAAGGTTCGTTTGCGTGCGGCGCAGCGAGCGTTTGCCACTCGCGCTCAAGCCATATACGCGCCGTTTTTTCCTCTGGAGCTGCATGCTCCCCGCCGCGCGTTGCCTGATAAATCCATTTGTAAGCATCGGCGATTTCAACCTGCGGTTCTGTTTGCCAACGAGCCAAGGCAGAATCGACGAGCGTATTTAGCGTACAGGTACACATAAAAACTAGAGCCAGCGTTTACCTGATTCGACAAGAAGCTGTTAGTAGATCTTATACCAAAGTAAACCTATCGAAGATGACTTGTATTGATAACGCAACGAAGGTGATCAGTCACTGCGCACTCAAGGTCTCCCTAGCAGAACACTCTACGGGCTGATATGGAGATATCCAGCAAAGGTAGTAGACATTCTTGATTGGTAAACAACTCATCACAGGAGGAAGAGAGCTATGAAATGGAAAGTCGGCGATGCGACCATTACCAAGATTACGGAAATTGTCTATCCGGACTTTTCCGACGTGATTCCGGCGGCCACGCCAGAGCTGGTGAAGAAAATAAAGTGGCTGTCCCCTCATTTTGTGACTCCCGAGGGCAAGCTGAGCTTAAGCATTCATTCACTGATTGTGGATACCCCCGGGGCGAAGCTGGTCGTGGATACTTGTATCGGGAACGATCGTAACCGAGAACCCATGTCGATCATGAGTAATCTTGCGACGTCCTATCTGGAAGACATGATAGCGGCCGGCTACAAGCCCGAGAGTATCGATTTCGTCTTGTGCACGCATCTGCATTTGGATCACGTGGGCTGGAACACACGGCTCGTCAATGGGAAATGGGTCCCTACCTTTCCCAAGGCGTCGTATCTCATGGACAAGAAAGAACTCGCCTTCTACGGCAACATTGACGAAAACGTCAAAGACGATTTCATGCAGGTGCAGCGGCGTGTGTTCGCGGACTCCGTGAAGCCCGTGTTCGACGCCGGCCTGGCAAAACCGGTCGAAAGCACTGCGCAAGTATGCGAAGGCGTCCGCTTCGTTCCTACCCCCGGCCATACGCCCGGGCATTGTTCCGTGTTGATTGAGTCCAAAGGAGAGAAGGCCCTGATCACGGGTGATTTCATGCACCATCCGATTCAATTCCACGATCCAGCCTTAGTCACTCCGTTTGACGTGGACAACGCCGCCGCCGTTGCCACCCGGCGCCGGGTGTTCGGGGAATATGCAGATACACCCACGCTGATTATTGGCACCCACTTTGCCGGCCCCACAGCGGGGAAGCTGGTGCGCGATGGGGATGGGTATCGCTTGCAGGTCTGAGCTGGCCTTTATCCGGCATCGTCAAGGTAGGTGCAGAGTTTTTATTCGCGGATAAAGTGGGACGTCCGATTCTCTGGGGGACGTCCCACTTTCACAGGCCGTCGTTACCCACGAACGGCAACGTCGAACATGTCGAGTGTGCGGGAGTTGCTGAGGAGGCCAGTAATCTCAATTTCTTTGGACAAATTCTTTTCAGCGATCAAGCGCTGAAAAACTTCATCTTCTGCTCGCACCCAGAGTTGGGGAGGCCATGTTAATGTACTCCAGCGAACAGAGTCATTCACCATATTCACCTCTACTACTGCCTGTCCGTCTCTGTGGGTGAACTGGTAGAGGCGGCCCAGATTGGGTTGCGCTTTGTGTACTTCATCAAGACTGCAATTCACGCAAACAACCTTCCCCGTGATGCGGAGCACCTGCCTCCCTCCTCCTCCAACTCCGGTCATTCCCCCACCACCCCCGCTCTGCCCTCGCGCGCCGGTTGCAACTCCCGTTAACAGAAGAGCAACTACCATGCCTGTTTTTAACATCTTACTAAAAGCCGCCATAGTTGTTCTCCTTTCTTCTCTTGGCGTTTATTCTTCTTTACGCAAGCAAGCCGTATTTGGATGTCTCAGCACGATTCTGCCGTGGGCGAAGTAGAATTTTTGGTGGCACGAATTTACAAAGGGTGCTATTTGAGGCAGGCGAACTTCTGCGAGGCAAAATTCAACCATCCCGAACGTTGTCGAACGCTAAACGGCTGGACGGATGTCTTCCAAGTGCCGGGCAAACGCACCACCGGCACCGGCCCGCAGAAATACGCCATCACCAGCCCCGGCTGGCAAGGCACGCTGCCGGACGGCGTGAAGGAATACAAATCGCCCACCGCTATCGTGTGGATTCTCGGGCGCATCTACTGCACCGGTACGCCGGAGGATTATGCGGCCGTGCACAAGCTGCAGGACGAGATTACGGTCGTGCCGCTCAGCGCCTACGGCAAGCCTTACACGCCGCCCGTGGGCAAGGTCGATCCGAGCATCGACATGAAGACCCCGGTGCGCGAGCAGGTAAATGCGCTCAGTGCCGAGGCATATTTCAGCCTGCTGGCCAAGCTGATGAAGGATAATCCGCTCGCCGCCGCCGATGCGCCGATGGTCGCGAAGCTGGCCAAGCTCGGCATCGTCCCCGGCGAGTCGTTCGACGCGAGCAAGCTCGGCGCGGATAGCGCCAAGGCGCTGGCCACCGTGCCGAAGCTCGCTTTTGGCAAGATCATAGGACACTTCAAGGAAGCGGGCCGGATAGAGAACGGATGGACCTTTACGACGAAGACTGGCCTCTACGGCACCGAGTATCTTCAGCGCGCGCTCGTCACCGCCATCGGCCTCGGAGCGAACTGCCCACAGGATGCCGTCTATCCCACCTCCGAGGCGGACGCGGAAGGTAAGCCCTACAGCGGCGCGAACAAATACGTCATGCACTTTGACAAAGGGCAGCTCCCGCCGGTGGAAGGCTTCTGGTCGCTGACCATGTATAACGGCGAATACTTCTTCGTCGCCAACCCGCTCAACCGCTACACGGTCAGCCCACGGAACAATCTCAAGGCCAACGCGGATGGCTCGGTCGATCTCTACATCCAGAACGAGTCGCCGGGCAAGGACAAGGAATCGAACTGGCTGCCCGCACCGAAGGACAAGTTTATCCTTATGCTTCGCCTCTACTGGCCGAAGGAAAAGAGTCCGTCGATCCTGGACGGAACCTGGCAGATTCCGCCGGTGAAGCTCGCGACGAAGTAACTCAATACGCTCTTGGGGCCTGTCTGGCCTTGCCGTTGGACGGGCCCCGTCCCGGTGTGCCTTGGCTTACAAGGTCTTACGTAACCATCCGTGAGGGTTACGTCGGCCATCCACGGGAGAGATGGACACAGGGTTGGTTGTCCTTCTAGTGTTGCGTGCGGTTAAGTTGTGAGTCCTTGCGGATAATCTCATCGCAGTCTGCGATCTTGAAGCCTAAGGCATAGAGCATCTTATACAGAATCGCCTGTTCGCCGTTTGTCAAATCGGCAAGGATACTACTCACTTTGTCTTCAGCTTGCTTTCTTTCCTCAAGCGTCATAATTCCTCCTGATTGATCACCAAGTCCGAGAAGAGCCCTCACGCCATGCAAACATACTGTGTAGTACGCAGAGAGACCGAAAATTGGATGTCTCTGCGTGCCGACGTTGGAGAAAGATGCCTAGTGAGTAGTCTAGGAGTAATCTGTCTCGCCCGCAGGGTGGGTTCATGGCTTTTGTTGATGCCAAGCGTGGCTGGAGAAAGAAAAGGATATCGTTCGACTACAAAGGAGTGGTTCACCGGGGAGTTGCATCTCAGTTGATCTGACGGTAAAAAAACACTGCGCTATGATCGTCCCAAGTAAATTCGCAGTCCCGCTCCGTCTTTATGCGACAGTAACCTTTCTCTGTTATCTCTTTGCTGGCGTGAGCTTTGCCCTGCCATCCGAGTCTCAGTGCGTTCGCTGTATCAAACTCAACACGGTCGGTACTGTAAAGTCCGGCACCTTCTGTCAACTCTCGTACCACAAACACGATTGCCACAATTCTCAAGGAAAATCGGTTGGACAAATCAAGTTGTGTCCAGACGGTTGCTTGCGCCATGATGGTCAGGGTGGTCAAGTTCCTTCTCTTGCGAAGTTTCTTTCTTCCTCAGACTCGTGGCTACTGGAGCAGCCCCTCGTCGATTCAGTGATACCAGAGTCTCAGGCTTCACGATTCAACCCGTTCCTCTCTCCGCCCGACCCTCCTCCATCCATTTCTTTGTAGCCCTTCTCTATTGACGATAGTTTCGACGTCGCATTCTCTGATGAGATTAGAGAAGTGCGCCGGCTTGCACTCTCTGATCCTCACTAGGAAGCCTGGCGACAAAGTTTCCTTGGCTTTTTGTTAATCGAGGTGGAGGAAAAAATGAATAATTCGTGTAAATGGCAGTTCATCTATTTTGCTATCTTTCTAAGCACCGCTTTCGTCACTCAAGCATACGGACATGGGGATGGAGGAGGGTCTAATAGCAAGGACTTGGTGCGTGTTTCTTTCGCTCCCAATCCGAGCGTGCCGGAGTTTGCTAACGTGACTGGCACCCTGGCGGTAGACCTCGATGAGGGCGTTATAAAACTTGAGGACTTGGAAGGGTTTCCGATCAATCCAGCCAAGAACCTTCCGCTCACAATCAATATCACTTCGACGATTGATCCTCGGTCGAAGAGGCATGATGGAGAACTAGGCAAGACGAGCTGCGAAGAGAACAACGGAACATGGACTTGTCACGTCCATTCTTATGTCGTCTGGCTGGCCGGATTTGAGGACGGTGCCTTAGGTCATGTTATTCCGCTGGGTACCATTTACCCGCGCACCGATGGCAGTGCTGCAGATCGTGACTTCAGCGGCCGTGAAGGGAATATGTCTGGCCTCGGAGCTGATACGATCATCATTACGGCGGAGCCGAGTTTCGGCCCTCTGGCATCAATGGGACACGGTCATGACGGGGAGGTTGCTATCCTATTGGTTCCTCTCGGACCGATCGTCTTACAAGCCACCATTCCCTAACTTCGACGCAAGGAGCCTGGAATATGAAACGTAAAACCGTAGCGATCGGGGTGCTCGTGCTAGGTGCACTGATCGCGTTCCCTCACTGTCTGTTTGCCTCGTGCGGGCAGGCGTTTTGCCCAATCGAGACTGGAGGCAGCTTGGTCGAGGAGCCCTTATCTCGCGGGCAACTATACATCAACTTAATGTACGAGTTTATCGATCAAGACCAGCCCTACGTTCACACAGATAGCGTCCCGGTGGGAGCGCTTCCACGTGCGCATGATGAGCAGTTTACTCACAATCAATCTGTCAAACTCCAGCTCGATTACGGCCTGACTTCGCGTTTCACTCTCGGCGTTATGCTCCCCTTCGTGGACCGTCTACATCAGCACCTCGCGCACGAAGAGGAGGAGGTCATCGGTGGTGAAGTGGGACAAACCGAGACGGTCAATGTCACTGAACGGTGGCGTTACCAGGAGTTTGGCGACATGCAGATCTCTACGCGTTACCTCCTCCTGCAACAGACCACGCCGTATAGTCCGGCTCTCTCGTTGATCCTTGGCGCTAAATTAGCCACTGGCCGTACGAATATAAAAAACGACGAAGGAGAAGCCGCCGAGCTGACACTCCAGCCCGGGCAAGGAGCTTGGGAAGGTATCGTCGGGTTTTCCTATACCCAGAACTTCGCGGTCTCCACTTTGCGTCGCGAAACCGCTCTAGCTTCATTTTTCGTGACGACCCTTGGTCGCTTTCCTGTCGCAGTAGGGAAGTTCGGTTATGAGCCCGGCGGACAGATGCTCCTAAACGTCGGAGTGTCGTATCCCCTCTTCCGCAAGTTCCAGCTTCTCGGTCAGGTCAATTTTTCCTATCGCGACCGTGATTCAATTGGTCACGCCCCCGGTCTTGAGAAGTCCGACAGCGGCAGAGAGGAAATCTTCCTCAGCCCTGGGGTACGGTATAACTTGACCGACACCTTGGCCCTTTACACGATCGTGCCAGTGACTGCCTACCGGCGCGTCAACGGTATTCAACTCACTTCGGACTGGAGCATCACTTCGGGACTCTATTACCGGTTTAACCTGCTCTCATTATTATGAAGAGGTGAGGTCATCTTCTGTCCATACCGTGCAAAGGCGGCAAAGTTTGATGAAAAATCGCTACGCTCAGGGGCACGGATGAGTAGGGGGGAACGATTTGGCCGACGTGATTATCGCGACGGACAAGATGCTAGATTGCTGAAGTTTCTAAATTTCAAGAAGAACACGGAAGGGTTTCGTCAGAGGAGAAAGGTAGCTATGTCGGAAATAGCGATCGGTTCGGAAAGGCACAAAGAGTTACTATGTAAAGGAGTCAGCGTACCCCCCGCGAAGCGGGTGGCTTGCTGGGTTGGGCCGTCTCAAAGACGGCGATTAAAGGTTAGAACCGCCCTGATTGATCGGCGTCTTCTTGTTCACGAATGTAGCGCTTCACG
>Ga0187894_10000370_pt1 | contig 60966 bp, 51 predicted proteins | sample GBC1701081metaG_FD_136650 | JGI IMG/M metagenome (GOLD analysis project Ga0187894, IMG submission 136650) | White microbial mat communities from a lava cave in the Kipuka Kanohina Cave System on the Island of Hawaii, USA - GBC170108-1 metaG ...
CGCGAGACGCTCTCCGCCCCGAGGCCGCGGGGGCCCCACACGCCGCACCAGCCTTCATAGACGAGGTCGGCGAACCCGGCCTCGACCAGGGTGGGAACATCAGGCAGCACCGCCTCGCGTCGGGCGGAGGCGACCGCGAATGCCCGCAGCCGCCCGTCGCGCACCAGCGGGATGACCGGGCCGATCGGCGCGATGAAGAGGCTGACGGCGCCCGAGATGAGGTCGTTGATCGCCGGCCCGGTGCCGCGGTACGCGACGAAGAGCGCCTCCACGCCGAGCTTCTGCCACAGGGCGGCGGTGGCAAGCTGCCCGACCGAGCCGAGCGAGGAGCCGGCGAAGGAGAAGCGGTCCGGCTTGCGGCGGATCGCCTCGAGCAGTTGTGCGATGGTCTGCTCCGGCAGGCCCGCGCCGCCGACCATGACATAGGGGATCGAGACGGTGCGCGCGACGGGCGCGAGATCCGCCTGCAGGTCGAAGGGCACGTTGCGCTGCACGAACGGCAGCACGGTCAGCACCTCGTTCGAATAGAGCAGCGTGGTGCCGTCGGCGGCGCTGCGTGCCACCAGCTCGGCGCCGATCGCGCCGTTGGCGCCGGATCGGTTGTCGATCACCCAGGTCTGACCCAGGATTTCGGAAGCGCGCGGGGCGATCATGCGGGCCGTGGAGTCCGTGGTACCGCCGGGCGGATAGGGCACCACCAGGCGCACGCTCCTGGCCTGCGCCGACGCCGGTGCCGCCAGCGTCGCAAGGCCAAGCGCCAGCGCGCCGCGGCGGGTCGTCATCGTCATGCTGCCAGTTTCCTCCAGCTCGGACGCCGTGCCTTTTGAGATACTTTGATACCTAAGTATCTGGCTGGCAAGGCCGTGGGTTGCGGAGGAGGGAAGGGGAGCGGCGCTATGACGGGCGCCAGGTGCGATTGTATCGCGGGTGCCGGTAGGGACCGTAGTCCATGAAGCGCGGCGCGGTGCCTGTCCCGATCGACTCGCCCAGCGCGTTCAACGAAGCGGGCGAGGTGTCCATCCAGTCGCCGCTGTCCAGCCGGCGCAGCACGACCTCGATCGCGGCCGCGCTTTCCGCCGCGCTGAAGTTGATGTGGCCGGTTGCCTGTACGTAAGCGGCGCGGAACAGGTGGGCATGGCCATTGGCCTGCACCTCGGCCTCATAGCCTTCGGCCAGGCTGGGCGGGATCTGGTAGTCGCCGACCATGTGCAGGCGCATGACCGGGATACGCGGCTTGCCGAGCGTGGTGCGGCCCGGCACGCTCCAGAAGGCGAGCGCATGCGGCGCGGCGGCGATCCGCGGTGCGTCCGCCAGCCTCTTGAGGTCGTCGGTGGGATCGACACCGGCTACGGCGTAAAGCGCGCGCATCGCCGACCTTAGCGCCGGGTTGGCGTTCTCCAGAAACGCTGCGTAGTCCACACCGGTGTTCCAGGAGAGCTGCTGGCCCTGGGCCGCATTCTCGAACATGATGCGCGCTTCGCCGCCGGGGTTCGCCGCGTTCAGCATCAGGGCGCGACACATGCTGACCTGCAAGGCGGCGGCATCGCCGAGGTCCGGCTGGGGCGTATCCTCGGTGACCCAAGCCGGCCATTGGCCAAGCGCGAAGGTCAATGCGATGCGCGCCCGTCCAAGCGGCGTTACCTGTGCCGTCTCGATCGCCTTGCGCCAGGCTACCGGCAACGCACCGGTCCGGCCATGCGCGGTCAGGTCGACGGTACCGTCGTTTTCCAGGGCGGTGATTTCGAGGTCCTCGATACTGCCGTGGCCGGCGGCCGCATAGGCCGGACCGATGAGGACGCGCAGCGCGAACCAGCCGTCGAGGAAGGTGTTCATCAGCGGCACCGGCGTGTGGGCGGCCAGCGCCACGCAGCCATCGACGCGGTCGGGGAAATCCTCGGCGATCGCCAGCGTCACGTGCCCGCCGCCCGAGCAGCCGTACTGGATGGTGCGCCGCGGTTGTCCGGCGATCTCCACGAAGCGGTCGAGCACACGGTCGAGGTTCGCGATCTCGCGCAGCGGGTCGTACTGATACATGCGCAGCCGGTGCCGCATCGTGCCGATCACCGCGAAACCGCGCCGCCGCAGATCCTCGTAGCGGCCCGCGGTAGGTGGGCTTTCACTGCGATTGACGTAGTCGAGATCGCGCACGACCACGCCGTTCCAGTCGTTCGGCAGCGTGACGCGGTAGTGCGTGCCGTCGGGCAGCTCGCCGCGCTCGTCGGTGGCGCAGGGTGCCGCATTGCTCATGTGCAGGTGCTCCTGCCTCACGCCACATCCGGCGTCGCGGCGGCCGGCGGCACCAGGCGCAGCTGCGCGATGCGGTTGCCCTCGCGCTTGAGGATCTCGAAGCGGAAGCCGTGGAAGGCGAAGGTCTGGCCGGCCTCGGGGATGCGCCGCGCCTCGTGCAGCACCAGGCCGGCGATGGTCGTGGCGACGTCCTCGGGCAGGCTCCAGCCGAACTCGCGGTTTAGGTCGCGCACCGGCACGCCGCCGGCGCAGACATAGCTGCCGTCCGCCGCCGGCTCGACACCCACCACCCTCACGTCGTGCTCGTCGTCGATCTCGCCGACGATCTCCTCGATGATGTCCTCCAGGGTGACGACGCCCTTGAGCGCGCCATACTCGTCGACCACGAGCGCGAAGTGTTCCCGCCGCTGCTTGAAGGCCTGGAGCTGGTCGAGCAGGCTGGTCGTCTCCGGGATGAACCAGGGCTCGCTGACGAAGGCGTCGAGGTTGAGCGTGGACAGTGGGCCGTCGTGGCGCTGCACGGCGCGGAACAGCGCCTTGGCGTGGATCACGCCGACGATGTTCTCGGGTTGGCCGCGATACAAAGGCAGGCGCGTGTGCGGGCTCTTCAGCACCAGGTCGACCAGTCGATCCGCCGGCATGTCGATGTCGAAGGCCTCGACGTTGGCCCGGTGGGTCATCACCGCCGACACGTAGAGATCCGCCAGGTCGAGCACCGAGCGCAGCATCTTCTTCTCGGTCGCCTCCTCGGGGACGTGCCCGCTTTCGCCATGCAGGTCGATGGCGCCGCGCAGCAGCTCGTCGGCGGCGACGGAGGCATGCGCCGGCGCCTTGACCCGCAGCAGCCGCATCAGGAAGCGCGCGATCGCGGCGAAAGCCGAGGCCGGCGGCCCCAGCAGCGCCACCGAGAGGCGGATCGGCACCGCCAGCACCAACGCCACGCGGTCGGGATGCAGCAGTGCCCAGGTCTTGGGCAGCACTTCGGAGAAGATCACCACCAGCACGGTCACGACGATCGTGGCGTAGACGACGCCGGCGGCACCGAAGGCATCGGTGAGCATCGCCGTGCTCAGCGCGGCGGCGAGGATGTTGACCACGTTGTTGCCCAGCAGCATGGCGCTGATCACACGGTCCTTGCGGTCGAGCAGGGCGCTGACGATGGCCGCGCGGCGATTGCCGTGCTTGGCCAGCCGGTGCACGCGCGGGCGCGAAGCGCCGGTGATCGCCGTCTCGCCGGCCGAGAAGAACGCCGACACCGCCAGGCACAGCACCACCAGCGGCCCGGCGATCTCCGGCCCGACGCCGAAGTCGAAATCGGGGTCCATGATCGTTCTCAGGCGGCCAGGGCGCGGCGGATGGTATCCAGTGCCGGAGCCTCGTCGATGCCGCGGGCCACGTAGGCCTGGCCGATGCCGCGCGCCAGCACGAAGGTGATGCGGCCGTCGCGGTTCTTCTTGTCGCCGCGCATGTGATCGACCAGCCGTGCCGCGTCCCAGGCCCGCGCGTTGTCGCCGGGAATGGCGCGCGGCGACGTGGCCAGGCCGACCGCCTCGAGGTGCCGGCGCACGCGCGCGGCGTCCGCCGGCGGGCAGAGACCCAGCGCCGCCGACATGTCGAATGCCATCGTCATGCCGATGCCCACGGCCTCGCCATGCAGCAGGTCGGCGCCGTAGCCGGTTTCCTTCTCCAGCGCGTGCGCGAAGGTGTGGCCGAGGTTGAGCAGCGCCCGCAGGTCGCCGGTCTCGCGCTCGTCGCCGGCCACGATGCGCGCCTTGGCGGCGCAGCTCCTGGCCACGGCCTGGGTGCGCGCGGCGCGGTCACCGTCGAGCAGCGCCCGGCCGTTGGCTTCCAGCCAGGCGAAGAAGGGCGCGTCGTCGATCAGCCCGTACTTCACCACCTCGGCATAGCCGGCCAGCAGCTCGCGCCGCGGCAGGGTGTCGAGCACGTCGATGTCGGCGATCACCAGCCCCGGCTGGTGGAAGCTGCCGACCAGGTTCTTGCCGTGCCGCGTGTTGATGCCGGTCTTGCCGCCGACGGAGCTGTCGACCTGCGCCAGCAGCGTGGTCGGGATCTGGATGAAATCGACGCCGCGCAACAGCACCGCGGCGGCGAACCCGGTCAGGTCGCCGACCACCCCGCCGCCCAGCGCGACCAATACCGTGCCGCGGTCGGGCCGCCGGTCGAGCAGCGCCTCCATCAGCCGCCCGAAGGCGCCGAACTCCTTGCTGCCCTCGCCTGATGGCACGGTGATCGAGTCGGCGCGCAGCCCGGCGGCGCCCAGCGAGGACATGACGCGGTCGAGGTGCAGCGGCGCCACCATCTCGTCGGTGACGACGATGGCGCGGCCGCCCGGCATCAGCGGCGCGCAAAGCTCCCCGGTGCGGTCGAGCAGCCCGGCGCCGATCTCGATGACGTAGCGCCGGTCGGCCAGCTCGACCGGCACCTGCGTTGCGGTATCGGTCACGGCGTGGCTCCGGCGTGCGTGCGCGTCTGCATCCCGGTTTGCAGGTAGTCGGCCAGCGCCGCCAGCACGTCGTCCGTCGTGCGCTCCGCCGGCGCGTCGCGGCTCTCGACGGTGATGTCGGCCTCGGCGTAGATGGGGTAGCGCACGGCCATCAGCCGGCGCAGCACTGCCTCCGGGTCGTCCTGCTTGAGCAGCGGCCGGTTGGTGCGGCGCCCGACGCGGTCCATCAGCACCGCCAGCTCGGCGCGCAGCCAGACCGTGATGGCGCGCTGGCGCATCACGACCCGGGTCTGGGCGTCCATGAAGGCGCCGCCGCCGGTGGCCAGCACGATCGGCGGCCCGTCGAGCAGGCGCTGGATGACACGCCGCTCGCCGGCGCGGAACTGGGCCTCGCCGTAGCGTTCGAAAAACTCCTCGATGGTGCAGGCCGCCGCCGCCTCGATCTCGGCGTCGGCGTCGACGAAAGGCAGGCCCAGGCGATTCGCCAGCCGCCGGCCGATGGCGCTCTTGCCGGCACCCATCAGGCCGACCAGCGCCACCGTGCGGTCCGGCGCGGACATGCCCTTATCGGCCGGCATGGCCCCTCGCCAGGCGCGTCGCGAGATCGCCGATTGGGGCGGGAAAAAGGCGATTCACCGAACCTTCTCAACGTGTTGCGCGTCAAACCGCAATTGTCATCGCGATCGTCACGCGATAGTGTGGGCACTATCGCCGCTCGCGCCCCGCCAGACAAGCGGGGCGCGGGTCGTTCCCTCCGACCAAGCCGGCGCAAGTGATCGGTAGGCGTAATCAATTCCACAGCGGCAGCGGCATGAGCCTGCGGGGCACGCTCGTGATGATCCTGGCTGTCGTCCTGGTGGCCGGTTTCGTCGTGCTGGCGTTCATCGACGTGGCGCCGCCGCAGCGGACGCGCGAAATTCCCATTCCACCCGAGCGGTTCACCAAATGACGGCGCAGCGGGCACCCGCCGGCACATCCTCGTCGGCGCCCGTCAGGACCGGCGTCCCGGCGCGCCGGCGTGGACGGCGGCCGAAGGAAAAGCCGGCCCGGCTCCCTGAAGTCGAAGTGTTCCTGGAGATGATGAGGGCAGAGCGCGGCGCGGCCGCCAATACCGAAGACTCCTACGGCCGCGACCTCGATGCGCTCTGCGCCTTCCTGGCGCGGCGCAAGGAAGGGCCGCTGGACGCTACGCCCGACGCGCTGCGCGCGTACATCGCCAGCCTGCGCCATCTCGGCATGGCGCCCCGCACCTCGGCACGGCGGTTGTCGACGATCCGCCAGTTCTTCCGTTTCCTGCTGGCCGAGGGCATGCGCACGGACGATCCCTCGTCGGTGCTGGATTCGCCGCGGCTCGACCGGCCGCTGCCCAAGGTGCTGTCCCAGGAGGATGTGTCAGCGCTGATCGCGGCGGCGCAGAGGCGCGATGCCACCGAGGGCCTGCGCCTGTCGGCCCTGATGGAGTTGCTGTACGCCACCGGCATGCGCGTCTCCGAGCTGGTCACCCTGCCGCTGGCGGCGGTCGAGCGCGACCCCGAGGCGCTGATCGTGCGCGGCAAGGGCGGCAAGGAGCGGCTGGTGCCCTTGGGCGAGCCGGCGCGCGACGCCATCCTCGCCTGGCTGGGCGGGCGCGCCGCGGGCCTGAAGCCGGGCAAGGCGTCGCCCTACCTGTTCCCGTCGCGCAGCCGCGAAGGCCACCTGACGCGCCAGCGCTTCGCGCAGCTCTTGAAGGAACTGGCGATCGAGGCCGGGCTCGACCCGCAGCGCGTCTCGCCGCACGTGCTGCGCCACGCCTTCGCCAGCCACCTGCTGGCGCACGGCGCCGACCTGCGCAGCGTGCAGCTGATGCTGGGCCACGCCGACATCGCCACGACACAGATTTATACGCACGTGCTCGACGAGAAGCTGCGGGCGCTGGTCGAGGAGAAGCACCCGCTGGCGAAGAAGGAGGGGTAGGATGAAGCCGGGCTCGCGATCGTGTTTATGGAGTACAATCCCCGAGGTTGTTTGAGCCGATCATCGGAGCTTGAACGGAAGCGGATGCCAGCGACGTCGCCAAGCCTCAGAGCCGAGTACCGGGAGGCGATCGCGCTCATCGCCCGGGCGGTCGCCGCCCTTGAGCGTCGCAACATTCGATCGCCGATCCTTGTTGGCGGCGCGGCCGTCGAGTTCTACACCGGTGGCGCCATTACCACTGGCGATTTTGACTTCGTCACGCCGTATCGAGAGGAATTCTTCGAAGAACTGGAGCGCGTCGGCTTTCGTCGCCCCGGCCAGGGCGAGATATCTCGCGCGTTGTTCCATCCGAGTTCCGGCATCAGCGTCGAGGTCGTCAGCGGCCAACTGATGGATGGCCGTGCGGACAATGAACGGCTTGTCGTCGTCCGGTTGCGTGACGGGGCCCTGCGTGTGATTCCCATCGAGGACGTCATTGCGGACCGCATCGGTCAGGCACTGGCGGGGTCGCGGATCGACGAACGCATGCGGAATCAGGCGATACGTCTTTACCAGCTTGCCGGCGGCGTCGATCGCTCCTACCTTGATCGGCGGATCGCTGAAGAAGCTTCGGACGGGCATCTCTGGCGACACTGGAGGCATGGTGTCGTGAGGATCATTGATTTCGAAAACCATGAGCGAGAACTGGCCGCCCGGAAGGCGGCGCTCGGTTTTTCAGGTTATGACCATGTCATGCGCAATGACGGCGCACGGCGCACGCCGGAGAAGCGGGCCATCCTCAGGGAGTTGAAGAGGATGGGGAGTCCGTTTCTGGAGGGCGTGGACGTTGATGAAGGTATGGGAAATGTTGGCCTGAGCAGCCCTGAAGCGCAACACAACTACCAGCCGCGGAAGAAGGAGGGTTGAGGGCGGCGTCTATGCCGCGTCGCGGGGCATGCGCGCGCGGCGCAGCGGTTCGGCCTCTGTGAAGATCAAGCGGCGGCGGAAAGCCAGTGGGCTCTCGACCAGCAGCATCGCCTTCAGGTCTTCGAGCGACGATGTGAAATATGGTCGCTTGAGGAAGCGCGACGGATGCTCGGTCCATGCCGGGATGTCGAGTTTCCAGCGCCGGGCGAGATGTTCGCCCACGCCGCCGAGCGCGGCATGGTGCCGGGCGTCGGCGAGCGGTTCTGGTTCCTCGTCGATCATGGACTGGCGTCGGGCGGGATTCATGTAGAATTCGTCGAGGAACTCGCTCAGGGCATAGTCGAAGCGTCGCGAGCCGGCGTTAACGCGGCGCGCCACTTCGGCCAAGGTATCGGGGCGAACCATCGGGACGGCCTTGCGGTCGTGTCTGGCGCTGGCGCCAGAGGTTATCGAGCGCCAACATCATCTTAGCGCTGGTGCGAGCTTCGGGATAGAACCCGGCAGCAAAGGCTACGATATCCTCCCTGCGCGTCAGGCCAACCACATCGAACAGGTTCAGGATGTCGTCGAGATCCTTGCTATCCGTCGTCACATCGATGCGCATCGCCATCAACTTCATCGCAAGCATGTATTCAGCGGTTGGAACGAATACGCGCAGGCCGGGCGTCGCCTCATCCGGATAGGAACCGACGAACTCGTGGTGGTTGTGCCCTTCGGCGACCGGGCTCAGATAGGTGCGCACCCCATCGTTCAGCCAGTCATGAGGCCAGCCGTGTCGATCCGCGACGATCCGGGCGGCCGAGTCGATGAACGTCTGGTCGGTGGCGGCAACTGCATCGACGTCTTTCGTCGCGACACGAAAGTTCGACACCAGCATCAGGCACGACCCGCCGTAGACAGAGATGTCGATGACCTTGCCCGCGTCGCGCGCAAGCGTCCCGAGCTCGGACAGGGCGGCGGACAAGTGTTCTTTCGTGAAATCCATGCAGGCCACCTGGAGAGGTATCCACTTATACACGCTTCGTCCGGGCGTTCAGGTCGGGCCGCCGAGAGCGGCTTTGCGGGCATTGCCAACGTGACCACCGACATGGAGTAACAGCGCAGCACTGTTGACACCGCTGCGCCGGGTGTCATTTTGTTGCAATGCGATATCGCGTTGCAGCAAGGACAATGCCATGAGCTTCACCATCGTCGAACCGGTCGCCTCCCGGCTGAACCGCAGCGAGCTGGCCGTGCCCTGCAGCCGGACCGAACTGTTTGAAAAGGCTGCCAAAGGTGCCGCCGACGTCATCTTCCTCGACCTCGAGGACGCCGTCGCGCCTGACGACAAGGAGCGGGCGCGCAAGAACTGCATCCAGGCGCTGAACGAGGTCGACTGGCGGGGCAAGACGCTGTCGCTGCGCATCAACGGGCTCGACACCCATTGGATGTACCGCGACGTGGTCGACGTGCTGGAGGGCGCGCCGGGCAAGCTCGACCTGATCATGGTCCCCAAGGTCGGCACCGCCGCCGACATGTACGCCGTCGACATGCTGGTGACCCAGATCGAGACGGCGACCCGGGTGACGAAGCGCATCGGTTTCGAGATGATCATCGAGACGGCGCTGGGCATGCAGAACATCGACGCCATCGCCGGCGCCAGCAAGCGCAACGAGTCGCTGCATTTCGGCGTCGCCGACTACGCCGCCTCGACCAAGGCCAAGACCGTGAATATCGGCGGCCCGCACCCGCAATACGGCGTGCTCACCGACAAGGACGCCGACGGCAAGCGCCAGTATTTCTGGGCCGATGTCTGGCACTACGCGATCTCGCGCATGGTCGTGGCGGCGCGGGCCCATGGGTTGCGGCCGATCGACGGCCCGTTCGGCGATTTCTCCGATCCCGATGGCTACCGCGCCCAGGCCAACCGCGCCGCCGTGCTGGGCTGCGAGGGCAAGTGGGCGATCCACCCCTCGCAGATCGGGCTGGCCAACGAGCTGTTCGGCCCCAGCGCCGAGGAGATCGCCAAGGCCAAGCGCATCCTCGACGCCATGCTGGCGGCGCAGCGCGAGGGCAAGGGTGCCGTGGCGCTCGACGGCAAGCTGATCGACAACGCCTCGATCAAGCAGGCCGAGGTGCTGCTGAACATGGCGCAACGCCTCGGCATGGCGGCGTGATCGGAGGACAGAGGACAGAAAACAGAGGACAGGATGAAGAGCTTTCGCGCTCTTTCTGTCCTCCGTCATCCGTCCCCTGTCCTCCGGCCACTATTGACACCGCAGCTTCGGGCCGGCTAGCGGTCGGCGGCGGGGGCAACCGGAGCCGACATGCCGACGACTTTCCTCGACTTCGAGAAGCCGATCGCCGATCTCGAAGGCGCCATCATGGAGTTGCGGCACAAGGGCGACGGCGAGGGCGTCGACATCGCCGAGGAGGTGTCACGCCTGCAGGTCAAGGTCGACCGCCAGCTCAAGGCGACCTATTCCAAGCTCACGGCGTGGCAGCGCGTGCAGGTCGCGCGCCATCCCGAACGGCCGCATGCCGTGAAGTACATCTCCGACCTGGTCCAGGAGTTCACGCCGCTGGCCGGCGACCGCGGCTTCGCCGAGGACGCCGCCATCGTCGGCGGGCTGGGCCGCTTCCGCAATCGGCCCTGCGTCATCATCGGCCAGGAGAAGGGCGACGATACCGACAGCCGCATCAAGCACAATTTCGGCATGGTCAAGCCCGAGGGCTACCGCAAGGCCCAGCGCCTGATGAAGCTCGCCGACCGCTTCGGGCTGCCCGTGATCACCTTCGTCGATACCGCCGGCGCCTATCCCGGCATCGATGCGGAGGCGCGCGGCCAGGCCGAGGCGATCGCGCGCAGCATCGAGGTGTGCCTGGAGATCGGCGTGCCGCTGGTCAGCCTGGTGATCGGCGAAGGCGGCTCCGGCGGCGCCGTGGCGCTGGCCGCCGCCAATCGCGTGCTGATGATGGAGCACGCGGTCTACTCGGTGATCACGCCCGAGGGCTGTGCCTCGATCCTGTGGCGCTCGGCCGACAACGCGCAGGATGCCGCCGAGGCCCTGCGGCTGACCTCCGACGACCTGAAGAAGCTCGGTGTCTGCGACACCGTCGTCGCCGAGCCGCTGGGCGGCGCGCACCGCGAACCCGATGCGGCCGTCAAGGCGGCGGGCGACGCGCTGGAAACGGAGCTGGCGTCGCTCGACGGCATGGACGCCGCCGCCCTGCGCCAGCATCGCCGCGACAAGTTCCTGGCTATGGGGCAGAAGGGGCTGTGAATCCCTTCCCCACGCGCAGCGTGGGGAAGGTGGCCGAAGGCCGGATGGGGAGCCGACGTGGTCTTTGTAGCTGAGGCTCTGAACTCAGGTACGAAGGCAACGAGTCTCAGTTACGGAGACCACGTCGGCTCCCCTCCGCCCCTTCGGGGCACCTCCCCAGCGTTCGCTGGGAGGAAGGGTCAGCCCGCCTCCGCCGGCGTCCTCGTGATCAGTGCCAGCGCGTGCAGGCCCTGGGCGAACTCGCCCTTCAGCAGGTCGTAGACCAGGCGCTGTCGCGCCACGCGGCTCTTGCCCTCGAACGCGGCCGACACGATCTCGACGGTGAAATGACTCTCGCCGCCCTCACGCGCGCCGGAATGACCCGCGTGTTTGGCCGAGTCGTCGGTGACCGCCAGGAACGTGGGCGCCAATGCGCCGCGGATCTTGCGCTCGATGGCTTCGGCGACGGCGCCCATGGTCGGAACTCCTGCGATCGGGAAGTCAACGGCAATCTTCACGCCCGGCATCTTGCCCCGATGGCCGGTGGCGCGCATATATCTAGGATGCCTGGAGGGCGGCGCAAATCGGTTTTGACGGCCTCGGACGTGCACCTGAACGGGCGCGTCTGCGAGCATCCCGGCTGCGCCGCCGCCGCCGAGTTCCGCGCACCCAAGTCCCGCAGCCAGCTGCATCAGTACCGCTGGTTCTGCCTCGAGCACGTGCGCGAGTACAACGCCAAGTGGGACTTCTATGCCGGCATGAACGAGACCGAGATCGAGGCCCAGATCCGCGCCGACCAGACCTGGCGCCGGCCGACCTGGAAGGTGGGCGGGCGCAGCGACGGGCGGGCGCAGGATCCGTTCGAGGTCCTGCTCGACCCCTACGACATCCTCGCCGACTCCGAGGTGCGGCGCGCGCGGGGCCGGCAGGCTCCCGCCCAGCCCAACAACCTGACGCCGGCCGAGCAGCAGGCGCTGTCGATCCTCGACCTGACCTGGCCGCAGACCCTGGACGCCGTGAAGGTCCGCTACAAGCAGCTGGCCAAGCGGCATCATCCCGACGCTAACGGCGGCGACAAGGAAGCCGAGGAACGCCTGAAGCTGATCAACCACGCCTATACGACCTTGCGCCAGAGCCCGCATTTCGCGCCGTGATGCGAGGTGCCGGGCCGCCGCGCCTGATCATGGCGCTGGCGTCCCGGTGATCAGTCAAGCCATTGACATGTCATTGGAAACGCTGCGGGTGGCAGCGTTGCGGTGCCTGCAAGATAGGACAGCATTTCAGCCCTTGCAGGGGCATCGGTGGCCTGCCATCCTTTCGCGACCCGCCCTCCGTGGACCATTTGTGATGAACCCCGACTCTGGTCAGCCCGATAGCACCGTTTCCGTTCGCGACAAGTTCGCCCTCGACAGCGACATGATGGTGCCAGCCTTCGGCCAGGCCACCGAGCATGTGCCGGTGGTCGATCCCGATTATCTCTTCGACCACGACACGACCCTGGCCATCCTCGCCGGCTTCGCCTACAACCGGCGCGTCATGATCCAGGGCTATCATGGCACCGGCAAGTCGACGCATATCGAGCAGGTGGCGGCGCGGCTCAACTGGCCGTGCATCCGCGTCAACCTCGACAGCCACATCAGCCGTATCGACCTGATCGGCAAGGACGCCATCGTGCTGCGCGACGGCAAGCAGGTCACCGAGTACAAGGAAGGCATCCTGCCGTGGGCGCTGCAGCACGCCTGCGCCCTGGTGTTCGACGAGTATGACGCCGGCCGCGCCGACGTGATGTTCGTGATCCAGCGCGTGCTGGAGGTCGAGGGCAAGATGACCCTGCTCGACCAGAACAAGGTGATCCTGCCGCACCCGGCGTTCCGCCTGTTCTCGACCGCCAACACCGTCGGCCTGGGCGACACCACCGGCCTCTATCATGGCACGCAGCAGATCAACCAGGGCCAGATGGACCGCTGGTCGATCGTGACGGTGCTGAACTACCTGCCGCACGACCAGGAAATCGGCATCGTGCTGGCCAAGGCCAAGCACTACAACACCGATCCCGGCCGCAAGGTCGTCAGCAACATGGTGGCGCTCGCCGACCTGACACGCGCCGGCTTCGTGGCCGGCGACATCTCCACCGTCATGTCGCCGCGCACCGTCATCACCTGGGCGCAGAACGCCCAGATCTTCGGCGACATCGGCTTCGCCTTCCGGCTGACGTTCCTCAACAAGTGCGACGAGGTCGAGCGCACCACCGTCGCCGAGTACTACCAGCGCTGCTTCGGCAAGGAGCTGCCGATGGGCCACGGCAAGGCCAAGCTGCACTAAGCGCGCGATATTGGCGCAAGGGGCCAGACGTGGCCGGCAAGGACACCACCCCGCTCGAGGAATTCCGCCGCGTCACGGCCGCGACCATGCGCGCCGTGTCGCGCCGCGACGTCAACGTCACCTTCGTGCCCGACGGCGGCCAGCTGATGGGCCACGAGGCGCGCGTGACGGTGCCGGCCCGCGACCTGCCGGCTGACGACGTGGCGCGCGCCCGCGGCGAGTCCGACTCGATGGCGCTCAAGATGCGCCACCACGACCGGCGTATGCATCTGCGCCGCATGCCGGCCGGCGAGGCGGCGCGCGCGGTCTTCGACGTCGTCGAGCAGGTCAGGGTCGAAGCGATCGGCGCACGGCGCATGCCGGGCGTCGCCAGCAATCTCGATGCGCTGTGGACCGAGCGCTGCGAGCAGCGCGGCTACCGCCGGGTGCGTGCCAAGGACGACGCGCCGATGGCCGATGTCGTCGGCCTGCTGGTGCGCGAGCGGCTGCAGGGCACGGCGCCGCCGGAGTCGGCGCGTGAGATGGTCGATCTGTGGCGTGGAGAGGTCGAGCAGGCCGCCGGCAAGGACCTCGAGAAGCTCGCCGAGACAGTCGGCAACCAGGAGCAGTTCGCGCGCGCCCTGCGGCGGCTGATCAAGGATCTGCATCTGGGCGACGACTCGGCCGATCTCGACGACGATGACAACGACGACCAGGACTCGAGCGAGAATCCCGAGGGCGAGTCCAACGAAACCGGGGAGGACGGCCAGGATTCGACCGAGACGCACGGCTATGGCGCGTCGGGCGAGGAAACCGACGACACCTCCGACCAGGACGACTCGTCGGAGACCGTCGCCGACCAGGCGCAGACCGAGATGCAGATGGGCGCCGGCGACGAGGACGAGCCCGGCCGTGCCGAGCGTCCGTGGCTGCCGCCCGGGGCGCTCAGCAACGAGCCGCAGGGCCAGCAGTACCACGCCTACACCAACAAGTTCGACGAGCAGGTCGACGCCGTCGATCTGTGTGACGCCGACGAGCTGGGGCGCCTGCGCCAGCACCTCGACCAGCAGCTGTCGCACCTCTCGGGCGTCATCGGCCGTCTGGCCAACCGGCTGCAGCGCAAGCTGATGGCGCAGCAGAACCGGTCGTGGGAGTTCGACCTCGACGAGGGCATGCTTGACGGCGCGCGGCTGGCGCGGGTCGTCGCCAATCCGACGCAGCCGCTGTCCTTCAAGCAGGAGAAGGACACCACCTTCCGCGACACGGTGGTGACCCTGCTGATCGACAATTCCGGCTCCATGCGCGGCCGGCCGATCACGGTGGCGGCGATGAGCGCCGACATCCTGGCGCGCACGCTTGAGCGCTGCGGCGTCAAGGTCGAGATCCTGGGCTTCACCACGCGCGCGTGGAAAGGCGGCCAGAGCCGCGAGCAGTGGCTGGCCGCCGGCAAGCCCGCCAATCCCGGGCGGCTCAACGACCTGCGCCACATCGTCTACAAGTCGGCTGACGCGCCGTGGCGGCGGGCGCGCAAGAATCTGGGCCTGATGCTGCGCGAGGGCATCCTCAAGGAGAACATCGACGGCGAGGCGCTGCTGTGGGCCCACAACCGCCTGCTGCCGCGCAACGAGGACCGCCGCATCCTGATGGTGATCTCCGACGGCGCCCCGGTCGACGACTCGACCCTGTCGGTGAACCCCGGCAACTACCTGGAGCGCCACCTGCGCGACGTCATCGACTGGATCGAGTCGCGCTCGCCGGTCGAGCTGGTGGCCATCGGCATCGGCCACGACGTGACGCGCTATTACCGCCGCGCCGTCACCATCGTCGACGCCGACCAGCTGGGCGGCACCATGATGGAGCAGCTGGCCGCGCTGTTCGACGAGGAGCAGAGCGAGCGCGTCGCCGGCGAGCTGCGCCGCGCCGGCCGCAAGATCAGCGCCGCCATGCTCGGCGCCCAGAAACGCCGCCGCGCTTAGCTTCGGACCGCGCGCGTCCACGCGCGCATCGGCGCGTAGCGCCGAATCATGAGCGCGCGTGGACGCGCGCGGTCCGAAAAGAAAGAAAACCTACCGCCGCCGCGCCGCGATCCGTTGCCGCACGGCCGGCCGAGGCTCCGGCTCCGGCCCCGCCTCATACGCCACCACCGACAACCCGCCGGCGCGCGCTACGTCGAGCAGCTCTCCGTCGCGCAGCAGGAAGTCGGGATTGGTCGGCTTGCCATGGCGTTCCTGGCCGACCATGAAGGTCTCGTACAGCAACACTCCGCCGGGCTCGAGTGCCGCCAGCAGGTCCGCAAACAGCGGCCGGTGCAGGTAGTTGGTGACGATCACGGCCGCGAATGTCTCGCCCGGCAGCGGCCACGGCCTGCCGCCTTCCAGGTCCGCGTCGATGATCCGGATGCCATCCGGCGCCGCACCGAAGCGCTCGACCAGTGCCGAGACGTTGCGGTCGACGGCGGTCACGGGATGGCCGCGTCCCGCCATCAACTCGACATGCCGGCCACGCCCGGCGGCGACGTCCAGGACTGGCCGACCGTCCGCAATCAGCGGCGCCCAGCGGACGATCCAGGGCGAGGGCGTGTTCGTATTCATTGCACTTGGCGGCTGTGCCCGGATCCTTGCACCATCTTGCCAAAAGCCTCTCGTTGCCCCATGTCTTGGCACTCCGGCACGAGGAGTGCCAGACGGCCCGTGGATAGCGTATACTGTGAAGCGATGATCAAGTACCGCCTGCGTTGCGCCAACGACCATGCCTTCGAAAGCTGGTTCAAGGACAGTGCCACCTGCGAACGGCAGGAGAAGCGCAAGCTCCTGGAATGCCCGATCTGCGGCGACCCCAAGGTCGAGCGCGCGATCATGGCCCCCAACGTGGGCCGCAAGGGCAACGCCACAGTCCGTTCGGCGCCACCGGTCGCCGAAGCGCCTGCTGAACCGGCGGCAGGGACGCCCGAGACGCCGTCGGCACCGACCAACGTGCCGGTCGCGATCCCCGGCCCGGCCATGCCGCCGGAGATGCGCAAGATGCTCATGGAGCTGCGCCAGCAGGTCGAGAAGAATTGCGACTATGTCGGCGACAAGTTCGCCGACGAGGCGCGCAAGATCCACTACGGCGAGACCGACAAGCGCGGCATCTACGGCGAGACCACCGACGAGGAGGCCGCCGCGCTGGCCGACGAGGGCATCGAGTTCGGCAAGCTGCCCTGGGTGCCGAAGGGGAATTGAGCCGGACTGCCCGCCAAGGCGCCGCGTCGAGCAACCCGTCCTACCCTCCGGGCGATTCTGTCATCCCGAGCGAAGCGAGGGATCTTTCTCAGATGACGCAGGGTGCGCCTGCATCAAAAGATCCCTCGCTTCGCTCGGGATGACAGGACTACCCCGCCTTCGCCGCCACCAGCAGGTAGTTGACGTCGAGATCGTGCGGGTGCACGCGCCAGCGGCCGGTGATCGGGCTGTAGACCAGGCCCGCCAACTCCTCAACGGATAAACCGGCAGCCCGTAGCGGCCGCGCCATCTCTGACGGCTTGAGGAACTTGCGCCAGTCGTGGGTGCCGCGCGGCAGCCAGCCCAGCACGTACTCGGCGCCGACGATGCCCAGCGCGAAGGCCTTGGCGGTGCGGTTGAGCGTGCTCAGGATCAGCAGGCCGCCGGGCTTTACCAGGTCGGCGCAGCAGCGCAAGAACAGGTCGGGGTCGGCGACATGCTCGACCACCTCCAGCGCCAGCACGGCGTCGAAGGCTTCGCCCGCGCCGCGGAGCGCCTCCGCCGTATCGGCGCGATAGTCGATCGCCAGGCCCATGCGTTCGGCATGCACTCGGGCCACCGCCACGTTCCTGTCCGAGGCATCGATGCCGGTGACGTCGGCGCCCAGGCGCCGCATCGGCTCGCACACCAGGCCGCCGCCGCAGCCGATGTCCAGCAGCCGCAGGCCGGCGAGCGGGGCTGGCCTCAGCGGCTCGCGGCCGAAGCGGGCCGCGATGCAGTCGCGCACGAAGCCGATGCGCGCCGGGTTGAGCCGGTGCAGCGGCGCGAACTTGCCGTCGGCGTCCCACCACTCGTCGGCGATCCGCGCGAACCGCTCGACTTCGGCCGGATCGACGGTGGTGCCGTTCATGTACGGTCTCCGTTGCCAGCAGCGGTTGGGGTCATCAGGATGGGGTCAGGCTTGCAAAACTGCAAATCCGCGACTTCTCGCCGTCTCCCGTCGCTCGGCGGTGCGCCGGATTTGCAGTTTTGCAAGCCTGACCCCGTTTCTTCCCGGCGCTTGCCCCTGGCCGGACCCGTCGCTAGATATACGCGCCTTTTTCCGGGCCGGCAGCCGGCGCGACAAACAATCGCTGGCGTCCGGCTCACTCTCCGCTATCGCCGCGGCGGTGTGTCGGGCGGGCGGCGGCGTCGGGGCAGCTGTCATGGGGTCAACGCTGGCATGGGCCTGATCGTCCAGAAGTTCGGTGGTACGTCGGTCGGCGACGTCGAGCGCATCAAGAACGTCGCCGCCAAGGTCAAGAAAGAGGTCGAGGCCGGCCACCGGATCGCCGTCGTGGTCTCGGCCATGTCCGGCGTCACCAACCAGCTCGTCGGCTACGTCGACCAGGTCGCGCCGCTGCATGATCCGCGCGAGTACGACGTCGTGGTCTCCACGGGCGAGCAGGTCACCATCGGCCTGCTGGCGCTCGCATTGCAGCAGCTCGGCGTCAAGGCCCGCTCCTTCACCGGCTGGCAGCTGCCGGTGCGCACCAACGACGCCCACGGCCGGGCCCGGGTCGAGACGATCGGCACCGACGACATCCTGGCGGCGATGAACGACGGCGTCGTCGCCGTGGTGCCCGGCTTCCAGGGCATCAGCCCCGAGGGCCGGGTGACCACCCTGGGCCGCGGCGGTTCGGACACGTCGGCCGTCGCCCTGGCCGCCGCCCTGCACGCCGACCGTTGCGACATCTATACCGACGTCGACGGCGTCTACACCACCGACCCGAGGATCACCGACAAGGCGCGCAAGCTGCCCATGGTGACCTACGAGGAAATGCTCGAGATGGCGTCGCTGGGCTCCAAGGTGCTGCAGACGCGCTCGGTCGAGCTGGCGATGAATCACGGCGTGCGCGTGCAGGTGCTGTCGACCTTCGCCGAGGCGCTGGGCAGTGACCTGCCCGGCACGCTGGTGGTGGATGAGGAAGAGATCATGGCCAAGGGTCTGGAGCAGTCGGTCGTCAGCGGCATCGCCTACGCCAAGGACGACGTGAAGATCACCGTTGCCGGTGTCGCCGACCGGCCGGGCGTCGCCGCCGCCCTGTTCGGGCCATTGGCCGGCGCCAACATCAACGTCGACATGATCGTGCAGAACGTGTCGCTCGACGGCAAGGCGACCGACATCACCTTCACCCTGCCCAGGGCCGACCTGCCGCGCGCCGTCGCCGAGCTCGAGAAGGTGCGGCCGGCGCTCGACTACAAGGAAGTGAAGACCGACACCAACGTCGCCAAGATCTCGGTGATCGGCGTCGGTATGCGTAGCCATGCCGGCGTGGCGCTGACCATGTTCGAGACGCTGGCCAAGCGGGGCATCAACATCGAGGTGATATCGACCTCGGAGATCAAGATCAGCGTGCTGATCGAGGCCGAGTACACCGAGCTCGCGGTGCGCGCCCTGCACACCGCCTACGGCCTCGACGCCCCCTGACACCGCAATGCAGCAATCGCGCTGCGGTGCGTCGATCCCCCAGTGGTGCGATAGAACGAGGAAGACCTCACCACAGAGGCACAGAGGACACAGAGGCCACAGAGAAGATAGGATTGCGCGCCGGAGGCGCGCGTTGATTTTCCTCTGTGATCTCTGTGCCCTCTGTGTCTCTGTGGTGAAGTCTTCCCGGCACGACGGAACGGCCACCGACGAACGAATTTAGTCGCAAAAAAGGCCCGTTTCCCGGCACTACAGAGCCCTTGCTGCATATGCGGCCTCTGTCCCGATTGTCATGCTGGACGGCGTCGGTGAAAGCGGCGATAAGGCTCGCATGCACGCGACGCGCGACAATCGATGGGCATCGCGGCCGGCCGTCCCCGGGATGGCCGCCGACAGCGTCGCGCGCCGTGCGGTTGCGGCGTCCATGCGCGTTGTCCCCCTGCACGCCGACCGTTGTCGTGGCGCGCGCGGCTGGCAAATCCTGAAAGCGCGCACCACCGTTCCGTTGCGAGTTCGAGACAAGTACGGAGCGGTCTGACCATGGAGCAAAGGACTCCGTTGGCCGGGCCGCGATTGGTACTCAGGCGGCTCCGGGACGTGATGGCGCGTGCCGGGTCCGCGCAGGAACGGCTCGACCAGATCGTGCGCCTCGTCGCCGGCGAGATGGTGGCCGAGGTGTGCTCGATCTACGTCCTGCGCGCCGGCGAGGTGCTGGAGCTCTATGCCACCCAGGGCCTCAATCCCGACGCCGTGCACCGCACCCGCCTGCGCGTCGGCGAGGGCATCGTCGGCGATGTCGCCGCGCATGCCCGGCCGCTGGCACTGGCCGATGCGCAGAGCCACCCCAACTTCGCCTATCGCCCGGAGACCGGCGAAGAGATCTACCACTCCATGGCCGGCGTGCCGATCCTGCGCGGCGATCGGGTGCTGGGCGTGCTGGCGATCCAGAACCGCCGCAGCCGCCAGTACGACGAGGAGGAGATCGAGACGCTCCAGAACGTCGCCATGGTGCTGGCCGAGCTGGTGGCGTCGGGCGACCTGGTCAACCCCAACGAGATCAAGCAGATCGACGGCATCGGCTTGCTGCCGATCCGCCTCGAGGGCGTGCAGCTCAATGGCGGCGTCGCCATCGGCCGCGCCGTGCTGCACGAGCCGCGCATCTTCATCACCAAGGTCGTCGCCGAGGATCCCAAGACCGAGCTCAAGCGCTTCGGCGACGCGCTGCACGCCGTGCGTGCCGACCTCGACCGCATGCTGGAGGACGGCGACCTCGGCCACGGCGAGCATCGCGAGGTGCTCGAGACCTTCCGCATGTTCGCCGACGACCGTGGCTGGGTCGAGCGCGTGCGCGAGGGCATCGGCGATGGCCTCACCGCCGAGGCCGCCGTGCAGCGCGCCTTCGACGAGACGCGGGCCCGCTTCGCCGAGGTCACCGACCCCTACATCCGCGAGCGCCTGAGCGACCTCAGCGACCTCAGTAACCGCCTGTTGCTGCGGCTGAGCGGCCGCAGCTCGGCGGTCGATCCGGCGCAGTGGCCGGACGAGATGGTTGTCGTGGCGCGCGACCTCGGGCCGGCCGACCTTCTGGAGTACGACCGCAGCAAGCTGCGCGGGCTGGTGCTGGAGGAGGGCTCGGCCCTCTCGCATGTCGCCATCGTGGCGCGCGCGCTCGACATCCCCGTCGTCGGTCGGGTCGAGAACATTCTGCAGCGCGTCGAGACCGGCGACGCCCTGGTGGTCGACGGCGACAACGCCCAGGTCTTCGTGCGCCCGGCCGAGGAGATCCAGCAGCAGATCGCCGACACGATCAGCGCCCGCGAGGCGCAGCGCCAGGAGTACGCCCGCCTGCGCGACCTGCCGGCGGCGACGCGCGATGGCGTCGCCGTGTCGCTGCGCATCAACGCCGGCCTGATGATCGATCTCAATCATCTTGAGCCGACCGGCGCCGACGGTGTCGGCCTCTATCGCACCGAGATCCCCTTCATGGTGCGCTCCGAGTTCCCCGACGTCGAGGAGCAGACCGGCATCTACACCCGCGTGCTCGACGCCGCCGCCGGCCGGCCGGTGGCGTTCCGCACGCTCGATGTCGGGGGCGACAAGGTGCTGCCCTATGTCGAGGCCTTCGACGACGAGAACCCGGCGATGGGCTGGCGCGCCATCCGCATCGGCCTGGACCGGCCCGCCATGCTGCGCCGTCAGCTGCGCGCCATGGTCGCAGCCGCCGGCGCGCGGCCGTTGCAGGTGATGTTCCCGATGGTAGCCGACATCGCCGAGTTCCGCGCCGCGAGCCATCTGCTGGACCTGGAACTGAAGCGCGCCAGGGGACGTGCCGCCGCGACGCCGGCACGGCTGTCGGTCGGGGTCATGCTCGAGGTGCCGTCGCTGATGTGGCAGCTCGACGCGCTGCTGGCCGAGGCCGACTTCGTCTCGATCGGCACCAACGACCTCATGCAGTTTCTTTTTGCAGCCGACCGCGGCAATCCGCGCCTGGGCGGCCGCTACGACTGCTTGTCCCCGGCGGCGTTGCGGGCCCTACGGTTTGTGGTCGATTCCTGCGACAAAGCCGATGTCGAGGTCAGCGTCTGCGGCGAGATGGCGGGGCGTCCGATCGAGGCGCTGGCGCTGTTGGGCATCGGCGTTCGTACACTGTCGATGTCGCCGGGCTCCCTGGGGGCGGTGAAGTCGATGCTGCGGTCGCTCGACCTGGCGCATTTCACCGCCTACCTCGGCGGGCTGCTCGGCGGCTCGGAGCGCAGCCTGCGCGACAAGATCGCGCTCTATGCGCGCGACCACGGTGTGCGGGTTTAGAACGCCTGCGGGCCGAAGGGTGGCGCGCGGGTTCGAGTGCCGCGAGGGACTCCAAATGTCATCTCGAGCGAAGCGAAGGATCTTTCCATAAGGTCGCACGGTGCGTCATTCCCGAGAGGCCCTTCGCCTCGGATGACAGCAAGCGCCTTGAGCCACGTCGAAGGGATCGCTCGATATGTCAGGATAAGTGTGTGCCGCCTCAGAATGCTCTCTTTGTTCGATCCGCAATTTGTTCACCGTACCGGACCGAAAAAGCAAGAGTCCGGTTTGACGTAGCAAAGGTCTCTGCTAAGACTCCGATGTCTTCCGGTCACCAATCACCAAGCCTGTCCCGCGACCGCATGCGCGACAACACGCCCCGGCCATCCGATGCCAGCGTGCCCACCGGCGCAGCCGCGGTTGGGCAGATGTTACGTGAAGCTCGCGAATCGCTCGGCCTCGACCTTGCACAGGTCGCCGAGGATACGCGTATCCGCGTGCCGTTCCTCGAAGCGATCGAGGACGGCCGCTTTCAGGATCTGCCGGGCAGTGCCTACGCGCCGGCCTTCCTGCGCGGTTACGCCGCCTGCGTCGGGCTCGCTGTCGATCGCGTGCTGGAGGTCTACCGTTCCGGCGACAAGCCAGCTGTGCAGGCACCGGAGCTGCATTTCCCGGTGGTCGCGGCCGAACGGCGCACGCCGCGCGGCGCGCTGCTGCTGGCCTCGGTCGCGCTGCTGATCGGGGCCTACGTGACCTGGCATGCGCTGACCCGCGGCCAGATGACGCAAGACGCGCGCGTGCCGCCGGTACCCCAGCGCCTGCTTGCCGACCAGAAGCCCGCCTCGCCGGCCGGCGAGCCGGGGAGTGCGTCGCAACCGACGGCGCAACCACCTGCGGTGCAACCGACGGCCGGGGCGCCGCAGCCGGCGCCGGCCGCCGCGCCGCCGGCACCCGCCACGACACCAGCGCCGCCGTCGACCACCGCCGGAGCGCCGCCTGTACCGGTACCGGTACCCGCACCGCAGGCAGCGCCGCCGCCCGTGGCGACCGCCGCGCCGGGGCCCGGCATCGACCCGTCGGCGGGCACGGGGCAGCAGCCGGCACGCGCCGGGCGCGATGGCCGGCCGGCGCCGCCCGACGTCACGCGTGGCACCGGCGGCGATGTGAAACCCGAGCCCAACCCGCAGGTGGCGGCGCCGCCGACGCCCGTGCCGACGCCCCGGGTCGTGCGCGCGCCGGCCGGTGAGCCGACGCCGGGCCGCAAGCCTTCCGGATCGACCACCGGCGACGGCGTGACGGCCCAGGATACCGATCCGACCCAACCCAATCGCGTCACCTCGCGGACGGCGCCACCGCCGCGCCCGCCGGCACCGCCGCCGTCCACCGCGGGCGCCGATGCCCCGCCGCCGGCGCCACAGCAAGCCGCCGTGCCCCCGGCGGCGGCGCCGGAAGCGACGAAACCGGCAGCCAAGCCCAGGACGCAGACCGCCCCGCCGTCGCCGCGGTCGCGCACCGTGCGGGCAGAGGTTGACAGCACCCTGGAGCTGCGCGGCCCCACCGGCGAGGTTCTGGCGACCACCTACCTGCGCGCCGGGTCGACCTACACCGTCCCCGAGCACGTCGGCTACGCCCTGATCCCCGGGTCGCGGTAGCTTGGGAGCGCCGGCTTCCAGCCGGCTCATGCCTTCACACGGACCGCGGGCGTCCCGCCCGCATCATGAGCGGGCCAGAGGCCCGCGCGCCGGGCCGGCTGGACCCTTCGACTTCGCTCAGGGCGGGCGCCGGCGCTCCCAGACCCTGCGCCAACGTGTGCCTTGGCGTTGCGCTGCCGCCTGCCCATCTGTATCGATGCCGCCATGGCCATCGCCCGGCGCCAGCCGGCGGAACGGATGAGATGAGCGTCAGACCCTATCGCGACATCCACCGGCGCAAGGCGCGGCGGATCATGGTCGGCACCGTGCCGGTCGGCGGCGACGCGCCGATCAGCGTGCAGACCATGACCAACACGCTGACCGCCGACGCCGGCGCCACCATCGACCAGATTCGCCGCGCCGAGGAAGCCGGTGTCGACATCATCCGCGTCTCCTGCCCGGACGAGGACTCGACCCGGGCGCTGCCGCGGATCATCAAGGCGTCGCGCGTGCCTGTGGTCGCCGACATCCACTTCCATTACAAGCGCGCCATCGAGTCGGCCGAGGCCGGCGCCGCCTGCCTGCGCATCAACCCCGGCAACATCGGCAGCGCCGAGCGCGTGCGCGAGGTGGTGAAGGCGGCCAAGGACCACGGCTGCTCGATGCGCATCGGCGTCAACGCCGGCTCGCTCGAGCGCGACCTCCTGGAGAAGTACGGCGAGCCGTGCCCCGAGGCGATGGTCGAGAGCGCGCTCGACCACGCCCGCATCCTCGAGGACCACGACTTCCGCGAGTTCAAGATCAGCGTCAAGGCATCCGACGTCTTCCTCGCCGTCGCCGCCTACCAGGGCCTGGCCGAGGCCTGCGACTATCCGCTGCACATCGGCATCACCGAGGCGGGCGCGCTGCGCACCGGCACGGTGAAATCGTCGATCGGGCTGGGCTCGCTGCTGTGGGCCGGTATCGGCGACACCGTGCGCGTCTCGCTGTCGGCCGAGCCCGAGGAGGAGGTGCGCGCCGGCTTCGAGATCCTCAAGGCCCTGGGCCTGCGGCACCGCGGCGTCAACATCATCTCCTGCCCGTCCTGCGCGCGACAGCAGTTCGACGTCATCCGCACGGTCGAGGCGCTGGAGAAGCGGGTGGCGCACATCACCACGCCGATGACGGTGTCGGTGATCGGCTGCGTCGTGAACGGCCCCGGCGAGGCGCGCGAGACCGACATCGGCTTCACCGGCGGCGGCCACGGCACGCACCAGGTCTACGTCGCGGGCGTGCCGCACCACCGTCTGAAAGACGCCGGCATCGTCGAGCACCTCGCCGAGATGATCGAGAAGAAGGCGGCGGAGATCGAAGCCGCCAAGGCCGACGCCAACCCTGCCGCGCAGCCGCGCGCGGCGGAGTAGGAACGGCCCTTGATGTGGCGACGACGCTACGGCGTTGCGTCGAATGTCCAGTGCCAGGGCTCGTCCGGCGATCGCAGGGGACCGGCGAAGTGCCTGCTGGGCCCGACCGCGTCAGCAAGCTTCGTCGCCCATCCGCTTGAGCGCCACCACGCGGCAGAGCTCGCCCCGAGGATCTGCCCGGCGCCGCGCTGATGGATCTGAAAGTCGATCGCCTGGCCAAGGCCGTGATCCGAAAGTCCCGGCGTGGCCACCGTCAGCTTGGGGCTCCAGAACCGCGGGATCGCCAGCCATCGCGCAAACCGCTCGATGGCGGCGTCGCGCTGGTGGCGCAGGTCGGTGGCCCCCGTCGCCACCTCGGTCATGGCAAGCATGCCGCCCAATGTCGGCCCGATCATTCCGGGAAGCATGCTCGAGAGGCTGCTGGCGGGAGGGACGACGTGCAACAGCAGCCCGCTGGCCTCGTGCAGATAGTCGCCCAGATCGGGATAGCGGGCCTCGTCCCTGATTTCGCGACGGGCACGGGTCAGCATCGTCGGTGCATGAATCTTGACATAGGGATTGCGCCACCAGTTGGCGACCTGGACCTCGAGGGGCCGGAACTGGCTGCCGGCCACCAGCCGATGGCCCGGGTTTGTGGTGTTGAAGCGTGCGATGATCTTGCGCAGCTCCTGGCTCCGCAGGCCGCCCACGGGCGAGTCACGCCATTCCGCGAACTGCGCGTGGGTCATTGCCCATCGGCCGTCCACCCAGGCCTGTCCCCGGCCCGGATCGCGCAGTGCGCAAACGTATCGCTGCACCGCGAGGAGCCGTTTGCCCAGGTCGGATATGTCCGTGAACAAACTGCGTGCCGGCTCCTTGATCTCCCTGAAGCGCACGGCGTCAAGATATTTGCGCAGGCGTGCATCGTCGGTCATGGCGATCTCCCGTAAGGACGGGCGAACCATCGTCTTCCGGCGTAAGCCTTGCCGTAAGGGCGGGCGTGAGGTCGGCGTGATTTCCGCTTGGTTGGTCGCCGGTCGGCGATGAGGATGGCCGGTTCAACCCGGTGAATGCCCGTGGTCTTCGTGCTCAGGGGTGCTTTCCGCCACCGCGTGCCTCGCGCGTGGTCTCGCGCACGATCAACTCGGCCTCGAGTTCGTGACGCAACGGCTGCTGCCGGTCGAGCCGCGCCAGGATGACCTCGGCGGCAAGCCTGCCGATCTCGGTCCGCGGCGGACGCACGGTGGAGAGCGAGGGCCGCAGGCAGCTGCCGGCCTCGTTGTCGCCGAAACCGACGACCGCCACGTCCTCGGGCACCCGACGCTCCAGCCGATGAAGGCCCCGCAGCACGCCGAAGGCCAGCAGGTCGCTGTTGCAGACGATGCCGTCGATGCCGGGCTCGCGTTGCAGCAACTCGTCCACCAGCCGATCGCCCAGATCGGGGCTGCCGCCGGTCGGCGCCGTGTGCTCGCTGATGGCGCAGCCGAGACGCTCGCGTACCGCCTGCCGCGCGCCGTCGAGGCGTTTCTGCGCCCGATAGTCATGCGGGCGAATCGCGGCCACGAACGCAAGCCGCCGGCAGCCTTGCGCCATCAGGTGCTCGGCCTGCAGGCGGCCGATCGCGCGATGGTCCATGCCCACGACGGAATCGATCGCGGCGTCGGGGGCATCCCACAGCTCGACGACCGGGACCCGTGCGCTGCGCAGCAGCTCGACGGCGCGCGCGTGGTGGTCGGACCCGACGATGGCCACCGCCGCCGGGCGCCAGCTGAGCATGGCGCGCACCAGCCGCAGTTCCTCGTCGAGGTCGTAGGCGCTGTTGCCGATCATGACGTTCAGCCCTGCCGCCGACAGGTCACGCTGCAGCCGCTCGATGATGGCGGCGAACTCCGAGTTGAACAGCGAGGTGATGATGACGCCGACCATCCCGGTGTGCGCACCGGCAAGCCCGCCGGCCAGGCGGTTCGGCACGTAGTTGCACTGGTCGAGCGCCGCCGCGATGCGATGCCGCAAGTCAGGCCGGACAGTCTGGGGTGCGCGCAGGCTGCGCGACACCGTGTTGATCGACACACCGACCTTGGCGGCCACGTCGGCCAGGGTTGGCGCGGCACGGCGCGGCTCCACGGTCACCGGTTCGTGGCTCGACCCGCGCCGCATCCGTCCCGCCGGCTTTGCCCTGCTGTCGACCAATCGGTGTCCCGAAAGTGAGCGTTGCGTTAACGCTCCCACAATGGCAGGCTGGGAGCCAAGGCGGCAATCAAAAAACGTCACCGCCACAACGTGCAGCAGCAGGAGGAAACCGCCCCATGAGCAGCAAGCATGATGCGGCAAGCGGCGCGTGTGCAACGATGCAGGCCGCGCGGGTGCACCGACGCGAACTGCTGAAGGCCTCCCTGGGCGGCACGGCCGCGCTGGCCGTCGGCTTGCGGGCACCCGCCGTGCTGGGCCAGGCCAAGCCGTTCGCCGGCGTGACGATCTCCGGCGCGGCGTTTCAGACCACCTTCCACGAGCACCTGAAGGCCCTGATCCCCGAGTTCGAGGCGCAGACGGGGATGAAGGTCGACTTCCAGCTCCAGGCGTTCCCCGTCTACAACCAGCGCATGGACCTGGAGCTGTCGACCAAGGGCTCGGCCTACGATTTCTGCAACCTGACCTTCGTCTATTCCGGCCGCTGGGTCGGCGCCAACTGGTTCACGCCGCTCGACGGCTTCGTCAAGGACGCCAACAAGACGGCGCCCGACTGGGATGCGGCCGATTTCGTGCCGGGCACGCAATGGCCGCTCGGCAATGCCAAGGGCGAGACCTTCGCGTTCGCCTGGGAGGCGGGCGCGATGCTGATGGCGGCCTCGCGCGGCGACCTGCTCGACCAGGCCGGGGTCAAGCTGCCGACGACGTTCGACGAGCTGGCGGCGGTCTGCCAGGCCATCAACAACAAGGACGGCGTGTCCGCCTTCGTCGCCGATCGCCTGCATCACTGGAACTGGATCCCCTATCTGATGGGTCTCGGTGGCAAGGTCTTCCGCAATCCGCCCGAGGACCTGATGCCGCAGCTGGACACCGCCGAAGCCGCGACGTCGGCGGAGTACTACGCCCGGCTGATCACCGAGTTCAGCCCGCCGGGCGTCATGTCGTTCAGCGACGACCAGGCGATGCGCGCGCAGCTGTCGGGCCGCTCCAACATCCGCACGCAAGCGGTGCTGTGGCTGACACCGCTGGTGACCAACGCCGAGAGCAAGGTCGCGAAGACGACGCGCTATGCCCTCATGCCGGCGGGGCCGGCCGGCAACTTCCCGGGTTCGAACTCGCACGGCCTGGGCATTCCCGTCGGGGCGCGCAACAAGGATGCGGCATGGGCCTTCATCCAGTGGGCGCTGTCCAAGAAGACGCTGGAGCGGATCGTCAAGGAGAAGGGCTACGCCGCGGTATGCCGACGCTCGATCATCGACAGCGACTACTACCGCGAGCGCCTGAAGCTGAACGGCCAGGATGTCGCGTCGCTGTACCTGAAGGTGCTCGAGCTGGGCGGCAGCGGCGGCTACATGAAGTACCGCACTGTGCCGGTCTACCCCCAGGTCGGCGACAAGATCAACAAGGCCATCGAGCGCATCGCGACGAAGCAGCAGGGCGCCCGGGCCGCGCTGAAGCAGGCCCAGGAGGAGGCGATCGCCGACCTGAAGAAGGCCGGCATCCCGATCTGAAGGCTCGGCTGAATCGGCTGAAGATGACTCGAGCTAGAGAAAAGACCCGCGGCGCTCCAGTAGCCTTCATGGTGAGCTTGTCGAACCATGAAGGCGCTGCACCGGCGGTGCGTCGCTTCATGGTTCGACCCGGCAAGACGCGAAGCGTCTGTGCCTGTGCTCACCATGAAGCAATTCTCCCGCTTTCGGTCAGGCTTTGACCGGGCGCGCGGACATGGTGGCCACGACCGTCCCGCACCGGCCGCGCACGCGGATCGGGCCGGGGCGGGTCACGACGGCGATCAGGGGACAGCGGCAGCGGTTCTACTGGTGGATGCTGGGGCCGGCGCTGGCCGTGCTCCTGGCGGTGACGTTGGCGCCGACGCTGTTTCTGATTGTCGCCAGCCTGACGCCGCTCGACCTGACGCGGCCGGAGACGATGTGGAACTTCGCCCGGCCGCTGGAGAACTACCGCCTGCTGGTCGAGGACAAGCGCCTGCTGGGCAGCCTGTGGACCCAGGCCAAGCTGTCGTTCTGGACCGTCAGCCTCCAGCTGATCATCGGGCTCGGCTTCGCGCTGCTGCTCAACATGCGGTCCTCGCTGCTGCGGGCCTTGCGCACCGTGTTCCTCGTGCCGATGGTGCTGCCGCCGATCGTGGTCGCCATCATCTGGAAGGTGCTCTACACGCCCGACATCAGCCCGTTCCACCAGGCCCTGCAGGCGATGGGCTGGCCGGTGCCGTCGCTGATCACCGACGCCGGCTGGGCGCTCACCGCCATCATCATCGCCGACACCTGGGAATGGTTTCCCTTCACGATGCTGATGATCCTGGCGGCATTGCAGATGATGCCCGAGGAACACGTCGATGCCGCGCGGGTTGACGGGGCGTCGGCGTGGCAGCTCACGTACTACGTCACGCTGCCCTACCTGAAGGGCGTGCTGCTGGTCGCCGGCCTTTTCCGGCTGATCGACAGCATCAAGGCGTTCCCGCTGATCTACATCCTGACCGACGGCGGGCCGGGTTCGGTCACGGAGGTCACCAACTACTACAGCTTCCTGCAGGCCTTCAATTTCAGCTACCTCGGCTACTCCAGCGCCATCACGGTGGTGCTGGTCGGCCTGACCGTGGTGCTGAGCTGGCTGGTCCTGCGCGCCGTCGGGTGGCGGTCCGATGTCGAATAGGGCCCTTGCCTTCACCGGCTGGTGGGAGCGGCGCGCGATCTACGCCCTGGTGATCGGGCTGGTGGTGCTGGTGATGTTCCCCTTCGTCTGGCTGCTGCTGACCAGCTTCAAGACGAACGAGGACATTTTCGCTTTCCCGCCGCGGCTGCTCTTCGCGCCGACGATCGACAACTACGTCGCGCTGTGGAGCTCGGGCTTCCGCAACTCCTTCCTCAACAGCGTCATCGTCAGCGTCAGCAGCACGGCGATCGCGCTGCTGGTCGGCGTGCCCGGCGCCTACGCGCTGTCGCGCACCATGATGCGCCGGGAGAAGGCGCTGTCGCTGCTGATCCTGGCCTCGCGCATGGCGCCGCCGATCGCCTTCACGATCCCCTACTTCCTGGCGTTCCGCTACGCCGGCCTGCTCGACACCAGGCTCGGCCTCGTCCTGGTCTACCTGACGTTCAACATCTCGCTGGTGATCTGGCTGATGCGCAGCTTCTTCGACGCCTGCCCCCGGGCGCTCGAGGAGGCCGCCTGGATCGACGGCGCCAGCCTGTGGCAGGGCTTCACGCGGATCATCCTGCCGATCTCCGGCCCCGGGATCGCGGCGACGGCGATCCTGTGCTTCCTCTACAGCTGGAACGACTTCTTCTTCGCCCTCATCCTGACCCGCAACCAGGCCATGACGGCGCCCGTCGCGGTCGTCAACTTCATGAACTACGAGGGCTGGGAGTGGGGCAAGATTGCCGCCGGCGGCACCATGGTGATGCTCCCGGTCCTGGTTTTCTCGGTCCTCGTGCGTCGCTTCCTGGTCCAGGGCATGACCGCCGGCGCCATCAAGGGCTGATGGGAGCGCTTGCCCTCCCAAGCCGGGTCTCCGCTGTCACCGGCCGGCAGTTGCATTTCGTCGGATTTCCGGCCATGTTTCCGGAAACGAGGGGATAGCGCATGCCCAAAGTCCGCAAAACCGCGCTTGCCAGCCATCGCCACCGTCTGAGGGTCCGTGGCATTGTCCGGCTTGAGGTCCGTGTCGGCAAGGACGACGCGGCGCTGGTGCGTGGCGTCGTCGCCGCGTTGACCGATCCTCAGCGCGAGGCAGAGGCGCGCGTCCTCCTGCGCAGACATTTCTCCGCATCCTCCGTCGGCAGCCTGAAGGCGCTGCTGGCGGCGGCACCCCTGGATGGCGTCGATCTGGCGCGCGAACGCGACCTGCCGCGTGACATCGAATCATGGCCTTCCTGATCGACACGAACATCATCTCCGAAGTCGGGAAAGGCGCGCGATGCGATGCGCGCGTGGCCGCCTGGTACGCCGGACTCGCCGAACCCGACCTGTACTTGTCTGTCCTGGTGCTTGGTGAGATCCGGCGAGGCGCCGTACGCCTGCGCCGCTCCGACGCCGCGCGCGCAGCGACGCTTGAGGGCTGGCTCGAAGCGGTACGGCTCGCATTCGCGGAGCGCGTGCTGCCGATCGACCGCACCGTGGCGGACGAATGGGGCCGCATGACTGGGCATCGGGTTGTATCGACTATCGATGGCCTGCTGGCGGCGACCGCCAAGGTACACGGCTTGACGTTCGCGACCCGTAACGTCCGCGATGTCGCCGACCTGGGCGTGCAGCTGGTCGATCCCTTTGCGGCTCAGCTGTGATGAGCCGCAACCTGACTGGATGTGGTGGTACGGCCTCTGGGCGGCGCCGCTCCCAGGTTTGACCCACGGAGGGGCTGTTCAGGGCGGACCGGGGGCGATAAGAACGCCGCCGTACCAAGGAGAGGCCCCGTGTCCAGACTTCAGCCCGTGCGCGGCACCCACGACATCCTGCCGGACGAGTTTCCGCGCTTCGCGCATGTCGTGGACACGTCGCGCGAGGTGGCGCGGCTGTACGGCTACCAGGAGATGGCGACGCCGGTCTTCGAGTTCACCGAGCTGTTCGCGCGCGGCATCGGCGAGACGTCCGACGTCGTGTCCAAGGAGATGTACACCTTCGCCGACCGCGGCAACGAAAGCCTCACCTTGCGGCCGGAATACACGGCCGGCATCTGCCGCGCCTTCATCTCCAACGGCAAGCTGCAGCAGCAGCTGCCGCTGAAGCTCTTCGGGCACGGGCCGATGTTCCGCTACGAGCGGCCGCAGGCCGGCCGCCAGCGGCAGTTCCACCAGATCGACATCGAGGTGCTGGGCGCCCCCGAGCCGGAATGCGACGTCGAGGTGATCTCGGTCGCCGCCGACATCCTCGACCGGCTGGGCATCCTGTCGCGCTGCGTGCTCAAGGTGAACTCGCTGGGCGACCCGGAGAGCCGTGCCGCCTACCGCAAGGTGCTGGTCGACTATTACCGCGCCCACCAGTCGAAGCTGTCGGAGGATTCGCTGAAACGGCTGGAGCGCAACCCCATGCGCATCCTCGACAGCAAGGACGACGGCGACAAGGCGGTCAACGCCAATGCCCCGTCGCTCGCCGATCATCTCAACCCGGCCTCGCGCACCTTCTTCGACACCGTGCGGGCCGGCCTCGACGCGTCCGGGATCGCCTGTGAGATCGACCCGGCACTGGTGCGCGGGCTCGACTACTATACCCACACCGCCTTCGAGTTCGTCACCACCCACCTGGGGGCGCAGGGCACGGTGATCGGCGGCGGCCGCTACGACGGGCTGATCGAGCAGCTGGGCGGCCCGCCCACCGCGGGGATCGGCTGGGCCGGCGGCATCGAGCGCCTGGTGATGCTGGCCAACGAACCGCCCCAGCCTGAGCGGCCGGTGGCGATCATCCCGATGGGCACCGAGGCGGAACGGCGCGCGTTCGCCCTGGCGCGCGAGCTGCGCGAGTCGGACGTGGCGGTCGAGCTGGCCTACCGCGGCAACATGAAGCGCCGCCTGCAGCGCGCCAACAAGCTCAACGCCTCGCACGCCCTGATCATCGGCGACAGCGAGCTGGCCAAGGGCGTGGTGGCGCTGAAGGACCTCGACGAGGGCACGCAGGAAGAGGTGCCGCTCGACGAGATCGTCGAGACGCTCGGCCGTGACGCCATGGAAAAGGTGGTGGAACTCCTGGGCGACGCGTTCGGCGAGGGCGAGGAGGATGAAGACGAGGACAAGGACAATAAGCAGTAGATCAACACCCTCATAGCCTTCATGGTGAGCGCAGGCACAGACGCTTCGCGTCTTGCCGGGTCGAACCATGAAGGCGGCGCACCGCGGTCCGTGCGGGTGCTTCATGGTTCGACAGGCTCACCATGAAGCGCTAGAGAAACCGAAGACTCTGCGACTGAATCCATGTCCCTTGACGCGAAACTCGACCAGGTTGTGCATCGGCACGCCGAGCTGCAGGCGATGCTGTCGGCCGGCACGCTCGATTCGGCGAAGTTCGGCCAGGTGTCCAAGGAGTATTCCGACCTGACGCCGCTGGTCGACGCCGTCGGCGCGCTGCGCAAGGCCCAGAAGGAGGCCGCCGACCTCGCCGCCATGATCGCCGACCCGGCCACCGACAAGGACATGAAGTCGATGGCCGAGGAGGAGTTCATGGCCCTGAAGGAGCGCGTGCCGGCGCTCGACCGCCAGGTGCGGGTCATGCTGCTGCCGCGCGACGAGGCCGACGCCCGCAACGCCATCCTCGAGGTGCGCGCCGGCACGGGGGGCGAGGAGGCCGCCCTGTTCGCGTCGGACCTGTTCCGCATGTACCAGCGTTATGCCGGCCACCGCGGCTGGAAGTTCGAGATCATGGAGATCTCCGAGACCGGCCTGGGCGGCTACCGCGAGGCCGTGGCCGAGATCACCGGCAAGGATGTTTTCGCGCGGCTGAAATTCGAGTCCGGCGTGCACCGCGTGCAGCGCGTGCCGGCGACCGAGGCGCAGGGCCGCATCCACACCTCGGCGGCCACGGTCGCGGTGCTGCCCGAGGCCGAGGAGGTCGACATCAAGATCGACGACAAGGATCTGCGCATCGATGTCTTCCGCTCGTCCGGGCCGGGCGGCCAGTCGGTGAACACCACCGACAGCGCCGTGCGCATCACGCATCTGCCCAGCGGCATCGTCGTCAGCCAGCAGGACGAGAAGAGCCAGCACAAGAACAAGGCCAAGGCGATGAAGATCCTGCGCGCCCGGCTCTACGAGGCCGAGCGCCTGCGGCTCGACGCCGAGCGCGCCGCCTCGCGCCGCGGCCAGGTCGGCAGCGGCGATCGCAGCGAGCGCATCCGTACCTACAACTTCCCCCAGGGCCGCTGCACCGACCACCGTATCAACCTGACGCTCTACGAGCTCGACAAGGTGATGGACGGCTCGTCGCTCGACAAGGTCGTCGAGGCCCTGACCGCCGACGACGAAGCCGCCCGCCTCGCCGACGTCGACGCGTGACCTCCAACCTTCCCCCGGAGGGGGAAGGTGCCCCGAAGGGGCGGAAGGGGGATGTTCGAACGGCCACGATTTCATTTGTGACTCGGCAGATGATCCAACATCCCCCTTCCGCCCTTCGGGCACCTTCCCCCTCCGGGGGAAGGCAATGAACGACCAGGCCTCGCTTGCCGTCATCATCGCCGCCATCGCGCTGCTCTACGCCACGGCGGGGCAGGCCGGCGGCACGGCGTTCCTGGCGGTCATGGCGCTGGCGGGAATTCCGGCCGAGCACATGCGGCCCACGGCGCTGCTGCTCAACGTCGTCGGCGCCGGCTATGCCACGGTCTGGCTGCATCGCGCTGGCGCCATCGACTGGAGTCTCCTCGGCCGGTTCCTGCTGCCGGCATTGCCCGCGGCCTTCGCCGGCGGCCTGGTCGTGCTCGACGGTAGCCTCTACTTCGTGCTGACCGGCGTGCTGTTGCTGGCCGCCGCGGCGCTGATGGTGCTGAAGCGCGATGCCGACGCCGCGGGCGGGCGACATGTCGCTGCCGGCTCGGCGCTGCTCGCCGGCGGCGCGACGGGCTTCCTCGCCGGCCTCACCGGCATCGGCGGCGGGGCATTCCTCGCGCCGCTCATCATCGTGATGAGCTGGGCCTCGCCGCGGCAGGTCGCCGGCCTGTCGGCTCCGTACATCCTGGCCAACTCGCTGGTCGGCTTCGCCGGCGTCGCCATCGTCGGCCAGCGCGTGGCGCCGGGCATCGCGCTCTATGCTGTCGCCGCCCTGATCGGCGCGGCGATGGGCAGCGCCATCGCCACGCGCGTCATGACCAACCGCCTGACGCGCTACATGCTGGCCCTGATCCTGGTCGCCGCCGGCGTGCGCCTGCTGCTGCGGTGAGCGAAGCGAGGATCTTGCCTTCGCTCGACCACCGTCATCCCGAGCGCAGCGAGGGATCTTGCGGGAAGGGAGCCCCCTGCGGCAGAAGATCCCTCGCTGCGCTCGGGATGACGACGGATCGAACCACTGCAACGTCCATCGTTGCCGCCGGCCCGCCCACCGGACGCCATGCGCCCGCCATTTTCCGGCACGACATCTGCTGCCTTCCGGCAAGGCCCCGAGGTTCCCGATGTTCCTCCCCATCCTGGCGCGTCACGGCGGGCGCCTGATCCTGCCGCTGCTGGTTCTCATGGCGTCGCCGGCCGTGGCCCAGCGCGACACCAGCTCGCTGCCGCTGATGCGCGACGGCGTACCGACGCTGGCGCCGCTGGTCGAGCGGGTGATGCCCTCGGTGGTCAGCATCTCGGTGGTCCAGAACGTGCCGCAGGAGCAGAACCCGCTGCTGCGCGACCCGACGTTCCGGCGCTTCTTCGGCCCCCAGCAGGGAGGCCAGCGGCCGCCGCTCGCCGCCGGCTCGGGCGTCATCGTCGATGCCGCCAGGGGCTACGTGCTGACCAACGCCCACGTCGTCGCCAACGCCCAGAAGATCCGCGTGACGCTGTCGGACCGGCGATCGATGGATGCGACGCTGGTCGGCGCGGACCGCATCAGCGACATCGCCGTGCTGCGCATCACCGCCGACCGCCTCACCGCCCTGCCGCTGGATGACTCCGATGCGCTGAAGGTCGGCGACTACGTCGTCGCGATCGGCAATCCCTTCGGCATCGGCCAGACCGTGACCGCCGGCATCGTCAGCGGGCTGAGCCGCAGCGGCCTGGGCGACGGCCGGCTGGAGAACTTCATCCAGACCGACGCGCCGATCAATCCCGGCAACTCCGGCGGCGCGCTGATCGACCTGCGCGGCCGCCTCGTCGGCATCAACTCGGCGATCATCGGGCCGTCGGGCGGCAATGTCGGCATCGGCTTCGCCGTGCCCACCAGCATCGCCGGCGCCGTGATGGCGCAGATCGTGGCCACCGGCAGGGTGCGCTATGCCCGCCTCGGCGTCGCCATCACCGACACCGTCGGCGACGCCAGCGGCCGGCGCGGCGTCGACGTGAAGCGCGTCGAGCCCGGCTCGGGCGCCGACAGGGCCGGCCTGCGCACCGGCGACGTGATCGTGGCGGTCGACGGCCGCCCGGTGCGCTCGGCCTCCGACCTGCGCAGCCGCGTCGCGCTGTCGCCGGTCGACTCGACGGTCAAGGTCGAGGTCCTGCGCGATGGCCGGCCCATGACCTTCGACGTCCGCCTCAACGGCGCCTGACATCTCACCTCCCCAGCTTCGCTGGGGAGGTGGCCCGAAGGGCCGGAGGGGCCCCGACGTGGTCGTGGTAACTGGGACTCGTGTCTTCGTATCTGACTTCACAGTCTCGGTCACCAAGACCACCTCGGCTCCCCATCCGCCCTTCGGGCACCTTCCCCACGCTTCGCGTGGGGAAGGAATCATTCCTCCCATTCCGCCACCATCCGCGCGCGCAGCGCCGCGTCCGGCAACGGGCCGAACCCCGCGCGCACATCGTCGGCCATGTGCGCCGGGTTGCCCGTGCCGGGGATGACGCAGGTCACGGCGGGATGGCCGAGCACGAACTTCAGCAGCACCTGCGTCCAGCTCTCGCAGCCGATGTCGCCCGCCCAGCCGGGCAGGGGCCGGCCGCGCAGCGCGCTCGCCAGCCCGCCGCCGCCCAGCGGCCGGTTCACGATCACCGCGATGCCGCGCTCGGCGGCGAGCGGCAGCAGCCGCTGCTCGGCGGCGCGGTCGTCGAGCGAATAGTTGAGCTGCACGAAGTCGAGCTTCTCGGCCCGCATCACGGCCTCGAGATCGCCGTGGGCACTGGCGGTGTAGTGGGTGATGCCGAGATAGCGGATGCGGCCCTCCGCCTGCCAGGCGCGCAGGGTGGCGAGCTGCGTCTGCCAGTCGACGAGATTGTGGATCTGCATCAGCTCCAGCCGCGGCCGCCGCAGCAGCTGCAGCGAGCGCTGCATCTGCGCGATGCCGGCGTCGCGCCCGCGCGTCCACACCTTGGTGCCGACGAACGCCTTGTCGCGCGCCGCCACCTGCGACAGCAGGTCGCCCACGACCCCTTCCGCCGCGCCGTACATCGGCGAGCTGTCGATCATCGATCCGCCGGCCTCGAACAGAGTGCCCAGCACCTGAGCGAGCCGCGCCCTTTGGCCGGGATCGGCGCCGACATCGAAGCCGCGCCAGGTGCCGCAGCCGATGACCGGCAGCTCGGCGCCGCTCGACGGTATCTTGCGTGTCAGCATCGTCATCTCCCTGCCGTCTGATTTGATCACCGGCGGTTCGACTGGACCGCGCGCCTCCTGGCGCGCTCATGGTTTTTCCAACGGAACGAAGGAAGAGGCGCGGCAGGAGCCGCGCGGTCCAGTCGAGCTGTCGTGTCTCAACAATTCACGCCGCCGCTTGCTTCGCCCGCATCTCCATGAACGCCTTCAGCCCGTCGCCCATCTGCTGCCACACGCGGCCCAGGGCGGCGTCGCGGCGCGCGACGTCGGCGTAGGCGGCCACCGACTTGTAGCGATCGAGCAGGGTCGTACGGCCCGAGAAGCCCATCAGCCCGTCGAGCGTGAAACGCACCGGCGTCAGCCACACATCGGCTGTCGACAGCCGGTGGCCATGGGCGTAGCTGCCGGCGTCGAGCATGTCGTTCAGCAGCTTCAGCCCATCGTCGAGCTTGGCGAGCTGCGCCTCGATCGCCGCCTCGTCGCGGGTCTTGGCATCGAGCAGGAAGAACAACGGCATCGCCGCCTGCATCACGTAGAGGTCGGCCACCTGCGTGATCAACCGCACGCGCGCCAGCCCGGCGGGCGAGCGCGGCCGCAAGGTCGGATCGGGATACGCATCCTCCAGGTACTCCACGATCACGCCCGACTCCGGCAGGCTGGTGCCATCGTCCAGCACCAGCACGGGAATGCGCATCATCGGGTTGAGCGCGCGGTAGTCGGGCGAGGTGCGCCAGTCGTCGGGTGGCGTCACGATCTCGATGTTCAGGCGCTTGGCATATATGGCGCCGCGCACGCGGGAGGCGAACGGCGACAGCGCGAGAGAGTACAGCTTCATGGCGGGCTCCGGCCAAGGCGCAGGTCATCTCGTCCGCCAACCGACATGAAGTCAACCCGATGCTGCTTTGCGCCGGTCACCTCTACCTTGCACCGGCGGCCGTCAGGATCGCCACGATCTCGCTGTAGCCGCGCTGGCGCGCATGCTGCAGCGCCGTCACGCCCGCTCGATCACCAATGTCAAGCCGCGCCCCGGCCTCGACAAGGGCGCGCACGCACGCGGCGTGCCGCGGCCCGCCATCGCCCAGCACGACGGCCTCGATCAGCGCCGTCCAGCCAAGATTGTTGACATGATCGAGCGGCGCGCCGGCGGCGATCAGCGTGCGCACCACGCCGTCATGTCCCAGGTGCGCCGCGGCGATCAGCGCCGTGCCGTCGTAGGGGCTGGTGACGGCCCGCGGATCACCGCCCAGCGACAATGCAAGCCGCACCATCTCGATGTCATCGCGTACCGCAGCGACGGTGATGATGTCGTAGCGGCGGTTCTCCAGTGCCCGCGGATCGGCGCCGCCGCCTACAAGGATGCGCGCCACATCGTAGGCCGACGCGAATGCCGCGACATGCAGTGCCGTCCGGCCGGCGGAATCGCGTGCCCTGACGTCAGCCCCGGCAGCGAGCAAGCGGCGGACCTCGGCAGAGTCGCCGCGCGCCGCCGCCGCGTGCAGCCCGGTGTATGCGGCAATCTCGGCCGGGCCGGGCGGCGTCTGCGCCCCGGCCGGTGCCGGCGTCAGAGCGCCGGCGAGAAGCAGGGCGAACCAGAATCCGCCGAGGTTCATAGGTCCATTCCTTCTATTGTGCCTGCCGGCAAGAGGGGGTGGTGCCCTAGCTCCAGCGACGCGTCCACGCCTTCGTGTACCCCACGGGCCTCGGCGCTTCGCACTTGCACCTCCACCTCATCTGCGGCCACGCTGGATATCGCGTCCGACGGAGCCAGCCATGACCCAGCCAGCACCTGCCGCCGCCCCGATGGGCATTCTCGAGCGGCGCCGCATCGAGGCGGAGATTATCAAGCCAATCTACGAGGAGATGAAGGCCGCGTTCGGCGAGGCCGCCGCCAAAGGCGTCATCGAGCGCGCCGTCAAGAAAGCAGCGATCGAGGCCGGCCGGCAATTCGCCGCCCAGGCGCCGGGCGGCACGTCGATCGCCAGCTTCGCGTCCATCCAGCCGCTGTGGACCCAGGGCGACGCGCTGCGCATCGAGCCGGTGAAGCAGGACGACACGGCGCTGGAATTCAATGTCACGCGCTGCCGCTACGCCGAGATGTACCGCGCCATGGGGCTGGGCGAGATCGGGCACCTGCTGTCGTGCAACCGCGACGGCACCTTCATCGAAGGCTACGACCCGCGGATCAGGATGGAGCGCACCCAGACCATCATGCAGGGTGCCAGCCATTGCGACTTCCGGTACCGGATGATGCCGGAAGAGGAGAGATAACGAGTGCCTGCCTGAGGACCGAGGGCCGAGGTCAGTTGCCGGTGTGTCAGGAAAAATCAGAATAGGAATTTTTATTGAATTCCTGTGGAGAATAATATATCAAGTGGAAGTCTGCCCCGCCCGGTCAGCAGGGCATGTCCGGCAGCTTCTACGAAAGAGGGCTGAACGGGCGTTCCGCAGGTCTTGCGTCACGACGCAAACCGGCGGGGTGCCGGGCTTGATGGGCGCGCCGCCGGCCCTCAGAGGGCATCGCCGTCGCCGGGCCGATAGGAGGCGTCTCGCTGATTGCCGCGGCAGGCATCCGTTCACGAGGAGATCGGACTTTGCACGTCCATAGCGGGGCGAGTTTCAGTAATTGTTGTCATTGTTGTCATTGTTGTCGTTGTTGTCAGGCATTTCACGCCGGTGGCGGATGGCGGCAAAGTTCGTGTCTTATCAATGGTATGCACGAGCGGACGGGAGTTGTTGTCATTGTTGTAATTGTTGTCACGCGTTTCCCGATGACTGGTGCGGAGGTTGAGACGTCGTGTGCGTGACACCGATGGGCCGTTCTTGGCGGGCGCCGCCCGGGGCCATCCCGCAACCCGACGTCTGCGTGCAGGAACGTTGCCCACCTTCATGTCAACCTCTGCGCTGTACCGCCTCATGCACGATGCGGCCGCCCAGCCAGGTGCCGAGCACGCGTGTTGCCGGCAGTTCGTCGAGCGTGCAGGTGAAGGGGTCGTGGTCGAGCAGGATCATGTCGGCGTGGTTGCCGATGGCGAGCGTGCCGACGTCATCCCACTGCAGCACGCGCGCGGCGTCGCGGGTCCACATCAGGATCGCGTCCTCGCGGCCCACGGCATGATCGGGCGTGGCGTTGCGCCGGCCGCTGCCGGCGAGCTCATGCGTCTGGGCGAACCGGATGTGCTCGAAGATGTTCTTCGGCCCCCAGTCGGTGCCGCAGGCCACCGGCACGCCGACATCGAGGTAGCGCTTCAACGGGATCAGGTCGCGCAGCGCATGTTCGCCGATGCGCTCGGCGTAGAGGTCGCCCTTGCCCCACGAGAAGCTCATCGACGTCGTCATGTCGAAGCCCAGCGCCTTGTAGCGCTCGATATGCCGGCGCGTCGTCAGGATGCAGTGCTGCACGATCCAGCGCCGGTCGCGGATCGGCAGGGTCTCGGCCAGGCGCTCGCAGGACTCGAGGAAATCGTCATGGTCGCGGTCGCCGCCGGCCAGCAGGTTGGCGCGCAGTCCATGCTCGGCGCAGTAGCGCAGGAACGCATCCTGCCGTTCGGCCGAAATGAAGGTGACGCCGCGCGTCGGCTGGCTCCACGGGTCGCGGTAGGGCACGTGCGTGCGCAGGAAGCCAGGCCAGCACGGCCCGCCGGTCGCCAAGGTCGCGCCGTCGATGCGCAGCAGGTCGTCGTCGCGGTCGACCAGCGATCGCGCCAGCTCGAGGTTGGCGCGGAAGGCATCCTCGCCCAGCGGCTCGAACGGCGGGAAGGCGGTGATCTCGATCTCCAGTGCCGCCAGCACGCGCACGGTCATCTCGTTGGCCGCGCGCAGCGCTTTGTAGACACCGATCTGGGCCGCCGTCATGTTGTGGCCCTCGTAGGCGGTGGTGACGCCCATCGCGTTGTAGCGGGCCATGGCGCCGCGGGTGGTCGCGCCGACGTTGACGCCTTCCATGCCGGGCAGCTGGCGCAGGATCTGGGTCCAGAACGGGTCGAAGGTGTAGTAGTTGTTGACCGCGCCGCGCAGCCGGCCGGTCAGGCTGCCGCTGTCGTCCTTCTCGATCTCGACATGGCAGACCAGGTCGGGGATGTAGCTGGTGAGCCCGATCTTCTTCAACCCGGCGCTGTTGAAGGCGCAGACGTTGGGCGTCACCGGCCCGTAGGCGGCGATGAAGACCGGATGATCCGTCGTGGCGCGGTCCAGCACATGCCGGTCCGGCAGGCAGCGCTCGGCGAGGTCGCGCCAGGATCGGCGGATGAAATAGAACGGTTCGCCGACCGGCGTCGTGACGATCCACTGGCCCTTCGGCGTCGTGGCGGCGCGGGCGCGGATGCGCGCGACGATGTCGGCGTGGTCGCGCGCGTCGGCGATGTCGACATACGTGCCCGAGCGGGCCGCGAAATGCAGCATGTGCGGATGCGTGTCGACGAAGCCCGGCAGCAAAGCCGCACCGCGCGCATCGATCCGCGGCGCGTCGCCGCCGGCCGCCGCCAACGCCTCGGCGCCGCTGCCGATGGCGACGATGCGCCCACCACGCACCGCCACGGCATCGCCGCGTTCGCTGTCGGCGGTGCCGGTGCAGCGGCGCACGCGGGCGTTGACGATGGCAAAGCTGCCGTCATGTCCCATGCCGATGATCCTCCGCGTCCCCGCGCATGTTACCCCACGGTCGGGCGAGTCATCAGCCCGAGGCGGCCATGACCGGGTTCGCCTGCTGTGCGGGTTCCCGATGGTCCGCCGTCGTCGACCTCGGCTCGGCGGAGAGCTTCGACTTCATCCTCGGCAGGTGCGATGCGTGCGGCCGCTACTGGATGAACGTCTGGTCGCCGGTGGCGCCATCATCGCGCCACCTGCCCGTGGCGGCCGATGACGCCGGTCGGCTGTCGAGCATGCCCGCGGGGACGGCCCTAAAACGCGCCCTTGCCGACTGGTTCGGGGACCGATGAAGTCGGACCCCTCCAGATATTGATAAATTGTGTCACCTTGTCGCAAGATACGGTATGACTTGCACACTTGCACAAGGTGGTATCGGAGCCCGATCGTGAGCTTGACCGAACAGCGTTCTTTGCCCTTCCGCAGCCGGGAGATCCACAATTCCGGCTACGTCCGCGAAAACAACGATTTTTACGCCACCCCGGATTGGGTCACGGAAGCCCTGCTGCGGCACTTCAAGCCGCGCGGCGGCGTGTGGGAACCGTGCTGCGGCACCGGTGCGATTTCCGAGGTCGTGGCCGGGCATGGCCACGAGGTCGTGTCGACCGACATCGCCGACTACGGCTACGGCAAGCCGGGCGTCGACATCTTCAGCCGCAGCACCATGCCCAAGGGCTGCCTGTGCTTGATCACCAACCCGCCCTACGGCGAGACCGGCACGCAGCGCAACCAGGACCGCTCGCCGGCCGCGATGCTGCGGTTCGTGCAGCACACGCTGAATCTGGCCGGCAGCGTGCAGGGCCAGCTCGCCCTGCTGGTGCGCCTTCAGTGGATCGCGGGCAAGCGGGCGGCCGAGCTGATGTCGGCGGCGCCGTTCTCGGCCGTCGTCGTCATCAAGAAGCGGATCCGGTGGTTCGAGATGGGTGAGCACACCAAGCAGGCGCAGCATCATCACGCCTGGGTGGTCTTCGACTGGGAACACGAGCCGGGCCGGCCGCCGGCACTGCTCTTCGGCTGAGCGCCGGGGCCGGGGAATCGTGCCGCGAGCCGGGACCAAGGCCTTGCGCCGCAAACCCCAAGCCGCCAGCCTGCCGCGGGGGAGCGGATACAGGCTCGCGTCGATGCCCACGGTTGGGGAGCTGGTGCAATCGGTGGCCGTCCGGCTGGCGGCGGTGGGTATCGCCGAAAGCCGGCTCGAAGCGCGCCTGCTGCTCGGCGAGGCTGCCGGCTGGACCCTGGAGAAGATCGTCGCCGAGCGCGACACGGCGCTGGAGTCCGGCATCGTGGCGCGGGTCGAGCGGCTGGCGGCGCGGCGCCTGCAGCGTGAGCCGATGTCGCATGTGCTGGGCTGGCGCGAGTTCTGGAGCCTGCGCTTCAAGATCACTTCGGATGTCCTCACCCCGCGGCCGGACAGCGAGACCGTGGTCGAGGCGGTGCTCGGTGCGCTGTCCGACCGGCAGGCGCGGCTGCGAGTCCTCGACCTGGGCGTGGGGTCGGGCTGCCTGCTGCTGGCGTTGCTGCACGAATTGCCGGGAGCCAGCGGCGTGGGGGTGGATCGCAGCGCCCGCGCCCTGGTCGTGGCGCGGCAGAACGCCCGGGCGTTGGGCCTGGGCGCGCGGGCTGAGTTCAGGTCCGGCGACTGGGGCGACGGTCTCGAAGAGGTGTTCGACGTGGTGGTGTCGAATCCGCCGTATGTGCCCAGCGACGACATCGAGGCGCTGGACCCGGAAGTCTCCGAGCATGAGCCGTGGCTGGCCTTGGACGGCGGGCCCGACGGGCTTGATTGCTACCGGCGGCTGGTCGGCCAGCTCGGCTATCTGGTCCGGCCAGGCGGCGTCGTGGCGCTTGAAGTCGGCCGCGGGCAGGCGTCGCTGGTGGCCCGTCTCATCAGCGACACTGGCTTCCGTGGCGTCGCCGTCCACAACGATTTCGGCGGCATTCCGCGCGTCGTCCTGGCGCGCCGGCCGAGTACCGGGTAGACCGGGTTGCGTCAAGAAATGGACTCTTGGGTCGATTCGCCCTCCCGGGTTTTCCCGGGTTGCCCGGGAGAATTCGGTTGGCAACCGTTTGGGAACGCTATAGCTTGCGGCCATCCGACAAGGGTGAAGGCCGGCGAATTGGCCGGCGAGTTGAACCCCTCCCTGATGTCCGTGGCGGGGCCCGCGATAAAGCGGGTGGAGACGGAGTCGGATAGCGAGCGCCCGTCACGGCCGACGATCGGCAGATTGAATGCGACCTAACCATCAGCGGCGGCAACGCGGCCGCAACGGGAAGCCCAATAAGTTTCCCAATCGCAACCAGAGCTACGACAGCAACGGCCCGGATGTGCGGGTCCGGGGAACGGCCCACCAGATTTTCGAGAAGTACCAGGCGTTGGCGCGCGAGGCCATGACGTCTGGCGACCGGGTGATGGCCGAGGCCTACTACCAGCACGCCGAGCATTATTTCCGGATCATCCAGGCCCAGGGTGGCTTCGTCCAGCCACGCTACCCGCAGCCGTGGGAGGAGTCCGAGGGTGGCGAGGAAGCGATGCAGGGCGGCGACGGACTTCCGGGAGACCCCGGGATGGCCGGCCGCGACGGCTTCGACCCGGCGGATGGACCGCAGCCAGCCGTCGACTACCCGCAGCGCGGCGGAGGCGGCTACGCGCCGGGTGACGACTACCAGCAGCCGCGCGAGGGCGGCTACAACAACGGCGAGGAGCGTTATCGCGGCCGCGACGACAACCGCGGCCGGGACGACAACCGCGGCCGGGACGACAACCGTGGCCGTGACGACAACCGCGGCCGTGACGATAACCGCGGCGACGGCCGGGGTTACGACCAGCGCCGCCAGGACAGGCGCGAGGATGATGCTGGCGGCTACGGACCGCGCGGCCGACGCGACTTCGTGACCCGCGCCGAGCAGCGCTACCAGGACCGCCAGGATCGTCAGGACCACCGCCAGGATCGCCTGGAGCGTCCCGAGCGCCCGCCGGTCGCCGACAGCCAACCCGTCGCGGCGGCAGCCGTCGATGCCGGCCCACCGCCAGGTGAACCCGTGACGGAAACGCCGGCCGAGCCCCAGGTCGCGGCGCCCGCGGCTGACGCGCCTGCGCCGGACGCCGCAGCCGCCGATGGCCGCACAACGCGCGACGGGCGTCCGTTCCGACCCCGGCATCCGCACTTCCGTCGCTTCCGCGGTGGTCCGCGTGGTCAGGCGGGTGTCGACCCCGCCCAGCAGGACCAGCCCGACCTGACCGGGACCGGTTCGGGCAACGGCTCGACGTAACTTCGCGATCTCTTCCTCCCCAACGAAGTTTAACGAAGTTGGGGAGGTGCCCCGAAAGGGCGCAGGGGAGCCTACGGGTCCCCGTCACAGAAACCCCGTCGGCTCCCCATCCGCCCTTCGGGCACCTTTCCCGCTTCGCGGCGAAGCGATGATGGCTCAAATTCTGACGACCAAATCGCCGACATTGATCTCGCCGCCCTGGACGATCTGGGCGTAGACGCCACAATCCATCGCCTGACCGGTTAGCGCCGCGACAGCCGACATGCGCTGCGCGTGGCACGGCATGCCGCGTCATCCCGCGTTGTCTGTGAGGTCTTGCCCCGGATCGATGCGCTCCCATATGGGAGCGTGGATGCCTCTTGTGGGGTCCACCCGATCGCCCGCCGCTGGACGGGGGCACAGGAGAAAGGGTGTCGTAATGGATCAGGAGAAATATACCGACCGCGTGCGTGGTTTCCTGCAGAGCGCCCAGATGCTGGCGCTGCGGTCTGGCCACCAGCGGTTCGTTCCCGAGCACATTCTGAAGGTGCTGTTGGACGACGAGGAAGGCCTTGCGGCCAACCTGATCTCGTCCGCCGGCGGCGATGCGCGCCTGGCTCTGCGCGAGACCGAGGCGGCGCTGGGCAAGTTGCCCAAGGTCGAGGGCGCGGGTGCCGGCCAGATCTATCTCGCGCCGGAAACCGCCCGTGTCTTCGAGCAGGCCGAGAAGGTCGCCAAGAAGGCCGGCGACAGTTTCGTGACCGCTGAGCGGCTGCTGCAGGCGCTGGTGATGACCAGCGGCAGCGAGGCCGGCCCCATCCTCAAGCGTGCCGGCGTCACGCCTTCGGCGCTCAACGAGGCGATCAACAAGTTGCGCAAGGGCCGCACCGCCGACAACGCCGGCGCCGAGGGAGCATACGACGCGCTCAAGAGGTACGCCCGCGACCTCACGCAGGCGGCCCGCGAGGGCAAGCTCGACCCGGTGATCGGCCGCGACGAGGAAATCCGCCGCGCCATGCAGGTGCTGAGCCGGCGCACCAAGAACAACCCCGTGCTGATCGGCGAGCCCGGCGTCGGCAAGACCGCCATTGCCGAAGGCCTCGCGCTGCGCATCGTCAACGACGACGTGCCGGAGTCGCTGAAGGGCAAGCGCCTGATGGCGCTCGACCTCGGCGCCATGGTGGCCGGCGCCAAGTACCGCGGCGAGTTCGAGGAGCGGCTGAAGTCGGTGCTGTCGGAGATCGCCGCCGCCGAGGGCGACATCGTCGTCTTCATCGACGAGATGCACACCCTGGTCGGCGCCGGCAAGGCCGACGGTGCCATGGACGCCTCCAACATGCTGAAGCCGGCGTTGGCGCGCGGCGAGTTGCACTGCATCGGCGCCACGACGCTCGATGAGTACCGCAAGCACGTCGAGAAGGACGCTGCCCTGGCGAGACGTTTCCAGCCGGTGTTCATCAGCGAGCCGACGGTCGAGGACTCGATCTCGATCCTGCGCGGGCTGAAGGAGAAGTACGAGCTGCATCACGGCGTGCGTATCGCCGATGCCGCCATCGTGGCGGCGGCGACGCTGAGCCACCGCTACATCTCCGACCGCTTCCTGCCCGACAAGGCGATCGACCTGATGGACGAGGCCGCCAGCCGAATCCGCATGCAGGTCGACAGCAAGCCGGAGGACATCGACGAGCTGGACCGGCGCATCCTGCAGCTGCAGATCGAGCGCGAGGCGCTGAAGAAGGAATCCGACTCTGCCTCCAGGGAGCGCCTGGGCAAGCTCGAGAAGGAGCTGAGCGCGCTGGAGCAGAAGTCGGCGTCGCTGACCGCGGCGTGGAAAGCGGCCAAGGACAAGCTGGCCGACGCGCAGAAGCTCAAGGAGCAGCTCGACAAGGCGCGGGCCGATCTCGAGATCGCCCAGCGCCGCGGCGAGCTGGCCAGGGCCGGCGAGCTGACCTACGGCGTCATCCCCGACCTGGAGAAGAAGCTGAAGGCGGCCGAGCAGGCCGACCCCGGCGTCCCCGGCGGGCGGGCGCTTAAGGAAGAGGTGACGGCCGAGGACGTCGCCGCCGTGGTGTCGCGCTGGACCGGTGTGCCGGTCGACAAGATGCTGGAGGGCGAGCGCGCCAAGCTGCTGCGCATGGAGGGCGAGCTGCACAAGCGCGTCGTCGGCCAGCACGAGGCGATCGTGGCGATCTCCAATGCCGTGCGCCGCGCCCGTGCCGGCCTGCAGGATCCCAACCGGCCGATCGGCTCGTTCCTGTTCCTGGGCCCGACGGGCGTGGGCAAGACCGAGTTGACCAAGGCGCTGGCCGCGTTCCTGTTCGACGACGACCAGGCGATGGTGCGTATCGACATGTCGGAATACATGGAGAAGCACTCCGTGAGCCGGCTGATCGGCGCGCCGCCGGGCTATGTCGGCTACGACGAGGGCGGCGCGCTGACCGAGGCGGTGCGACGGCGGCCCTACCAGGTCGTGCTGTTCGACGAGATCGAGAAGGCGCACCCCGACGTCTTCAACGTGCTGCTGCAGGTGCTGGATGACGGTCGCCTGACCGACGGCCAGGGGCGCACGGTCGACTTCAAGAACGTGCTGATCATCATGACCAGCAACCTTGGCAGCGAGTACCTGGCGGCGCTGAAGGACGGCCAGTCGACCGAGCTGGCGCGCGGCAAGGTGATGGACGAGGTGCGCCGCGCCTTCCGTCCGGAGTTCCTCAACCGCCTGGACGAGATCCTGCTGTTCAACCGGCTCAGCCGCGCCGAGATGGGCGACATCGTCGAGATCCAGCTCGACCGCCTGCGCAAGCTGCTGGCGGCGCGCAAGCTGACGCTGGAGGTCGACAATGCGGCGCTCACCTGGATCGCCAACGAGGGCTACGACCCGATCTACGGCGCCCGGCCGCTCAAGCGGGTGATCCAGCGCAGCCTGCAGAACCCGCTGGCGCAGCTCATCCTGGAGGGCGCCGTGCGCGACGGCGACACCGTGAAGGTCACCGTCCAGGACGGCGAGCTCAGCGTCGCCGGCCGTGTCGTGGGCGTCGGCGACATCGGCACACTGGCGGCCGATTAGGTTCCCCCAAAGCCGCTCCGTTGGCGTCGACGGCCTGGCGGAGTGGTTTCCACCGCCACTCCACGGGCGTGTCTTGGCTACCCCGAGCCTTGGGGGCGGCACAAGGTTTTGTGGTCGCCCCTGGCGATGCCGAGGCATGGAACAGGCTGCCCTCCGCCCGCGCTACGCCTACCTCGGTTGGAGATTCGCTGCTAGTTCCAAGCACTTGGACCGTTTCCGGCCGGCCCGCGCGGTGTGACGAACTGGTGCCCGGCGTGCTTTCGATGTTGTGTGGGGAGGCAGCGTTCGCTAGCGTTCCGGACCTTCGGCCGGCAAGAGCCGAGTGATGTCGTCATCGGGTCAAATCGTCCCGTTCATTGCGTTCTATTTCGGGGATCTTGACCATGAGCAAACGCGCCGGGGCCGGCGCCCTTGTACGGATCATCGCTGGCCTTGCGGCTGGAGGGTTGGTCGCGGGGGAGCTGCAGGCACAGACGCAACCGCGGCCGGGAGCCCCGGAGCCGCGCAAGGGCGAGAGCTATGAGCCGGTCGGCGTCCGGGTCGGCGGCTTCCTTCTCTATCCGGTGCTGGAACTGGTCGAGCAGTACAACACCAACATCTTCGCGACCGACACCGGCACGCAGGACGACTTCATCACCGTCGTGCGGCCGTCACTCGACCTTCGGTCCAACTGGAACAACCACATGCTGAACCTGTTCGCCTCCGGCGCGTTCGGGTTCTATGCCGACCATGGCCGGGAGGACTACAAGGACTTCCGCGGCGGCTTCGACGGGCGTGTCGATATCCAACGCAACTGGAATGTCTACGGCGGCGCGTCGTTCAACCGGCTGCACGAGGACCGCGGCGATCCCAACGCCACCGCGTTTGCCAGTCCAAACAAATACAACCAGATCACGGCCAACGTGGGATACTATCAGAAGTTCAATCGCTTCAGCATCAAGCTCGACGGCCGGTTCGACGATTACAGGTACGTGAACAACAGGGGCGCCGCCGTCGGCGCGATCTCGAATCCCGACCGCGACCGCTCCGAGTACAGCGAAACCTTGCGGCTGGCCTACGAATTCATCGAGAAATACGAAGTCTGGGTGCAGGGCGGCCTCATCCAGCGCAGCTATGACAACCGCGTCGACAGCGCCGGCTTCCGCCGCAGCTCCAAGGGCTGGGAGGTCACCGGCGGCGCCACCATCGATTTCGGCGGCATCACCCAGGTCGAGGCCTTCGTCGGCTACCGCGAGCAGAACTACGACGATTCGCGGCTGGGCTCCATTCGCGGCCCGGTGTTCGGCCTGGCCGGCTACTGGAACCCCCTGGTGCCGCTGGTGGTGAAACCCTATGTGAAGCGCAGCATCGACGAGACGGTGTCGACCGTGCACAGCGGCTACTGGTCGACGGCCTTCGGCGTCAACGTCGACTACGACATGCGCCCCAACATCAAGATCACCGGTGCCTTCAGCTACACCATTCTCGACTACAAGAAGGCCAAAGGCGTCGCGGGGGCCTTCGACCGCAACGACGACTACCTGCGGTTCGAGATCGGCCTGCGCTACCTGCCGACCGAAAATTTTTTCATCGGGCCGGGCTACTCATATACCAGCCGCAGCTCCAACCTCGGCGGCGCGGATTTCGACCGGCACGTCTTCTCCCTGCGGGCCGGTGCGCGACTGTAGGGACGGGCCTGCCCCGGCATGGCCACCATGCTGACGACGTGAACGATGCTTGGCGTGTTCAGCAAGTCACGCGCTGCAGCACCCGCGGCCCGGGTACCGGACGGAACGCGGCTCTACGCCATCGGCGACGTTCACGGCCGCGACGACCTGCTTGAGCGGCTGTTGGGGGACATCGTCGCCGACGCCGGTGCGGCCGCAGGTGATGCACGCCGCGTGCTGGTGTACGTCGGCGACTACGTCGATCGCGGGCTGGGGTCGCGACAGGTGATCGAGCGGCTGCTGGATCGGCCACCCGAGGGGTTCGAGGTCGTTCACTTGCTGGGCAATCACGAGGAGGCCTTCCTGGGCTTCCTCGAAGGTCAGCCGATCGCGTTCGACTGGTTCCGGTACGGCGGGCTGGAAACCCTCTATTCCTACGATGTGCCGATACCTCGCCGGGCGGCCAGGCCCGTGGATATCGATGCGCTGCGCCGCGACGCCATCGCGGCGGTCCCGGCGGCGCATGTCGCGTTCCTGCGCGGCTGCAAGCTGTGGCATGTGGAGGGCGACTACGCCTTCGTGCATGCCGGTGTGCGGCCCGGCGTGCCTCTCGAGCGCCAGGAGGCCGAGGATCTGCTCTGGATCCGGGACGAGTTCCTGGCGTCTCGCGCCGACCACGACGGCAAGGTGGTGGTGCACGGCCACACGATCTGCGACCGGCCCGAAGTCCGGGCGAACCGCATCAACATCGATACCGGGGCTTTCGCCAGTGGCCGCCTGACGTGTCTCGTCCTCGAAGGCGAGGGGCGGCGTTTCCTGCACACCTGACCGGGATAGCCCCGATCTCGGAACCTGCCGCCTGCACCGAGGCCGGCGGTCGCGCACCGGCCGCCGTCGCGCTCAAGCCGGCGCGGTCCTGGATTCCAGGATGGCGCGGCTGCCAAGCAGGCGAAATTATGACGATCCGGTTGACAGACCTGTTGTTCGCAGCGTTGCTGGCGGTCGCCGGCAACGACAAAGTTCGCCGGGTTAGCGCGCACTCACGTTATCCTCTTTTCAGAGAGGCTCGCTTCGCGCACTATGATGCCGGCGCCGGGTTGGTCGGGGATGGGAAGACGCGGTGCCGGACGGTGTTGTGTCCGTGCCGTCCGTCCAGGGAGTAGGTCGGGACATGGGGACTAACAGCCGGGTCATCTGGTCGGAGGGCATGTTCCTCCGCCCGCAGCATTTCCAGCAGCAGACGCGGCATGTCGACCGCATCATGCACCAGCGGGTCTCCGCCGTGCGGGCGTTCGGCTGGGGCGTGACCGAGTTCCAGGTCGACAAGGCGGCGTTGAACATCGGCAAGTTCGGCCTGGCGTCCGCAGCCGGGGTGCTCGACGACGGCACGCCGTTCGCGGTCCCCGACGACGTGCCGCCGCCGATTCCGATCGACGTTCCGGAGCAGACCCGGAACCAGCGGGTCTGTGTGGTGCTGCCGCTGGCGCGCGCCGGGATGCCTGACACCGTGCTGGGCGACCGCGACGACGTTGCCGCGCGCTATGCCGCCGGCGACTTCGATGCCGCGGACGCCATCGTCGGCAGCGACGTGGTGGCGCCGGTCAGCATCGGCCAGCTTCGCCTGCGCTTCGCGATCGAGGGTTTCGGCGATCTCGGCGGCTTTGCGGCGCTGCCGATCGCCCGCATCGTCGAGGTGCGCGGCGACAGCAAGCAGGTCCTCATCGACGACCAGTACATCCCGCCCTGCATGGCGATCTCCGCGTCCCAGCCGCTGAGCTCGTTTGCCGTCGAGCTGCACGGCCTGCTGCACAACCGCGCCGAAGCCATCGCCGCGCGCCTGGCCCAGCCCAGCATGCGCGGCGCCATGGAGATGGCCAACCTGCTGCTGCTGCAGCTGACCAACAAATACGCACCGCTGGCGGCCCATATCGCCCAGACGCCGACGCCGCATCCGCAGGACTGGTACGGGCTGCTGGTCCAGATGGCCGGCGAGCTGGCGACGTTCACGACGCAGCGTCGCCGCCCGGTCGAGTTTCCCGTCTACAAGCACGACGACCTGCAGAAGGTCTACGAGCCGGTCATCGCCGCCTTGCGGCAGGCGCTGTCGGCGGTGCTCGAGTCGGGCGCCGTGCAGATCCCGCTGCAGGAACGCCGCTACGGCGTCCATGTCGGCGTCATCAACGACAAGACCCTTCTGCGCACCGCGCCCTTCGTGCTGGCGGTGCGTTCGGAGGTGACACCGGACGCCCTGCGGCGGACGTTCCCGGCCAGCGTCAAGATCGGCCCCGTCGAGCAGATCGTCCAGCTGGTCAACGTGGCGCTGCCCGGCATCAAGCTGTCTGCGCTGCCGGTGGCGCCACCGCAGCTTCCTTTCAACGCCAGCACGGTGTATTTCGATCTCGACCGCTCGAGCGAATTCTTCCGCGCTTTGGCCAACTCCGGCGGTATCGCGATCCATGTCGGTGGCGAATGGCCGAAGCTGGCGATGGAACTCTGGGCCATCAGGCAACAGACCTGATGCGGGGAGGCATGTATGGCCGGTAACCCCAACGATCCTTTCGGTGGCGACTCCGGCGAAAACCGGACGATGATCCGCCCGGGTGGCCGGCCGCAGCCCGGTCCCGCGCCACAGCCGGGTCAGGGCTCCCCCGGCGGCTATCAGCCCGGTCCGCCGCCGCAACCGGGCCAAGGGGCACCGCCCGGCTATCCACCCGGTCCGGCGCAGCAGCAGGCGCCGGGGGCTTTCGACGCGCCGCAGGCCTATCAGCAGGCGCCGCCGCAGCAGGCCACGTACGCCGCACCTCCGGGCGCTTCCGTGCCGCCGGGCCGGCTGGCGGCTGTCGGTGCCGGTCGCCCGAGCACGGCGCCGATCGAATTGGCGGATCTGGCGCGTGGCACAGGCTCGCCGCTGGCCGCCGCCGCCGTGCCGCTGCTGGGGCTGTCGGCGCGGCTGCGGGCCATGACCGGCAATGTCGACGTCAACGCCGTGCGCGAGAACGTCTACCAGGAGCTGCACGGCTTCGCCAAAGCCGGGCGCGAGTCCAACATCCAGCCCGAGCTGCTGCGCGCCTCGCACTATGCCGTTGCCGCCACCATCGACGACGTGGTGATGAATACGCCGTGGGGCGCGCACAGCGGCTGGAACAAGCGCACCATGGTCAGCGCCTTCCACGGCGACGTCGAGGGCGGCGAACGCTTCTATGCCTACCTCGAGCGCATGACGCAGGCGCCGACCGTCAACCGGCCGGTGCTGCAGATCATGTACGACTGCATGTCGCTGGGCTTCCTGGGGCGCTATCGCCTGCGGGCGCGCGGCCCGGCCGAGCACGACCAGGTGCGCGAGAAGATCTGGCAGATCCTGCGCAACCTCGCCGGGCCGATGGAACGGGAGCTGTCGCCGGACTGGCGCGGCGTCAACGCACCGTCGAACCTGGGACATCGCAGAATCCCGATCTGGCTTGTGGCGACGCTCGCCGCCCTGTTGGCCGCGCTTATCTTTGGCGGCTTCCTGATCGCCATCAACACCAGCTCCGGCAGCGCCAAGGACGGACTGTCGCCGCTGCTCACCCCGCCGGGTTTCGAACTGCCGCGACTGCCCAACCAGCCGCCCGAAGTACGCCGGCCGCCGCCGCCGCCGCCGCCAGACAATCCTGCGGCCACGTTCGCCAAGCTCCTGGAAAAGGAGATCAGGGAAGGCAAGGTGACGGTGGAAACCAGGGGCAAGGCGCTGGTGATCACCATCAAATGTCCTGACCCCAAGGTGCCGTCGTGCATGTTCGACTCCGGCTCGGCGACCCTGAGGCCTGAGCTCGATGAACTGCTGAAGCGCATCGGCCGGGAACTGAAGACCCCGCAAGGCCAGGGCAAGGTCCAGGTCGTCGGTCATACCGACAGCGACCCCATCGCGACCAGGGAGTTCCCGAGCAACGATGTACTGTCGCGCCGGCGCGCCGAGAACTCGCAAAAGGTGCTGGTGAGGGAGAGCGGCGACCCCGACCGCTACGAGATCATGGGCCGTGGCGACCGGGAGCCGGTCGCAAAAAACGATAGCGCGGAAAACAAGGCGCGCAACCGGCGGATCGAGATTGTCCTGATCAGGCCTGACACCTGAGAGCCGGCCGACGGCCGTACGGACTGGGAGCACTGAAGATGAAGCGTATCGGCCAGGCACTGCTGAGCCCATGGTTTCTCTATCCGGTCGGCGCGTTGCTGCTGTCGGCGCTGATCTGGTTTGGCCCTCGGCTGGTGGGCCTCGACGGAGTGGTCAGCGACCTGGTGCTTCTGGGCATCATCGGCTTCATCGTGCTGCTGTTCGCCCTGCTGCTGTTCCTGCACTGGCGCAAGGGGCGGAAGGCGGAAAAGGAACTCGTTGCAGGGATTGCGACCCTCGACCCGACGACCGAAGCGATCACCGCCGAGAGCAAGCAGATCGAGGAGAAGCTCAAGAAGGCGTTGGCCGATCTGCGGCAAACCCTGGGCAAGGGTGGCGCGGCCCTCTACCAGCTGCCTTGGTACGCCATCATCGGCCCGCCGGGCGCCGGCAAGACGACGGCTCTGCTGAACTCCGACCTGCGGTTCCCGCTGGCCGAGAAGCACGGCGCCGAACCCCTGAAGGGTGTCGGCGGGACGCGCAACTGCGACTGGTACTTCACCGAGAAGGCGGTGATGCTCGACACGGCGGGCCGCTGGGCGACGCAGGACAGCGAAGCCAAGGTCGACCAGGCCGCCTGGAACAACTTCCTCGTCATGCTGAAGCGCACGCGCGAGCGGCAGCCCCTCAACGGGATCCTGATCGCCTTCGGTGTGCCGGATCTGCTGGGCATGTCGCGGGACGAGCGCATCACGCACGCGCGCGCCGTCCGCGCGCGCCTGATCGAGATGCAGGTGGCATTCGGGCTGACGCTGCCGATCTATGTCGTGCTGACCAAGCTCGACATGATCGCGGGCTTTGTCGAGTTCTTCGACGATCTCGATCGCGAGGGACGCGAGCAGGTGCTGGGTCTGACGTTCCCGCTGGGTTCGGGCCACAAGGACGACTTGCCCCAGAACAGGTTCCCGGCGCTATTCGATCGGCTCATCGAACGCCAGCGCTCGCGCCTCCTGGACCGACTGCAAAGCGAGCGCGACCTGGGTCGGCGGACGCTGATCTACGGCTTTCCCTCGCAGTTCGCCTCCCTCGGCCGGGTCATCGAAGAGCTGCTGGGTGAAACATTCAACGACTCGCGGTTCGCCAGCCGCCTGTCGCTGCGCGGCGTGTACTTCACGTCGGCGACCCAGCTGGGTAGCCCGATCGATCGTCTGATGGAATCGATCTCCGGCAAGTTCGGCATTCAGCGGCAAGTGCTGCCGCCGCAGGTCGGACAGGGGCGCGGCTTTTTCTTGCGCCGGCTGTTCGACGACGTCGTCTTCAACGAGGCGGGTCTGGTCGGCACCAACCCCAAGGTCGAACGCCGCAACGCGATCATCCGCTATTCGGCTTTCTCGGTCATAACCCTTATCTTGCTCACCCTGGCCGGCCTGTGGACGTGGAGTTGGTGGGAGAACGACTCCCTGGTGAAGAAGGTCGAAGCGAGAGTGCGCGAGCTTCGCCCCGGGATCGAGGCGGCCGCTGCCCAGAAGTTCAACCCCAACGATTCCGACCCCAAGAAATACCTGTCCCTGTTGAACGATCTGCGGCAGCTGCCGACCGGCTATGACCATCAGATCCCGGAGCGGATCCGCCAGGCGCCCGGTTTCGGCCTCGGTCAGGATGAGCGCCTTGGGGCCGATACCAAGGCGCTGTACTTCCGGGGGCTGGAGGCGCTGTTGCTGCCACGGCTGATGATGCATGCGCAGAACAAGATGAGCCAGGCCCTGACGCGGCCGGCGCCGCCCCAGCCGTTGGACAAAGAGAAAGCCGATACGGAACTGTTCGACGCGCTCAAGGCGTTTCTGCTGCTGGCAGAGCCGGGGCGGCTCAGCAACTCGAGCTACGTGGACTTTCTGACGAAATGGTACCAGGACGAGTTCGAGAAGCTGGGCTACGGCGGCGACGCGGTGAGATTGGCGGCCCACGTTAAGGCGCTGGCGGGATATGGCCAATGGCGTCCTGTCAAGCCCATCGATGAAGCCTTGATCCGCCAAGCCCAGGACCGGCTGTCAAGCATGACGGTGGCGAGCAGGGCCCTGAAAATTCTGGAGTCGGACGCGGCCAGCAAGGGAACTCCCTGGCGTGTCATTGACGCCATCGTGGTTGGGCGCGAGAACGCCAACGCAATTCTGGTGCGAGAGGGTTCGTCGCTGGAAGCTGATGCCGTGCCATTCCTCTACACGAAGAGAGGCTTTTTCGACGTCTTCTACCCTCGGGCGGTTGACATCACGGCGACCGCCCACACCGATGCATGGGTTCTCTATCGGGACAGCCGGGACAATCGGCCTTCCGACTACGCCCAGCTTAAGCAGGAGCTTGACGGCACCCTCAAGACCTATTTCGATCGATACGCCCGGCACTGGGACGCTGTGCTTGGGCAGGTACGCCTGAAGTCCCACACCAATGCCGAGAAGGTCGCCGAACTCCTGGAGAACCTCGATCCGTTGCGGTCATTCTATTCAGAGGTCTCGAAGCAGACGCTGCTGGTGCGACAGGATCTGTCGCGGGAGGAGATTCTGAACCTGCAGGGCCGGATCATCACCTCACTCAGGCGTCTGTTCGTGAATCTTGATATTTGGGGAAGGGTGACCGCTGACTACCTGGGGACCAAGACACTCGGCGATCAGGTAAAGTTCCGCTTCCAGCCGCTGCAGACCCTGGCGGGTGTGACTCCGACGAACATGGATCCCCCGTCGGGTACCTTGCTCCATTCCCTCATCGACAAGCTGAAGCGCTACGGAAACCGCGTCAGGAATGGCGGCGGCGATGAGCTGCAGAAGGTTGCGAGGGAACTCGATGGCGAAGCCGGCACCATCACCTATCCTCCTTACCTGCAAGACATCCTCAAGCAACTTGCGGCAAATGTCAGGGGACAGGGTGTTGCCGATTCCCGGGGAGAAATGCAGAACAACTGGAGCCAAGTCTTCCAGTTCTGCAGCGCCAACATCGCCAACAAGTTTCCGATCAGCCAGGGATCGAACCAAGATATCCCGCCCGAAGCCTTCATCGAGATGTTCGGCAAGGGCAAGCGCGTCGACACTTTCATCCAGAGCGTGAAGCGCTATCTCAACGAGGATGCGAGCCCGTGGCAATGGAAGGAGGAGGCGGCACAAACGTACCGGCTGCCACCGGATTTGCCGAGGATGCTGTGGCAGTCGGACCAGATCGCCAAGTCGTTCCTCGGCGCCAGCCAGGCTTCATTGCAGGTGGGTTTCGACGTCGTCCCGGATGCAGACGGACCGGATGGCTGCAAGCTCACCGTCGGCACGGCCGAGCTGCTGCTCGACAAGAACGCGAAACCCAGCAGCATGACATGGCCATCGGGCGCCGGTCGCGATGCGAAGGCGACCTGCGGGTCGACGGAGCGACCGTTCCTCGGCCAGTGGGCCTTTCCCCGCCTCCTGAACTACCTGGGGCCGCGAAAAAGTGGCGGTGACCAACAGTGGATATTGAAGATCCCTGGTGGTCCGGACGGCAGCGCCGGGATGAAGGTGATCTTCAACAGCGACAAGAATCCGCTGCAGATCAGAACTATCCTGGGGCAGTTCAAGTGTGTGCCGTTCCAGTAATGGCCTACGACACCGGCGCCGGCAGCGCGATGCCGGCTCGCGTGGGCTTGTTCGGAAAGCTGCCCGATCGCGGCGATTTCGTGCGCCGCGACCTGCCCAATAGTTTCGTGGATGCCTGGGATACGTGGCTGCAGAACGGCATGGCGGCGAGTCGCGCGGCGCTGGGCGAAGGTTGGCTCGATGCCTGGCTGTGCGCGCCGGTCTGGCGCTTTGCCTTGCCGGCCGGAATGTTCGGACCCGATGGGTGGGCCGGGGTCTTGATGCCGAGCGTCGACAGGGCGGGACGGTACTTTCCGCTCACGCTGGCGGCAGCGGTCCCGTCGGGAGTGCCGGCCCCAGCCATGCTGGCCACCGGCTGGATCGCGGCGGTCGAGTCGGTGGCGCTGTCGGCCTTGAACGAAGGCTGCAACTACGACGATTTCACCAGCGCCGTAGCGGGCCTGCCTCCTTTCCCTCCGATCCGCGCCGAAGCCTGGCATGACGGTTGGCGCGCACGCACGGCGTCGGGTGATCCCGACGCTCTCTTGTTTTCACTGGGCGCCGCCAGCGGGGCGGCGATGGGCGCACGATGCCTGTTCGTGACCCGCGGTGGCGGCCGCGTGGCGCCGGCCGCGTGGGTTCTGCCGCACTTGCCCCCGTACCGTGCGTTCATCGCGCTGATCAATGATCTTGAGACTGACGGCGCACAGATCGGCGGCGCGCTGCCCTTGGCCTCAGGCATGGCGGTGCCAATGGCCATCGGCGGGGCGGCGGCGGTCGTGCCGCTGGCGATCGTCGATACGGAGCTTGGCCACGCCGCCGGCCTTTTCGGCTCGGAATTCGCGACCCATGAAGGGCCGGTCGTGTCGGGCGAGCCGCCTGGCGGGGCGTTCGACCAGTTGTTCGGGGAGTTGTCGCCCGAGCAGCCGTCGGCATCTGATGCTTCTGGCCCATCTCATCCGCCCCAGGCGGAACTGGTCGCGGCACCGCCCGCGACCCCGCTATGGGCATCCGGGATGCAAGAAGGCGAGACGCTTGCTGATACTGAGGCGACAGCGTCATGGCAGACACCTGTCGACCCGTTGGGGGTCGCTGACTCCAGTATGGCAACGCCGGTCCAATCGGCGCCGTCCTGGTCATCGGCGGCCGGCGAGTCGCCGTTCGCCGCCTCAGAAATGCCCGCCTCGACACCCAGGAATGTGGAAGCCGCTGACGAGCACGCCGCCGGCGCGCAGTCGGCTATTGCCGTGGACGCGCCGCAGGCGCAAGAGAAAGAAGTGACCTTGTCGCCCAAAGACCTCTTCGGTGATGCCGTCGACGACGTTCCGCCGGCGCCCACCACTGGTCTGTTCGACCACAAGGACGGCACAGGATCGCCGTCATGAGCGACGAAGCGACCAGCACCCCGACTCAGCGCTCGCCGGTCCGGCCGTTCGCCATGCCGGACGCGTCGGGCGAACCGCCGTCGTTCCGGTTGCACGGCGTTGGAGCAACCCACCAGGGCATGGTCCGCAAGCACAACGAGGACAATCTGCTGCTGCGGCCCGAGGAGGGACTGTGGATGGTCGCCGACGGCGTCGGCGGCGCACAGGCGGGCGACTGGGCGAGCAGCCAGATCGTCGAGGTGTTGCAGGACATGCCGGCACCGCAATCGGCGCCCGAATTCCTTGCCCAGGCCGTCGCACGGCTCGAGGCCGCGAACCTGCGCATGGTGAACCGCGCCGCCGAGCGTGGCGGCGGCATGACGGCCAGCACCGTTGTCCTGTTGTTGACACATGGCGTGCACTACACTTGCCTGTGGGCGGGCGACAGCCGGTGCTATCTTCTGCGTGACGGCGTCATGACCCAGATCACGCATGACCACAGCGAGGTGCAGGAACTCATCGATGCCGGTGCGCTGTCGCCGGAGGAGGCCGAGCGTTATCCGAGGGCGAACGTGATCACCCGCGCCCTGGGTGTCGCGCCGCGCGTGCAGCTCGACCGCGTTGCCGGCCGTCTGCAGCCCGGCGATCGGTTCCTGTTGTGCACGGACGGGCTCTCGCGCATGGTCAGCGACCCGGAGATCGCCGCGTTGCTGACGGAGGCCGACATCGCCGGCTTGCCAAGTTCGCTGATCGCCGCCGCCTTGTCGGCTGGTGGCCACGACAACGTGACCGTCATGGTCGTGACCTGCGAGGCCCTCGCCACCGAAACGATCGCGACCGCAGCACCCGGCGCGCCATGGGCGGCAGGAGCGGGCGATGTCCGATAACTCTGACGCGACGGTTGTCCGCACGCCAGCTTCCGGCGGCTCGCCGACCGAGTCGGCCGGGGGCGATGCGCTGACAGGCGCCGGATCGGGCGCGGCGTGGTCGGGATCGGCCCCTGACATCGCGGGGACCGCAGCGGCCGATGCATCTGCGCCGGCGGGCGAGGCGGCCGCGGGTTCATCCGGTTCCGGCCGCGCGGCCGGGTTGTTCGCGGCGTCACAGCCGATGGGGACCCTGGCGCCGGGATCCGTGCTGAGCAGCACCTTCGAGATCGAGAATCTCGTGGCGCGCGGCGGCATGGGCGAAGTCTACCGTGCCCGCCATCGGATAACCGGTGATCCGATCGCCATCAAGACCATCCGGCCCGAGCTGGCGGGCGACGAGAAGATCGCCGAGCTGTTCAAGCGCGAGGCGCAGGCGCTGCGCAATATCCGCCATCCGGCCATCGTCTCCTACGAGGGCGTGTTCGACGACGGCACCGGCGCTCTCTACATTGCCATGGAGTTCGTGGACGGGCCGTCGCTGTCGCGCCTGATGCAGAGCGGTCCGCTGCCCGTGGCCGACGTGCGGCGGCTGCGCGATCGGTGCGCCGATGGACTGGCGGCGGCACATGCGCAGGGTGTGATCCACCGCGACCTGTCGCCCGACAACGTGATCCTACCCGGTGGTCGCATCGATGCGGCGAAGCTGATCGATTTCGGCATCGCCAAGCAGACCGAGAGTTCCAAGGCCACGGTCATCGGCAGCGATTTCGCCGGCAAGTATTCCTATGCCGCGCCCGAGCAGCTGGGCTTGCAGGGCGGCGACGTCGGTCCACGCGCCGACGTCTACAGCCTGGGCCTCGTGCTTGCGGCGGCTGCGATCGGCGCGCCGCTGGACATGGGGAACGCACTGCCCACGGCCGTACAGGCGCGCATGCAGGTTCCGGACCTGGGGCGCGTGCCGGGTGAGCTGAAGACCGAAATCGGCGTCATGCTGCAGCCCAATCCCGCCGAACGGCCGCAGACCATGGCGGACGTCGTGGGGTGGACTGCCGCGACCCAGCTGCAGAAATCGACGAAGGGCACCGTTGCGGATGGCGCTCGTCGTGGGGCTGGTCCGCTGATTGCCGGTATCGCGGCGTCCCTGCTCGTGTTGCTGGGCGGCGGTGGCTTCCTGATGAAGGATCGGCTGTTCCCGCCGGAACCCGACCCGCCGCCAACAACATCGACCACGCCGCCGTCGGCCACGACGGCAACGACGACACCACCGTCGACCACGCCGCCGTCAGGCACGACGGCAACGACGACACCACCGCCGACCACGCCGCCGTCAGGCACGACGGCAACGACGACAGCACCGTCGACCACGCCGCCGTCAGGCACGACGGCAACGACGACAGCACCGTCGACCACGCCGCCGTCAGGCACGACGGCAACGACGCCGCCACCGTCGACCACGCCGCCGTCAGGCACGACGGCAACGACGCCGCCACCGTCGACCACGCCGCCGTCAGGCACGACGGCA